>Ga0114958_10001586_pt1 | contig 17684 bp, 27 predicted proteins | sample C_130208_EF_Meta_FD_89577 | JGI IMG/M metagenome (GOLD analysis project Ga0114958, IMG submission 89577) | Freshwater microbial communities from Lake Croche, Canada to study carbon cycling - C_130208_EF_MetaG | ecosystem: Environmental > Aquatic > Freshwater > Lake | place: Lake Croche, Canada...
AATTGTCCAAGCCCGGCCGCGATCCGCGCGACCAGTTCGAGGCATTCAGTTTTGCCGACGGGGTCGACAACATGGAAGATCTCCAACCCGGCATGAAACTCCCAGGCATCGTGACAAACGTCACCGCCTTCGGAGCCTTCGTCGACATCGGTGTCCATCAGGACGGACTCGTCCACATCAGCCAGATCAGCGATGACTTCGTAAAGAATCCCGCCGAGTTCCTGAAAGTGGGGCAGAAAGTCCAGACAACCGTGATGGAAGTCGATCTGGGCCGCAAGAGAATCGCCCTCTCTCTCAAGACGAAGGTGGATCTCACTCCGCGCGATTCCAAGGGGTCACCCGGAGGCGATCGCGGGGGTCGCAGGGAGGATCATAGCCGCTATATGCGGAACGATTCCGGCAAGCCGGGGACGGGTGGTGGAGACTGGTTCTCCATGGCCCAGCAGAAGAAGTTCTGAAATTCCCATCCCATCCCGCGGAACGGCCGCGGGCGTGAAGAATTCCTGATAATAAAAAAAGGCCGCCTCGGAAAACCGGGCGGCCTTTTCTGAAAGTTTCGTGAGCGTTTTCCGTGCCTTAGCGCGAATACAACTCGACGACCAACTGCTCGTTGACCACGGGGTTGATCTCCTCGCGGGTAGGGATGCGAACCACCTTGCCGCTGAGAGCCTCCTTGTCGACAAGAAGCCAATCCGGAGGCTCGACGATCTGGGTCTGATCCAAGCCGCGCTGGGCAAGACGCTTCGATCCGTCCTTGGCGCGCACGGCGACGACATCACCCACCTTGAGGTTTGCGGAGGAGATGTCCGTCTTGCGGCCGTTCAGGGTGACATGGCCGTGGGAAACCATCTGACGCGCTCCGGAGCGGGTTTTGGCAAAGCCCATGCGGTAGACAACGTTGTCGAGACGGGTCTCCAGAAGCTGGAGCAGGATCAGACCGGTGACGCCGCGGGTCTTGAGAGCGGTCTCAAAGTAGCGGCGGAACTGACGCTCGAGCACGCCGTACTGGAAGCGGAGCTTCTGCTTCTCGGCGAGGGCGGTGCCGTATTCGGAAATCTTGCGGCGGGATCCCTTGGGGCCGTGCTGGCCGGGAGGATAGGCCTTGTGTTCGAAGGCGCGGGGCGAACCGGCGAGGAGTACTCCGTAGCGGCGGCTGACTTTGGTTTTGGGTCCTGTGTAACGGGCCATGGTTGGAAAAAGCTGGTGGCTGTGTGTTGGAAGTTAAGGCGTGTCAGACGCGGCGCTGTTTCGGGGGACGGCACCCGTTGTGGGGGACGGGGGTGACATCTTGGATGATCGAGATCTCCAGTCCGATCGCCTGCATGGCGCGTACGGCGGACTCGCGGCCCGAACCGGGCCCCTTGACGCGCACCTCGACCTCCTTGAGGCCGTGACCCATGGCCTGACGGCAGGCGTCCTGGGCGACCATCTGGGCGGCGTAGGCCGTGCTCTTGCGCGATCCCTTGAAACCCATCTTGCCGGCGCTCGACCATCCGAGAACCGCTCCGCGCATGTCGGTGACGGTGACGATGGTGTTGTTGAAAGTGGCCTGCACGTGGGCAATGCCGTTGGTGATGTTCTTGCTTCCCTTGGCCTTGACGATCTTGGGTGGCTCGATGGGGTCATCGAGATTGAAGCTGACCGGAGCGGCGGGAGCGGCTTCCTCGGCGGCCTTGGCCTTGACCTTTTTTGCGGCCTTGGGCTTCTTCTCAGCGGGAGCGTCGGCTGCTGCCGCTGCTGGCTGCGCTTCAGCTGCGGGATGATGTTCCTTGGTTTCCTCGTGACGCTTGGCGTCTTGGGAAAGCCCCTCGGAGTTTGTGCTCGGAGCCTCGGGTGATGGTGTTTCTTCGGACATGATGGATGAGGATCTGCTGGGTTACTCCTTGGCGCGGACGACACCGACGGTCTTGCGCGGTCCCTTGCGGGTGCGGGCGTTGGTCTGGGTGCGCTGACCACGCACGGGCAGTCCGCGGCGATGACGGAGTCCGCGGTAGCAATTGATGGCCTGGAGGCGCTTCAGGTTCCCCTGGAGTTCGCGACGCAGATCGCCCTCGATGACGACCTTCTGGGAGGAAATCGCGGAAATGATCGATCCGATCTGCTCGGGCGAAAGTTCCTTGGCCCGCGTGTCGGGGTTGATGTTGGCCTGTTCAAGGACGCGGCGGGAGGTCTTCGGGCCGATGCCGTAAATGTAAACGAGCGAGGCTTCGATGCGCTTGTCGCCGGGGATTTCTACGCCGAGGAGTCGTGGCATGGTATGGTTTGGTTCGTGGTGGTGCCGGGAGTGGAAATCAGCCCTGGCGCTGTTTGTGACGCGGGTTCTTGCAGACCACGCGCACCACGTTGTTGCGGCGGACGATCTTGCAGGTTTCGCAAAGGCGTTTGACGGAGGCTCGTACTTTCATGCTGGAAATCTTCAGGAGGCCGCAGCCGCCGGTTGGTGTGTCAGGTTGTTGTGTTGTTGGGACTCGGGAGTCTCTGGATGATGGTGCCCTGGTTGAGGTCGTAGGGGGAAACGCTGATCACTACCTGGTCACCGGGGACGATGCGCGTGAACTTCAAACGCAAGCGGCCTGCAACCGTAGCCAACATTCTTCTGCCGCCGGCCAACTCCACTCGGAAGCGGGCCATGGACAGTCTCTCTACGACTAGGGCCTGGTGTTTTAAGCTATCGGAGGCGGGCATGTCAACACTTCCGGTTCATTTTCCGTCACCAGCACGGTGTGTTCAAAATGGGAGGAGGGCTTGCCATCGGAGGTCACCACGGTCCACCCATCATCGAGGATCCTGACCTCGGCTGTACCCAGATTCACCATCGGCTCAATGGCAAGCGTCATGCCGGCCTTGAGTTTCGGTCCGGATCCCCGACGCCCGTAGTTCGGGATCTGGGGTTCCTCGTGGAGGTTGCGACCGACTCCGTGGCCCACAAACTCCTTCACCACGCCAAATCCCTCCCTGAGGCACTCGGACTCGATGTAATGGGAAAGGTCACCCAACCTGCGGCCCGCCACGGCAAACGGAATGGCCCCTTCCAAGATGCGCTTTGTCGCGATGCAGAGCCGTTCGGTCTCCGGATCCACGGCCCCGCAGAGAACCGTCGTGGCGGTGTCTCCGATCCATCCCTCCAGAACGATGCCGACATCGATTTTGACGATGTCCCCGTAGTCAAGGCGACGCGGTCCGCCGATACCGTGAACAACCTCCTCGTTCACGGAAATGCAGGTCTGTCCCGGAAAATTCCTATACCCGAGGAAGGCACTGCGGCACCCCAGTTCCTGCATGTAAAGCGCGGCCTTCGCGTCGATCTCACCGGTTGTCACACCGGGAGCCACAAGCAGCGACAACCGCTGCAGGACGGTCGCGGCAGCGCGTCCGGACGCCCTCATTTTTTCTATCTGTTCGGCCGTCTTGATCGGGATCGACATGGGCGGACGGTCAGGAGTTCATGAGGCGTGAGAGTTCCGCGAAGATCGCGTCGCTCTCCCCCGAGGCATCAATGCGGTGGAGGATCCCGGGGGAGTTCTCCCGGTAATAGGCGACCACGGGAAGCGTCATGCGGCGGTAGACATCGAGACGCTGCGCGAGCGTCTCCTCGGTGTCGTCGTTCCTGCGGACCAGCGGGGAACCGCAACGCGGACACGGGTCGCCCACCGCGTGGCCGTGCAGGGCTGCGGCGTAGGTGGCGCCGCACTTCATGCAGGAGAGTCGGTCCAGGATGCGCCTGCGGATCTCGTCCTCGGGCACTTCCAGGAGAACCACCAGATCGAGGGGCGCTTTCATCGCGACGAGGGAGGCATCGAGATTCTCAGCCTGACCGACCGTCCTCGGAAATCCGTCGAAAAGAAAACGGGGCCCGTTGGACTGCATCCAGGTGGTGACGATCCGCACGGCGAGTTCGTCGGGAACAAGAAGCCCCTTCCGTGTCCATTCATCGGCCTCGCGACCCAAAGAGGTTCCGCGTGCGCACTCCGAGCGGAGGAGCGCGCCGGTGGAAACATGCGGCACCCCGAAGGCGGATGCAATCCTGTCGGCTTGGGTTCCCTTTCCCGAGGCGGGAGGACCCAGCAGAACGATCCGCGACTTCACGGCCCTAGTGGCGGCTGGTGAGATAGATGGTCACCCCGACGATCACCAGCAGTCCGATTCCGGCATAGAGCCAGACCAGCGATCCATCGCTGACTGCGGAGGAGCCGACCGAGGGCCTGGGAGCGCTGCGTCCGCGGATCTTCCCCTTGCGGAGGAAGCCGTCGTAGTGGCGCTGGAGCAGGAACGTCTCGACCTGGCGCATGGTGTCAAGAGTGACTCCGACGATGATGAGAAGTCCCGTGCCGCCGAAGAACTGGGCCGCCATGTAGGGGACCTGAAGCGCACGGCTCAGCAACTGGGGAAGAATGGCGATGATCACCAGGAAGATGGCCCCGGCAAAGGTCAGGCGTCCCATCGTGTGGTCGAGGAAATCGGCGGTGGGCTTGCCGGGACGGACACCGGGAATGAAGCCCCCGTATTTCTTGAGGTCATCGGCGATCTGGGCCGGTTGGAACTGCGTGGCGACCCAGAAGTAACTGAAGCTGAAAATCAGGACGGCGTAGAGAACGTAGTGGAGCCACCCGTTGGAGAGAAGGTTGGCTAACTCGACAGCCCACGGCTTATGACCGAAGGCCATGTTCAGGATCGTCGATGGGAAAAGAAGGATCGCCTGCGCAAAGATGATCGGCATCACGCCGGCATAATTCACCTTCAGCGGCATATACTGCGTCTGTCCGCCGTAGACCTTGCGGCCCACGACCCGCTTCGCGTATTGGACACTGATGCGGCGGGTTGCCTGGGTTACGGCGATCACCGAGGCGATGACGAGAAAGAGGAAGGCGCAGAGGATGACGAGCACCACGGGACTCACGCCGGAGGCCTCGCCACCCGTGGGAACGAAGGTGCGCCATGCCTGAACCAAGCCGGCGGGAAGTTGGGCCAAGATGCCGATCGTGATGATCACGGAGATGCCGTTACCGACACCCCGTTCGGTGATCTGGTCCCCCATCCACATGAGAAAGAGGGTGCCGGAGGTCATGACGAGGACGGTCAGGAGTCGGAAGGGAAGGCCGGGATCGGCGACAAGCGGAAGGCCGAGACGGGCGATCGTGTCGGTGATTCCCGGCAGGAAGGGATTGGACTGCGGGCTCTCGAAGGAAAGGGCGAGCAGCCATCCCTGGAAAACGCAGAGCGCGATCGTGGTGTAGCGCGTGTACTGGGCGATCTTTTGGCGACCGCCATCCTCGCGGGCAAGGCGTCCGAGTTTCGGGATCACGGCCCCGAGCAACTGCAGCATGATGGAGGCGCTGATATAGGGCATGATGCCCAGCGAAAAGACGGCGCAATTCCCGAGCGCACCGCCCGAAAAGAGGTTGAAGAGAGCGGCCACGCCGCCACCGACCTTGGCGTCCGCCACATTCAGGAACCACTCGCGAAGGACCTGGGCATTGACCCCCGGCGTGGTGACAGCCGCACCGATCCTCATGATCACCACCATACCAAGGGTGAAGAGAACCCGCTGACGGAGTTCGGGGATCTTGAAGATATTGGTGAATGCCGAGATCATGAAATGTGTCCGTGGTCCTCGTTTCCTTTCGAGTCGGGAGTCAACGGAACGATAGCGGGGGCTTTTTTCTCGCCTCGCGGCTTCAGGCGGCCTTGACGGCGGAGCGTGGAGCGGCCTTGAGAACGGCTCGTTCGGCAATCTTGGTCTGGCGCTCGCGCAGGATCAGCGATCCACCGGCCTTTTCCAGTTTTTCACGGGCGGCGGCGCTGGTCTTGTCGACCTCCACGGTGAAGGATTTGGTCACGGAACCGCGGGCGAGCAGCTTGATTCCGTCGTTGCGACCGTGAACCAGGCGCAGGGAACGGAGGGCCGCCTCGTCGATTCTCGCCCCGGACTCGAAGCGCTCCTCGAGGGTGTCGAGATTGACGACGGCATAGACGGGTTTGAAATCGGTGTTATTGAAACCGCGCTTGGGGAGTCGGCGGATGATGGGCATCTGACCGCCCTCGAAGCCGAGACGGACGCTGCCGCCGGAGCGGGCGCGCTGTCCCTTGTGTCCGCGGCCGGAAGTTTTTCCGTGGCCGCTGCTTTCACCACAGCCGAGGCGCTTGCGGCGGTGCTTGGCACCGGGACGGGGAGCTAGGTTATGGAGTCGCATGATCGTGTTTCGTTGAGTGTTGTGGATGGAGTTCAGGCAACGACCACTTCGGCGGCGGGAACCGCGGCGGAGCGGATCTTCTTGCCGCGGAGTTTCATGATCTCGTTGCGGGGACGGAGACTCTGCAAGGCCGACAGGGTGGCCTTGACCACGTTGGCGTGGTTGCTCGAACCGAGCGACTTGGCGAGCACGTCACGGATCCCGGCGGCCTCGATGACGGCACGGACACCGCCTCCGGCGATCACGCCCGTTCCGGGTGATGCGGGGCGCAGGAGGACGCGTCCACCGCCGTACTCACCGAACACCTCGTGGGGGATGGTATTCTCAGTCACGGCAACGGGCACCATGGCCTTGCGTGCCGCCTCGGAACCCTTGCGGATCGCCTCGCTGACCTCGTTGGCCTTGCCAAATCCGATCCCGACGCGTCCCTTCATGTCACCGGTGACGATGAGGGCGCTGAAGCTGAAGCGTCGTCCACCCTTGACCACCTTGGCGCAACGGTTGATGAAGACGACCTTTTCAATCGTGTCCTTGGGAGTGTCGTCTGCCGGCTTGTCCCGGCGTGGTCCGCGTTTGGGGCGTTTTTCGTCCATAAAATCTTAAAACTGGAGTCCTCCCTCGCGGGCGGCGTCGGCAAGGGCCTTGATCTTGCCGTGGTACATGAAGCCGCCGCGGTCGAAGACGACCTTGTCGATCTTCTTGGCCAGTCCGCGCTCGGCGATCAGCTTTCCAACCTTGGTGGCCGTGGCCACGTTGGCGCGGCTCTTCTCGTCCTTGCGGAAGAGTTCCTCGGTGGTGTGGACGCTGGCAAGGGTCGCGCCGGCATGGTCGTCGATGACCTGCGCGGTGATGTGCTGGCCTGAAAAGTGAACCGCGAGGCGGGGACGCTCGGGAGTTCCGGAGACCTTCTTGCGAAGGCGGATGTGCCGGAGTTTGCGGGAGTTGGTGGCGGACATGGCGTGTTCTTTTGGGTGATGACCTGAAGATTACTGGACGGTCTTGCCCTCCTTGCGGCGGACTGTCTCGTCGGAGTAACGGATTCCCTTGCCCTTGTAGGGTTCGGGCGGGTAGTAGGCGCGGATATCGGCGGCCACCTGTCCCACGAGATGCTTGTCGATCCCCTCGATCGCGATCTTGGTGTTGTCGGTGACGGCAACCTTGATCTCCTTGGGAATCGGGAACAACACGGGATGCGAGTAACCGATGGAGAGGTCGAGCTTGTCGCCCTTCACGGCGGCACGGAAACCGACCCCCTGGATCTCCAGGTCGCGGCGGAATCCCTTGCTCACGCCGGTGACCATGTTGCTGAGAAGCGCGCGGGAAAGCCCGTGAAGCGCCCTGGTTGCACGGTCGGGACCCGAGCAGGTGACACTGAGGGTGGTTCCCTCGACGGATGCGGTCACATTCTCAGGAAGCTTCCAGTCGAGTTTGCCCTTGGGGCCTTCCACGGTGACCTGACCGCCGGCGGCAAGGGTCACCTTGACCTTTTCGGGAAGAGTGATGGGTGTTTTTCCAATACGGGACATGGCGTGATGATGCGGAATGTTACCAGATGTAGGCGAGAAGCTCGCCGCCGACTTTCTGCTTGCGGGCCTCGTGGCCCGAGAGGATGCCGCGCGAGGTGGAGAGGATGGAGATCCCGAGTCCTCCCAGGACACGGGGAATTTCCTCGCTGCCGACATAGCGACGGAGACCGGGACGGCTGATGCGTCGGAGACCGGCGATGGCCGAAGTCTTGCCGACATAGCGGGGGCGGATCTTGATCCGGGGATGGGTTTCCTTGTTGTCGAGTTCGTATTCCTCGATGTAGCCCTCGCGCTTGAGGATGGCGACGATGTCGCTCTTCATCTTGGAATAGGGCACGAAGAACTCCTCCTTCTGCACGCCGACGGCGTTGCGGACACGGGTGAGGAGATCGGCGATGGGGTCTGTCAGTGCACTCATGAAAATCAGGCGGCGGGAGCCTCGGTTGCGGGTTCCTCGGACTTCTTCTCCACCTTCTTGGCATTGCGTCCGGTAAAGGGCATTCCGAGTTCGGTGAGCAGGGCGCGGGCCTCGTCGTTGTTTGTGGCGGAGGTCACGATGGTGATGTCGAAACCGATGTTCCGCTTGATCTTGTCGAGTTCCACCTCGGGGAAGATCGACTGGTCGGTGACACCGAGGGTGTAGTTGCCGTTGCCGTCGAAGGCACGGGCGGAAACACCGCGGAAGTCACGGATGCGGGGAAGGGCCGTCTTGATCAGGCGCTCCAGGAACTCGTACATGATGCGGCCACGGAGGGTCACCTTCGCACCGATCGCCTGTCCGGCACGGAGCTTGAAGTTCGAGATGGCCTTCTTGGAGATGGTTTCCACGGGCTTCTGGCCGGTGATGAGGGAGAGTTCGTCCTTGGCGATTTCCAGGGCGGCCTTGACGTCGGGGGCAGAACCGACGGATGTGTTGATGACGACTTTCACCAGGCGAGGCACCTGATGCACGTTCTTGTAGCCGCGCTTCTCCTTGAGGGAGGGAATGACGCGGTTCGTGTACTCGTTCTGAAGTTCTGCGATGGGCAATGACATGGCGTGCTGGACTTATTCTGCCTTCGGCTTTTTCGCGGCTTTGGACGCCTTGGCCTTGGCTGGCTTGCTTTCCTTGGTCTCCTTGGAGGCGACCGCGGTGCGGGAGCCCTTTTCCAGGAGCTTGACGTTGGAAATGTGGATGGGACCCTCGCGCTCGATGATCGCCCCGTTGGGCTGTTCCTGGGAGCGGCGGACGTGCTTCTTGATCATGCGGACCCCCTCGATGAGGACCTGGTTCTTCGCGCGGATGACCTGAAGGATCTTCCCTTCGGAACCACGGTGGTTCCCGGAGATGACCTTCACGATGTCACCTGCGTGCACGTGGGTTTTGATGAGTTGAAGTTCGGGCATGGTCTTGGAAAAATCAGAGGACTTCAGGAGCCAGGGAAACGATCTTCATGAAGTTCTTCTCACGAAGTTCGCGGGCGACGGGGCCGAAGATGCGGGTCCCGCGGGGGTTGAGATCCTTGTCAATGATGACGATGGCGTTGGTGTCGAAGCGGAGGTAGGAACCGTCCTCGCGGCGGACGGGTTGGCGCGTGCGGACAACGACCGCGCGGACAACGTCCCCCTTCTTGACGGTGCCGCCGGTAGCGGCTTCCTTGACGTTCGCGGTGATCACGTCGCCAACACGGGCCACGAGGGTCCGTTTGCCGATGACGCCGATCATGGTGGCCATGCGGGCGCCGGTATTGTCGGCGACGTCGAGGCGGGAGCGGATCTGGATCATGGTGGTGGTTCCTGAAAAATCTGGGTTTAGTGGCGGATGACCTCGACGAGGCGCCAGCGTTTGAGGCGGCTGATGGGACGGGTCTCCATGATGGAGACGCGGTCACCGACCTTGGCCTCGTTCTTCTCGTCATGCACGTGAAACTTCTTCACCTGCTTGACGATCTTGCCGAAGAGGGGATGGGGCACGCGCGTGACGGTCTTGACCACAACGGTCTTGTCCATCTTGTCTGAGATAACCTCGCCGACGCGGGTCTTGCGGAGACCACGGGATTCCTCGGAGGGTGCGGCGTTCGGGGTGCTTGCTGTGTCGTTCATCGTTGCGGTGGACTAGTTGGCCTTGGTTGCCTTGGTTTTGGCCGTGAGCACGGTTTCAATCCGGGCCACTTCACGACGCAGTGTGCGCAGGAGATGGGGCTTCTCGAGCTGACCGGCCTGCTGCTGCAAGCGGAGATGGAAAATCTCCTGGCGGGCTTCCTTCTTACGGGAAGAGAGTTCAGTAGGCGTTAATTCTCTGATTTCGTCAAGGTTCATATGCGATGCCGGAGGGTTTTCAGGAGGCGTGGTGACGGGTGACGAACTTGGTGCGGATCGGCAGCTTGTTCGCGGCGAGCCTCAGGGACTCGCGGGCCACCGTTTCGGAGATACCGTCGAGTTCGAAAAGAATGTTGCCGGGGCGCACCGTGGCGACCCAATACTCGGGCTGGCCTTTTCCTTTTCCCATTCGGGTTTCGGGAGGACGGGCGGTGACGGACTTATCGGGGAAGATCCGGATCCAGAGCTTGCCTTTGCGCTTCATGTTGCGGGTCAGCGCGACACGGGCGGCCTCGATCTGCGTGTTGGTGATCCAGGCGCGGTCGAGCGTCTGGAGTCCGAACTCACCGAAGTCGATGTTGATGTTCCGCGAGGCGGTTCCGGTGCGGCTTCCGCGCTGGGTCTTGCGGTACTTGACTCGTTTGGGCATCAGGGGCATGGCAAATCTCCTTTAAGTGTTCTTGAAAAAATGATCAGGCGAGGGCGATCGCCGGTGCGGGTTCCGAAACCGGTGAAGCACCGCGTGCCTCGGCCTGTTTCTCGGGCTTTTTGCAGATCCAGCACTTGACGCCGATCTTGCCGGCGACCGTATCGGCCTCGGCAAAGCCGTAGTCGATGATGGTGCGGAGGGTGTGAAGCGGGATGGTGCCGCTGCGGACAACCTCGGTGCGGGCGATTTCAGCTCCGCCCAGACGTCCGCTTGCGCGGATCTTGATGCCGTCGGCACCCATGTCCATCGCGATCTGCATCGCCTTTTTCATGGCACGGCGGAAACCAATGCGGCGCTCGAGCTGTCCGGCCACGCTCTCGGCGACCAACTGGGCGTCGATTTCAGGCTGCTTGATCTCAATGATGTCGATCTTGGCCTGCTTGCCGCCGGCAAGCCGGGAAACCTCGCGGGTCATGGTCTCGATCTCGGAGCCCTTGCGGCCGATCACGATGCCGGGACGGGCGGTGAAAATGGTCACGCGCACGCTGTTCCAAGCACGCTCGATGACGATGCGGGAGACGGCGGCGGTCTTGAGCTTCGACTTGAGCCAACCGCGGATCTGCTGGTCGGCGAAGAGGAAGTCGGCGAATTCCTTCTCGTTGGCGTACCAGCGGGAGGTCCAGTCCCGGGTGATCGGGAGACGGAAACCGATAGGATTTACTTTTTGTCCCATAGTGAGTGTGCGTGGTGGTGGCTAAAGGGGCTTAGGCGTTGTTTTCGGAGGATGCTTCGGGAGCCGCTTCCTGAACAACGGGCTTCTTGGCGGCCTTGGGCTTGGAGGTCTTTTTCGGCTTGTCGGAGCGGCGGACGATGGGCACCTCGTCGGTGAGGACGATACGGATGTGGCTGTTGCGCTTGCGGACGGGACCGGCGCTGCCGCGGGCCTTCGGGCGGATCCGCTTGATCGTCGGGGCCTCTCCGATAACGGCCTCCTTGATGACGAGAAGTTCGGGACGGATGTTGTTGTTGTGCTCCGCGTTGGCGATGGCGCTCTTGAGGGTCTTGGCGATGAGGGGAGCCGCCTTCTTGGGAATGAAGCCGAGTTGCTGGAGGGCGTCGACTGCGGGAAGTCCCTGGATCTCACGGGTCACCTCACGCGCCTTGAAGGCGGAGATGCGGGCGTAGCGGTGGGTGGCGATGACTTGCATGGATGTTATCGGGTGGTGTCGATGCGGAGGGTGTCGCCCGCACGGACTGAATCGGAAGGAGTGGTGGTATTCTGCACGATGGCTCCGCTGATGGCTTCGCGCACATCAACGACCCTCACGGAGGCTACCTGTTTGTCGCCTCGCCAGACTTGGAAGGGCATGCCGGTCTTGACGCCCTGACGGGATCCGAGATTCGCCACGACCAGGGAGAGATCGGGCTTCACATCCACAACCGAGCCGCTGGTCAGGCCGGGCCCGTCGGAGGGGGAGGATTTCTTGCCGCGCAGAATCTGGGATGCGGAACGCAGTTCCTCCTCCACCTGAAGGCGTGCCTTGGCGTCGATTCCCTCGGAACTCTTGATGAGTTCCATGACCGATTCGGTGAGCCGTACAAGTTGCTCGCGTGTCGCGTCGTTCTCCTTCTGGAGGAGACGCAGATCGCGGATGGCGGCCAGCAGGCGGGTGCGGAGGGACTCCGTCTCACGGCCGGCGGGGGCGATCCCCAAGGCCTCCACGCGCTCGTTGAGGTCGTCTGCCTTGCGACGGAACAGTTCTGCCTCCCCGTTGGCGACGGCCAGGCTCTCGGTGAGCCCCTTGATGGAGGCCTCCGAAAGGAGTAACTTCTCGCGCAGCGAGGGCGATGCCCCCTCCCCCGCGTTCTGCGCCACGGCGGCGGCGACCGGCAGCCCGAGAAGGGCGACGGCCGTCACGGCGGACATTTGGCGCGAAGTGCGGGTGGAATTCATGGGAAGTCTGTTCGTTCCGGTCAGGACTACTTGGTGACCTTTGCGGTGTGTGATCCGTGCTTCTTGAAAATGCGGGTCGGGGCGAATTCCCCCAACTTGTGGCCAACCATGTTTTCGGTGACGAAGACAGGAATGAAGGAGCGACCGTTGTGGACGTTGAAGGTATGACCCACGAAGTCCGGGGTGACGGTGGAGCGGCGCGACCAGGTCTTGATCGGCTTCTTGGTGTTGCTCTCGTTGAGCTTGTCGATCTTCTCGAGGAGTTTCCACTCCACGAACGGGCCTTTCTTGAGGGAGCGTGACATGGTCGGTTATTTCTTTTTGCGGCGCTGCACGATGAACGTGTCGCTCTGTTTGTGTTTGCGGCGGGTCTTGAATCCCTTGGAAAGCTGTCCCCACGGGCTCATCGGATGATGGCGTCCGCCACCGCCCTTGCTCTTGCCCTGACCGCCACCCATCGGGTGATCGACCGGGTTCATCGCCATGCCGCGGGTCTGGGGCCGGATGCCGAGCCAACGGGAACGACCGGCCTTGCCGCTGGAAACGTTCATGTGCTCGATGTTCCCGACCTGTCCGATCGTTGCATAGCACTCCTCGTTGACTTTGCGCAGTTCGCCGGAAGCCATTTTGAGAAGGGCAAAACCACCCTCGCGGTTGCTGAGGATCGCCTGGGATCCCGCACTGCGAACAATCTGTCCGCCGCGACCGGGGGTCAGTTCGATATTGTGAAGCGAAAGACCGAGGGGGATGGCCTTCAGCGGGAGTGCGTTGCCGACATTCGGCTCGGCGTTCTCACCGGCCGCAACCTTCATGCCGACGGAGAGTCCGCTTGCGGCGAGGATGTAAGCCTTTTCACCGTCCGCATACTGGATGAGGGCGAGGCGGGCGGTGCGGTTCGGGTCATACTCGATGGCAATGACCTCGGCCTGGGCGTCACGGCGGCACCTCTTGAAATCGATGATGCGGTACTTGCGCTTGTGACCACCGCCGCGATGACGGGAGGTCTTGCGGCCCATGTTGTTGCGGCCGCCGGTACGGTGCTTGCTCTCGACGAGGGACTTCTCGGGCTTGCTCTTGGTGATCTCCTCGAAGGAAGGAAGGGCCTTGAAGCGCTGGGAAGGCGTCAGCGGGCGGAAGGTTTTGAGTGCCATGGTCGTGTGATTCTTGGTGGTGAAGCCTTACGCGATGTCGATCTTCTCGCCCGCTGCGAGCGTCACGATGGCCTTTTTCCAGTGCGCGCGGCGGCCGAAGTCGGCGCGACGCTCGCGCTTCTTCTTGCCCTCGACCTGGCTCGTGTTGACCCGCGAGACCTTTTTCTTGAAGAGGATCTCGACGGCGCGCTTGATCTCGATCTTGTTCGCGGCGGGAGCCACGCGGAAGACGTACTTGTTGAGCTTCTCGGAGAGCAGGCTGGCCTTCTCCGTCACGAGGACGCTCTTGATGATGTCGTGTGCTTCTTTCATGGCTGTCAGCCGTTGAGGCGGTTACCAAGGGCCTCGAGAGCCTCTTTGGTGATGATGATCTTGTCGAAAGCGAGCAGGTTCTCCGTGTTGACCTCGGCGGCCGTCATGAGCAGGTCGTTGCGGACATTGCGGCCGGCGAGCAGGGTCGTCTCGCTGAACTTGACCGAGACGATCAGCGTGCGGCGGGCGCCGCCGTGCAACCCCTCGACGAGGGAGACAAACTTGGCGGTCTTGGGCTCCTGAAGGTCGAAGGAATCGACCACCAGGACATCACCGGCAAGAATGCGGGCGCTCAGGGCCTTGCGGAAGGCGAGTTTCTTGACGGCCTTCGGCGTGTTCTTCGCGTAGCTGCGGGGGGGCGGTCCATGAACGACACCGCCACCCGACCAGACAGGGGAACTGGCGTAACCGGCGCGGGCGCGGCCCGTGCCCTTCTGCTTCCAGGGCTTTTTGCCGGAAAGATTGACGGTCGCCTTCGTCTTGACGGAGGCGGTGCCGCTGCGGCGTGCAGCGCGCATGGCCACGACGACATCGTGGACGGCCTGGGTCCCCTTCCCGTCGGTGATGACCTCGATCTTCGCCTTCTTGGCGGCGTCGGCTGTGAGAATGGTTGCGCTCATGGATTCTTAGGAGGCTTTTGCTGTTTTCTTCTTGGAGGGGCGGACCATGACGTAGGTCCCCTTGGCTCCGGGAATGGCGCCGCTGATCAGGATGACGCCTTCCGCCTCGCGGACCTGGACGACCTCGAGATTCTGGATGGTGATCCGCTCGTCGCCCATGTGACCGGGCATGCCCATGTTCTTCCAGACGCGTCCCGGGGTGAGACGGTTGCCGATGGCTCCGTTACGACGGTGCATCATCGATCCATGGGTCTCGGGCTGTCCGGCAAACTTGAACCTGCGGACGACGCCTTGGAATCCCTTGCCTTTTGACGTGGCGATGACATCGACAAACTGGCCATCCTTGAAACTGGTGACGGACAGGTCGCCGGTCTCCGGAGCAGCCTCGCCTTCATTGAGGCGGAACTCCCGGACAAAGCGCTTCGGGGTCGACCCGCTCTTCGCGAAGTGTCCCTTCTGTCCCTTGGTGACGCGGTGCTCCTTCTGGTCGCCGAAGCCGATCTGGACGGCATCGTAACCCTCCTTGGCCTTGCTCTTCACCTGAAGGATGCGGTTGCCCCCCGCCTCGATGACGGTGACGGGACGAATGCGACCCTTCGTGTCATAGACACGGGTCATGCCGATTTTTTTTCCGAGAACGCCGATGCTCATAGGATTTGGGTTCGTTGGTAAATGGGTCAGATCTTGATGGTGATGTCCACGCCGGCCGGGAGATTCAGCTTGCGGAGCTCGTCGACGGTCTTGGCGGTGGGCTCAAGGATATCGAGGAGGCGCTTGTGGGTCCTGATCTCGAACTGGTCCATCGATTTCTTGTCGACGTGCGGGGAGCGGTTCACGGTGAATTTCTCGATGCGTGTCGGGAGAGGAATGGGTCCGGTCACCTTCGATCCCGTGCGCTTGGCGGTCTCGACGATTTCGAGAGCCGAGATGTCGAGAAGGCGGAAGTCGAAGCCTTTGAGGCGGATGCGTATGCGTTGTCCAGCGGCCATGGTCGTAGTGGGTTAGTTTTTCTGGTCGAGAACCGCGGCCAATACCTGGGCCGGGACCTGTTCGAAATGGGAAGGCTCCATCGAGTAGGATGCACGCCCCTTGGAGAGCGAGCGGATGGAGGTGGCGTAGCCGAACATCTCCGAGAGGGGAACCTCGGCGTTGACGCTGGTGACGATCGCCTTGGTCTCGATCGACATGATCTTGCCGCGACGACGATTGAGATCGCCCATGATGTCTCCCTGGTACTCCTCGGGGGTGACGGCCTCGACCTTCATGATCGGCTCGAGCAGAATCGGCTTGGCGTTCTTCAGTCCGTCCTTGAGTGCGAAGATCGCGGCCATCTTGAACGCCATTTCGTTGGAATCGACGTCGTGGTAGGAGCCGTCCACGATCTCGATGTGGACGTCGATCACGGGATAGCCGCCGACAACACCGTTGAGTGCCGCCTCGTTCAGCCCCTTGATGACGGCCGGTATGAAATCCTTCGGAATGGAACCGCCGACGGTCTTGTTCTCGATCGTGACGCCCTTGCCCTTCTCGTTCGGGGCGATCTTGATGACCACGTGACCGTACTGACCGCGTCCGCCCGACTGCTTGACAAGTTTTCCCTCGCCGTCCGCAGCGGTCAGGATGGTCTCCTTGTACGCGATCTGCGGCTTGCCGGAATTGGCCTCGACCTTGAACTCCCGCATCATGCGGTCACGGATGATCTCCAGATGGAGTTCGCCCATGCCGGCGATGATCGTCTGGCCCGTCTCCTCGTTGGTGAAGACGCGGAAGGTGGGATCCTCTTCGGAGAGGCGCTGGAGTGCGTTGCCCATCTTCTCCTGGTCGGCCTTGGTCTTGGGTTCGATCGCCATCGAGATGACGGGATCGGGGAAGGAGGGAGGCTCGAGGGCGATCGGCTCGTCCTCGGTGCAGAGCGTGTCACCGGTGGTGATGTTCTTGATGCCGACGATGGCGGCGATGTCACCGGAGTAGCAGGTGTCGATGTCCTCGCGCTTGTCGGCCTGGATCTGGATCAGGCGGGAAATCCGCTCGCGCTTTCCGGTGCGGGGATTCAGGACAGTGTCGCCCTTGCTGAGTTTGCCGGAGTAGACACGGAAGAAAACGAGTTTGCCGACGAACGGATCGCTCCAAAGCTTGAAGGCCAGCGAACAGAAAGGCTCGTTGTCGCTGGTCACGGCAAACTTGTCCTCGCCGTTATCGGGATTCATCCCCTTGGCGGGAGGGATGTCGATCGGGCTTGGGAGATAATCCACAACCGCATCCAGAAGATACTGCACACCCTTGTTTTTGAAAGCGGATCCTCCGGCTACGGGAACAAACCGGTTGGCCGTGGTTTGGCGCCTGATCGCCTGCTTCAGAATCTCGCGGGTCACGGGCTTCTCCTCGAGGAAGAGCGTTCCGACCTCCTCGTCGAGATCCATCATCTGGTTGACGAGATCGTCGTAGGCGGCCTTGGCCTTGTCGACGAGTGCCGCGGGAATCTCGGTCACCGTGTAGTTCGAACCCATGCTGGCGTCGTCGGCGTAGATGACGGCCTTCTGGTTGACCACGTCGATCTGGCCCTGAAGATTGTCCTCGGCACCGATCGGGATGAGGATCGGCCAGGCGTTGGCACCGAGCTTGGTGCGCATGTCGTTGACGGCGTTGTCGAAGTTGGCACCGGTGCGGTCCATCTTGTTGACGAAAGCGATGCGGGGAACGTTGTACTTGTTGGCCTGACGCCAGACGGTCTCGGACTGGGGCTGGACACCGGCAACGCCGCAGAACACGGCGATGGCTCCGTCGAGCACGCGCAGGGAACGCTCCACCTCGGCGGTGAAGTCGACGTGACCCGGCGTGTCGATGATGTTGACACGCATCTTGATGCCGTCGAAAAGCTTCACGACGTCATCCTGCTTGATCTGATTCCAGCTGCAGGTCGTGGCGGCGGAGGTGATGGTGATCCCACGCTCGCGCTCCTGCTCCATCCAATCGGTGGCGGTCGTTCCCTCGTGCACCTCGCCGATCTTGTGGATCATCCCGGTGTAGAAGAGGACACGCTCGGTCAGGGTCGTCTTGCCCGCATCAATGTGGGCGCAAATCCCGATGTTGCGGGTGCGCTCCAGCGGAAACGCACGATCCGGCGAATTCGGGTTGGCTGTGTCTGTCTTGGCGCTCATCGTGGATTGGAAAAGAACAAAGGGGTCGGGTTTACCAGCGGAAG
>Ga0114958_10001587_pt1 | contig 17679 bp, 22 predicted proteins | sample C_130208_EF_Meta_FD_89577 | JGI IMG/M metagenome (GOLD analysis project Ga0114958, IMG submission 89577) | Freshwater microbial communities from Lake Croche, Canada to study carbon cycling - C_130208_EF_MetaG | ecosystem: Environmental > Aquatic > Freshwater > Lake | place: Lake Croche, Canada...
CGGCCTGCATCCGCTCACTCACATGTCCCAGCAACGAAAGTCCGGCGTCGCCCCGGAGGCTGCGCCTCACAAGATGTGGCGACCCCGGCATCAAGGGGATAAGCCTTGACTACACAAATGTGCGGACATAATCGTGCTTAGGTTGTAAAAGTTTCGAAAAATGCTCGGCAATGATGGGCTTGCCCATGCAGCTTCAGAGCCTTTAAGAATCAAGACTCTCGCAGCCAGCTTCGGGTGAAATCACATAATTGACATAATAAACAGGGGACTAGGGCAATTTTGTGACCTTTTGGTGTTCCCGCGCAAGGTCAGTTTGGGTTGCAAATTTGCTTTTTTCAGGTCACGATACCCCATGAGGAGATTGGAATGCCCGTAAAACGCGTAACTACGGCAGGCGCGCTCACCCGAAGGATGATTCTCGGCGCTATGCCTGCGTCTTTTTTGCCAACGCCGGGCCTTTCGCGCGAGGTGCGGCCTGTGCTTTGGGCGCAAAAGATCGACGCCGGTGCCACCGGATTGCCCAATCTTTACCGCGTGACGGATCAGGTTTACCGGTCAGCGCAACCGACCTCAGACGGGTTTCGCGCCTTGCAAGACTTCGGCGTGCGCGCGGTTCTGTCGCTGCGTCAAACGCTTGAGGATGCGCCCTTGGCAAAGGCTTGCGATCTTGTGCTGTACCGTGTGCCGATGAAATCGCGTTTTGTGGCGGAACAGAGCGGCGCGCGCGTGGTGCAGGCGATGCGGGCTTTGGCAAAAGCGCTGCACAGCGGCCCTGTTTTGGTGCATTGCCACCACGGGGCCGACCGTACAGGGTTGATCTGCGCCCTGTGGCGGATTTTGTATGAAGGGTGGTCGCGCCAATCGGCGATTGATGAGCTGATCGAGGGGGGATACGGGTTTCATCCCATTTGGTCCAATATTCCGCGCTATTTACGCGCGGTGAATTTAACAGATTTGCGCGATAGGATCGGCACATGATCTCGTATCACGACTGGCAAAACGGGCGTCTGGCTGCCCTGACAGCCGAAGACGGTTGGTTAAACCTGACCGACCGGCTTGATCTTGGCCAAGGCGCGCAAAGGATCGGGCGGGAAGGGGATAATGATCTGGTCCTGTCGGTCGGGCCCGACCATTTGGGGGTGCTGCGGGCCACCGACCAGCAGGCATGGCTGCAGGTGGCAGGGCAAGAACTGGCCTTTACCGGGCAGGGCGGCAATCCGATGCTGCGGATTGCCGGGCTGGTCTTGGAACTGCATACGGTCGAAGGCCAGCCCGCCCTGCGCGTGCGCGACCTTGCTGTACCGCGGCAGGTGGCGCTGTCGTATTTTCCCTTTGATCCTGCTTGGGTGATCAAAGCCCGTTGGGAGGAATTGGCTGCGCCCCAAGCGCAAAGTGTCGATCAAAAAGGCGCTGGGGCGACTGAAGTGACGCTGACCCACCGTGCGCATTTTACCTATGCAGGGCATAATGTTACGCTTTTGGCCACGCATTGGAAGGTGGCCAAGCCGATGTTTGTGATCCGCGATGCGACCTCGGGGGTGGAGACCTATGCCGCCTCGCGCTTTTTGATTGGCGAGCCGGAGGGCGAGACGATCACGCTGGATTTCAACCGCGCCCATAACCCGCCGTGTGCTTTCACCGACTTTGCGATTTGCCCCCTGCCGCCGCGCGAAAACCGTCTGCCCTTTGCCATCCGCGCCGGAGAGCGTAAGCTGGGCTGATGCTCCAAAGCCGGGGGGCACGCCCCCCGGACCCCCGTGGATATTTGGGCACATATGAAATAGGGGGGTGCGGGGGGCAAAAGGGCTTGCATCCGCGCTTTGGCTGACCAAAGAGGGGCTTTGGATTTTGACACCGAAGGGGACGCCACATGATCTATAACATCGCCATCCTTGGGGCCTCGGGGTATACAGGGGCAGAGCTGGTGCGCTTGATCGCCACCCATCCGCAGATGCGGGTGGCGGCCCTTTCGGCGGATCGCAAGGCGGGGATGACCATGGCCGAGGTTTTCCCCTTTCTGCGCCATCTGGATTTGCCGGTCTTGACCAAGATTGAGGAGATTGATTTTTCCAAGATCGAGCTGTGTTTTTGCGCCTTACCCCACGGCACCACGCAAGCGGTGATTGCCGCTTTGCCGCGCGATTTGAAGATTGTTGATCTGTCGGCCGATTTCAGGCTGCGTGATGCGGCGGCCTATGCCAAGTGGTATGGCCAGCCCCATACCCAACCCGCGTTGCAGGCTGAAGCGGTGTATGGCTTGACCGAGTTTTACCGTGCCGAGATTGCCGCCGCGCGGTTGGTGGCGGGCACGGGGTGCAATGCCGCGACGGGGCAATTTGCGTTGCGTCCTTTGATTGCGGCTGGGGTAATTGATTTGGACTCGATCCTGATCGACCTGAAGGCGGGGGTTTCGGGGGCAGGGCGCAGCCCGAAGGAAAACTTGCTGCATGCCGAATTGTCCGGCGGCACGCATACCTATTCAGCCGGTGGCAAGCACCGGCATTTGGGTGAGTTTGACCAAGAGTTTTCCAAGATTGCCGGTCGTGCGGTTCAGGTGCAATTCACACCGCATTTGCTGCCGATGAACCGCGGCATTCTGGCGACGGTTTATGTCAAGGGCGATCCGGCGGTGGTGCATAATACCTTGGCCACGGCCTATGCCGAGGAACCTTTCTTGCACGTGCTGCCCTTTGGCGCTTTGCCCTCGACCCGCGATGTGGCGGGGTCGAATTTCTGTCACATCGGGGTGATTGGTGATCGTTTGCCCGGGCGGGCGGTTGTGGTGGCGGTGCTGGACAACCTAAATAAGGGTTCATCGGGCCAAGCCTTGCAGAATGCCAATCTGATGCTGGGCCTGCCAGAGACGATGGGGCTGATGTTGGCCCCGATTTTTCCGTGAGGGTGTTATGGCGGGCATGAAGGGTCTGAAAAAGACACGGCGCATCCAGATTATCATCGTAGCCTTTGTGGCGCTCGCACTTTCGACCGCTCTGATTGGCTATGCGATGAAAGACGGGATCAACTTCTTTCGCTCGCCTGCCCAAGTGGCGAGTATGCCGCCCAAAGCCGGAGAGGTCTTTCGCTTGGGCGGTTTGGTTGAGGTGGGGTCATTGGTGCGCGGGCAGGGCGATGTGATTACCTTTAAAATCACCGATACCAAAGACACTATTCCGGTCGCCTTCAAAGGCGTTTTGCCCGACCTGTTTGCCGAAGGGGCGGGCGTGATTGCCATGGGCCAGATGCAGGACGGCACTTTTGTCGCCAGCGAAATCTTGGCCAAGCATGACGAGAAATACATGCCCAAAGAGGTGATCGACGCTTTGAAGGCGCAAGGCGTGTATAAGGCGCCCGGATCCTAAGGGCGCTTGGTTTTCAAGGAATTAACCTTCTAACAGCATCCTAGCCCCCGTGAACAGCACCGGGGTCTTGATGCCAAACGTCCGCCAGATTGCCCAAGAGATCGTCGCCCGCGAGGGGGGCTATGTGAACGACCCTGCCGATCCGGGCGGGCCGACGCAGCACGGGGTGACGCTGGGCACCTTGCGCGCCTTAGCACGGGATGTGAACGCGGATGGGATGGTTGATGTGGCCGATCTGCGTGCCGTGACGGCGGCGGATGCGGTGGAGATTTTTCTGACTCGCTATTTTGAGCGACCCGGCCTGCGCCACTTGCCTGCCCCTTTGCAGGCCCCGGTGTTTGACATGTATGTCAATGCCGGCACCATGGCGATCAAACTGTTGCAACGGGTTCTGGCCGCCCAAGGCCATAAGCTGCGCTGTGACGGCGTGCTGGGTCCGGCCACTTTGGCCGCCGTGCAGGCCCGCGATGCGCAGGGCCTGTGCGACCTATACGGCATCGCACGGCGCGATTTTTACTATTCCCTCGCCGATGCCCGCCCCGCCAGCCGCAAATATGTGCTGCGGCGCGATGGGGGCAAAGGCGGGTGGATCACCCGGGCCGAGGCCTTCCTTCCGCCCGCCTTACACCTGACCCTATCGCAGCATCAGGCCCGTGTCGCGGCTTGGAGATGAAAGGATATCGCATGGATTTTAACCAAATTGTCACCACCGCCGAAACCTTGGCAGAGGGTTTGGCAAGCGGGGCCGCTGGCCCCATGCCCCAAGTTCAGCCAAAGACGGCCACGGGCAAGGCGGGATATGACCGCTTGATTGACGCGCTCAACCGCCTGCCGCGCCCTTTGATGGCTTTGGGCGCTTTGGGCGTGTTCGTCGTGGCAGGGATCGCGCCTGCTTGGTTTGAAGCCCAGATGCAGGTTTTGGCCGCGATTCCGCAGCCGCTTTGGTGGCTGCTCGGGGCGGTGGTGACGATGTTCTTTGGGTCGCGCGAGGCGCATTACATCCGCAAAATGCCGCCCGCCAAGGGATAACTCCAAGCGGCGGCCCTGCTCAGGGGCCGCCGTTTTGCCTTGCCAAGCACCTGTCCTTGACCTGCGGCCTGCTCTCTGGCATCCCGCAGGCGATGAGACAGGATTTGAACAGATGAACCTTTTCGCCGATATCCGCGCCCTTGTGGTGGCCGAACTGACCGCCATGACGGCACAAGGGGCCCTGCCGCAGGGGCTGGACTTTGCCCATGTCGCGGTAGAGCCGCCCCGCGATGCCGCCCACGGCGATATGGCGACCAATGCCGCGATGGTGCTGGCCAAGCCCGCAGGTCTTGCGCCGCGCGCGATTGCGGAAGCCTTGGCGGCGCGTTTGGCCAAAGATATGCGCATTCTGGCGGCGGATGTGGCGGGACCGGGGTTTTTGAACCTGCGGTTGTCGAACCTTGTCTGGCAAAGCGTGGTGAAATCGGCGCTGACCGATGGGGCCGATTATGGCCGCTCTAACGCGGGCGCGGGGCGCAAGGTGAATGTAGAATTTGTCTCGGCCAATCCCACGGGGCCGATGCATGTGGGCCATGTGCGCGGGGCTGTGGTGGGCGATGCCCTGTCGAACCTGTTGGCCTTTGCCGGATGGTCGGTGACGCGGGAGTACTACATCAACGACGGGGGCGCGCAGGTCGATGTGCTCGCACGCTCGGCCTATGAACGCTACCGCGAGGCCAACGGGCTGGAACCTGAAATCCGCGAGGGGCTTTATCCGGGCGATTATCTGGTTCCGGTCGGCGAAGCCTTGAAAGCCAAATACGGCACCAGCCTTCTGAACCAGCCCGAATCGGTCTGGCTGGCTGATCTGCGTGACTTTGCCTCTGCCATGATGATGCAAGAGATCCGCAACGATCTGGCGCAGTTGGGCGTGCGGATGGATGTTTATTCCTCGGAAAAGGCGCTGTATGGCACGGGCCAGATCGAGGCTGCGATCCAGACCTTGCGCGATCAGGGCCTGATCTACGAGGGCACGCTGGAACCGCCCAAGGGCAAAGTGCCCGAAGATTACGAGGCGCGGATTCAAACCTTGTTCCGCTCGACCGCGCACGGTGACGATGTCGATCGGCCCGTGATGAAATCGGACGGGTCGTGGACCTATTTCGCGCCCGACATCGCCTATCACTTCGACAAGGTGCAGCGCGGCTTTGACGAGCTGATCGACATTTTCGGGGCAGATCACGGCGGTTATGTCAAGCGGATGAAGGCGGCGGTTTCGGCCCTGTCAGGGGGCCGCGTGCCGCTCGATATCAAACTGGTGCAACTGGTGAAGCTGTACAAAAACGGCGAGCCATTCAAAATGTCGAAGCGGGCCGGTACCTTCGTGACCCTTCATGATGTGGTGGAACAGGCCGGCGCAGACGTGACGCGCTTTATGATGCTGACGCGCAAGAACGATGTGGCCTTGGATTTCGACTTTGCCAAGGTGCTGGAACAATCCAAAGACAATCCGGTGTTTTATGTGCAATACGCCAATGCGCGGATCAATTCCGTGCTGCGCAAGGCGCAGGCCGCGGGGTTGGATGTGTCGGATGCAGCCCTTGCGCAGGCCGATCTGACCCTATTGTCGCACCCTGCCGAGATCGACATGGCCCAGCAAATCGCCGAATGGCCGCGTGAGGTTGACATCGCCGCCAAAGGCAACGAACCGCACCGGATTGCGTTTTTCCTCTATGAACTCGCGTCAGAATTCCACGGGCTGTGGAACCGCGGCAACGACGATCCCAACCTGAGGTTCCTGCAAGAGGGCAAAGACGCCACATCTTGTGCAAAAATTGCTTTGGCCCGTGCCACAAGCGTTGTTATTTCGGCAGGATTGGGTATCCTAGGGGTCACGCCGGCAGAAGAGATGCGCTAAGTCACCTCGGCACGGCGACGGGCAATAAAAGCGGGGGCGGCAATGTATCGCTCCTGCCTGTGAGGCGAGATGGCAGTTTTCGAATATGACGAGCATGGCTCGGCTTATGCTGATCCTTATGGGCGGCAGGATGGGATTGTAAACCAAGCGCAGCGCTGGGTGCGATTGGGCGGGGCTGTAACGTCGCTGGGCTTGGTTGTTGGTCTGGCGGCTTGGGGATACGAACTGGCGGTGCGCGATGTGACGGGTGTGCCCGTGATGCGCGCCGTGGCCGGGGCGATGCGCGTCATCCCTGACGATCCCGAGGGCAAGCAAACCCTGAACCAAGGCTTGACCGTGAATGCCTTGGTCGCCTTGGGCACCTCGGCCAAATTGCCCGATACGATCACTTTGGCCCCGATGCCGGTAGAGCTTCAGCCCTCGGATGTGCCATTTGCCCAAGCGGAACCTGCAAACCCATCGGCCCCCGTTGCACAGCCTAGCGGTGTTGTGGCATCCGCTGTTGAGGCGACCACCCCCCAACCCGCCCCGATTCTGACCCAAGACAGTGTCGATGCCGCCGTCGCCGCCGCCTTGGAAGAGGCGGGCACGGAGCAAAACGTTTCTGTTTTGAACCCCGCCTTACGCCCCAAGCCGCGCCCGGCTGACTTGGGGGGCGCTGCGGTGCAGGCTTTGGTTGGCCCGGATGCTTCGGCGTCGGAAATAGACCCAAGCACCCTTCCTTCCGGCACCATTCTGGCCCAGTTCGGGGCCTATGACACGCCAGACAACGCCCGCGCCAAGTTTTCTCAGGTTCAAGAAAATTTTCCTGATCTGATGGCGGGCAAGGCCATGGTGGTGCAACCGGCGCAAAGCAATAGCGGCACCTTGTATCGTTTGCGTGCCGCAGGGTTATCAACGCAGGCCGAGGTGGAAAGCTTTTGCGCCGCCTTGCAGGCCGAAGGCACAGAATGCGTGCCCCTCACCCAAAGATGACAGCGATTGGGCGCGGTGCTGCGATCTTTGGCTGCGCAGGTTGGCACCTTGGCCCCAACGAGGCGGCGTTCTTTCGCGACTATGACCCTTTTGGCTTTATCCTGTTTGGCCGCAATATCGAAAGCCCAGAGCAAGTTCGCAGCCTGACGGGCGCTTTGCGCGACTGTGTGGGTCGCGATGCGCTGATTTTGGTGGATCAAGAAGGGGGCCGCGTGCAACGCTTGCGCGCGCCCCATTGGCGCGAATGGACCTCGCCTTTGGAGTTTGTCACCACCGCAGGCAACCACGCCGCCCGCGCACTGGCGTTGCGCTATCAGATCATCGCGCGGGAATTGGCGTCGGTTGGCATTGATGCCAATTGCGCCCCCGTGGCGGACCTGATGTTCGATGCCACCCATCCCTTCTTGAAGAACCGCTGCTATAGCTCTGATCCTGCAACAGTTTCCCGTCTGTGCCGCGCGGTGGCGCAGGGCCTGTTGGATGGCGGCTGTCTGCCCGTGGTCAAACATATGCCCGGCCACGGCCGATCCAGCGTAGACACGCACCACGATTTGCCCCGTGTCACTGCCACGCGCCAAGAGTTGGCCGCGCAAGATTTTGCCCCGTTCAAGGCGCTGAACGACCTGCCGATGGCCATGACCGCCCATCTGGTCTTTACCGCCTATGACGACCTGCCCGCCACCCAATCGCCTGCGATGATGGATGTGATCCGCCGCGACATCGGCTTTGGCGGGTTGCTGATGACGGACGATTTGAACATGCAGGCGCTGTCTGGCAGCTTGGCCGCACGCACCGCAGCGGCGATGGCGGCGGGGTGTGATCTGGCCTTGCAGTGCAACGGCGATCTGGCCGACATGGCGCAAGTGGCGGGGGCCGCAGGCGATATGTCAGCCGCCGCACGCCAGCGCGCCCAAGCGGCCCTCGCATGGCGCAAGCCCGTGCCACAGGTTGACATTGCAGCCCTTGAGGCCGACCTTGCAAGCCTTATGCCGGATGCGCCCCATGGCCCAAGCTGACGACTGGACAAAACCATCCCCCTCTGAGCGTCTGGCGGAAGAGGCGCTGATCATTGATGTCGACGGCTTCGAAGGCCCGCTCGACCTGCTGTTGAACCTGTCGCGCACGCAAAAGGTTGATCTGCGGCGCATTTCGGTGCTGCAACTGGCGGAGCAATATCTGCAATTTGTCAACCGTGTCGTCGCTTTACGCATCGAACTTGCGGCGGATTATCTGGTGATGGCCGCGTGGCTGGCTTACCTGAAATCCCGCCTGCTGTTGCCGCCCGAACCGGGTGAGGCTGGCCCGAGTGCGGAAGATTTGGCAGCGCACTTGGCCTTTCAACTCGAACGCCTTGCTGCCATGCGCGAGGCGGCAGCGCGGTTGATGGCGCGCGATCAACGCGGCCGTGATGTCTTTGTGCGCGGCCAGCCAGAGGTGGCTACCATCCGCAAGGCCCTGCGCTTTGACGCCTCGCTTTTGGATCTGATGCGCGCCTATGCCCGCATCCGCACCCGCGACGATTTTCGCCCCTATGCCTTTGACCGCGAACATGTGTTCACGATGGAACAAGCCCTTGACCGTATGCGGGGCCTGTTGGGCTATATGGGGGCTTGGTCAGACCTGACCTCGTTTCTGCCGGAAGGCTGGGGGGAATCGCCCACGCGCAGACGCTCTGCCACGGCGGCGCATTTTGCAGCCGTGTTGGAAATGGCCAAGCGCGGCCAAGTGGAATTGAAGCAAACCGAAATCTTCGCCCCCCTGATGATGCGCGCCAAGGGAGAGGTGTGATGGACCCTGCCGAGCTTAGCCTGTTTGCAGCCCCGCCCATGGGCGAGCAAGAGCGCATGGTCGAAGCCATCCTGTTCGCCTCGGCCGAACCTGTCACCTTGGCAGATTTGGAACGCCGGATGCCGCAAGGCTGTGATCCGGCGGCGGCCGTGGCCCATTTGCGCCGCAGATACGAAGGGCGCGGCGTGCGGCTGGTGCAAATAGGACTTGCCTTCGCCTTTCGCACCGCGCCCGATCTGGGCCATCTGATGCATCAAGAGCGCATCGAACCCCGCAAACTGTCGCGCGCTGCGATCGAAACCTTGGCCATCGTGGCCTATCACCAACCCGTCACCCGCGCCGAGATTGAAGAGATCAGGGGGGTGGCCGTCAGCCGTGGCACGGTGGATCAGCTGCTGGAACTGGACTGGATCCGCCTAGGCCGCCGCCGCATGACCCCGGGGCGGCCTGTGACCTTTGTTGTAACCGAAACCTTTCTGGACCATTTCGGCCTAGAATCCGCCCGCGATCTGCCCGGCTTGAAAGAACTGCGCGCCGCAGGGCTGCTCGACAGCCGCCCGCTTCCCGCGCTAGACCCTGTGCTTGACGATGAGGACGCTGCACCCTCGGACCAGTCCGAGCTTTTTGAGGATTAAGATGAACCGATTGATCCTATCCACCCTGACCCGCTTCATGGGCCAAACCGTCAACAAAGGGGTCGAGGCCGCGCTGAAAAAGGTCGGCGACAAGGCACAAACCGTGATCGAAACCACGCCGATGGACACAAAGCATCCGCCCGGCACGTCAGAGACGGTCAAGTTAGCCCGCCACTTGGGCAAGATCACGGGCAAGTTTCTGGGTTAAGGTTTCACCGCCCCAAACAGCGGCACGGTCGAGATCGACATTTTGGCGCTGCCTTGGGTCAGATCATTGGCATGGGTGAGATAGATCAACACCTGATTTTTCTCATCAAAAATCCGCGTCACGTTGAGCGATTTGAAAATCAACGAGGTCGAGCGGCTAAAGACCTCCTCGCCCTGCGGCGAGGTGTCGATCGGCCCCAAGCGCAGCGCCCCCGTTTGGCGGCAGGCGATCGACGCATTGGACGGGTCTTCGAACCAGTTGCCATTTGACAAACGGTCCAGCACCGAGCGGTCAAAATAGGCGATATGGCAGGTCACGCCTGCCACCTTGGGGTCTGGAATGGCCTCGATCACGATGTCGTTGCCGGTCCAGTCGACCCCCACGCGCCCGACTTCTTCGCACAGGGCAGGGGTGGCGCACAGCATAAGGGCGCCAATGGCAAGGGACCGCATGTTTTTCTCGCACTGATGTAAAACTGTCGGAATGGTTATGTATGAACGGGATGTGTCAAAACAAGGGGTTTTGCAGGCTTTGCCTTGGGTGGTGCTTGCGCCTTGGGCTTAAGCCTTAGAAATCCCGCATTTTCACTTCGCCTTGGTTGACCCCGCCAAGGGGTGGGGGTAAACGGGGCGCAAGTTGGGAAAGGGCCGCCTGTGGCGCTTTTCGCAGATCGGTTGAAGGAGCCCCTCGTGGACAGTCTTCTGCGTGAGTACTTGCCAATTCTGGTGCTGTTGGCCGTGGCTTTGGGCCTTGGGCTGGTGCTGATTCTGTCAGCCGCCCTCATTGCGGTGCGCAATCCTGATCCTGAAAAGCTGTCGGCTTACGAATGCGGGTTCAACGCGTTTGACGATGCGCGCATGAAGTTTGATGTGCGGTTCTATCTGGTGTCGATCTTGTTCATCATCTTCGATCTGGAAGTGGCGTTTTTGTTCCCATGGGCTGTGGCATTTGCCGATATCAGCATGGTGGCCTTTTGGTCGATGATGGTGTTCTTGGGCGTCTTGACCGTGGGCTTTGCCTATGAATGGAAGAAGGGGGCCTTGGAATGGGCGTGATGACAGGGGCCAATACCGCAGGCGCGGACCGTGAGGTTGCGACCCAAGCCCTGAATGCCGAGTTGCAGGACAAGGGCTTTTTGCTGACCTCGACCGAAGACATCATCAACTGGGCCCGCAACGGGTCGCTGCACTGGATGACATTCGGTCTGGCCTGCTGTGCGGTGGAAATGATCCACGTCTCGATGCCGCGCTATGATCTGGAACGCTTCGGCACGGCACCGCGCGCCTCGCCGCGCCAGTCGGATTTGATGATCGTGGCGGGCACTTTGACCAACAAAATGGCCCCCGCGCTGCGCAAGGTCTACGACCAGATGCCAGAGCCGCGCTATGTGATCTCGATGGGGTCTTGTGCCAATGGCGGCAGGAATTACCACTATTCCTATTCGGTCGTGCGCGGCTGTGACCGGATCGTGCCGGTCGACATCTATATCCCCGGTTGCCCGCCCACAGCCGAGGCGCTGCTGTACGGCATTTTGCAACTGCAACGCAAAATCCGCCGCACCGGCACTTTGGTGCGTTAAGGGGGCATGATGGCACTGAACCTGACCGACCTTGCCGCTGCCCTGTCTTCCCGCGCCGGTGTGACCAGCGCGGTTGAGGCTTTTGGCGAGTTGACCGTGACCGTGGCTTTGGACAGTTTGGTGGGCCTGATGGCCCATCTGAAAGAGGATCCATCGACCCGCATGACCTCCCTTGTCGACATCACCGCCGTTGACCATCCCGAACGGCTGGACCGCTTCGATATCGTCTATCACCTGCTGTCGATGTACACCAACGGGCGGGTGCGGGTGAAAGCCCATGTCGGCGACACAGATATGGTGCCCTCGCTGATCAGCGTCTACCCGGCTGCCAACTGGTTCGAGCGTGAGGTGTACGACCTGTTCGGCATCTTGTTCTCTGGCCACCCCGACCTGCGCCGCATCCTGACCGACTACGGCTTTCGCGGCCACCCCTTGCGCAAAGATTTCCCGACCACCGGCTACACCGAAGTGCGCTATGACGAAGTGCAAAAGCGCGTTGTCTATGAACCGGTCAAACTGGTGCAAGAATACCGTCAGTTCGATTTCATGAGCCCGTGGGAGGGTGCGCAATACATTCTTCCGGGCGACGAAAAGAAGGCATAAAAGATGGACGGCGAACTTCGGCAGAACCATTACGACGACGGCTCGGTTGATCTGGAAACGGGCGAGCAGCGCATCCGCAATTTCCACATCAACTTCGGCCCGCAACACCCCGCAGCCCACGGCGTTTTGCGCCTTGTGCTAGAGCTTGACGGCGAGATTGTCGAACGCTGCGACCCGCATATCGGCCTGCTGCACCGTGGCACTGAAAAGCTGATGGAAAGCCGCACCTATCTGCAAAACCTGCCCTATTTCGACCGGCTGGATTATGTGGCCCCGATGAACCAAGAACACGCTTGGTGCTTGGCCATCGAACGGCTGACCGGCACGGTCGTGCCGCGCCGCGCCAGCCTGATCCGCGTGATGTTTTGCGAAATCGGCCGTGTGCTGAACCATATCCTGAACACCACGACCCAAGCGATGGACGTGGGCGCTTTGACCCCGCCGCTGTGGGGCTTTGAAGAGCGTGAAAAGCTGATGGGCTTTTACGAACGCGCCTCTGGTGCGCGCCTGCATGCCGCTTATTTCCGTCCCGGTGGGGTGCACCAAGACCTCACGCCGCAATTGCTGGACGATATCGCCGCATGGTGCGACGGCTTCCAGCGCGTGCTGGACGATCTGCATGGCCTGCTCACCGAAAACCGCATCTTCAAGCAGCGCAATGTCGATATCGGCATCATATCCGAAGCCGATGTGCAGGCTTGGGGCTTTTCGGGCGTCATGGCGCGGGGGTCGGGCCTTGCGTGGGATTTGCGCCGCAGCCAGCCTTACGAATGCTATGACGAGTTCGATTTCAAAGTCGCCACCGGCAAGAACGGCGACTGTTACGACCGCTATCTGGTGCGCATGGCCGAGATGGAGGAATCCACCAAAATCATCCGCCAAGCCGTGGCCAAACTGCGCGAACCAGCCGCCCAAACCGACATTCTGGCACGCGGCAAGCTGACCCCGCCCAAGCGTGCTGATATGAAAACCTCGATGGAAAGCCTGATCCACCACTTCAAGCTGTACACCGAAGGCTTCCACGTTCCCGCCGGCGAAGTCTACGCCGCGGTGGAAGCGCCCAAGGGCGAATTCGGCGTATACCTTGTGGCCGACGGCACCAACAAACCCTACCGCGCCAAACTGCGCGCGCCGGGGTTCTTGCACCTGCAAGCCTTGGATTTCATGTGCAAAGGCCACCAATTGGCCGACGTTTCCGCCATCATCGGCACCATGGACATCGTTTTCGGAGAGGTGGACCGCTGATGCTGCGCCGCTTGCACAAAGACCAACCCGCCTCGTTCGCTTTCACCGAAAAGAACCTTGAATGGGCCATGGGCCAGATGTCCAAATACCCCGAGGGCCGTCAGGCCAGCGCCATCATTCCGCTGTTGTGGCGCGCGCAAGAGCAAGAAGGCTGGCTGACCCGCCCTGCGATTGAACATGTCGCCGATATGTTGGGCATGGCCTATATCCGCGCTTTGGAAGTGGCGACGTTTTACTTTATGTTCCAACTGCAACCGGTTGGGTCTGTGGCGCATATCCAGATTTGCGGCACCACCACCTGCATGATTTGCGGTGCTGAAGAGCTGGTGGCGGTGGCCAAAGAATTGATCTCTCCGCACGCACATACCCTTTCGGCGGATGGCAAGTTTTCGTGGGAAGAGGTCGAATGTATGGGCGCTTGCGCCAATGCGCCCATGGCCCAGATCGGCAAGGATTATTACGAAGACCTGACGGCTGACAAGCTGCGCGACCTGATCGCGCGGTTCTCCAAGGGCGAAGTGCCCGTGCCCGGCCCGCAAAACGGCCGTTATGCGGCCGAGCCTTTGTCAGGCCTGACCAGCCTGAAAGATTTCGAAAGCGGCAAGAAGCAATACAACGCTTCGGCCCAAGCGGCGGTGGATCTGGGCGATACGGTCAAGCGCATCGACGGAACCGAAGTGCCGATTTTAACGCCGTGGCTTAAGGGCCGGGCTACGGCATAGGGGGCGGATATGAGCGAGCATCACGCAGACCCGTCTGAGGGCGCAAGGGCGTCTAACTGGCTTTGGGCCTTGGTGGCGGCAGCGGTCGCGGCCTGTGTGGCCGTTTGGCTGACGGGCGTGTCTCTGGCGGCCGCGGTCCTTTTGGCGGGAACGGTCTTTGTCGTCTATGCCGTGGTTCTGGCCCAGTTCTGGGAAGACCCGCCGCCCGGCGACGCGCACGACCACGGCCATCACGGGCATTAAGCATGGCACCCACCCCATCCAACGGCAGCTTTGAGGCGCGGTTGATCGCGGTGGTGATCGCCCTTGCGGCGGTTCTGTGGTTGGGCGTGGAATATCTCGGCGGGCAGATGAACTGGCCGCCAAAGTTCGTTTTTCTGGCAGACCTCTCCGCCGGAGCCGCCTTTTTATGGGCGATGATTGCAACCTACCGGCTTTGGCGCAAACGTCAGGCGTAATGGGCCCTTTTGGCCGGGAATGAAGGAACGGGCAGATGCTCAAGGATCAAGACCGCATCTTTACCAATCTTTACGGGATGCACGACCGCAGCCTTTCGGGCGCACGCAAGCGCGGCCATTGGGATGGCACGGCCGGCATTTTGGCCTTGGGCCGTGATAAGATCGTCGAGATTGTCAAAGCCTCGGGCCTGCGCGGGCGGGGCGGGGCGGGGTTTCCCACCGGCTTGAAGTGGTCGTTTATGCCCAAGGTGTCAGACGGGCGGCCTGCTTATTTGGTCATCAATGCCGACGAATCCGAACCCGGTACCTGCAAAGACCGCGAGATCATGCGCCATGATCCCCATACGCTGGTTGAAGGCGCCTTGATTGCCTCTTTCGCCATGGCGGCGAATACCTGCTATATCTACATTCGCGGGGAATATATCCGCGAGCGCGAGGCGCTGCAGGCGGCGATTGATGAATGTTATGACGCTGGGCTTTTGGGCAAAAATGCCTGCGGGTCGGGCTATGATTTTGATCTCTACCTGCACCACGGCGCGGGGGCCTATATTTGCGGCGAAGAAACCGCCCTCTTGGAAAGCCTTGAAGGCAAAAAAGGCATGCCGCGCATGAAGCCGCCGTTTCCGGCGGGCGCGGGTCTCTATGGCTGCCCGACCACAGTGAACAACGTCGAATCCATCGCCGTTGTCCCCACGATCTTGCGGCGCGGGGCAGAGTGGTTTGCAGGCTTTGGTCGGCCCAACAACACCGGCACCAAGCTGTTTGGCATATCCGGCCATGTCAACAACCCTTGCGTGGTCGAAGAGGCCATGTCGATCACCTTGCGCGAATTGCTCGAAGAGCATTGCGGCGGCGTGCGCGGCGGGTGGTCGAATCTGAAAGCCGTGATCCCGGGCGGGTCTTCGGTGCCGATGCTGACTGCCGCGCAATGCGACAATGCTATCATGGATTTCGACTGGCTGCGCGAGCAACGCTCTGGCCTTGGCACGGCGGCGGTGATCGTGATGGATCAGCAAACCGACGTGATCAAGGCGATCTGGCGCCTGTCGAAATTCTACAAGCACGAATCCTGCGGCCAATGCACGCCCTGCCGCGAAGGCACCGGCTGGATGATGCGCGTGATGGAGCGGATCGTGAAGGGCGACGCCGAGCTGGAAGAGATCGACATGCTGTTGTCGGTCACCAAACAGGTCGAAGGCCACACGATCTGCGCTTTGGGCGATGCGGCCGCTTGGCCGATCCAAGGTCTGGTGCGCGCCTTTAGGAACGAGATCGAGGACCGGATCAAATACAAAAAAACCGGCCGGGTCAGCGCTATTGCGGCAGAATAAGGCGATGCGGGGCGGTTTTTCCAAAGTGGTGCGGGGGCTGCGTCAGGCAGGTGCCTGCGCGGTGGTGGGCGTGGTTCTGGCCCTGCCGGTTTCGGCTGGTCCTGTTACAATGGCGCAAAACGCCCATATCAACGACGAACTGCGGGCAGGCTTTGCCGGTGACATTGTGCGCAAGACCTGCCCCACGATTTCCGCGCGGATGCTGGTTGTCATGGGCCGCTTGTGGGACCTCAAAGCCTATGCCGAGGCGCAGGGCTATTCTGCCGCCGATTATGACGCCTTTCGCGGCGACCCCGTGCAGAAAAAACGCCTCAAGGACGAGGCGGCAGCTTATCTTGCCGCAGCCGGGGCCAATCTTGGTGATGTGCAAAGCTATTGCGCGGTCGGCGAGGCCGAGATTGCCAAGAAAACGCCCTTGGGCACCTTGCTGCGGTCAAGCCGATGAGCCGGATCTTGGCCCCGCGCGCTTTGGCCCAAGCCGCACCACGGCCTACAGAATTTATCACGCCCCTCCCAACGGGATGGCGAAAACCCGTTGCCAAAGGGCTACGAAAAGCGGATGAACCGCGGCAGACGAAGCGGGTGGTTTTTGCCCCTCATCGCCTGCACGGCCAAAGCTGAAAGGACCATCTAAGATGTCGAACCTGAAAAAGCTGATCATCGACGGCATAGAGGTCGAGGTCGATCCCGCGATGACCCTCATTCAGGCTGCCGAAGTGGCCGGCGTTGAAATCCCGCGCTTTTGCTATCACGAGCGTTTGACCATCGCCGGCAACTGCCGGATGTGCTTGGTCGAGGTTGTGGGCGGCCCGCCCAAGCCTGCGGCATCTTGCGCGATGCAGGTCAAAGACCTGCGCGGCGGGCCGAACGGCGAACCGGCGGTAGTCAAAACCAACTCGCCCATGGTCAAAAAGGCCCGCGAAGGCGTGATGGAATTCTTGCTGATCAACCATCCGCTCGATTGCCCGATTTGTGACCAAGGCGGGGAATGCGATCTGCAAGATCAGGCCATGGCCTACGGGGTGGATTTCAGCCGCTACCGCGAGCCCAAGCGCGCGTCAGAGGATCTGAACCTTGGGCCTTTGGTCGAAACCAAGATGACGCGCTGCATTTCGTGCACGCGCTGTGTGCGCTTTACCTCGGAAGTGGCGGGCATCACGCAGATGGGCCAAACGGGGCGCGGCGAAGATGCGGAAATTACGTCTTATCTGAACCTGACGCTCGATTCGAACCTGCAGGGCAATATCATCGACCTGTGCCCCGTGGGCGCGCTGACCTCCAAGCCCTATGCCTTCACCGCCCGCCCGTGGGAGCTGACCAAGACCGAATCGATCGACGTGATGGATGCTTTGGGGTCGAACATCCGCATCGACACCAAGGGCCGCGAAGTGATGCGCATTTTGCCGCGCAACCATGACGGCGTGAACGAAGAGTGGATATCAGACAAAACCCGCTTCATCTGGGACGGTTTGCGCCGCCAGCGGCTGGACACGCCCTACGTGCGCGAGAACGGCAAGCTGCGCAAAGCGGGCTGGGGCGAGGCTTTGGCCAAAGTCGCCGCCGCGATGGCGGGCAAGAAGGTGCTGGGCCTTGTCGGCGATCTGGCCCCTGTGGAAGCGGTGTTTTCGCTTAAAGCGCTGGTCGATGTGCTTGGCGGGCAGGTTGAATGCCGCACCGATGGGGCACGGCTGCCGATGGGCAACCGCTCGGCCTATGTCGGCAATGCGGCCATTGCCGATATTGATGACGCCCGCACGATCTGGCTGATCGGCACCAACCCGCGCTTGGAAGCGCCGGTGCTGAACGCCCGTCTGCGCAAGGCTTGGACCAAAAACGCCAAGATTTCGCTGATCGGGCCTGCGGTTGATCTGACCTATGACTACTCCCAC
>Ga0114958_10001589_pt1 | contig 17673 bp, 7 predicted proteins | sample C_130208_EF_Meta_FD_89577 | JGI IMG/M metagenome (GOLD analysis project Ga0114958, IMG submission 89577) | Freshwater microbial communities from Lake Croche, Canada to study carbon cycling - C_130208_EF_MetaG | ecosystem: Environmental > Aquatic > Freshwater > Lake | place: Lake Croche, Canada...
ATCCTCAGCGCGGGCGAGATGGCGCACATCCCCGCTGGCACCGTGCACGCCACGTATAATCCCCACGCGGAACCGTTGGTTTTTCTCGCGATGCTCTCGCCCGCGAAACTCCCCGACGCGCTCGCTGCCGCGCCCGATCCTTGCGATGTTTCTACGCAAGCGCCTTGGGCAGATCTCCGCAAAAATCTCCCGCCTTGCGTCACTCGTTTCTGAGGCCTTCGCCTTCAACTCACATTTTGCTTCTGAAAATTTCCCCTATGAAACGTTTCCTCGTCCTCGTTGCCCTCTACGCGTTCGTCGTTACCTCCGCGCTCACCGCCGCCGAAGCGCCGCTGCGCGTTTTTATCCGCTCCGGCCCAAAGAGCCACGGCCCCGGCGCGCATGACCACCCGCGCTTTCTCGCCGAATGGGTGCCGCTGCTCAACGCCCGCGGCGCCGTCGCTGCCGGCGGCAACACGTTCCCCACGGCCGCCCAACTTGCCGCGACCGATGTCCTCATTCTCCACGCTCAGGAGGCTGGCAACATCGCCGCGCCTGATCGCGTCAACCTCGACGCTTACCTCGCGCGTGGCGGTGGACTCGTCGTCATCCACGCCGGCGCCGTCGCCAAAGACACCGATTGGTACAAATCCATCATCGGCGGCTCCTGGCGCCAAGGTAGCACCAAGTGGCTCGAAGCCCCGATGCACCTTTATTTTTCCGATCGCACGCACCCGATCACCCGCGGCGCTTCCAACTGGCAGATGAACGACGAGATTTACTACGACATGGATCTTTCGCCCGATGTCCACGTCCTCGCCACCGCTTACACGCCAAAAGCCATCGACACCGGTGGCAAAGGCAACAAAGAGGCCCAAGCCCGCGCCGCCGAGGCCGTCGCCAAGCGCAAAGGCGTCAACATCTACGACCACCAGCCGCAGCTCTGGACCTACGAACGCACCGTCACCGGCGCCACGCAGCCTTATCGCGCTTTCGTTTCCATCCCCGGCCACCTCTACGAAAATTTTAACCGCGCCAATTACCGCGCGATTCTCCTGCGCGGCATCGCTTGGGCCGGCCGCCGCGCCAACGCCGACGAACTCTGCCTCCCCGCCGAACTCGGCGACACGCTGCGTTATCCCGATGGCGGCCCCACGGCTCCTCTTCAAGCCGCCGCTAAAATTCAAGTTCACCCCGATTTCAAAATCGCCCTCGTCGCCTCCGAGCCGCTCATCAATAAAGTCATGAACATCGACTGGGATGAACGCGGTCGCCTCTGGGTCTGCGAGACACCCGAATATCCCAACGGCCGCCGCGTGCCGAATGCCCCCGCGCGTTGGCAAGATTCCGGTTCGCTCAAACCCTTCGTCACCGAGCGCGACCCCGAAGATTCCATCTCCGTCCTATCCGACACAGACGGCGACGGAATCATGGATACCAAGAAAACCTTCGCCGACAAACTCGAGCTCGTCACCAGCTTCGTCCTTTACCGCAACGGCGTGATCGCCGCCACCTCGCCTGATATTTGGTACCTCGAAGACACCAACGGCGACGGCGTCTGCGACAAGCGCACCAAACTCTACACCGGCCTCGGGATCAACGACACCCACGCCGTCATTAACAATCTGCGCTGGGGCCGCGACGGCTGGATCTACGCCACGCACGGTTACTCGCGCGGCGACGTCACTTCGGCCGACGGCTCGAAAAAATTCGGCCCCGACGGCTCCGGCGTCGTGCGCTTCAAGCCCGACGGTTCCGCCTTCGAGCAATACAGCAGCCGCAATGGCAATACCTGGGGCCTTGATCTCACTTGGGATGGTCAGGTGTTTTGGACGCAGCCCACAAGCGGCACGGTATTTTTTCACACCGTTCTCCCCGAGAACATTTTGTCCAAGGGCAAACTCCCCGGCGTCACTTCCTGGAAAGGCATGATCACCAACCAACTCACGTTCCCCGCGATGACGTGGCCCGAGCAGGCTTATTCGCAGATCGATCAAGTCGGCCGCTTCACCGCCGCCGCAGGTTGCGCGATTTACGAAGGCGGCGCCTGGCCGGAAAAATGGAATTATAGCTACTTCACCGGCGAGCCCACGCTCAACATTATCCACCACCAATTCGTCCGCCGCGATGGTGTGAGCTACAGCGTTGAAAAAGAAAAAGGCCGCGAAGAAACGGAATTTATTCGCAGCACCGATCTTTGGTTCCGCCCCATTGAAAATCGCGTCGGCCCTGATGGCGCGCTCTACGTCGTCGATTTCTACAACCAAGCCGTCATCCACAACGACACCCGCGGCCCTTTGCACAGCCCGTCAAATGCCGCCGTCCGACCCGATCGCGACCACTATTTTTCCCGCATCTGGCGCGTGCAACACAAGGACGCTAAAGTTCTGCCCGTTGTCGCCCTTGACCGCAAAGACCTCCCTGGTCTCCTCCGCGCCATTGAGACCAGCCCCAACGTGCATGTGAAAAAAACCGCGCTCCGTCTCGCGCAGGAAAATTTCCCCGCCGCGCCGCAACTCACCGCGCTTTCTCGGCCCGTGGGCAGCCCCGCGCTCGCCCGCTACGAAGCCGCCGCGACTGCCGCCACGCCCGCGCAACGCGAAGCCATCCTTGCTGAATTTTTCGCCGCGACCGACGACTGGACCAAGTCCGCGCTGATCGCCGGCGCCACCGAAAACGTCGCCGCCTACCTCGCCCAAGCGCTCACGGGCGATCGGCCCGCGGCGCTCGGTATTTTCGTCGCCGCCATCGCACCGGCTACGCGTCCCGCTGACGCCGCGCGACTCATCCAAGCCGCCGCCTATCGCCCCAGTCCTATCGCGGCTAGTTTCCTGCGCGGCCTCATTGAGATCGCCGATAAACTTCCGGCCCACGACGCCACCACTAGCGCGGCCTTGACCCAGCTCATCGCTGCGCCCGACACCATCGCGCCCGCCTTGTTGTTGGCCGCCAAGACCGATAAATCCGGCGCGCTCGCCGCCACTATGGATCAAGCTGTGCGCCGCCTTCTCGCCGATTTTAACGCCGCCGAAACGCCCGCCGCTCGTCGCGCCGAAATTGCGCTCTCGCTCCTCGCGCTCCCGTCGCAGCGCCCCGACGCGCTTAATAAAATCATCACGTTGCTCAGTGACGCCACGATCTCCGACGCCATCAAAACGTCCTTGCTCGGCACCCTCGGCGAACTCCCCGCGCAAGAATCCGCTGACATGTTGGTGACCGCCTTTTTGCGTTCCAAGTCACGTCTCGTTTTCGATCAGATTCTAAAAAATCCGACCACGGCCCGCGCTCTGATTGCGGCGGTTAAAGACAACCGCATCAGCCCCGCCGCCTTTGGTCCCGGCGATGTTGCACGTCTACGTACCCATCCCAACACGCGCGTCACCATTGAAGCTGCGGCTGTATTTGCTATCGCTAATCCACCGACGCCGCAGAAAGACGAGCTCATCGCGAAGCTCCTCCCTGACGTGCAGAAACCCGGCGACGTCGCCAAGGGCCGCGCGCTTTTCGCCGCCGCGTGCGCCGTTTGCCATAAACTCGGCGACGTCGGTCTCCGCGACGTCGGTCCGCCCCTCGCTGGCATTGGCTCGCACGGTGCCGCCGAATTACTCACGCACATCGTGGACCCTAATCGCCAAGTTGAGCCGAATTACTGGCAGTGGAATATCACCACGAAAAAAGGCGACATCGCCACGGGTGTCATCGTGAACGAAAACACCGTCAGCCTCACGCTGCGCAACCAGGGCGGTGACACCGAGATCAAGCTCGCCGACATCGCCACGCGTGAAAACACCCGCCGCTCGCTCATGCCCGAAGGTTTTGAAGCCCTCGGCGCCGAAGGCCTCCGTGACATCATCGCCTATCTCGCCGCTAGCGCCACGCCCGTCGCCGCGCCCGCTCAACCCGTCGCCGTCGCGGCCGCGGCGCCCATTGATCTCAAACCGAAATCCGGCGGCAAGGGCGACTTCCCTTTGCCCGAGCCCACGCCTATCGTTTGGGAAGCGGGTAAAACTAAAGTCCTTCTGATCGGTGGCGGCAGTTCGCACAAGTTCGCCGATTTTTTTGGTGGCACTGATCGCGCCACGCTCCGCGCCGCCGGTTACAGCGTGAATTACACCGAAGATCGCGACCAAGCCGCCACCGCGCTCGCCGAGGCCGACGTCGCGGTCATCAGCGTGAACCGGAAATTTTTCGACATGCCCGCTTATCGCCAAGCGCTCTTCGCTTTCGCCGCCGCGGGCAAAGGTATCGTCATGCACCACCCCGGCACGTGGTACGGCTACGCCGAATGGCCCGAACTCAACGCCCAGATCGTCGGCGGCGGCGCGCGGGGCCACGACAAGATCGCTAAATACTCCGTCAACGCCTTGAAGCCGGTGCATCCGATTCTGCGCGGCGTGCCCGCCAGTTTTGAAGTCGAAGACGAGCTCTACTACATCAACGCCGAGCCCGAAAAAATCCCCGCTGGCACCGCCGCCATCGAGGTGCTCGCGCAGACTTCGCCCTCGGTGAAATTCAAAGCTCCGCATCCGGTTGTTTGGATCACCGCGCATCCTACCGCGCGCGTCGTTGGTCTCACTATTGGCCACGACGGCCGCGTGCACGATTTGCCCGCGTTCAAGACGCTACTCACCAACGCTGTCCAGTGGGTGGCGAAAAAATAATTCGGCTGCACGCTTAGGCTATCGCCCGCCATGTCCTCCATCGCCGTCCTTGGCACCTTCGACACCAAGGGCCCGGAGCATGCATTTCTCGCTGCCGCCATTCAACGTGCTGGTTTTGTTCCGCTGTTGATCGACGTCGGCACTCTCGCTACACCGACGGTGGTGGCGGACATCTCCGCTGACGCCGTGGCCCGCGCTTCGGGTGAGCTGGATTACGCGGCCTTGCTCGCGCGGCGTGACCGCGGCGAATGCGTGACGTTCATGGGTCGCGCCGCTGCTGCGCTCGTGAGTTCGCTCGCCGCGGCCGGCCGCATTCAGGGCATCATTTCCCTCGGTGGCGGTGGAGGCACGGCGATCGCTACGGCTGCGATGCGCGCGCTGCCGATCGGTTTTCCTAAGCTGATGGTCTCAACCCTCGCGAGCGGCCAGACCGCGCCGTACGTCGGTACGACCGATCTCACGATGATGCCCGCCATCGTCGATGTTTCCGGCATCAACCGCGTCTCGCGCGTGATTTTTGAAAACGCCGCCGGCGCCATCTGCGGCATGGTCGCCGCCGCGGAGGCTCGCCGGACCACGCCTTCTCCGGTGACCGAAAAACCACTCATCGTCGCCAGCATGTTTGGCAACACCACTGCGTGCGTCACCGAGGCGAAAAAAATCCTCGAAGCCGCCGGCTACGAAGTCCTCGTCTTCGCCGCCACCGGCAACGGCGGGCGCGCGATGGAATCGCTTATCGCCAGCGGCCTCGTCGCCGGCGTGCTCGACGTCACGACGACGGAGTGGGCCGACGAACTCGTCGGCGGTGTCCTTGGCGCTGGCCCTGAACGCCTCGACGCCTCCGCTCGCGCTCGTGTCCCCGCCATCATTGCGCCCGGTTGCCTCGATATGGTGAACTTCGGCGAACGCGCCAGCGTGCCCGCGAAATTCGCCGGCCGCACCTTTTACCAACACAACCCGCAGGTGACGCTGATGCGCACCACACCCACCGAATGCATCGAACTCGGCCGGATCATCGCAGAGAAAATCAATCGTTACACGGCGCCAGTCACCGTGGTCATTCCGCGCCTTGCCATCAGTATTATCAGTGCCGCCGGCCAGCCGTTTCACGATGCCGCGGCCGACGACGCGCTCTTTTTGTCGCTCCGTACGCACCTGCGCGCCGGCATCGCCTGCGTCGAATACGACGTCGCCATCAACGATCCCGCTTTCGCGCGCGCCTGCGCCGAAATCCTCCTCGCTCATCTCGCTGCTCCTTCACTTCCCTAAATTATGTTCAACCGGCTACCCCGCCTCGCCGTCTCGTTCCTTGCTTTCCTTGCCCCGCTCGCTCTCGGCGCCGCTGAACTTTTCGACGGCAAAACGCTCGCCGGTTGGGAGGGTGATTTAAAATGGTGGAGCGTCCAAGACGGCGCCATCTCCGGCGGGTCGGTCACCACGAAAATTCCGCAAAACCAATTTCTCGCGACCACGCGCTCGTTTCAAAACTTCGAGCTCCGTCTGAAAATCAAACTCACCGGCGATCCCAAGATCGGCTTCATCAACAGCGGCGTGCAGCTTCGCAGCTTGCGCGTGCCGCAGTCCACCGAGATGTCCGGCTATCAAGTCGACGCCGGCGACGGCTGGTGGGGTAAACTCTACGACGAATCGCGGCGCAACAAAGTCATCGCCACATCTGCCCAACTCACCGCCGTCGCTGCGGCCGTGCGCCCCGGCGATTGGAACGAGTACCGCATCCGCGTCGAAGGCCCGCGCCTGCGTTCATGGCTCAACGGCGTCGCCGCGCTCGATTACACTGAGACCGATCCGACCATCGCCCTCGACGGTCACATCGGCCTTCAGATTCACAGCGGCGGCCCTGCGCTCGCGCAGTTCAAGGACATCGTGATCGACGAACTCCCGCCCACGCCCGGCGCGCCGACGTGGGACCAAGTCGGCCACCCTAAGCCGCCCGCGCCTAAACCTGCCGCCGCGCCAAAACCTGCCGCTCCGAAAACCAACGCCGCGCCCGCGCCATCCGCGCCCGCCGCCGCGCCTGCGCCCGCGCCCCGCGACATCAGTTACAACGCCGTTTCCAGCGGTCCGCGTTCGCCCGAGGAAGAACGGCGCTCCTTCACCGTGCCCGCGGGTTTTGAAATCGAACTCGTTGCCGCCGAGACCGCCGGCTTCGGGAAATTTATCACCGTCACTTGGGATGCGCGCATGCGGCTCTGGTCGATGACCGCCCTCGAATATCCCGTCGACGGCAACGAACAAAAACTCGCTTCCGATGCGCTCTTCGCCGCCGGCGGTCGCGATAAAGTCGTCGTCTTTGATGCGCCCTACGCCGCGCCCGCGCCCGGTCAAGCGGCCATTACCGCGCCGCCCCGCGTATTCGCCGATGGTCTCGTGATGCCGCTCGGGCTGTTGCCCTACAAAGACGGCGCCTTCGTCCAATACGGCGCCGACATGCGCCTCTATCACGACACCGACGCCGATGGTCGCGCTGACCGTCACGACGTCATCCTCACGGGCTTCGGCACGCAGGACTCGCACCTTTTCCCGCATCAATTTCTCCGTCAACCCGGCGGCCAGATTTTTCTCGCGCAGGGTCTTTTTAATTACTCAAGCGTCCGACGCCCTGAGGGCCGCGCTTTCGCCACGGGCGCCACAGAGATTCCCTTCAACCAGTGCAAACTCGGCCGGTTCACGCCCGACGGAGCGAGCTTCGAAAGTCTCTCCGCCGGCCCTAACAATATCTGGGGACTCGTAACCTCGCGCGAGGGCGAGACGTTTATGCAGGAGGCGAATGACATCGGTTATCCCGTGATTCCTTACGAGCCGGGCATCTGGGTAGCTACGGGTTCCAAAGACCGCCTGCGCCCTTATCAACCACTTATGCCGCCGCCACTCCCGCCCGCGCAGATGGGCGGCACCGGCCTCAGTGGCCTTGCGCTCGCCGAAGATAGCGACGGCTTTTTCCGCCGTTACGGCGAGCCCGCAGCCGATGGCGCGAAGGTCTTCTTCCTCGCTAATCCGATTACCAATACGATCAACACCGTCCGCGCCACACCCACCGCCGACGGCGCGCGCTACACCTACGAGAAACTCCCCGATTTCATCACGACCACCGACAAATGGTTTCGCCCCGTCGCGATCCACTTCGGCCCTGATGGTGCGCTCTACATCGTCGATTGGTATAACAAAATTATCTCCCACAACGAAGTCCCCCGCACGCACCCTGACCGCGACAAATCTCGCGGTCGCATCTGGCGCGTGCGTCACGTCGACCAAAGCCGCACACCACCGCCCGATCTCACGCGTCTCGATGACCGCGCGCTCCTCGCCCAACTCGGCGGCCCCAACGCCCTCGTCTCGCGTCTCGCTTGGCTCGAACTTGTGGATCGCCGCGCCACCGGCCTTGCGCCCGATCTCGCCCTCATCGCCGCTGACCGCCGCGCGCCCAACGATCGCCGCCTCGCCGCGCTCTGGGCGCTCGAAAGTCTCCAGCCGATTTCTACTCCGCTTTTACGCCAACTCGCGACCGATTCCGCGCCCACGCTCCGCCACGAAGCCGCGCGTCTCCTCGGTGCTTATCCGCGCGCGGAAGCCGATCTGCTCTCGCTCGCTCCGCCGCTCCTCACCGATTCTAGCCCCGCTGTGCGCGCCGCGATCGGCGATGCGTTGCGGCGCATTCCCCAAGCCAGCCCGCGCGTCGTCGCCCTCGCGGCGCGCCTCGGCGGTGCCTCGCTCACGACCGGCAACGATTGGGCGCGCTACGAACGCGACTTCGAGCGCTACCTAGCGCGCTGGGCGATGGAAGTTAATCCAGCCGCCACCACCGCGTTGTTGGAATCGGAAGAGGGTCGCGCCTTGCCGCTTGAAAATCGGCTCCTCGCCACGCTCGCTCTCAGTGGGAAAACCGCCGCGCTCGGGCTCGCGCAGATGGCGCCCGCTTTAAATCGTCCGCTCAGCGACGAAGAAGTCCGCACGCTCGCCGCGCATTTCGCTGAGCCCGCCGCCCGCGACGCGCTCAACGCCGCCCTCGGCCATGCCGGCTCACGCGCCGCGGTGCTGCGCGCGTTGCTCGCGTTGCGCACGAGTATCGACGCCACGCCGCTTATACCCGCGCTCACCACGTCGGCAAAAATCCTCCTCGCTGGCCCCGCGCCCGCTGATCTCACCCTCGGTGCGCAAGTCGCCGGTGCGTTTAAGCTCGGTGCCACGGAGCCGGAACTGGCCGCGGTTCTCGCGCGCGAACCAACCAAAGAAACTGCGCCCGCACTCCTCGCCGCTGTCCGCGCGTTGCGTGAAAACCACGCCGGCCCGATTGAGACGTTCGCCCGACTTGCCCGTGAATCTGCGGATGCCGCGTTGCGCGACGAAGCCTTGGCCGCGCTCGGGGCGTTGCCCAGTCCGGCGGCGGTCACGCAATTGATGGAGTTGTTGCCGGGGCTCAATGTCGCGCAGCGCAGGGCGGCGTTGGATCGGCTCGCGTTGCATCCGGCGGGCGCGACGGCCGTCGTCGCGAGCTTGCGCACGGGCACGGTGGCGAAGGCGGACGTCAGCGTCGGCGCCGTCGAAAAACTCCGGCGGAAAATGCCGGACGACGCCGTTCTGGCGGCGCTGTGGCAAGAGCTCGGCGGCGATGCGCAGCGCGTGTTGCGGTTGCCCGGCGGCACCGGCGATTATCCTGAAGCGCAGCTGACGTTGGCGGGGCCGTTCACAGTCGAGTGTTGGGCGAAACTGGAGCCGGGCATCGACCACCGTGACGGCTTGCTCGGGCTGCCGGGCGTGATGGATTTTAATTTCTTCGACGGACGTTTCCGCGTGTGGCTCGGCGAGGCCAACGACGTCGTGCAGGCCAAGAAAAAAGCCGTGCCTGAGGTCTGGACACACTACGCGGTCACGCGCGACGCCGCCGGTTTTTTTCGCCTCTACATCAATGGCGAACTCGAAGCTACGAGCGCGGGTCCGAGCCAGTCGGTGTTTGTGGGCGCGAATGTCGGCCGCAGCCGGCTCAACCCTGCGAGCGGTACGACGGCCGGTTGGCTGGCGGAATATCGCGTGTGGAAACTCGCGCGCACGCCGCAGGAAGTGCGCGATCATTTTGATCGGAGCTTAGCCGACGTAACTGGGGCGAATCGGCCCGCGGGTTTGGTCGAGGTGTGGGCGGGCGCGAATTGGGGTCTTTTAAAAGGCGCGGCGCGGGCCGAGGTGACGGAGGATGCGCCGGTGTTGCTCACGGCGAAAGCCGCCGCGGCGCAGGCGGAGACGTTTGCTCGTTTCCGTGCGCTCGCGCAGCGCGCGGGTAATGCGGAGCAAGGTAAACAGACTTTCACGTCGCTCTGTCTCGCGTGCCACCAACAAGGCGGCAAAGGCGGCCAGATCGCGCCGCCGCTCGATGGTATCGGCAACACCGGCGTCGAGGCCCTGCTGCGTAATATCCTCACGCCGAGCGCGGCGATGGAGAGCGCGTACCGGACCTACCGCGTGGTGTTGAAAGACGGCACCGTGCAGGATGGATTTTTGGCGAGCGAGTCGCCGGAAGCCGTGGTGTTGCGCACACCGGGCGCCGAAGACCGCCGCATCGCCCGCAGCGAGATCCGCGCGACGAGTTATTTGAACCGCTCATTGATGCCTGAAGGCCTGTTGGAAGCCATGCCCCCCGAGCAAGTGAGTGATCTTTTTAGCTATCTCCAAACCCTGCGCTAAACCCGCGCGCCGCGTCCGAGGGCCTAGGGTAGGGCCGGTACCGAGGGTGGAGTGGGCCCGTTGTGCTTTATCATCATGCAAGATTCGGCCGTGGGGTTTTTACGGGAGTAATTTTTGGCGGCGGAGGAAGGCGGTGATGCGTTGGGGTGCTTCGTCTTTCCACTCGGGTAAGGTGAAGCCGTGGCCGCCGCCGGGCATGGGGACAAATTCGCAGGCGTTGCCGGTAGTACGGAGTTTTTCCTCAAGCGTTACAGCGTATTTAAACGGCACGATGGTATCGGCGTCGCCGTGAAAGAGCAACGTGGGCGGCATCTTCGCGTCGAGGTGATGCAGCGGAGAATAGGCGTCGGGGTTGGGCCCGAAACGTTCGGCACGTTGACCGGTGGCGACGGAGCTGTCGCAGGCGGGACTCATCAAGATGAGGGCGGCGGGTTTTTGTAGCGGGGCTTCGGTGGGATCGCCGCCAGGAGGCGTGGCAGTGATCGCGGTCCAGAGCGCGAGATGGCCACCGGCGGAGGAGCCGCTGACGACGAGTTTCGCGGGGTCGAGCCCGAGTTCGGCGGCGTGCGCTTGCAACCAGCGGACGGCGGCGCGGGCGTCGGCGACGCAGGCAGTGGCATCGGTGGGGAAACGTTCTTTCACGCGGTAGTCAGCGGCGATACCGATGAGGCCGAGTTGGGCAGCGTTTTTGGCCCAGCCAGCGGCTTGGGTGGGAACGCCGTGGGTGAAGCCGCCGCCGAAGAAATGGATCAGCGCGGGGCGCCGATCTTGGGCGGTCCAACCGGCGGGTTTGAAGACGAAGAGCCGCATGGGCGCAGGGGCGCCGGTGCGGTAGAAATAGGTTTCAGCGCCGGGCAAACTCGTGGGCGTGACCGGTGGTTGGGCGGCGAGCGGGGCGCGTTCGTCTGGGAGTTTTTCGTGCGCGCAGAGCGTGGCGCCGGTGAGGGCGAGGGCGGCGAGAAATTTTTTTACGCAGGAGACGCGCATGGTTGAGGGGCGGTTTTTAACTCGAGCGGTCGTAGACCTCGGGGGTGACGAGGGCTTCGAGCGGGAGGCCTTGGGTGAAGGCGCGGAGGTTGCGCAGGGCTTGGGCGGTGGCGTCGGGGTAACGGTCGCTGGTGGGGCCGGCGAAGTGGGGCGTGAGAAAGACGTTGGGCAGACCGCGCAGCGGGTGATCCGGCACGAGGGGCTCGTGGGCGAAGACATCGAGGCCGCAGAGCAGTTGGCCCTCGCGGGCGACGCGGATGAGGGCGGGCTCGTCGACGACGCCGCCGCGGCCGACGTTGACGAAGGCGGCGCCGGGCGGGAGCAGCCGGAGGAGTTTTTCGGTGACGATGCCGGCGGTGGCGGGGATGAGTGGGGCGAGTTCGATGAGCACGTCGCTGTGTGCGAAAAGAGCTTCGAGCGACGGTGCGCGGCGGAGGTTGAATTCGCGTTCGTGCGTGGAGTCGACATCGGGCGCGAAGACCGAGACGTGGCAATTAAATGGCCGGATGAGCCGGATGAACTCGCGGGCGACCGGGCCGAAGCCGTGGATGCCGACGCGGCGTTCGAAGAGCGAGGCGGCATCGGTGAGGCCGTTTTTCCAAGCGCCTTGTTGGTGCATGGCGATCGTCCAACGCGTCGAGCGCCGCAGGCAGGCGAGCGTGTGCAAGAATGCGCACTCGGCGACGACGCGGCTGATCGCGCCACCCCAGTTGGTGACGAGCAGGCCGCACTCGAGGTGGGCGCGCGTGACGAGAGTTTTGACCGAGCCGCTCAAGTAGCAGACGTAGCGCAGTCGCGGCGGCAGCACGGCGGGCAATAATGGCGTTTTCCAACACGTCAGGAGGATGGCGGGATCGGCGGCGGCGAGTTTTTCCGCGAAGGCAGCAGGACTTAAATCGGTGGGGTCAAGTTTGCGGAAGTCGGGAAACAACGCGCGCAAGTCGGCGAGCAATAGCTCGGGAAAAAAGTGTTCGGCTTCGTACGGCGTTAGGACGGCGAGGAGAGACGTGGACATGCAAAAAAGGGAAAAGACGTCAGGCTTTAGGCGGGAGACACTCGAGGAGTTCGAGCGTGGGTGAAGGATGGAGTTGCCAAGGACCGAGGACGGCAGGGACGAAAAATTTATCGAAAGGCCGGAGCGGGAGCATCGTGGCGCCCGCGGTCAAGATGCCCGAGCCGGCGGTGACGATGCCGATGAAACCTTCGGTTTCGTGGCGCTGGATCGGGCCGCGAACATGGCTTTTGCGAATGCGGAAACATGGAGTGCGTTCCGGGCCGATGAGCGTGTCTTGAAACGAGTCTGGACCGAGGGCACGGGCGCGGCGCGGCGAGCAAAGCGCTTCGGCAAAAATGCGTTGGCCCGGCCAAGGGCTGAGGTCGAAAATATCGAGGCAGAACTCGAGGCCGCGATTCATGAAGCGCGCGCTCTCGGGTAGCGTGTAGCCGCCGCGTTCGAATTCGAAGCGCACGACGAGATCGCTAGGCTCCATGATTTCGGCGAGGAGCAGGCCGGGGCCGAGCGCGTGCGGGACTCCGCCCGGAACGATGAACGTGTCGCCGACGTTGACGGGGATTTTGTCGAAGCACGCTTCGAGGGCGGGGAGATCCTGCGTTTCGATCATGCGGCGCAGTGCGGCGCGCGTCGGGGGACGTTGGAAACCGAGATAAAGATAAGGCGCATGCGGCAGATCGTCGCGAATCGCGAGGATGTGGTAGGCCTCGGTCTTGCCGGAAGGCGCGTCGAGGTAGCGCTGCGCGAAGGCGGCAGTGGGATGCACTTGAAAATGCAGGCGGATCGAAGGATCGAGTAATTTAACGAGCACCTGTGTCGTTGGGCCGAAGCGGGCGAGGTGGGCCGCGCCGAGGTAGTTTTCGGGAGCGGCGGCGAGGACATCGGCAAAATTGCGGAGCATGGGGTCCGAGCCCACGCAGACCGGCGAAAGACCATCGGCGAATTTGGCGGCGGCGTGGCGCGTGGCGTCGGGCGGGTTGAGGGCGCGCGTAGTGGAGGCTATCCAGTCTTCGGGAAAATGCGCATCGAGCGGCACGGGTGCGCCGGAGAGACGATCCAGCTCGCGGCCGCCGAGGTAGGTGCGCCAGACGCGATTGGGCGGGAGCCGGAGAAGCTGAGCGGGTGGAACCATCGAAGAGAAAACGGGAAAAAAGTATTGGGTTTAGCGGCGTGATTGGGCGAGTTGGAGCCGCTCGCGGGCGAGAGCGAGATCGGGGCGGATACGCAGGACAGCTTCGAACTCGCGGGCGGCTTCGTCGTGGCGGCCGAGGAGCAAGTAAGCGTTGCCGAGGCCGAAGTGAGCCTCAAAAGTGTCGGGCTGTGCGCGGGCGGCAAACACGAGGTGCTCTACGGCGGCGGCGGCTTCGCCGAGCTCGAGCAAGACGCCGCCGAGATTGTTGCGGGCCGCGAGGTCAGACGGGTCGAGCGCGACGACGGCGCGGAAATGTTCGAGCGCACCGGTCAAATCGCGGCGCTCAAGCAAGAGGTTGCCTAGGTTGAAGTGGGCTTTGGGGTAGCGAGGATTGAGGCGCAGCGCGGTGGTGAACGCGGCTTGGGCTTCGGCGGGGCGGGCGAGTGCGACGAAGGAATTACCGAGATTAAACGGCACGGCGGACGCGGCGGGCAAGAGGCGGGCGGCGGCTTCGAATTCAGCGATAGCTTCGACGTGGCGGCCGGCTTCGGCGTAGGCTTGGCCGAGGTTGTACCGGGCGAAACCGTTGGTGGGGCGCTGGGCGGCGGTGTCGCGGTAAAGGCTGATGGCGCTGGAGTAAACGGTGTTGCGCTGGATCGTGGCCGCGCCGAGGGCGGTCGCGGCGAAGAGCGGGACCAGCCACCAGCGCCGGCCGAGCGTGCGTTGCGCCACGAGGACGGCTAGGATTGTGAGTGCGGCGAGCGAGAGGTAGATGCGGTGCTCGGCGAGCATTTGGCGCGTGCCGCCGACGAAGCTGGAGGTGGGCGCGAGAATAAGAAAATACCACGCGCCGAGAAATCCGAGGGCGGGCCGACGCCACAGCGCGTAGCCCGTGACGGCGAGGAGTAGCAGATCGACCACGAGGTAAGGCGCGGCGGTGGCGAGCGAGATAAAATCTTGGCCGTAGTCGAAAATCAGCGGGCTCGGCCAGAGCGCGAGCCGGGCGTAGTGGAGCACCGCGCGGGATTGGCAGAGCGCGTAATCCCAAGGTGTGACACCCGCCGCGGAGCCGATGGTGCCGCCGCGATTGCCCGCGCCGAGGACGAGAAACGCGAGCAACAGCCACGTGCTCGCGAGCGCGACGTAGAATTTACCATGACGTTCCCAGCCGGCGCGGAACGAGCCGGCCACAAACGTGCGGTCGTAGAGCACCACGAGGAGCGGCGCGACGACCATCACTTCCTTGGTCGCCATGCCGAGGGTGCAGGCAAGGAACGACCAGAAAAACTCTCGACGTTGGAAAAAATATAACGTCGCGAGCAACCAGAGCCCCATGAGCGACTCGGTGCGTTGCGCGAGGTAAGTGACGGATTCCGTTTGCAGCGGATGCACGGACCATAGCAGCGCCGCGCTGAAGGCGACCAGCGGGGCCGAGGGTGTGCGGAGAGATTCAAGTGTGCGGCGCACGAGGCCAAACAGCGTCAGCGCGGCGAGAGCGTGAATCGCGACGTTGACGACGTGGTAACTCCACGGCGCGAAGCCGCTGATCGCGTAGTTTAACGCGAATGACAGATTTACCAGCGGCCGGCCCTCGACTGTGATGCCTTGGCCCGAGGGTGGAGACAGGACTTGGGTCAAAGGCCAGAGTTGGCGGATGGTGGGATTTTGGACGATGGACAACGCATCATCGAAGACAAATGGCCCGCCGAAACTTTTAGCGTAAACCGTGCCCACGACGGCCACGAGTAATATGGCAAGCCCGCGAGAAACGTTCGGCGCAGAGAAACTCAAGGAAGTCGGTGACACGTACGGGTGGGATTTTTTTGATTTAAGCGCCGTCTTTGGGCGCATTGCGGCTCGAGCGCACCAGTAGCGCACCGACGAGCAGCACGATCCCGCCGCAGCCGATGAAGGCGAGGCGGCCACTGAGCGGGTTGGGGATCAGCGCGAGTGCGAGCACGAAGCCGCCATAGGCCAGACACAGCCAGCCGACGGCGGACGATTGGCGGGCGTCGTTGTCGGCGCCTTCTTCTTGGGTGAAATCAACGGGCCGGTTGAGGCGGGTGAAAAATTCTGCGACGTTGGCTTGGTGCTCCGGCGTCGAGCGGCGCCAAAAAAACGTACTGCCCAAAAACCAAGCGGAGCCGATCGTGATGTTGCCTAAAAGCTCGATGGCTTGGCGCCAGTATTCTTTGGTGTGGTCATCGAGTGGCGCGGTGTAGCCGAAGACGGATGCGGCCCATTCGGGCGTGAGAAAGCGACTGATCACGAGCGAACAAAAAAATCCCACGAGCACCGTGCTCCACGCGGACCAAGGCGGCGTCCGCCGCACGATCAAGCCGAGTACGAGCGGCACCAAAATCGGCGTGCCGATGAGAATGCCCAGACGCTGCGTCATGAGAAACAGGCTGACGCCCTTCAACTCGCTGAGTTCTAGGCCGACCAAAATCACGGCGAGCCCGAGTACCGCGGTCGTGCATTTGCCGGCGCGCAGCAAATGGGCGTCGGAGGCCTGGGGCCGCAGGATCGGTTGGTAAAAATTCTTGATGAAGTAACCGGCGTTTTTGTTTAGCCCGGAGTCCATCGACGACATCGTGGCGGCGAAGATACCACTCACGAGTAGGCCCATCATGCCGACCGGCATCACGTCGCGCGCGATGGCGATGAAAGCGGCTTCCTCGGGATTTTTGAGGGTGGGAAACAGTACCGCCAAATCAGGATGGACGATGCGCGCCACCATCGGCGGCAGAAACCAGATCACAATACCGATAACAAATAACCCTGCGCCGAGTAACGCCGCCCAACGCGCGTTGCGGCCGTCTTTGACGCAGAGATAGCGGTTCGCGTCGTTGAGGTTGTTGGTGGAGAAAACTTGTTTGAGGATCATCGCGAGGCACCATAGCCCGAGGAATTCTTTGGAGAAAATCTGACCAAGATCGAGGTGGCCCATGGGCGCTTGCGCGATGAAGCCGCCGATGCCGCCGACCTTGAGCAACGACAACACGGTGACCGCGAGACACACGGGCATGAGGATGAGCACTTGGATGAAATCACTCGCGAGCACGGCCCAACTGCCGCCGATCAACGCGATCACGAGGACGACGAGGCCGGTCGCCACGATGGTGAGGCTGAGATCGAGGCCGAAAACCGCCGCGAAGAACACGCCGAGGGCGTTGAGCCAGATACCGGCTTGCAGGAGACCGAAGGGCAACTGCAGCCACGTGAATACCTGTTCGCTCACGGGGCCGAAGCGCGTGCGGATGGCCTGAATGCTCGTCACCACGCGCAATTGCCGGAAACGCGGACCGAAATGCAGGGCGTTGAGGAGAAACCCCAGCACGTTGCCGACGTAAATCATGATAATCGGCCAGCCGTGGCTGTACGCTTGGCTCGCTGCGCCGGTAAACGTCCACGCGCTAAACGCCACCATGAACGCGGACCCGCCGACCATCCACCACAGGGCTTTGCCGCCGCCGCGAAAATATTCCGAGACGTTGGTGACGAAGCGCCGGAAGACCCAGCTGATCGTCAGCATGAAAATAAAATAGAAAACCAATACGGCGTAGTCGTAAGGCGTCATAGGACCTTCCGGGGGTGGGGCATGGGCGACGTTTTAACACCCGCTCTGCGGCCGCAATCCTGGATTCTTCGGCTGTGGTCGCAGTGTGATGCGCCGCGCCGCGCCGCGGGGCTCACGGATACAGCCAATAACGCTTGCTCTTCTCTTGGTATAGGCGGGCTTGTTCGCGCCATTGTTTAAACCAGAAATCGAGATCGATCCGGGCGCCGTCGCGTTGGAGGGCGCGCATGAAGGCTTCGCTGCCCATGTGGCGGATGAAACCGTTTTGTTCGCCGGGTTTAGCGGCGGTAAACGGGTTTTTTGGTTCCAATTTACAGGCGAGGCGCATGAGTTGGAAGCCGAGTTCGGTAGGGCGCCATGCGTCGTAGTCGGTGATCTCGGCGTAAAGGCCGACGGCGGGCTGGCCGGTTTTCGCATTGGGCACGCTGATGACGCGGAACTGGACGCCGGCGAGATTTAGCGCGCGTAGTTCTTTTTCCAGGATATCGCGGGTCGCGATCTTGTGGGAGACGCCGCGGAAAATGTGTTGGTTGCCTACGCCGCTGCGAAAGCCGCCCAGATAGGTGCCGAGTCCGGTCATCGGGTAGCCTTGCACGGCGGCGAAATCCTGAATGCCGGCGGACGTGGG
>Ga0114958_10001591_pt1 | contig 17663 bp, 7 predicted proteins | sample C_130208_EF_Meta_FD_89577 | JGI IMG/M metagenome (GOLD analysis project Ga0114958, IMG submission 89577) | Freshwater microbial communities from Lake Croche, Canada to study carbon cycling - C_130208_EF_MetaG | ecosystem: Environmental > Aquatic > Freshwater > Lake | place: Lake Croche, Canada...
TAGCCAATCCCAATACTCAACAATATAATCTTTTTGGATCACAAACTGCTTTAGTAGCTGCTATTATAAAAGAGCGAAGAATTGAATTTCTGATGGAAGGGCGTCGTTGGTCTGATATTCACCGCCTACAAGGAGATGATTTAGTACCTATAGACGGAATTCCTGCAAAAGTGGCTAATGGATTACTTGATGGACCATCCTATGTATTGAATGGGTCAGCCTACTCAGGGCCAAGAGCAGAAGCCGCTATTCCTGGTTCTGATTTTAGATTCCTTTGGCCAATACCACTATTAGAAACAAACAACAACCCTACTCTGGCTGAGCAACAAAACCCAGGTTGGTAATTAAACTATAGACCTAGTTTAGCCAATATAATATCTAAATGCCTGTTCATTCACTTGAACAGGCATTTTTATTTTATACAATCATAAAAAATTGATAACTAATAAAAAAAATCAACAACTTCCTAAATTAAAAAGATACAATCAAACAAGTATTCCTGTTTTTTGTTTACCCAGAAACCATTAATCTGAAGGAATAAAATCAATCAAATTCTAAATAAAAAATACAGTCAAAATTTTACAACCATACAAACTTTAAAAAAAGGCTAAATCAAATAGAAAACGGATATAAAATAATCTAGTATTCGAATCACTTCTGCCTAAAAACATTTTTTTTCCTTAGCTATTAGCAGAAACTAAAGAAATAACGAACAAACGATCACAAATCAGACAGTCGATAAAATTACTTTGTTTGATTCACTTGACAGGTTTTGAATCTAAAAAATAAAATCTATAAATAAGAACACCGCTACAACAAGAAACTGATTTACAAAGCATTAAAAATAATTTATGCTATAAAAATAATTCAAAAAAATTTGTTTAAAAATTAAACAATATGTATTCTAAAAAATAAAAAAAATAAATTGATATTTTAACATATAAACGGTATTTTTTATTTGTTGTGAATTATTTACCTTTTTTAAGTATTTTTTTTACAATTTTATCATTAAAAATGTGGTTTTAGTTAAAATAAATTATATAGTATTTTTCTTTCATTGTGTGTTTTTTTATTAAGATAATTTTAAGACTTTTGAAAAACTAACTAAAACAATTTAATATGAGATCAAAATTTAAATGGATTTTTTCGCTGCTGATGGTTGTATCTATGCAATTGGTGTTCGCACAAGAAAAAACAGTAACAGGAATTGTTTCAGACGGAACTGGATTTGTACCAGGAGCAAACGTAGTTGTTAAAGGCACTAATAAAAGTGCACAAACTGATTTTAACGGAAAGTATTCGATCAAAGCAAATGTAGGCGATGTATTAGTATTCTCTTTTGTAGGAATGCAAGATCAAACCGCTAAAGTTGGAAATTCTTCCACCGTAAACATTAAAATGAGTCAAGTAGACAACTCGCTTGAAGAAGTACTAGTAGTAGGTTACGGTACTCAAAAGAAAAGAGATGTAAATGGCGCCATTGCTAGAATTAGTGGAGCAAAAATCAAAGACATTCCTGTTCAAAGTTTTGACCAAGCGCTCTCTGGAGCCGCTTCTGGGGTGAATGTATCGTCTCCAAACGGAGTTTTAGGTAATCAAGCCGTTATTCGAGTTAGAGGTGTTAACTCTATATCTTTAAGCTCTTACCCCTTGATTGTTATTGATGGAGTACCAACATGGAATGGTGATAACTTAATTCAAAGTAGTGCATCAAACAATCCTTTAGCCGACATCAATCAAGCTGATATCGAAAGCATTGAAGTCTTAAAAGACGCATCTTCCACGGCGATTTACGGATCTAGAGCTGCTGCAGGTGTTATTTTGATAACTACAAAAAAAGGAAAACTAGGCAAAGTAACCGTTAATTTTGATTCTTCGGTTGCCTTTACTAATGCCTATAATTTGATTCCACTTTTAAATGCACAACAATTTACGGACATAAAAAATGAAGGTTTAACCAATGCAAATACGCCTGCAAATGGAACAACCAGAGGTTTTTATACCATGAATGACGCTAACGGGAAATTAGTAGATACCAATTGGTACGACCAAACCTACCGAACTGGCGTTTCTTACAATTCTAATTTTAGTGTTTCAGGAGCAACTGAAAGTACCAAATATTACTTGTCAGTAGGCCAGGTAAAACAAGAAGGTATGTTTAATAACAATGATTTTAAAAGACAAACTGGCCGATTTTCATTGGACCAAAAGGTCAACAAATGGATCTCTGTTGGCGGAACTTTTAATTATACCAATTCAATGAATATTGGACTTAATTCAGGTTCTGCAAACGGCTCCGCATTTGCTTCTTCAGGAGCTGCAAGGTTAGCCTTTGCTCAAGCACCAAACGTGGCTCCATTCAATAATGACGGAACTTATAATTTAAGAGCCAACTCAATTGGATTTGGAAATAACCTAAGTGCCTTGCAATTTGGAAACATCAAGTATTTATTAGATAACAATTCTTTTTCTTCTCAAAACAATCACATTGTTTCTAATTTTTACATCAATTTCAAATTAGCAAAAGGGCTAAACTTTAAATCTTTATATGGTATTGATGATATCATCACAGAGAACAAAGATTATTTAGCCCCTTTAAATGGTGATGGTTATACAGACAAAGGTGTTGCTACCAACACGATGAACCGATATACTAGAAAATCGATTCAGAACATCTTGGATTACAATCTAACCCTTAACGACAAACACAGTTTTAGCGCATTGCTTGGATCGGAAAGACAATATTCAAAAATTGATGCATGGGGAGCAGCAAGAAAAACGGTTTCTGATCCTTTTTTCAATGAATACCAAGGTGGCTTTAGTACCATTGCTCCTTCAGGAAATTTTCTAGATGAAAATTATCTTGAATCTTATTTCGGACGTATAAATTACGATTACAACCGGAAATATTACCTATCTGTAAACGCTAGACGCGACGGATTTTCAGCTTTTGCTCCAGGAAATAAATGGGGTGATTTTTATGGTGCATCATTAGGATGGGCTTTATCGGAAGAAAACTTTTTTAAGAATTCATCAATCGCTAACGTAGTAGGCTTATTTAAATTAAGAGGAAGTTTTGGTGTTGTTGGTAACAACCAAGGGATTGCAAGTTATGCTTCTAGCAGCTTCTATGACGCAGGTTTAAATGGAACCAATGGAACCCTATTTTATGCTCAGGCTGGTAATGCAAATTTATCATGGGAAAAAAGTACTAAAAGTGATCTTGGCTTGAATTTTAGCTTATTTAAAGACCGAATTACAGGTGAATTAGGATATTACAAAAATAATATTGATGGACTAATCCTAGCGGTGCCTCAAGCGTCATCAACGGGAATTCCAAGTTCAAGTGCGAATAATTCAATATTAGCAAATGTTGGAAGCATGAATAACCGAGGAATTGAAGCTACTTTAAATGCCAAAATTTTAGACAAAGGTAATTTTAAATGGAACTCTAGCATTAATTATACCACGCAGAAAAACATTGTAACTGCTTTAGATCAAAACAATTCAGACATACCCGTGAGTTCTGGTCTTGAGATAACAAGTCTTGTTAGAGTTGGTGAATCAATTGGAAGTTTTTATGTAGTCAAAACAGGTGGTGTAAACCCAGAAAACGGAAGAAGAATCTTCTATTATGCGGACGGAACAGCTGTTCAATACAATCACTCTGCACCTTCCGCTTCAAGATGGACAAAAGTAAGTGACGGAACCGTAACTCGTGCAGCCAATCAAGCAGCAGATGGTAAAGCTATGGGCCCTGCATTGCCGAAATATTTTGGAGGTTTTTCTAATACTTTTACTTTCAAAGGTTTTGATTTGAATGTTGCTTTGTATTTCTCCGGTGGTAATTATATTTACAACGGAACAAAAGCAGGATTGCACGATCAAAGAGTTTGGAACAATTCCAATGATGTATTAAATCGTTGGCAAAATGTAGGAGATGTGACTGATATTCCAAGAGTAGTCTTTGGAGACAATGTATCTAACGGTTCTTCTATGCCGATATCAGATAATTTAGAAAAAGGAGATTTTATAAAAGTAAGAAATATTGCTTTTGGTTACAGTTTCCCTAAAGCTACCGCTGCAAAAATAGGCCTTACGAACTTGCGCTTATATGCAAGTGTACAAAACGCCTTTACATTCACTAAATATTCAGGTTTTGATCCGGAAATTTCTACGAATGGAAATTCCAATGGTTCTCCAAGTGTCGATAGAAACTCGGCGCCAATGGCCAGAACATTTTCATTTGGTTTTAATGTAAGCTTATAATATAAAAAATAGAACAATGAAAAAAATATATATCATGCTACTTTCGGTAGTAGCAATTTCATCTTGTAGCGACACGGAGGCTTTGTCTCCAGTAAATCAAACAAGAATATCTGACGCCAATGCTTTTGAAACACCCGAAAGAGCTGCTCAGCAAGTACTAGGAATGTATGCTGGCGTGAAAGCTGGGAATTTTTATGGCGGTCGATACCTTAACTATCAAGATGTTCGTGGTGAAGAATTCAATAACGAAACCGCAAATGGAGTAACTAATTTATTTACTTGGAATTTTGGAATTCAGTCCAGTACCAATGAAGTTAATAATTTATGGTATGCTGCTTATTTAGCTATTAACAATTGCAATGTTGTAATTGATGGTTTAAAAACTTCACCTATATCCACAGAATTAAAAACAGAATATGAAGCAGAAGCTCGTTTTTTAAGAGGCTTGTCTTATTTTTCTCTAGTGACTTTATACGCAAAACCCTATTGGGAAAGCAATGGAGCTACACCAGGTATTCCACTAAGACTTATTGCTGAAAAAAGTGCTGGAAATAGTGATTTAGTTCGCTCTAGTGTTGCTGAAGTGTATACACAAATTCTTGCCGATTTAAATTTTGCAGAAGCTAATTTAAATGTAACAAACACAAGCGCTTACAATAATACGACAAGAGCACATAGAAATACAGCTATTGCTTTAAAAACGAGAGTGTATTTAAGCATGAGACAATACAACAATGTTATTTTAGAAGCAAATAAAATAGTTTCCAATTCTGCTCCTTTTTCTGCAGCTAGTGGCGTTCCAAATGGTTTAGCTCCAACTATAGCTTCCGTTTTTGCAACACCGGCAGTAACTTCTGAAAATGTATTTTCATTTGCATTCAGTTCTACAAATATTCCAGGAACTCAAAACGCTCTAGTTAGTTATTATTCACCAACTGCAGGTACAGGAGAATACTCCTTAATATCAACTGGGATTATTGGAAACGCAGATTGGAAATCAGCGGATGCAAGACGCGCATTAACTGTGACTAATGCAAGCAAAAGATATTTAAACAAATGGTCTAAAAGTACTGCAGATCCTGATTATGTTCCTGTTATTCGGTATTCAGAAATTCTCTTAAACTTAGCCGAGGCTATTGTAAGAAACAATAGTATAGTAGACACTAGAGCAATTGCACTTTTAAATGCGGTGCGCCAAAGATCGGACGCTACAACGGTCTTTACGGTTCTCTCTTTTGTAAATTCTCAGGATCTTCTTGATAAAATTGCAATCGAACGAAGAATCGAATTACTTGGAGAAGGATTCAGATCCTTAGATGTTATGAGACTTGGACAAAATTTTGCCGCTAAAGGAACAGCCTTAAGTGTCACTTCTTCAGAAACACAATACATCTGGCCAATACCCTTAAAAGAAATTCTTTACAATAAATTATGCACTCAAAATAGTGGGTATTAAGTATCAATAAATAAAATTATTTTATTGAGAATCCTGATTACTTTTAGTAGTCAGGATTTTTTTATACGCTATAAAAAACTGCTATTTACAGTGTTTCTGTATAGTTATTTTAAGACGAGTCAAAGACTTTCTTAATTGATCCTTAAGGGATACTTAAAGGATACTTAAAGGATACTTAAGGGATACTTACGGGATACTGACTACCAAAGTACGGGTTGTGGTACCCCTACTAAATTCATAAATAAAAAATATCAGGTTTACTAACCAGGTTTTCGCTTTAAAAAAACTACAAACACTGTAAAACTGCCCTAACCGAATAAAAAAACACCCCGTTTAATATTATGTAAATATTATGTTAAGTTTTAATATCAATACCTAAACTAAAATATAAAACATATATAACAATACTTTAATGACTTTATCGCAATAAAACACAAATATATAAGATTATTTTTAAACAATATGTATGTAATTTCATTAAACAAGATGTGTTAAAGTTGTCCCAAAACTAGGAATATTAGCATAAGTTTAGGACTTTTGATCCAACTAATTCAAACTAATTTAATATGAAATTAAAGTTTAATGGATTGTTAGTGCTCTTAGTAGTACTAATAACGCAAATTACATTTGCGCAAGACCGAACTGTTAATGGTACCGTTACCGATAAGAGCGGCCTACCAATTCCAGGGGTTAACGTACTTGTTAAAGGAACCTCAAACGGTATTCAAACCGATTTTGATGGGAAGTTCAAAATTCAGGCTGCTGCAAACCAAATATTAGTGTTTACTTACATTGGAATGCAAAAACAAGAAGTTGCTGCTACTAAAACTAATTTAGTAGTAAAACTAAAAGATGATTCTGTGCAACTCGAAGGAGTTGTAGTAACGGCAATGGGTGTGAAAAGAGAAAAAAAATCACTTTCTTACTCTTCTCAAAAATTAGACGGAGCTCAAATAAACTCGAGTCCAACAACTAATTTTTTAAATAATCTTTCCGGAAAAGTAGCGGGTCTTGAATCAATTACCAATACTAACTTTGGAGGATCTACTAACATCGTCTTAAGAGGTACAAAAAGTTTAACTGGTAACAACCAAGCATTAATAGTTGTTGATGGTGTTCCAATTAAAAATGACAATTTAAATACCTCAAGCGTTAAAGGTTCTGGTTCTGGTTTTGATTTTGGAAATTCAGCATCCGACATCGATCCAAACAATATTGAATCGGTTAACATTTTAAAAGGTGCTTCTGCAACAGCACTTTACGGTAGTGACGCTTCTAATGGTGCAATTATGATTACAACCAAAAAAGGGCGATTAAATACTGGCATAGGAGTTTCCTATAGTTCAACTGTAACAACTGGTTCGATTGATAAAAGTACTTTTGCTACTTATCAAAAACAATACGGTGGTGGTGGTTATGGTGGAAATGACGATTTTGATTACAGCAAAGATGTAAATGGAGATGGTACCAAAGATATATTAGTTCAAACGGGATACGACATCTCTTATGGTAATAAATTTGACCCAAGCTTGATGGTATACCAATGGAACGCATTTGCTCCTGGAAATGCTAACTTCGGAAAACCTACTCCATGGGTTGCCGCAGTCAATGATCCTTCAAAATTCTTTGAACGTTCTTTTGCTACAATAAATAATATCAATTTTAATGGAGGGGATGATAAATCTACTTATAACTTCAGTGTAACCAATAATCAAGATAAAGGTGTAATGCCAAATTCCAAATTATTGAAAAATATTATCTCAGGAAATTATTCTAGAAATTTTGGTAACAAATTAAAATTAACTACTTCATTTACCTACAGTGATCAAAGTGTATTAGGTAGAAATGCTGTTGGATACAACAACAATTTAATTGGAAGTTTCAGACAATGGTGGCAAACAAATGTGGATGTCAAAGAATTAAAACAAGAATATTTTAGAGATCAAAAAAATATAGGATGGAATATGGCAGATCCTACTGCTGGTAATCTTACTCCGGCATTTTGGAACAATCCATACTGGGATCGTTATCAAAACTACGAAACCGATTCTAGAAGAAGACTTCTATTAAACTCAAGTCTGTCTTATGATGTTACTGATAATTTTAACCTTATTGGTAGAGTAACTATAGACAATTCTAATGACCGACAAGAACAAAGAAAAGCAGTTGGAAGTTATGCCGAACGTTTTGGTATAAATCAAACTACGCAATCATCCGGATACGAATTGTATACCAGAGATGCTTCTCAACAAATTTATGATTTCTTAGCCAACTATGATTTAAAAGTGAGTGATGCTGTAGGAATAAAATTATTAGGTGGTGCTACTTTGAAACATTCTACTTCAAACTCATTTGATGGTTCTACTAACGGAGGTTTGGTTTTACCAAATTTATATACTTTAGCCAATTCAAATTCATTTATTGCTCCAATCACTTCTGCAATTACCTATCAAAAATCAGGTATATTTGGTCAAGCATCGGTTGATTATAAAAAAATCATTTTCTTAGAGGGTACTTTAAGACAAGATAAATCTACTGCTTTATCAAAAACAGGAAAAAATGCTTACAATTATTCCTCTGTAGGAACTAGCTTTGTTTTTAGTGATCTAATTAAAAGCGAATGGTTGAACTTTGGTAAATTAAGAGTCAATTATGCGGAAGTAGGAAATGATCCAGAACCGGGACTATTAAGTTATAAAAATTATGTAAGTACAATAGGAACTAATCCTTATTATTCTAACAGTACCGTTTTTGTGAATTTCGATAAATTGAAACCTGAAATAGCTCAAAGTTGGGAATTTGGTTTAGAGAGCTCTTTTTTAGACAATCGATTATCTTTTGATTTATCGTATTATAAAACCGTTACAAAAGACCAAATCTTTAGAGTACCTCAATCAACTGCAACTTCTTATAATTCTTCTTTAGTAAATGCAGGTAATATAGAAAACAAAGGAGTTGAAGTTTCTCTTACAGGTATGCCAGTAAAAACTAAAGATTTTCAATGGCAGGTTACCGTTAACTGGTCTCAAAACAAAAATAAAGTTTTATCACTAGACGCAGGAAGAACAAATTTACAACTAGCCTCTTTTCCTTTTGGAGCAACTTTAAACGCAACAATAGGTCAACCCTACGGAACGTTGATGGGTACCGACTACATGTATGATACTGCAGGTAATAAAATAGTAGGTTCAGATGGAAACTATTTAAACAACTCTGCAACCAACAATATTATTGGTAATATTCAAGCAAAATGGCGCGGTGGTCTTTTTAATAAAGTGAGCTACAAGAACCTATCTTTTAGCTTCTTAATTGACATGAAAAAAGGAGGAAGTGTATTTTCTCTTGATCAAGGTTTTGGACAAGATACTGGTTTAACCCCACTAACAACAGGAACTAATGATTTAGGAAACCCCGTTAGAAATTCACTTGCTGACGGTGGCGGAATTATTAATCCTGGTGTAATGGCAAATCCAACCTACACTACTACAAATGGTCAACCACAATATATTGCTAACACCACTAGAGCAGATGCTTCTACATCAAGTGAAGCTGGATTAGGTGGTACATATGGTATCACCGCAAACCCTGCAAAAGCATACGTATACGATGCCTCTTTTGTAAAATTAAGAGAAGTGGGCCTAACCTACGCTTTTCCTACAAAATTCTATGACAAAACCTTTATTAAAGGAGCTTCAGTAAGCGTAATTGGAAACAACTTGTGGATAATTGACAAAAATCTTCCTTATGCTGATCCAGAAGCTGGTGCTTCCTCTGGGAATACTCAAGGTTATCAATCTGGAGTTATGCCAACAGTTAAAACTTATTCTTTTAACTTAAAAATTAATTTCTAATATGAAAAAAATAATAGTATCAGCAGCATTACTAATTTCTTTAGTAAGCTGTGTAAACGAATCAAATGATTATAATAATGATCATGATAAAGCATATGATGTTCCAGCAAAAGTTTTAATAACAAATGCTGAAAAAGAACTTGCAGATCAAGTAATTACCCCTAGTCAAGGTTCCAATATTTTTAGGTTTTTTAGTCAATATTGGACTCAAACTCAATATATAGATGAGTCTAGATATATTTTGCTTAAAAGAACTGTTTCTGACGTTTTCTGGGATAACCTGATGAGAGATGTTTTAGGAAACTTAGAAGCTACTAAAAAAGCAGTCAATGTTGAAGTTAGGTCAGCCGCTACAAGCCAAGCAGATTTTGATATTCAACAAAAAAACAAGATCGCTATTGTTGAAATTTTAGAGATTTATACCTATCAGGTTTTAGTGGATACTTTTGGAGATGTTCCTTATTCCGAATCCTTAGATCCAAATATTGTATTACCTAAATATGATGATGCCGCGGTAATTTATCCTAAATTAATCATACGATTAGACGCTGCAATTGCTAATTTAAATGTAAGCGGACTTTCATTTCCACAAGGAGAAATTATTTATAATGGAAATACCGCTAAATGGAAATTGTTTGCTAATTCCTTAAAAGTAAAACTAGGAATCAATCTTTCTGATGTAAATAGTGCTTTGGCTAAAACAACAATTGAAAGTGCTGTATTGAGCGGTGTAATTACTTCTAATACCGATAATGCTAAATTTCCTTACGTAAGTATTTCACCAAACTGGAATCCGATTTACAATAACCTATTCAGTAGAAATGATTATGTTCCTGCAAATACGATTGTAACCGACATGAATACAATGAACGATCCCAGAAGAAGTGCATATTTCACCTTCAAACCAGGAACGACTACTTACGTTGGAGGCATTTATGGGGCTGCTAATTCATATGGTAACTTCTCCCACATCAGCGCTCCAATTCAGGCTGCAACAACACCAGGAATACTTTTTGAATCTACCGAAGTTAATTTTTTATTAGCCGAAGCTGCCGCAAGAGGATATAGTGTAGGCAATACTGATGAATATTATTACAATCAAGCAATTACCAAATCATTCGAATCTTGGGGTTTATCATCAATCGATGCTGAAACTTATTTAGCAGATCCAAAAGTTACTTACAGCTCTTCGCTTTCAGGTTCTTCTTACAAAGAAAAAATCGGTCATCAAGCATGGATTGCTTTGTTCAATAGAGGCTTTGAATCATGGAATACTTGGAGAAGATTAGACTTTCCGGTATTAATTGCTCCTGCAAGTGCAACAGCAGATGCACAAGGTAAAGTACCCGTAAGAATGACCTACCCAGTAGCGGAACAAACTATCAATACCGCAAGTTGGCAAGCGGCTTCAACAGCAATTGGAGGAGATAAATTGACAACCAAAATCTTTTGGGATAAAAATTAAAGAAGAACTAAAATACATTGAATCAAACCATCCCCATAGGGATGGTTTTTTTTTGACTTTTAATTTAAATTTCAAATATTCCTTATTAATAGTTCCTCACAACTTTTAGACTTGATCCTTTTCTAATCCTGATATTAAAACCCTTACAAAATAGATAACATCATATTTTTATGCTAAATTATAACGGTTTTTGTACGTATATTATTAATAATCGAACATTTGTTAGTAAATAGTTATAATTTTAAAACTATATCATTATTTCAATATAAAATACTTACAAGCACCCTAGTAAATAGGGAATTATACTACATATAATTCATTACAATTAACACATAATCATTTATTTTTTACAAAATTATCATAAATAACTTAAATTATATTTGTTTCCTTAACAAATAATTAAGACTTTTGAATCAACTAATTCAAAATAATTTAACATGAAATTAAAATTTAATGGATTGTTAGTACTTCTCGTAGTGCTAATAACGCAAATAACATTTGCGCAAGAAAGAACAGTTGCCGGAACGGTGACCGACGGAAATGGAATCCCTATTCCAGGAGTTAATGTTCTTATTAAAGGAACCTCAAACGGTGTTCAAACTGATTTTGATGGAAAATTTAAAATTAAAGCCGAAGCCAAACAAACGCTAGTAGTATCCTACATCGGCATGCTAAAACAAGAACTTTCCGCTTCTTCAACCTCACTTAAAATTACACTTAAAAGCGACGCTACTGAGTTAGAAGGATTGGTTATTAACGTACTTGGTGTAGAAGTAAAGAAAAATCAAAGTGCCTCTGCTTATTCCAAAGTAAAAGGAACGGTGCTGACTAACTCTGGTGAGTCTTCGCTACTTAAAGGTCTTTCGGCCAAAGCATCTGGTGTAAGTATCGTTTCTAATTCTGGTGACCCAGGATCAGGTGCTTATATCCAAATTAGAGGTCAAAACTCAATTACAGGTTCTACCCAACCTTTATTCGTCGTGGACGGTATTCCAATTTCAAGTGATGAAATAGGAAGTTCCACCCAGGGCGTAGGACAACAAAATAGAATGAATGATATCAATCCTAATGATATTGATGGTATCCAAATTCTTAAAGGTGCATCTGCTGCTGCACTATGGGGTTATAGAGCTGCTAATGGTGTGGTTTTGATTACTACTAAAAAAGGGAAAAAAGGAAAAATATCTGTTGACGTTAACTCTACTGTATCTTTTGATAAAGCCAACGTGAGAATGGCACTTCAGGATGTGTTCGGACAAGGTTCTGCAGGAGTCTGGAAGAAAAACAACTCCAATTCCTTTGGAGATAAAATTTCCGCACGCTCCGGAGCAGCAGATACATTCAATACTGCTGGTGCTTATTTTCTATCCGATACTGGAAACAAAATTTACTCCATTGCAACTGGAGGAAAAAATAGTACCGCTAATTTCAACAATTCTAACATGGATTCTGCAATTGGAAACGGTTCTTCTACTGACAATCACATCGGTATTAGTGGTGGTAGTGAAAACACCAATTTCTACCTTGGTGTTGGAAATACAAATCAAAAAGGGATTGTTAGAAGTTCAACCTACGAAAGAACAAGCTTAGATTTTACCTCTCAATCTAAAATTGGAGATAAAACTACCTTCAAAAGCAAATTTGGATATTCAAGCGTGAGTTCTAACAGAATCCAAACCGGCTCCAACTTAAGCGGTTTGTTTTTGGGATTATACCGTACTCCTGCCGATTTTGACAACAGAGACTATAATGGTACTTATTATACTGCTGCTGGCGTACCTCACTTTAACAGTCAAAGAGCCTACAGACAAGACATTGGAACTACAGCAACCGATTTAAATCCAAGTTATAATAATCCACTTTGGTCAACTGATATTCAGAAAAATCCAAATACAGTAGATCGTTATATCGCTGGTTTCGAATTGAAACATGACGCTACAAAATGGTTGTCATTATTAGCAAGGGTTGGTCTTGATGGTTATAGCGACAAAAGAATTACCATGTTCCCAATGAACTCTTCGGAGAATGCAGGTCATGGTAGTGCCAATGAAAGTGTAACGGATTTCCAACAATTTAATGTGGATTTCATGGCTCTTGGTGATGTAAAAATAAACAACGATTTAGGCCTTAATTATTTGGCGGGTTTCAATTTTGCGCAAACCAGATACGACCAAAGAGGAGGTTCTTATAAAAACTTCCTAATTGATGCTAACAATTTCTCTTATGATAATGCATTAATCTTAGACAAAACTACCTTCTTAAACAGGACCTATTCTAAATTAAGCGGGGGTTATTTTTCTGCTGCATTTGACTATAAAAGTTATTTATTCTTAACTTTAGGAGGACGTTTAGAAACATCTTCTACTTATTCACCAAATTTAAAAGCCTATTTCTACCCTACAGCAGAATTAGCCTATAAATTCACTAAGAACTTAGACAGTTCCATTTTAACAGATGGGAAATTACGTCTTACCTATGGTCAAATTGCTTCTATTCCTAGACCTTATGCTGGAACTACCTATTACAATTCAGCCGGTGGAGTTGAAGGTTGGGGCCCTGGATATGACTCTGGTGTTTACGCGGGTTCTTTCCAAAGATCAGCTGCGGGTGGAAATCCAAACTTAAAACCAGAGATAAAAACAGAATTTGAATTTGGTGCTGATTTAGAGTTTTTTAGAAAAATTAAAATTAACGCAACCTATTATACCAACGAAACTAAAAACTTGCTTGTAGATGTTCCTCTAAATGGAAGTTCTACCTTTAGTAGCATCTATGGTAATTTTGCTACAATCCAAAACAAAGGGATTGAGCTTGAATTTGATGCTAGCATCCTTTCCTCTAAATCAGCTGTGAAATGGAATGTTTTTGGAAACTGGAGTAAAAACACAAACAAAGTAACTCAATTAGAAGGTACAGAATCCTTGTTTTTAGCAGGATTCACCGGATCTTCCTCCCGCGCCGTTTTGAATCAACCGCTAGGCGTTCTTTGGGGTGGAAAATTTGACAGAGATGCTGCAGGAGCAATGATATTAGATTCAAAAGGTTTTCCTACAGTTGCAATAGCAGAAGGTGTAATCGGAAATCCTAATCCAGACTGGAGAGGTGCTATTGGTACTTCACTTGCTTACAAAAACTTTAAAATTAGCACCTTATTTGACGCTTCTATGGGAGGTCAACTATGGGACGGAACAAGTGGTGCCCTTCACAACTTTGGTAGAACTTGGGATACCGCTAACGAAGCTACTTTGACAACCCCTCTTAAAAACTATGCAGGATCAACAATCCCTGTAGGAACTATTAGAGGAAATATTCAGGACTTCGGAGGAGGACCTGTTTTATTAGATCAATCATGGTATCAAAGTGTAGGTGGAGGTTTTGGACCGGTAGCAGAACAATTTGTTAAATCAGCATCATGGGTTAAATGGAGAGAACTTACTTTATCCTATCAACTGAACCTAAAAGACAAAAAAATACTAGGAATTGAAAGTGTTACTTTCTCTGGAACAGGTAGAAATTTATGGTTATGGACTAAAGCTAAAGATTTAGGACAAGATCCGGAAACCAATCTAACTGGAGCTTCTAACGGGCGAGGATTACAATATTTTAACAGTCCAAACTCTAAATCACTTTTATTTAGTGTTAACTTAAAATTCTAAAACATGAAAAATATAACCATAAAAATAGCAAGTCTAACTTTACTGCTTACAACAATTCTTAGTTGTACTGATTATGTAGACAAAATAAATCAGGATCCAGACAATATTCTCGATTCCGATGCCACTAATATATTTCAAGGTGTTCTTCTAGCCGATCAGTTTTTCCAAACCAGTTCAACTGCTAGAGATGCAATGATTTGGCTGAATCAAGCTAATGGGGAAGACCGTCAATATGTTGCTTTAAACAATTGGAATAATGTTACCGCTTCTGAATTTGATGATAGCTGGAATAATGCATATGTAAACTGTATTACCCAAGCTAAAATAACTGTAGAAAAAGCAGGCAAAGAGGCAAATCCAAATTTAAAAGGTGCTGCTCAGGTAATCGAAGCACATTGTATAGGGACGGTAACTTCTCTTTGGGGTGATGTTCCTTATTCAGAGATAGATATTACAGGTAAAAATTTAACCCCTAAATACGATTCTCAAGCGAGCATTTATACTAATATCCAAAAGTTATTAGATGATGCAATTGTGAATCTTAACGCTACAACTGGAGCTGGAATACCTGCTGCCAAAGACATCTTCTATGGTGGAAATCCGGATCAATGGCTTAGATTAGCCTATTCGCTAAAAGCAAAATTCTATCTTCATGTAAAAGATTACGCAAATGCTAAAGCAAATGCTATTTTGGGAATTAGTAATCCTGCAGATGATTTAAAAGCAAAATTTGCCAACTCCTATGGTCAAAGTTTCAATCCTTTCTATTCTTTCTTAGTATACGATAGAGATACTTATATGTCAGGTGATGGGTACGCTGCTCGATTATTAGATCCATCAAATGCACTATACAGAGGAAATGCTAAAACAGACGAAGCGGCTCGATTTGCTTTTACCTATAATCAAGAGTATTTCTCTCCTTATAGTTTAAATATTTATGGAGGAGACTACGGTGGTACAAATGGAAAATTCGGAAGCGATTCTGCTATGCCAATGGTAAGCTATGGCGAAATGTTGTTAATAATTGCGGAAGCCGATGCCAGAACCTCTTTTGCTGCAGGATTAAGTTCCTACAACAATTACCGCTCTTTATTAAATACTGGATATTCAATTGGTATAAATAATTCTGGATACGAAACAAAAATATTTTCATATCTTGCATATGATGCGGCAGACTTTGATGCGGGCGGTATGGTAAATAAAACTTCTATAAGCAATCAAAATGCATTACTAGCAGAAATATTACAAGAGAGATATATCTATTTCCTTGGTTCGTTCGAAGGCTTCTCTGATTTCGGAAGAACAAATAATGGCGCTGGTATTCAATTAAAAGCAGGAAATACAGGGTCACCACAACGTTTCCTTTATCCTCAGGTGGAAATAAATGCAAATCCAAATACGCCAAAACCAATACCAACAATTGTGACTAAAACACCAGTTCACAGTTAATAAATTACAACAATATAATTCTAAAAACCACCATCTCATAAATGGTGGTTTTTTTATATCTTTGCGTCATGGAAAAAGAACATTTAATTTTTGGAATAAGAGCAATTATAGAAGCCATTCAAGCCGGTAAAGAAGTAGACAAAGTCTTTATTCAGAAAGAAATATCAGGCGAATTAATGAAAGACTTGATGAAAGTCATGAAACGCGCCAACGTTAATTTCTCCTATGTTCCTGTCGAAAAATTAAACCGCCTTACACCTAACAACCACCAAGGTGCCGTTGCCAGCATCTCGCCTATCGGTTTTATCGATATCGAAACACTAGTAGAATCTGTGGTGGCTTCAGGTAAAATGCCTCTGTTCCTAATATTAGACCAAATATCAGACGCCCGTAATTTTGGCGCTATGATCCGTACTGCCGAATGCACCGGAGTAAACGGAATCATTGTTCAAAAATCAGGGGCTGCACCCGTAAATGGAGACACGGTAAAAACATCAGCTGGTGCCGTATTCAACATGCCTATCTGTAAAGTAGAACATATCAAAGATGCTATTTTCTACCTACAAGGAAGCGGAATTAAAACCGTTGCCGCTACCGAGAAAACAGACCAAACGATCTATGACATTGCACTAAACGAACCGCTAGCCATTATATTAGGGAGCGAAGACCGCGGCATCAATCCGTCTGTCTTGAAAATTGTAGATGAGAAAGCCAAATTACCAATGTTTGGAACCATAGGTTCCTTGAACGTATCGGTGGCCTGTGGTGCTTTTCTATACGAAACCGTTCGCCAAAGAAGCTAAAATTCCTAGATTAGAGAATTAAAAAACCTCAAATTAGATTTTCCGATATACTTAATAATTTGCAAACCCAGCAACAGCAAACAGCTGAAACTATTTGCGGTAGATTAGTCTTTTTAATTTGCAATCCGGACAAAAGCAGACAGGCTAAGCAAATTGCGTTGGAATACTCATTTAATTTATAAGCGCTAAAACAACAAATACACAAAGCACTTTGCAGGTGTTGATTAATATAAAATACTGCATCAGGGAATCAAGACTCATGTTTTTGTTCCTTGTTTTCAGTTTTGACAATCTCATATGATACTGGTATATTAGAACTGTAATAGGACGTAAACGCTACTTCTTCTTCCTTCGGTATATTAACAAAATTACCATCAGCATCAAAACGTTGCAGAAACCTATCCTCCTCAGGATTATAATCCGGCTGCTCCCAATCATAGCGAGTCTGCTGAACATAGGCTGGTGTTTTATAATACAGCGCAAAAAACAAACCGGTAATCAAGCCCGCCAAATGGCCTTCCCAAGAAATTTCTTTGTCGATATCCGGAAAAACATACCAGATCAAACTGCCATAAACTAAAATCACAGTCAAAGATAAGGCGACCAATCGGTAATAGCGACTGATAATACCCTTGAAAAATATAAAACTGACCAAGACATAAACCAATCCACTAGCGCCAATATGATAAGACTCTCTCCCTATAATCCAGGTGA
>Ga0114958_10001593_pt1 | contig 17649 bp, 10 predicted proteins | sample C_130208_EF_Meta_FD_89577 | JGI IMG/M metagenome (GOLD analysis project Ga0114958, IMG submission 89577) | Freshwater microbial communities from Lake Croche, Canada to study carbon cycling - C_130208_EF_MetaG | ecosystem: Environmental > Aquatic > Freshwater > Lake | place: Lake Croche, Canada...
CAATATAATTTACTTTCGAATGTATTGAGTATATTTTCAGGATCTTCTGTATCTACCGCAGGTAGCACGAATGGCGCGGCTTCTGGTGCCAGGTATAGTTCTCCCAATAGTATATATTATAGAAATAATAAATTATATATTTCTGATCCTGGTAACAATGTAATTCGTCAGATAAATTTTAACTATGGGCCTGATTGGATAGATATCATCAAAATCGGCGCCTCTACAATAGATAATTTACCATATGCACTTTATTCTGGAATTGGTCCACCAACTCCTTCAACGGGAACGACGGATGGTCAATACTATATTGATACTGCTGCTAGAATCCTCTATCAGTATTCTAATAATACTGGCGCAGTCGTTACGACATTTTTTAATGCAGCCCCTACAAGTCCCTTTGGATTAACATTTGATTCAAGTGGTAACTTATATTTCTGTGATTATGGGCAAAATGCTATCTATAAACGACTGAGTGGCGCTTCAAATTATACTCTTATTGCTGGAACTCCAGGGACTTCTGGTTATCTGGATTCTAGTGGTAACCCGCTTTTACAAAATCCACATTCGATTACGAAGGGTCCGCGTGGCAATCTATATTTTACTGATAGTGGTCCTTATAATACTGGAAATCATGTGATTAGAATGATAGATGCAAGTGGTAAAATTAGCCTTATTGCAGGAACACCACAGGTCTATACATGGCCTTCATCAATTGGTTCTCCCTTTAATGATATTCGAGCCCTAGATGCCAGTGGAAATCCACAAATTACCTTATATTCACCATCTGCTATAATATCTGATGCTAGTGGCAATATGTATTTTTGCGATAGTGGAAATCATCAAATTCGTAGATTACGTCAGGATGCATCTGGCAATTGGTTTATCAAGACAATTGCGGGCGGTGGTGGAACAAATCTGAGTGGCCTAGTTGATGGATCTTGCTTACTTGCCTTATTTACAAATCCTTCATCTCTAACCTTAGACAGTGCTGGTAACTTGTATATCTTTGATGGAGGCAATAGGGCAATCAGAAAGATAAATCTTACAACAAATACAGTTCAAACTCTTGCTAAGCCAGGTGGGACAGGATATCCGAATGGCACAGGAACAGATATAAGTTCCTTACTACCGTCAGCTAGTTATCCCTCAAATTATCAAATTGTGTTTGATGCGGCTCATACACTATATTTTACTATGTTTGAACAAAATGCCATCTATCAATTTAATTTAATTTCAGGGCTGTGTACTAAATTTTCTGGAGGGGGTGGCGCTTTTGTAAATGGCCCAGCCTCGACTGCGACATATTATTTGCCACTTGGTATATATTATAAGAATAATACATTATTTGTTGCCGACCTTGGAAATAATAAGATTCGCCAAATAGATCTAACTGCTTCACCTGATTGGACATCTATTATGAACTTTCAGGCTTCAGCACCCTTCCCTACAGGTTCAAATGCTCTCTATAGTGGTATAATTCCCCCAACAAGTTCCATTGGAACAGGCGTCAATGGGGAATACTATATTGACACAGTTTCTAAGAATTTCTATATCTTTACATCGAATGCTGGTTCAGTAGTTGTTCCATTCTGTAATAATATCACGAATCCTACTGGTCTAACAATTGATGCAAGCGGCAATGGATACATATGTAATTATGATGGCAATATTATTTATAAATTATATAATGGCATTCTAACTACTTATGCTGGAACGGGTGCAGCTGGGTATCTTGATTCGAGTAGTAATGCAACACTGTTATATAATCCACATTCTATTGTAAGTGATTCATCTGGAAATGTATATTTTACAGATTATAATAATAACGCTATAAGAAAAATAGATACAAGTGGAAATATCAGCCTAATTGCAGGATTTCTTGATACTGGAATTCCAGTTGCTGGATGGACGGATGTCCCTTCACCATTTGTTGAGAACCCTGCTTTATCTATGAAGTTATCTAATCCAACTGGCATGGTTATAGATGCAAGTGGCAGTCTGTATTTTTGCGATTATAATAATCATCAAATTCGCAAGTTGCGCAGGGATGCATCTGGTAATTGGCTAATTAAGACAATTGCAGGAGGCCTTGGCTCAAATACATCTGGATATTATGATGGTGCTCTGTATAATGCAGCATTTACTCAACCAATTGGTATTACCTTAGATACATCTGGTAACTTGTTTGTCTTACATCTATCAAATCAAACAAATCCTACAACTTATCAACCATATGCAGTAATTCGTAAGATTAATCTGATAACAAATACAGTTAAGACAATTCTACAACCATCTGGAACAGGATATCCAAATGGGACTGGAACAAATGCAAAAATCAATGGAGTAAATTTTCAGAATCAAATTTCGTTTGATGGATCATATAATCTCTATATTACATCATATGGAAATTTTTGTATCTATAAATTCAATTTAAATACAGGCGAGTTCAATATATTTTCTGGATTATCTCAGGTAAATGCTAATGTAAATGGATCTGCAACGACTGCGTCATTTGGTTATTTACGCGGTATATATTATAGAAATAATAAATTATATGTATCTGATCCTACTAGCACCGCGGTCCGTCAAATTAATTTAGGCAATGGATCTGATTGGGTAAATATACTGAATTTCCAAACACCCACAACTTCTACCGTTGGTTCAAATACTCTCTTCAGTGGAACAGTCCCACCTACAAACTTAATAGGGACGGGTGTGAATGGCCAATTCTATATTGATACTGCTTCGAAAAATTTCTATACATTCACATCGAATGCTGGCTCATTAGTTTCTCCGTATTATAATGTTGGGCAACCATGTGGTCTAACAATTGATGCAAGTGGGAATGGATATGTATCTAGTTTAAATAATTATATTTATAAATATTCGAATGGGATCATAACAACGATTGCGGGCACAGGTTTAGCTGGATATTCAGGCAATGGTGGTAGTGCCAGTTTAGCACAAGTAAATCAGCCCTATTCTATTGTTAAAGATAAATCTGGAAATCTATATTTTACAGACCGCGCGAATCATGTAATCAGAAAAATAGATACAAGTGGAAATATCAGTGTTATTGCAGGATTTATTGATATTTATGGTAATCCAGTTCCTGGATGGACTTCAGTCCCTTCATCATTTAGTGATAATCCTGCTTTATCTATGAATCTATATAGCCCCACTGGCATGGTTATAGATGGAAGTGGCACTCTATACTTTTGCGATTATAATAATCATCAAGTTCGTATGCTGCGTCAGGATTCTTCAGGAACATGGCAAATTAGAACTATTGCAGGTGGAAATGGTTTTAGCACAGCAAGCACTGGAGGAAACGTAGTCGATGGTCCTTGCTCTATTGCCTTGTTTAATAATCCTTCAGGCTTAATACTCGATAATTCAGGAAATTTATTCGTCTTAGATCAAACCACTATACTAAATGCTCAAAATCAACCGGCTGCAGCAGTAAGAAAGATAAATTTGGCAGCAAAGACGGTTCAAACAATTGCTAAGAATGGTGTGAATAATGTATCTATTCTAGGATTCGATCCATTTAGTAGTATTGCATTTGATGGCTCTAATACCTTGTATTTTACATCTTATATAGGAAGCGTGGTAAACTGTATTTATAGATTAAATGTGCTCACGGGAGAATGCAGTATTTTTGCAGGGATACCAGGGTCGCAAGGACAGGGGTATCTAAATGGTCCTGCATCCTCTGCATTATTTACTCAACCTGCAGGAATTGTGTATTTGAATAATAAGTTGTTTATTTCTGATATAGGTAGAGGTCAAGTGCGTCAGATAGATATAGGAACTAGCTCAGATTGGGCTAATATAATGAATTTTCAGAATAATGTAATACCATCTTTCACAAGTAGTCTCTTAAGTGGCATAATTCCTCCAACTATTAATGTTGGAACAGGGCAAAATGGCCAATGTTATATTGATACTAATACGAAAATTCTCTATCAATATACGCAAAATGCAGGGGCACTGGTGTCACCGCTAGTAAGCCTGACATTCAACCCAATTGGCTTCACAATCGATTCTAGTGGAAATTTATATATATCGTCTACAAGTGCTGCAAGTATTTATAAGTATTCAAATGGTACTATTATACCTTTTGCTGGAACAAATGCTATACCACAAACAGGATATTCATACCTTGATAATTTAGGTATACCTCAGATCGGCCCATTCGGATCACCACATTCAATAGTAAGCAGTGGTGGAAATTTATATTTTACAGATTCAACTAAGCATCTAATCGGAAAAATAGATGCAAGTGGCAATGTCACAATTATTGCAGGATATCTTGATACTGCTGGAAATGGAGTGACTTCTTGGCCATCAACTGGCTCGCTATTCTTCGATTTCCCTGCATCCTCACAAACCTTAAATACACCAACGGATATAATAATTGATTCAAGTGGTTCTCTATATTTCTGCGACACGAATAATCACCAGATTCGTGTGCTGCGTAAGGATGCCTCTGGTAATTGGCAAATTAGGACAATTGCAGGTGGAACTGGCACAAATCAGAGTAGTACTGCTGGAATTCCTGTAGATGGGCCTTCAAATGTCGCATTATTTAATTATCCTTCAGGCCTAGCATTAGATACCTCAGGCAATCTGTTTGTCTTAGATGGAGGTAATGCCGCAATTAGAAAAATTAATCTGGCTGCAAAGACAGTTCAAACAATTGCTAAGGCAGGTGGAACAGGATATCCAAATGGCACTGGAACAAATATTATATTACAAGGTGTCTATATGCAGACTAATAAAATTACATTTGCTGGACCTAATACCCTATACTTCACTTGGGCCAACTCGTATATTTATAGTTTTAATTTACTAACAGGAAATTGTAGTATATTTTCTGGCTCAGTAGGCCCAGGAAATAATATAAATGGAAATGTTTCAATTGCGCAATTTTATAATCCTGCAGCAATATCTTTTAAGAATAATAAATTGTTTATTTCAGATAATTATTATGGCTTTATTCGCCAAATAGACATAGGATATGGCCCAGGCTGGGTAGATATTATGCGTGTTCAGAGTGCTCCTAGCACAGTTATTGGAGCAAATACACTCTTTAGTGGCACAGTTCCACCAACATCAACAAGTGGCTCAGGAATAGATGGTCAGTATTATATTGACACAAATACACATGTTCTATATCAGTATTCTGTAAATAGTGGTGCATCTGTATCTACCTTATCTAGTGTGAATTATCCAAGAGGTAATTTTGTAGATTCTAGTGGTATAATCTATGTAACTAATTGGGCAGATGGCATAATATATAAAATTGTAAATGGAATATTAACTCGTATCGCTGGCCAAAATCCACCATCTCCTGGATACTCAGGTAACAATGGTTCTGCTCTTTTGGCACAACTAAATAATCCATATTCACTTGTGAAAGATGCAAGTGGTAATATATATTTTACAGATAAGGGGAATTCTGTGATAAGAAAAATAGATGCAAGTGGTACTATTACTCTTGTTGCAGGGGTTCCTCAGGTAACTGGATATAATTTGGCATCAGGTCCTGCTTTAACAACCCAATTATGGGGTCCATCTGGTATAGTCATAGATTCAAGTGGTAATATGTATTTCTGCGATACAGGTAATCACATGGTTCGTAAATTATATCGCGATGCCTCTGGAAATATGCAAATTATAACTATTGCAGGTGGTGGTGGCTCTAATACAAGTAGCCCGCCTAATTCACCGATTGATGGTTTTGGCCAATTTGCTCAATTCTATTTACCCTCTGGCTTAACCTTAGATAATTCAGGAAACTTATTTGTTATTGATTCTAATAATGGTGCAATCAGAAAGATAAATCTCGCAACAAGCGCAGTTACAACGATTCTACAAAATGGCGGAACAGGATATCTTGTTGGCACAGGAACTAATATGACATTCCCCTTTACACAAGATAATCAAATTACATTTGATGGCTCTTATACCTTATATTTTACAACAGCTCAGAATGTTATTAATCGATTTGATTTACGTTCTGGATATTGTACTCTATTTTCTGGAACATATGGAGCTGGAATTCAAAATGGCTCTGCCTCTAGCTCTACATTTAATGGGCCATCTGGCATTTTCTTTAGGGCAAATAAGTTGTTTATTACAGACTATAATAATAATGCTATACGCCAAATTGATTTAATCGCAGGGTCTGATTGGGTAAGTATTCTGGATTTTCCAAATACTGGTTATACAGGAACCATAGGAGCAACAGGTTCAGGATTTAATTGGAGAGGAGCATATAGCAATAGTCCAGGGACAGTGTATGCTATAAATGATGTAGTCTTTTCAGGTGGGGGGTCGTATGTGGCAATCCGTGCAACATCCATTAATTTGGATGGTGATAAGATTGCTGATACTTTATATTGGAATTTAATGGTATCTGGTGGAGGTGGAGGTGGAGGTGGAGCCACAGGGTCCACAGGGTCTACAGGCTCTACAGGAGTAACAGGAGTCACAGGAGCAACTGGTGCAGGATTTAACTGGAGGGGCTCGTATAGCACAAGCCCATTTACAATATATTCTAAGAATGATGTAGTCTTTTCAAATGGTAGCTCGTATGTGGCTATACGTGATATGTCAATTAGTGTTCATGGTGACCAGATTGGAAATACTTCATTTTGGAACTTAATGGTATCTGGTAGTGGGGGAGGTGGTGGCGGTTATACTGGGCAGACTGGTGATACGGGGCCAATAGGACCTACGGGTCCAGCTGGCTCTGGCCAAGGCACAACTGGCGCAACTGGTGCAACTGGTGCAACTGGTCCAATCGGTGCCACAGGAGCAACTGGTCCAGGATTTAACTGGAGGGGCTCGTATAGCACAAACCCACTTACAATATATGCTAAGAATGACGTAGTCTTTTCAAATGGTAGCTCTTATCTGGCTATACGCGATATGTCAATTAGTGTCCATGGTGACCAGATTGGAAATACTTCATTTTGGAACTTAATGGTATCTGGTAGTGGGGGTGGTGGTGGCGGTTATACTGGGCAGACTGGTGATACGGGTCCAATAGGACCGACTGGGCCAGCTGGCTCTGGCCAAGGCACAACTGGCGCAACTGGTGCAACTGGGCCCTTTGGTCCAACTGGTGCAACTGGACCCCTTGGTGCAACTGGCCCAACAGGACCCTTTGGCCCAACTGGCCCAACAGGACCCCTTGGTCGAACCGGTGCAACAGGAGCAACTGGTCCAATCGGTGCAACAGGAGCAATTGGTTATACAGGAACTCTTGGTTCAACTGGTTATACAGGGCGAACTGGTGATACTGGGCCAATTGGTCCAACTGGTCCATCTATGAGTTATCAGTTAGGAAATTATCCATATGCTATATATGTAGCAGGTTCATCGCCTCCTCCAGGGTCGATTCTTACAAAAACAATTTACAGGTATCAGACGCGCGTATATGATATTGGTCCGATTACTATTACATCACCTTCAATATATCTTATTATGGCAAGTGCTTCCTTTACCGCATTGCAATGGCCAGTTCAACTAACAGTTGGACGTTCTACTGGCTCTCCAAGCGATAATTCAAACCCTATTTTAAATACTAATTCAATTAATATTGTGTCACATGAAACTAGCATCACTTTACCTAAGATTAGTGGTAGTCCCGCAAATTATATGGCAGCATTTACACAGCCGACTTCTACAGGCTTTTGTGCAAGTTTAAGCGGGTTTGCTCTTGATTCACCTGGAGCTGGAACATATTATTATTCAATATGGATGTGCTCATTAAATACAACGTCAGGTTCGCCTCTTCCTGTTGATGATTATAATGATTTAGCACTAGCGTTAACTGTTCTCAAAATCCAATAACCCCTTTAATTAGATGGCCGAATTCGTTGCCCTAGAAAATTACCCTGATCCAAATATCCCATCCAGCTCAGGCCAACATGTTTTGATGAAGGACCAAGCTAAAATAAAGAGAGCACTCCGACGCACAACCATCGTAGTGAATTCACGTGATCGTAATCTTCTTACTGATAAAAATTCTAACAATTTCCGTTATAGTTTACGCAGGCCTCTGACGAATGTCATGTCTATTGAACTTATGAATGGCTCGGTTCCCACTTTTATTTACAACGTGAATGTGGGCTGGAATTCTTTTACATTTCAAGAGGGGCTTATAAAAACAACTATTACTTTGGCACCTGGATTCTATACAGATGCTACATTCTTAACAGAGCTTCAAAACCAATTGAATGCAATCCCTGGAAAACGAAACATATATACAGTCACACAGAATTCAAAAACAAACAGGGTGCTAATTAATAGCACGAATGCAGCACCATTTAGTTTTCTTTTCTATTCTGGTCTATATCGCGACACAATTGATATGAATACACTGGCAATCTTATCTATAAATTGTCCTGCGAGGCTTTTAGGATTTGGACTACAAGACTATACATCTGATGCAAGTGGTAAGATAAATGGCGTTTTACCAATTGATTTAGATAATTTCTTGAATCGTATATATTTGCATATAGAATCTGATGGAAAAAATCTGTCGCGGATGGAATTGGGAAATGGTCGTCAAGATTGTTTTCATATATTTTACTTTGTCCCTGGGCAGTCCAACAATTTGTTGCTGAATAAGGAAACGGATCATTCCATGTTTGAATCTACACCTGCACCAATTGCTCGTATGATGAGCCTAGAAATAAGTTTTCGCGATGAATTCAATCGTCCGATAGATTTAAATCAACGCGAGTCTATGCTGGTCTTTGAAATAACACACCTAGAGTGAGTTATTAGGAAAATAACACACCTAGAGTGAGTTATTAGGAAAATAACACAAAGTGAGTTATTAGGCCTGCGCCAGTGGTCTAAACTCTAATGAAAGTATCTAAGGTAGAAATGGAAATTCCTTCCTACCTTAGGTCCATAGATGAAGTTCTTGTTCCTAAGTTAACACAAATATCTGAGTCAAAGGGTATTCAAGAAGTTGTTAGCACCACAGGTAAAAAACTACGTTTTATGCTTCTCAGCACACATGCACAGCAATATACTGGCTATTCCAAGATTTCTTACGGAATTCTCAAGGAGCTTTCTAAGAACCCCGAACTTGAGTTATATCATTATGGATTCCAAAAGCATCCCCAGGCCCCTCAGGATTTCCGCTCATATCCTTCCAATGTAGAAGTGATTGATGCAGCTTCTCTTGAAAAACCCCTAGAGCAAGGGTTCGGCTACCAGGGAATTCTGGAGACTATCAGAAAGAAGAATCCCCATGTTATCATGATTTACAATGATATGGCTGTCGTCACGAGATTTCTGGAGGAAATCAGAAAGGTTCCTACGCCAAGGCCATTCAAGGTCTGGATTTACTGTGACCAAGTATACGATAACCAGCACCAGGGTATGATTGATATACTCAATCGTGATACGGACCGTGTATTTACTTTTACTAGCTACTGGAAGAAGCAGCTCAAGGAGCAAGGAGTAACGCGTCCACTCTCAGTTCTAGGTCATGGATTTGATTCCAAGGTGTTTTTTTCTGTTCCTAGAGATGTAGCTCGTAAGACACTCAAGTTGCCTGAGGATGCATTTGTCATTATGAGCCTGAATAGAAATCAGCCTCGTAAGCGATATGATATTATGCTTATGGCTTTTGTAGAGCTCTTAGTAAAGAATCCTTCAAAGAATATCGTCCTTCTTTGTATTTGCGATAAGGGTGAAAAGGGTGGCTGGTGGCTCTTTGAAGTTTTTGTCCGTGAACTCAAGAAGCGTGGTGCATCTATTGAGCAATTCGGTAATCGCCTTATGGTTTCCTCGCAGGATATGGTATTCAGAGATGAGGATATTAATGTGCTATACAATGTCGCAGATATTGGTATTTCTACTGCGGATGGCGAGGGCTGGGGCCTTTGCACATTTGAGCAGATGGGGGTAGGAATTCCTCAGGTTGTTCCTGATATTGGTGGTTATAAGGAATACTGCTCAAAGGACAATTCCATGGTTGTTTCACCTAAGCATTGTTATTACTTACCATCAATCTATAGTGCAGTTGGAGGTGAGGCACAAGTCTGTGATCCACATGATGTCTATGTAGCCATGGAGGAATATCTGAATGACAGTGAAAAAAGGGGTAGACATGGTCAGAAAGCTAAGGATAAGGTTCTGACGTATACATGGGAGAAGGCAACCAAGGAGCTTCTTTCAAGGCTGCAGGAGGAGCATTTGGATATGTAGTAAGGCTTCACCTTCTAATAGCTCTAGGCTATTCCAATCAATATGCTCTCCATAATGGGGTGTTCCTACAGGATATGCCATAATATGTCTTGCATTTCCTTTCCATGTCCAGACTTCTTCTGCCCAGCGATTTAGTGCAGGCCTCCATGGTAAATAATAGAGACCAAGAGGACCTCTTTGGTCGGAAAATTTAGAGCTAAACCCGGTGATTTTTATACCATCGGGTCTACCTTCATATGTTACAATTGACCCTACGCTTAGCTCTATTTTTTCGCCATTTTTCTTTGTAAGAACTGCAAGCTTCTCTTTTTCTAGCCATATGATTTCGACCATTTGTAATTTTAGAAGCTTAAATAATTATTCAATTTTTATCAGATAAAATTAACAGTAGAGGGATTTCGTTATTTCTTATTTACAATGAGGCGCGTGATTCGTAGTATGCCAGGCGTAGAGCCCTCATTTCCTCCTGAGTAAGTTCACTTGTCTGTTTTTTCGTTACATTTCCACTGACATTACAAAGTTTTAACCATTCATCTGAAGTTATAGAACGAAAGGTTCCTAAACAAATCGATAAGTCTTTAGGGCCCTTTTCGCCCTGATGCCTTGTATAATCACAATTTGTCATTACGATGAATTTCGCCCAAGGGCCAGTTCTCAAGCACATTGCATAAAAGGTCGATAGGGCAGACCATGTAATATATGATTTCTTTTTATCGGGACTAGGGCTTTTATATTTACACTGAACTGCATACCATTCCTCATTGTGTTTTACAATAATATCTATTCCCATATCTCTTCGTTTTAAGGATAATTGAACTAAATTCTCTTCAGGTAAATCTTCCAAAAGCCAGACCTCCTGAAATCCCTTGACCTCTTTCAAATATAATACACAAAAATCTTCAAAGATATCTCCACGAATTTTCTTTGAATCGCGCGTTCGCATCTCTTGTAGGGTATGAGCAGGCTGAGAATACCAGCGGCGACATTCTTCAATAAATTCATCAAACAGATTTTTCGGGCTTCGTAAGAATACTTTGTGAAGTTCTTGTCTTAGATCCATATATTTCTTAATGCCTTATGTTTTAAATGTTACATATAATAAATGGCCTGTCCTTGTGATAAAATGTGGGGTGGCTACAAGGCTACAAGAAAGAATAAGGACTTAATGAAGCGCTATAAGAAAGGTGAATCCATTGGGTTTACAGCTACTGCTAGCCTGAAGGCTAAGGGTCTCATTCCGAGAACTTCCAGAAAGTTCCGCGGAAAAAAGATAGTGGGTCCAAAATACAAGTAAGTAGATATGGACGTAGCAAGGACGCGACGTATAAGAGCCAAAGGAACTATGCGACGTCGTTTACAGGGTAACCCTGTTGCTCCAGTAAAAATTAACGCCGATGCAATTAGTGCTATTTTAGCACCAATATACAACGAACTTCCCAAGACTGTTGCTGCTGGGCAGCATAACTTGACGTATGGTGAGATTGAGTGGTCAACCTTGAAACTCATGCTTGATTATGTTCAGAAAATGGCTATGGCAGTGGCTATAGCTACGCCTATAGCTACGCCTATGGCTACGCCTATAGCTACGCCTATAGCTACGCCTAAGCCTAAGCCTACACCTGTATCTTCCGGCCGCTTTTATGATCTAGGCTCAGGGCGTGGACGCGCAGTTCTCTTCATGGCTCTAACTGGACTATTTGAGAGCTCAGTCGGTATTGAAGTTCTCCCAGAGCGAGTTTCTCTAGCCAAGCAGGCTCTCCTCAAGCTCAGAGCTGCAATTCCAAATGCCGGCTCACAAGTCAAGCTTTATGAGGCATCATTCTTGAATCCCGCCTTTAAATACAAGGATGCCAAGCTAATTTTCTTAAGCAACATGTGCTTTGATAAGGAAACACAGGATGCTATCTTTGCACGACTAAGCTCTGAGATGCCAAAGGGGTCTCTAGTTTTCTGCTCGAGACTCCCTGATTCTATGCTAACTGCTTTTGAAACTATTAAGGTTGAGCAAGTTTCAATGACGTGGACGCCAAGTTCAGAAATCCATATTCTACGCCATCTGTAAAGATGGATAGGCCCCAAGTAAAAATCCCTGGAGCACCCCAGCCAAAGGTGATTGAGAAACCTTCCGTGAAAACCAGATTTGGTTATGACGCAAGGGACTGTGTGAAAGCCTTACAAGAAGTTTTATCTCAAGCCGGTCCATCTGCATCAGGTAAAGCCTTGCATTATAGTGCAGATCTCATTTGTAGCGGCGCATTTGAAATTTGGATTCGTCTTATATGGTCCTTTGTATTCCAGCATGTTCATTTAGCAAGTCTCCGGATATTTGTCTACTTGCAGGAGCGAACGAAGATTTTGGAAGACCGAGCAGGTGCTCTTGACTTGGAGGCACTCTACAGAGACCCTGAATTTCAGCAACGGGTTGCTGAAGTGAATCTAGTTGTTCAGACACTTCCTAGACAGTATAAGATAACATGGCCCAAGGTTCCTGAAGATACTCATGATTCCACCTGGATTCAAGCGATTTCTCCTGCCAGAGAATCGGATGCTGTCAGAAAAGTCTGGCAACCCCAGCACGACCAGCCTATTATGCGCATGGCAGGTAATCAAATCTTACAAGCATGTGAAGAAGTAAATATAGAAAAGGCACTCTTTTGGTTAAAGTGGCTCATTGATGAAGATAAGAAAATCCGAGCCCAAGGCTCAGGATTCACACTTACTACTGCAAGAAGAACAGGAAATGCCACTATGAAACCTGATAAGGCTGAGATTGGATACTATGTTGCTGCAGTTCTAGCTGAAGCCTATAAGGATTTAGCTAGACGTGGCCTAGTGAGAATGCATGAGGAATTTCAGAGTCTCTTGGACCTATGGCGAGGAAAGCAAGCACGTCTTACTTCCAGGCAAAAACAGGAATGTTTGGCACTCATGGTTTTAGTTATTTCTGAAGTTCCGCGATGGAAGGTTCCAGCTGCTCAACCCTTGGTGAAAGACCCTGTAATTCTGTCAAGGGCAGTTCAGGAATCTGTCCGTTTTTTCCAGGAAGTTGTCAAAAAGCCACCGATAACATCCATTGTTCCCAAGGATATTGCAGGCTCTGCATTTAAGAAAGTTAAAATTGCAGATAAGGCTAATACTGCTGAAGATAAGATGCGCCTTATGGATGAGATGGTTATGGCATTTATACAGCGATAAAATTGATTAGCGCAAGCGCACTATATTCATTACCGCGACAATGGAAGGTCTTGTCCTAGTATTCGACCTAGATTCTACATTAATTGATTCTAGCGATATTATATTTCAGATAAATACAAAATGGGCAGCCGTTGAAAGCTATATTGCACGCTCTCTAAATACGACCCTCGTGGATAAAATCCTGCGACCAGCTATTCAGCTAAGGAAGTCTGGTAAGGTGTCTGCAATTCTCATGCTAACCAATAATATGGTAGATATCTATGTGGACTGTATTGAATATTATATTGCCAGGTATCTAGGGTGTTTATCAGAAAGAGTATTTGATTATATGATGCTCAGGCAAGACCCTATGCGGGACTCTAGACTTATAAATCCTCCTAAACGGCTCAAGGATATTCAGAATATTCTTGAGAAGATTGGGAAGCCAACTGAAAATCTGGCTGCGCGAACATTTGTCTTCGATGATTCACCTTATCATATTATAAAAAATGAGCTGAAGTATGCAGGTTACCCTTCCAATTATATACAGATTACGGGGCCGACGAATGTTTATATGCGTGGATACGGGTTTGTAAATCGCGGCTATATGGCAGGGAGGCCTGATTTAACAAATTACAATCCTATCTTAATGGCATTGACAAATACCATTGAGATAAGGCCTAGAATTCCGACTATCACTGAATATTATAAAGACATTATATCAATTTAAGAAGCAAGGCTATCCAGGTATTCCAAATATAACATATAAATAACTTTTTACTACTTCTGAAAGAATCGTGTAGCCATGTGGTGTCAGATGCAATTTATCATACATAATACGAGATGAAATTGTTCCATCTTTTTTTACGAATAAATGCCCTATATCCATATAGAATATTCTGCTATCTAGATTACTGGTTGTAAGGAGTTTATTTACCTCATTGTTTATTACACGTTTAGGGTCAGTTTTGCTCTCACCTCGTGGAAGAATACTAAGAACAAGTATTTTACTTTCTGGACTTAATTCTAAAAGTAGCTGAGTTATTTCCCTAATTTCATTAAATGTCTGAACACTCGTATAGCCATGGTCAGTATTATTAGTTCCTATTAATAAAACAATTACACCAGGTTTTAAATTATGGAATTTACTAATTTGTAAAAATTCAAGAGTATCCTTGGTGGTGTGCCCTGCAATTCCAAAGTTCACTGGATTTAAATTAGAAAAATATTTCTCAAATATTTCTTTGTCCCACCATTGCATAATTGAATCTCCTAGGAATACTATCATCTAGTTATAATGTTAAAATAAAATTGAACTATGTACCGCTTTAAAAACAGGCACATATTTAGCCTAGATGGAAACCCTAGTTCTCAGGCTCACTCGGGCAAATGAAGCATATCGCAATGGCAAACCACTTTTAATGACGGATGATGAATATGATACAGGTATGGAGCAACTTGCTCGAATGAATCCTGAGCACCCCCTCTTGCAACAGGTTCGCGCAAGCCCTGCTCCCAAGCAGAAGATTGTTCGTATGCCATTCTATCTCGGCTCCCTTGATAAGGCAAAGGTAGCAGATGATCTAGATAAGTGGGTAAAGAAGGCTAATGGTAATACGTTTGTCATTTCAGAGAAGCTTGATGGAATCTCGGGGCTCTGGAATCCTTCAAAGATAAATCTCTATTTGTCTGGCGATGACAATATGGGTGTTGATGTTTCCCCTTGGCTGAAGTATATTTCTCTGAGTCCTAAGATTCTTCAGACAATTCCCGATGTTTGGATTCGTGGGGAACTTATTATGCCGAAAAGTCAGATTCCTCAAGGGAAACTCGGACGCTCTATTGTAAATGGTCAATTTCATCAGAAAAAGCCAAATCCTGAGGAGGCTGCTAAGATTCGCTTCGTTGGCTATGAAATTATTGGAATGGCTTCTGACCTCAGTGTCCAGCAGCAGACTGCATGGCTAGAATCGTGGGGCCTCTGGCTTCCTTGGTCTATATCAATGAGTGAAATTTCAAGCACTACACTTACAACTCTCTTATCAAAGCGTCGCACGGATTCCGAATATGACATGGACGGACTTGTTGTAAAGATGAACAAACCTCTTCCACGTGTTCTCAAGGGAAATCCGAAGGATGCGATTGCATGGAAGCCGCCGAATGGTGAGTCTAAGTTGAGCAAGGTGGTTCAGGTCGAGTGGAATGCATCTGCTACAGGTAAGCTAGTACCTCGTGTGCAGATTGAGCCCGTTCATCTGGGTGGTTCAACTATTCAGTTTGTTACAGGTGTAAATGCCCGTCGCATTGTTGATTGGAAGGTCGGTCCAGGTGCTCAAGTGATTATTAGAAAGGGTGGTGATGTGATTCCATTGATTGAGTCCGTGGAAGTTCCTGCTGCTGTTTCGTATCCTCCTCAGGGCACTTGGGAGTGGGATGGCCCTGCAGATACGGCAGTCAATATTAAGCAGAAGGTGGCTGATTCAAGCACCCTGGTTTCCCAGTATATGAAGATGGTAAAGCATCTGGATTGGCCGAATGTGGGTCCTGCTGTCATGAAGGCCATAGTAGAGGCTGGGTATACGAGTGTTCCACTCTTAAGAAAGGCCACGGAAGATGCACTCAAGAAGCTGCTTGGTCCCGTTAAGGGTGCTAATCTCTATAAGCTTGTGCAGACAGATGGTTGGTCAAAGGCGAGTGAGATTGACCTATTTATTGCATGCCCTCTGAGGCCTGATGGGATTGGCTCTACCAGGCTGGAGGCACTCTATGCTGTTGAGCCAGATGTGACAAAGTGGTCCTCTGGGTTGATAGCGCCCAAGGGTTGGTCTCCAGATGCCCTGAAGGATTTCCAGGTCCTCTGGGCAAAATATGAGCAATTTCGTAAGACAGAGTGGTCATTCTTGCCATATCCGGTTTCTATTACTAATAAGGTTGCACCTCTACTGCAAGTTCCCTTCAAGGGCACAGTCGTATTCACGGGGGTTCGTGATGATGCAATTGAGAAATCTCTGGAGGAAAAAGGTTACAAGATTTCAGATTCTGTAAAGCTAGATACTAAGGCAGTATTCATTGCAGATAAGGAGGATCCTCAGACATACAGCTCAGGAAAGATAGAGAAAGCAAAGAAGATTCCCGGTTGTCTGATTCTACGTAAGGGCGATTGGACCAAACTATAATGTTATAAAAGCCACTACTCAATAGTAGGCATGCAAGCCGCAGGAGAAGTTCTACAAAAAGTTTTGCAAGATTCCCCAATGCAATTCTTGGTTCCTGCATTTTTTGTAGTTATGTTCATTGTTTATATTTCACTGGCATTTTCTTATAAGAATACAAAGGGTCGTTATCGCTCTACAGAATATTCTATTGAACAATTGCTCGCAATTCGCAGATTAGCCCTTGGTAATTCTATTGACCCCCTTGCACCCAATTACACTTCTGTCTGCGAATCGTTTCTGAAGAAATCAGGTGTCTATTCTAATCTAAAACAATCTGAGATTGCCCTCGTTAACTGGCGTCCACTCACGGTCCGTCTAGCAGGATATCTAGGTGGCGACCTGAATGTCTCAGATGGTGTTTTTGACATGGTAAAGGGTATTCAGCTTGCTTTATCATTAGGTGCCAGATCCTTCGTCTTTGATATTGATTATTTAGACAATGCACCTTGTCAGCCCCTAGTAATTCACAGGGATTCTAAGGGTGTTATGCGCTCCTTGCATACTGGCTCAATAAAAGAGGGTATGAGCACTCTAAATAAGATGGCATTTACCAGTAACTACGATCCTGTAATTGTCATTGTGTATCTAAGACGTCTACCCCCGGGTAAAAAGCAAAAAGATGCATTTCTGAAGAATATCGCTGCATCCTTAGACCCATTGACCACATATCATCTTGGGTCTACTGAGCAGGGCAACTTTCACAATTGCAGATCTGAGAATGTTCTTTTTACAAGTGAAATAACGAATTTTCAGAAGAAGTTCATTGTCTTATGTAATTACAATACAGCCCTTCTGAAGCCTACTCCAAATCCCAAGGATAACCTGGATTTCTGGGTAAATGCCAGGCTATTCCAGCATGAATCAGGCAAGGGCTCATCTCTGGGTGATGTGACAACTGCCAATATGGTGCCATCAGGTCAGATGGCGTATGCTCAGATAGGTGCAACTCAGCAATTTCTAATGATGCCAGATTCTGCAAAGGTGGATTTCCAGACAAAGGCGTCAAATGTATTTA
>Ga0114958_10001595_pt1 | contig 17640 bp, 18 predicted proteins | sample C_130208_EF_Meta_FD_89577 | JGI IMG/M metagenome (GOLD analysis project Ga0114958, IMG submission 89577) | Freshwater microbial communities from Lake Croche, Canada to study carbon cycling - C_130208_EF_MetaG | ecosystem: Environmental > Aquatic > Freshwater > Lake | place: Lake Croche, Canada...
TATCGGTTTAACAGGCGTTTTCATCTTGAGACGCTTCCGATGCATCTAATCTTCGCGGCGGTCAATATTGGACCTAGGCCATCGCAGTGGCTACGCCAAGCTGAAGCATCTTGCTAATCAGGTGATTTCTTTGCCGTACTGAAATAGAGCCAAAAGCATTATCGAAGGAAAACTTGATTTAGATCATCCTAATAGAAGAATGTATGCTATGAATTGACATAATTTTGTGATGAATCAATTCACAATCGATCACACAAAGCGCCTATTCTCTTAGTCAGGAGTTCCATTTTTGCATTCATGCCCAACATAGTCTGATTTACATCATCCCTATATTTCGTCATCAAACGAACATAGGTTTTCCAGTGCATGCCTTTGGGTTTGCCGCACTGTTCGTTAAGAAGCCCAGGCTGCCAATTTAGTTTAGCTCGAATCTTTTCTGCTCTGCGTCTTGCTCGATCATCCTGGCCCTCACGTTGGCTATGATAGGCGAGTTGACAACAATGCCTGCAGCTAAAGTATTTGTCACTTAAATACAGCTTAGCAACGCGTTTACCGCAATTCTCAGTAGGGCAGGTGAACCAGTAGCGCACGCCACCAAAATGACAAGACGTGGTTTCTAGTCCCACTGGATAATCTAGCCTCTTGGCTTCGCTATCGTTCTGCTGCCAAGAGTAAGATAAGGTCACTTGTCCCTGTTCAGCTTTAACACCGATATTGCCAAGCTCTTTACCCGACCGTGACCATGTGGAAATATAACTTGTTCCAGCAACTAAAACACCGTCGCGCTGCCATTGTCTGGCGTCAATGCATAGATGATCATCCGTGCAATTGACCTTAGCTGTTCTGCCGCTATTGTATACACCCATTTTTTTGCCTTTTATTTTACGAAATCATTAGTCAAGTTTGTTCATGAGGCTGCTTGAGTTGCTGTCAAAGTCACCTGAAAGCCTTATTAGCTATGGTTAAAGCTGTTCTTACTTGTGACTTTATTCTGCTATAACCACAGCCATTATTGGCGCTTTTTAGACTCCTTTGTCATGTAATAACCCAAAATTGTAACGTTCAAGTGATGTTTATTAGTCGATTTTGCGAAACAGATTTCATTTATCATCGAAATTAGCTTGAATTCGCGTCAATCATTAGCGCCCACCCCGTAAATCCTTCATCTTGAGTAACATGGCTAAAGTACGTTCAAACTTTCGGTCAAGGTGTGTTTCATAGCGATTCAGTTTTTCCAGTCGCTGTGGCTGTAATCCTTCACCTAAAATTTGAGCTTTAATGGCAGCTTGATTGCGTGCCTCATATTCCAAACGGATGCATAGGGGCATCAGTGATTTCCTGATAAATGTTTCGATGCCTTCTAGTGTTGCTGGGTAAGATTCATCCTCTACATTTTCATCCCACCAGTCACGGGATTCAGGTATTAATGTTCGACGCGCTTTTTCGTAAGCATTCGTGCCACCTTTATAAAGAATCGCTTGTGCCTTAAGGGTCGCATTCAGATCAAGTTCGGCATTTATGAGTTGCTTTGCAGCTTCTTCTGTTGTCGTTAATAGCAAATCGGGTAAGTCTGTTCCCCCTAACAAGCTAGTCCGTTTAAACGGTGTAGCAGCTGGAATGGGGCTATCTACCGTACTGTGAGTTACTCTCTGTAATCCGCGATTGATACTTGCTCCTTCGGCCAACAATACTCGACGCTTACGCCAAATAATCGAAGCCAGCTCCTCAATCAAGTGCTGCTCAGTCATTCCTGCCGGTTGGTGTTCTTCGACCAGTGCCGCCAGCAGATCAGCAAACTCAGATGCATCTTCATGAGCCAATACCGTCAGACTAGAAAGGATGCCATGTTTTATAGCGTTATAGCGCACAGCTTCATAACCGACAGATGCCGCGACTTCATTGCTAATAACCAAGGTGTTGTCCATTAAGACACTTTCCTTTAGTCTTTCAGCATCTATTGTTTTCATAGCATTCATCTTTATTTACCTAAAATATCTATAGCCAATTCCATCACCACATCATCCATAGCTCTTGAGCTCTTGAGCTACACAGAAAATCATCAACATCATTTCTGATACTCGTCAGTAACAAAAGGGGATTACTCATACCATAAACGTCATCGGTACTTGAAAGAATGGCAACGGTCTCTGTGACACCAAATGCGGTAACAGCGTCTTTTAGTATTTCAATGGATGACACTATTTGTACTAATGCCGAACGCAGCCGATTTTTATTTTTGCACTCAGACTGAATATCTTAATTTTGCTGCTTAAGCTCAATACCGGCATTAAAACGCTGCTGCTCTTGATCTGGCAGCGCTCCCTGTTGTCCGTCGTGATTACGTTGCTTTATGGCTACATGCTTAGCTGTGGTCGCGATATTACGTTGTTTAGCCAAGGTCTTTTGATATTCAACATTAATAGAGGTCTCTCCCGATTCGATTAGCTCAATCACCTTGGGATTGTCTTTTTTAATCTTACGTAATTTACCGACTTGACCTTTGCTGGCTCCTGTTGATATTAATGCTTCAGATAGCGTAACCAGAGTCTCATTGGTGAGACTCTGGTGTTCACCATGTTTTAAACCGGCAATTTTATCGGCTAATACTGCTTTCTGATCAGGTGTCAGGTTACGACGTTGATGCTTGGATATAACAAAGTCCAATGGTGAGCCGTTGTAGCCTAAGGACTCAAATTCAACGTAAACAGGCTGCACAGCAAGTTCTTTACAAATGTTATAGCGGTGCCGCCCGTCCAATATTGAGTCTTCATAGGTCACAATTGGCTCAAGTAAACCATGAGCCTGTATATCAGTTTTAAGCATTTGATACTCTTCAGCCATCATTCGCGGCAATAATGCGCAATATTTATGCAGCTTCATTTTTGACCTCCAAAGCTAATCTTGCCGCTGTGGTCAATTTTTCTATCAGAATTGCACCCACTTCTGAAAACGCATCGATCACTACTTGCTCCGGTAACGCTGCAATATCAATATCACCCATGCGTAGTTGCTCAATAAAGCGTTTATGCGCAATACCATTGAGCTGAGAATGCTTGCCAATGATATCGCGCAAGGTCAGAACGTTATTAACGCCTCGCTTTACTTTCTCGGAGGCCAGCCAGCCACCCTTAAATGCAATCTGCAGTAATTTATCTGAAACATATCGACGAATAGGTTCTTGAATATCCATCGTGCCATTTTTGGTATAGAGCTTCTTAGTCTCAAGGTATTCCGTAAATTGCAAACAAGCTTGCTCTAGCTGTTGTGGATGACTAAAAGCAATGTCTGGTTGCTCTATAAACTTTGACCAATGTGACGCTATCGATCTGACCGATACCTCACTATCGATGAAATAGTCCCCTGTTGTTTGACTTAAGCGATCTAATGCCGATAATTCGGACTGCTCAATGGCTCTTGCTCGCTCAATATCTTTGATGAGAGTTTCGTTAGGTATCAATGTTAATATGGCATTCATTTAATAATCTCGTAATAAGTTATATAGATATGGCTGTAACAGTAGTACATGCCCTCTAGCCGAACGGGGCAGGTCTTTTTGCCCCCGTTACAGCCCTCTAAAATCAAGCCCCCTGTTCGCTGACAAAACCAGTCAACGGTAAAAAGTGGCTAAACTGTTCGGTGACAGTAACAATGCTGGTTTCGTAGCCGAACAATGACCTTAATTTTAAGGGGGCCATTGCTTCCAATCATTTGTTGGCTCTCGGTTTAAAAAAGGTCTAAAGGTGAGTCGCCAAGATCGAGCTTTGTTCGCGTAAAAATCCGCTTCATCGACGATTGCTATAAACCCATAGCTCTGTAACTCCTTAAAAAGTGCTGATGCTGTACTACGGGAGCATTTCAACGATTGGGTTACTTGTGTAACCCCATAATTAATCGCTTTATCTTCTCGCCAGTGTCTTTGCATCAGCGACATCAACTTGACTGATTTAGCAGTGAGGTTTTGGTAAGCCAAAGAATCAAGCATCAACAGCGGCTGAACAATAACGCCACCTGTTACTTTAAATTTAGACTTAGCCATTCATCAGCCTCTTAAGCGATATTGTTCTACCACCATCGATCATGCGCTCATGCTCGAGAGTGATTTCAGCAATGATCACAGCTTCTTTATCGCCACCTCTAGCCGTCAATAAATGCACAGGCCCCTCATGTTCATGAATCTGCTGACGCGCCCAAAGTAGGCATTGCTGCCAACCGGCATTAATAGTTTTGTGTTGCTGTACAGCAAAGAACGTTCTCATAAAAAATATCACCTCCATTAAGCTATTCATCTTAAACATCTGCAATGAGTTGCTTGCGCAGTTATTGCCATTTGAATGTAAGGACTTTTGTAATGCCTCAGTTTGTTGAATAGCTAAGTTGAGTCAAAAAGAATTTATAACAACCAGCATAAATTCTAAAACTACTGCTGGCTTATATAAATTCACTGTAGTTTTTAGCTGTAGATTGCATCAGTACTGCTTGTAATCCGCATTTCACATGCGATACCGGCTATCTGTGCCCAATTATCCGAATCGGTAGTCAGTAGCATAGGTTGCGAATTAAACAAGATTTACGCGCCTCTACGATCAGCTAAGCACTGTGTGAAAGTTGGAACGTGGACTAAGAAATTTCTGACGGTCACTTTGACAAATGCGTTTTTAAATCCATTAGCATCACGATTTTTGAATAACCAGTTGAACTCTGATTCTTTTAGTGGATTATCAGGATGAACTGCAAAGGTATTCTTTGGGCAAAAGTCGCCTAAAGTTGTATTGATAGAAGTACTGGTCATAAAAAAGCCTCACGGGTAGTTAAACATCGTGAGGCTATGGTATGCGGAAGATATAAATTTCTTTGGCTAACGGCTAACTATCCTAAAAAACTAACTGTTGTCCTGCTTAATGTCCGATTCATTAAAGTATCGGACGAATCGTTTCCGAAAAGCATCTCGGTCAATTGGCTTTTCTATACCTTCTATGCTTAACTCTTCAACTTTTTGTCTTCTTTGCTTTCCACTGACAACATAACCATTAGGTGGATTTTCTAGCATATGGAGCATTAACTCTCCCCACTGAGGGTTCCGATCATGCACAGAAACAAAGTTTTTATAGCTGGTAGTAATGGCTTCATATCCATCGTTTGATCGTCTTAACCTATTAAAGGTTATACCTTTATTATTATCTCTAACGGTTTCATCCCTTTTTCCTTCTATTTGATTTGGTAAATAGGGTGTTCCATATTTTATTACTTTTTTAAGAAATTCCTTATACCAAATCAAACTTTGAATCTGCATTGAGACAATCCAATCAACATTGAAATAATCAATATATTTTGTACCATTACTTATGATTGATTCGGCACAATCAATAAACTCTGAATCGGACATTTCTTTCCTTTTCTTGTTTAGCTCCATAAAGGCTCTCATACCTTTCTGACTATCTTCCTCATTTGCTATTTCATAAGCTTCCAATTCTTCAGCAATAAAAAATTCCGACCAAATACCTTTGATGAGCTTTTCATACGCAGCAGGAATTTCAGTGATTAAAAGATGCTCTTTGTTTGGCATTATTTGACATTTGCCTTCGTTTAAAAGTAAGTCAACATTTTGAACTTCCCTTCGTGCTAACACTCGCTTATCAATTGATCGATGAAAATATTCTATACTACCTTGTCTGAGTGAATCATAGGCTCCCAAAGTACAGGTTTCCCAATAATGGATGCTATATCTACTTTCAATTTGTTCATCAGAAAGCGATTCATAATAACTAATAGCTGAAGGAAGGTCTTTTATTCTTGGAGGAATATCGTCAAAAAAAAGCGACTTAAAATTATGAATGCAAGGGTTAAAATCATACTGATCAGCATCAAAAACTTCACTCTCAGCCATTTCAATTATTGTACTTTTGTCCACATACACCTCATCAAAGTGTTGATCGTTGGGAAAAATAGTCAATCATACTAGTAATGACTTCTCTGTTCTTCCCCTTTAGGAATAGATTGGCTAAGGATTATAAGCTAATCGTTTTTGACATCGTATCATTCAGCACTTGGGACTTATGTGCAGTCGATAGATGCGTATAGCGGTCGGTACTGGCAAGGCTCTTGTGACCGAGTATTTCGGCTATCTCTTTTAATGTCCGGCCATCACGCGCCAATGTCGAGGCGGTATCATGACGCATATCGTGCCATCTAAAGTTATTAATGTCTGCCGCTTGCAGGCATTTTGCCCATTGTTTTTTGTAATCAAAGGGTTTATTTGTGTCTACACTAGATGGAAATAATAGACGGTTGCCGATTTCCCTGTGCTTTTTGAGTTCCCCCATAATAACGCTAGGAATAGGCGTGTGACGTGGATTTCCATTTTTGGTATCAGATAGCATTGCCAAATTCTTATCGAAGTCTATGTCAAGCCAGTGTAGCCGCTCTAGCTCACCTTTACGCATACCCGTGGTAAGAGCCATCAGAACTTTTAAATAAAATTTGCCGCCAATATCTTTAGCCGCTTTAAGTAAGCGTGGTTTTTCTTCATCGGATAGATAACGAACGATCTTATTGTTTACCTTGAGAGAACGAACGCGTTTACAGGGGTTTTCATTGATATATTGATCCAAGACACTATCATCCTCTTGTTGCAGGGTAGCATAGTCCATAATAGCGGATAAAACAGCGAGGTGTTTATTGTAGGTTGCTGGCGCTTGAGATTTTTTTTGTTTGAGAGCATCCCGGATAATTTCCGGCGTAATGTCTGAAAGAAGAACTTTGCCTAAGAGCTGTTCCCAGCATAAAACCAGTCTAACTCGATCATGGTCTTTGCCTTTCCAGCATTGCATGTATTCATCGGCTAAGCGACTGAATAGAATGGTGCAGGGTTTAATACCTTTGGCTTCGTATTCTTGAGAATCCAAAACAGCACGATTGCCCCATGTACGAGCATCTTGTTTGCGCCTAAATGTTTTGGTTTTTATGCCCTTACCAGATTTGGTAAGTATAGTGCGATAACGGGCTTCGCCGTTTTTTAGAATTATTTTGATGATGTGGAAATTTAGCATCTGTGTTCCCTCATTTTGAGGTTAAAACAAAACTACCAGTAAAATCACTGTAGTCGCATGTTTTAGTACACAGTTACCAAGACTTTTTATCCTTAAAAGTCTTTTAAAATCAAGTCTTTGTTTGGTGGGTCGTGCGCGATTCGAACGCGCGACCATCGCATTAAAAGTCCCAGATTCACTACTTTAAACTTCTTTTATATCCCTATAATCAACAGGATAGCATACATGTGAGGTAGTTCAAAGTAGTTGTGCACCGCTCCAAGTAGTGGATTGTTTTCTGGAGATGCGCATTATTTGTGCACCAAAATGCGATGTTCACCCCTAAAAGCGATGTTTAGGTATAGCTCTTACACAAAGTTTCAATTTGACTTAGTATTGTTTGACTAGTGCGCATAAATACCCCCATGTAGTTGCCAGAAATCAGCTGGAGTAATAATTGAATAAAGCTCTGACAATGCTAGTAAATCCTTATCGCCTGTAACAAGGTAATTAGCGTTTGCTGCTAAAAATGTACCAAGAACAGGTTGATCAGCAGCATCACGCAGAAGTGGTTCGGAAGCTTGAATTGGATCAACTAGGTCAGCAAGAAAAGCCAAGCTATCAACAAAATCTCGAATTTCAAGGCTTGACCAGCCTAATCGATGATTCATTCTTGGTAGAACGCGGTGTAGCTCATCCAAAATATATTGGCAAAGAATGACCTCTACGCTTCCACTACGCCAAGCAGATACGATTTTTCCAGGTATCGAATTTGGATAGGCGGTTCCAGAAAGTAAAACGTTCGTATCGAGGACAATACAAATTTGTGACATGGTTAGAATTTGGAATGTCTAGTGTCTGAGACAAGGGCATCAATTTCACTGAGTCCTTCTTCTTCAGGTATGACGGCATAAACATCCGCTATTTGTTGGCTTAGTGCATCAAATCTATTTTTAAATCGACGTATCCGATCAAATAATTGAGCATCTACCAATGCCGCCACTGGTTTCCCATCTTTTTTGATTAAAATCGAATCATGTCGATATTGAACTTGATTAAGCATTTCCCCTAGATTTTGACGAAAAACAACGGCATTTACTTCATTGATCATGTTGGCGGCACCTTAATTTTAAAAATTAAATCATATTGATCATAATGGTCAGTATGATTTAATAAGTCAATAGTAGGTTGATAATTATTTTTTTTCCTATGCATTATTTTTGAGGGAAGTGTGTGTAAAACAGCACCTAACATTGATCATCTTCAGTATTGGTTTTTATTCGCTCATGTGTATTAGAACAGCACGTTAGCGATTTTACATGATCAACTTTGACGCTGTTTTTCCGGTGTTAATGGCTATTTTCACACACTGTTTTACACACTGTAGTTTTTACTGTAGTTTTTGTTTTCTTGTAAGCCAAGTTTTGACTCACCATCGTTTAATTAGTGCGCCTATATTTTTGCTGATCTAATCCCAAAAAAGAACTAAAACAACTCAGTCACCCCGCCGTGAATATATTAGATTTAGTTGAAACTGAATGTCGGCTGACGACCCATAAGAGACATTCGGATATGGATTTAGGCTTCCCGATAGCGGTCATTGGCAAATTAACGCTATTAACCTAAAGCAACTTATTATTTTAGTTAGTTCTTATAGGTAATTATACGGATTTATTTTTCTATTTTTAATAATATAATTTTCCAAAAGTTTAGTTGATGCTGAATGATGCTTTAAATTTACATATTCATCTTTGTTGTCATTTTACGACCCTAAGCGGTCAGTCGATTATGGATTTAGGCTTTCCAATGGAACTTAATGACACCTAGTGAAGAGGTAGGTAATGGGTTTAAGATGGCACAAAGCTATTGGCATAGGCCCTATACGAGCAAGTTTATCGAGAAGTGGTGTTGGGTTTAGTATCAATCTTGGTATTTGTCGGCTTGGTGTTAATCCACAAGGTAAGTCATATGTCAGCGCAGGCATTCCTGGGACAGGCTTGTACATCATTAAGAACTTTGGTACAACCAGGAATGAACCCTCCCTGCAGACCACATCCTTGTCACCACTAGCAACTCTATGAAATCCGGAGAATAGCACCTCATCGAATGAAGCTATATTAGATCAAATCAGGAAGGCTAACTCTAGCCATGAAGGCCTAACATAAAAATGCACTGTAACTTCTCATCCCAGCTTAAAGAAGTTTGACCTGCTACATTTGTCGATATGAACTATATGGTCAGCTCAGTAAAGCTGCGCATAAGTTATTTGACGACAAATTTTTTTTAATCATAAACAAGTGATTCCATCTTGGAGTCACTTAAAAGCAACGGATACACATACATAACCTATGAAGCTGAAATCAGCCGAAGAAGCCCAACGGCTTTTATTTTCATTGTAGACCAATCAGGCTCCATGCTAGACAAGATGTCTTCTGGTAAAACTAAAGCAGAATTTGTCGCCGATATTCTTAATCGAACACTGTCCGACTTAATCGTACGCTGCAGAAAGTCTGATGGGGTGCGAGACTTTTTCGATGTGGGCGTTATTGGATATGGTGGGGGAGGTATTTCGAATGGTTTTTCTGGTCAACATAGCTCTCAAATTATGCACCCCATATCCGCCATTGAGCAGAGTCCTATTCGAGTCGAGGATCGTAAGCGAAAGATGGATGATGGCGCCGGTGGGATTATAGAAGCCAACATCAAATTTGCTGTTTGGTTTGAGGCGGAAGCTAGCGGTGGCACACCAATGCGCGCGGCACTAACCCGAGCAGCAGAAGAGCTTGTTGCTTGGTGTGATGCCCATCCAGATAGCTATCCTCCAACTGTCCTTCATGTTACTGATGGCGAATCCACTGACGGTGATCCCGAGGAGATCGCGTCATACCTTCGCCAAGTTCATACCAATGACGGAGAGGCACTAATGTTTAATTTGCATGTTAGTGCGTTTGCTACTGAAAAAATTAGCTTCCCTGCGGGAGAATCCACCTTACCAGACGCTTATGCCAAACAACTTTTTCGCATGTCTAGCCAGCTCCCTGCTCATCTTGTGCAATACGCTCAGGAGAAGGGGCATAACGTAGGTATTGAGTCTCGTGGATTTATACTCAACGCTGAAGCACCTGAAATTGTTGATTTCTTTGACATTGGAACACGAGCATCACAGCTACGGTGATTTTGGAATGAAAATATCATTCTCGGGGGGTGCCCAAAGGATTGTTGGAGTCCTGATAGTAATGAAGATAAATTTGCTATCTGCCTAAATAGTGGACGAATTGCTTTATGCGATGGTGCCAGTGAATCCTATAATTCTAAATTATGGGCTCAGATATTAGCTGAAAAATTCATAATTGACACAGGAGTTACCGAGGCTTGGGTAAGGGATGTTGTTACCGATTACGAGTCTCGCAATGACGTAGCTTATCTTTCATGGTCTAAGCAGGCTGCTTACGAGCGAGAGATTCTATAGTGCAACGGATTAATAATAATTGCTGATAAATCAGAAAATTTTTATTAATAATAATACAGTAACAAAATCTGTTTCGGTATCTAGAAACCGAAATTCCGCACCCCTTCGCCACGTTATTGATATTAAATGAAATTGTTTTTTGCTAAATAGCAACATCATTTTCAATTATTTGATTTTATAATACTTATTTTTTAGGGTGCTGAATGTCGGTAGAAATATTTATAGTTAATTTTTGTTGAAAATTTATATAGGAGTAAATTAATGGGATTATTTGATATTTTTAATAGCAAAGAAAAAAAAGAGAAAAAAGTTAATGATGAATATATGAAAAACTTAATAGCATCCGTTTTTCCAGGTGGTGAAGATGAAATTCTTAAAGATACCAAGAGGGTGCATTTAATTCTTCAAGGTAAACTCAGCATGGATGAGTGTAAGGCTTGTGTTGCAGCTAGCAAGTCGCTACTTTATATTTCCGAAGACAAATCAGCAGAACGCATGCTGCCTTACATCATAGATAAAACTAACAATAAAGGCACAGAGGAAGAAGTTTACAGTATTTATGCTTATCTATCAGGAGAAGGTGCGTATATTAATCAATCTATTAATCAATTTCTTGGTATTACAGATTTATATGAAGATAGCGTAAATTCTGATGAACTACCTAATGGATATGGAGAATATGGACTCACAGAAACAAACCCTATCCTTACTATTTCTATACCAGGAAGCAATGATTACTTAAGTCGCCTTCGTTTTAATGGACAGCCTATTACTTATGAACGTTTAGGCTCAACAAGTTCTGATGTTACAACTGGTAAGATTGATATTTATTCAACTTCTTTTTCTAGTAAGCGTTTAAAAAATATTTACATCTGTCACTATCACCGAAAAAATTCAACAAAAGCACCTAAGGGATTTACTATTATATAATTTACAATGCTAATTTATTTAGGAAATACCTCCACCAGACGATAAAAAATTATGATATATAAAATATAAATTAGACATGGATTAAGCCGTTATTTTACTCATTAAATTGTGTAAAAACAGCATGTAAAAGATTATTATCAATTAGGAAGAAGAGAATGCTATTTACTGCGGATGAACTAATTGAAAAATCGAAAGATCAGCGTAATCGCCATAGATATGAAGAGGCATTAGTTTCTTCTATCTCTGCGACAGTAATCGATATAGATAGTGCGGAAGCCTGGTGGCAAGTTGCACTTAACCAAATGTCTATTAACGATACGAAAAATGCACTTTTAGCGCTTGAACGAACGGTTGATCTAGCACCTAACTTCGTAACAGGTTGGGTAATGTACGGAGAATTACTTCTTAAAACTGGGGATGAAGATCTTGCACATTTGGCATTTAAGAGTGCTCTTGACCAAGATCCAGAGAGAAAAGAAGCGCTGGAGGCATTGGCAGATATATACTTAAGTCAGAACAAAGATAATCAAGAAACTGATGATTGTGAACTTTCTATCTTAACGAAATTAGATTATGTTTCTGGTTTGTCATCTGCACGACTTAATAGAATTGGGATTTTGCACTATCAAAGAAAGAGTTTTTTTGAAGCGATTAAATATTGGAGACGTTGCGTTTCATTATCACCAAATGACTATTCTAATCTTTTCAATTTAGGTCTCGCCTATTATCAAGAAGAAGTTTCGCAATACGCCGATGCGGTCGATTTGTGGCGTCTTGCTTTGAAATATTGCCCTAGTTATGGAAAAGCACAAGAACAGATCAATAAAATTTTACCAGGACTTCTAGCACTAGCTAAAAATGCGTCTAAGCATAATTTTACGATATTACCAAAAGAACAATGGTATAGCTTCTATATTAATCCGTTTGCTCTCCTCAATCCACCCAATGACTTGAAGATAGAAGATTTTGATGCAAAGATGCTTCAGCGCCTTCAAAAAATACTCTTACAAGAAATAGAACTTGAAGAAGGATGCATAGCATGGTTGGCGAACATGCATATTGACAAATCTAAAGCCATCGGTGTTTGTGATGATCTAAATGACAGTAAAAAGCGTAATTTTCATTGGTATGTCTTCAAAAACAAAAAACTTTTGGACTTTTTAACTTTTGGAAGTCATGCACATTTTTTGGTTAATGAATCAACCTCACCTCTTCAAATAATTGAACTACTTGAAAACCGTGAAAACGGATTTCTGGAATGGCTAAGTGAGGCATTTTCTAAGCAGTTTGACCTAGTTTTATCGAAAGCTATTACCCAAAAAAATCTTGTGATTTTGGAATGTCTGCTTAATGGTCGGAGGTGGATTAACCAATCTCATGAAGATAAATGTTTTGAGAATTCACGAAGACAAGTTGACAGCTTATTAGATCCATTACGAAATATTAATAAGTGTGCAGATGACGTAATGCCAACAATAGAATTGGTTACTGATATATTACAGAAAGGAGAAATTATCGATATTTTAAAGCTGCTACCAGTGTATTTTCAAGATATCCAGAATGAAGTACCAACAATTATCCGCAGTTTGGGAGTAAGCTGCTACAACACTCATTCAAATGCATATTTATCGAAAAGTATGCTGCTAACTGCTCTGACAACTGCTCGTAAATTTCCATTTAAATCTGTAACTTTTGTTCAGAATCTTGATGATGATTGTAAGAAAATAGATGAGATATTGCTTAAACAGGAGGAAATTATTCGTGAAGAACTGAAATACGAAGTTCGTCTAACCAGTGGAGGTAATAAATGGGAGATTACAAAAGATGGTGTTTCACATGGTGAGCGATACTTTCCGACAAGTACGGTAATTTCTGCAAGATGGGGGACGATTATTAATCGAGTTAATAATGAAAAATCTTACGACTATCTTATTTCATTTAAGGATAAAGAAGGAGAAGAAATTAGCTTTTCCTGGACAACATCGACCGACATTGAAAAGAGCGAAAAATATTTCAACGACTATTTGGACGCGACTTATAATTATTTATTACCGTCAATCATCGAGAAAATCGATAACCGCTTAAAATCTGGTAACGTTATTCAAATAGGTAAATGTAGTATAACCGAACAAGGCATCCAGTTTGAAACAAAAGGATGGATTTTTTCTGAAACTCAATTTGTACCATGGCAAAGAGTTCACTTAGATATTGAAAATGGTGAACTTGTGGTGTCGGATATTAGTTCCCCAAAAGTAAAAACTGAAATGTCTCTTCGTTTAGTTGATAACGCACCAGTTCTTTATTATTTTTGGCATTTTAAAACACAGAATTAAGGATTGAATATGGCACTTAAGCCACGATTAGAAGCACCTAAGTGGGTTTTGAATATTTTAAACAACATTTATGAAATTGAACAGAAGCTTTTGTTACATGGTGACCAGGGAAATGCTAATCGAAATGTAGAAAAAATTAAGGAGGCATTTCTTTCTGAAGGATTGTTTTATGAGAACCCATTCGGTCAAGTCTTTAAGGAAACCAGAACAGATTTAGACGCGTCTATTTCTGGCGATAGCACTGAAAATTTAGTAGTTATTGAGGTTATTAAACCAATTATTCGTTTCGGAAAACCTGAATTATCTCAGGTTGTTCAGAAAGGAATTGTTGTTGTACAAACAAAAGAAGAGGAAATAACGTTATGAGTAAAATGGTTAATTTCGGAATAGATCTAGGTACATCAAATTCCTTGATCGCTAAATTTGATAAAGGGCAGGTCGAAGTATTCAGGAACCCAAATGGCTTTAAAGAAACGCTGCCCTCTATAGTGGGTTTTAGAAATGATCGGATTATGGTCGGTGACTCGGCAAGAATATTTGCGGAAAAAGACCCAAAGAATGTAGCCAGTCGTTTTAAGAGAAAAATGGGTACAACAGAGACGGTAAAAATCTATTCAATTAATGGAACAAAAACACCTGTAGAACTTTCAGCATTTGTATTAAAAGAATTGAAAAATTTTGTTCACTCAGGTGAAAGTGTGGAAGCAGCTGTCATAACAATACCAGCTTCTTTTGATACAGCGCAGTCAAATGCAACAAAAGAAGCTGGGATAGGCGCTGGATTCAAACATGTGGTTCTTCTACAGGAACCCATTGCAGCTAGTTTGGCATATGCCAATAAGGAGAAGAATATTGACCTCCGTAATAGCCAGTGGATTGTTTATGACCTTGGTGGTGGTACTTTTGATGTAGCATTAGTAAAGATTGTTGAAGGGGAACTGAAAGTTATTGATCATGAGGGTGATAACTATTTAGGCGGCTCTGATTTTGACGCGCTTTTGGTCGAAAAGGTATTAGTTCCAGAAATAAATCGGCAAGGCACGTTTGTGGATCTTCTAGGTCAGATGAAGAGTGAAAAAGGGAAATATAATACGCTTTGGCACAGACTTCTTCTTCTTGCCGAAGGCGTCAAGATTGACTTGTCAACCAAGACATCTGGTGAATTCGATTTGGGTATGGTCAGAGATTTTGAAGACGACAATGGCAATGCTATTGACTCACTATTGACTATAACAAGGTCAGAATTTGAAGAACTCATTAAGGTAGCAATTGATGGTACCGCAGAAATGATGAAGAAAATTTTGACCCGTAATTCATTACAACCAGAAGATCTTAATTTCATTTTAATGGTGGGTGGATCGACATATATACCATACGTTAGAAAGCGTATCGAAGAAATAATGGGGATACCACTCAATACTTCGATTGACCCCACCAATGCAATTGCAGTCGGTGCTGCATTCTTTGCAGGTTCGAAAGAGTTAAAAGCAGAAGGATCATTTAAAAAAACTTCTCAGAATAAACACCAAATTAAAATCCGTCCTGTATACAATCGAAACTCACAGGAAAGCGAAGAAACGTTTAATGCGAAAATTGAAGGGGATACTACAAATTTATTTTATCGAATAAATAGTGAGGATGGTGCATTTGATAGCGGACTAAAAGTTCTAGCAAGTAGGATTACAGAAGATCTCCCATTACGAGAGGGCGCTTTTAATCTGTTCCAATTCAGAGTTTTTGACTCTCAGAATAATGTAATCGAGGTAGGTTTTGACTCCATTCAAATTGCTCAGGGCCGCTATAGCGTAGCTGGTCAGATGTTGCCGGAAGATATTTGCCTAGTGAAGGATGATTTATCCACCAAGGACACACGGTTAGAGAGGATGTTTTCAAAAAACTGCATTTTACCGACAAAAACTAAATTTACGGTAGATGTGGGGAAAACCGTCATTAAAGGTTCAGATGATGAGATCAGGGTTATTGTTGTTGAAGGACCAGCTGAAAAACATTCCTCTACTAATAAGCCAATAGGAATACTGCTCATTTCTGGAAAACAAATTAACCGTGATTTATTAAAAGGTACTGAAATTGATCTCACCTTTGAGATGTCAGAATCAAGAGATTTGACCATTTCAGCATACTTAAATGGTACTGGACAAGATTTTTCTCAAATATTCAATGGCAAATTACGTGAAGTACAGCCGAGAATACTGGCATCTGAAATACTTCATCTCGAAGCAAAAATTCAAACTGAAATTGATGATGCCATCGAAAACAATAATCAAGAAACTGCTCAAAAATTAGACAAGTTACTTAGTCAAGTACAGAGTCTTTTTGCTGAATCTGATATTTTATCAGCTGACGATGTAACGGATGATCGATATAAATTGGAAGACAAAAAAAGGAGCTTGGCTCAAGAGGTATTCCATTTGACTTCCAGCAAGCGTCTGGACGTAGCCAAAGCAGATTATCTGGAAACCAAACGATCGGTTGCCACTCTTGTTCAGGGAAGTGGCAACGATCGTGAACTTCATCAATTACGCGAGATTCTTGCTTTAGAGCAGGCGTTTATCCATTCTACAAACCCTGAGCGAATTCAAGCTGCAACTGATAGCCTAGGTAGAATAAGCTACCAGATACGTATGCGGATGCCTGATTTCCTAATAGGAATGTTTGAGCATCTGGTGGGAGAGCGCACATCTATGAACGATCAAATACAGGCCAAGCAACTTATCGAAAATGGAAAACGTCTCGTTACGAGTGAAGCATGGGATGATCTCCGTCAAGTCAATGGCCGATTGTGGGATTTGATGCCTGATGACGAGCGTAGCCCTGAAGATACAAGACTATACACTAATATAGTTTAGATGTTCTACGGCTTCTATAGACCATGATTGTGCATGTGTTTTCACGGAGCGTTTTTTGCGTAGTGAAAATGCAGGCTTTACGAAATGGCGTAAAGTCATTGCGAAACTAAGCTGTGCCCCCCTTGTTGGGTGCACAGCGAGTGAAGCAGGACGAATCGGGGCAGCGCCAGGCATTGGCGGTCGCGTAGTTTTTGCTGATTTTTCGAGCAGGAGCCCGGAAAAATCTTTCGCAAAAATAGCGACTCCCCGCCTGATATTCCTTAATGTCGCTGGTTAATGTCGCCTATGCAAAAGGGGATCAAGCCGCTATCGATAAACTGATACTTGAGTTTGGACAAGACCCCGAAGCGATTAACAGAGAAGGTATTGCTCAATTACGCCGTCGAATGGCAGAAGCCGAACAAGAAATTGCCATTCAGAAAGCTGGGGAGCTCTACAATTTAATGGTGACCGTCAACGAAGCCAAAGAAATAGGTGGAGATCCTATTGGCGATTTGACAAAGCATATCATGCAGCAAATTTCTGAACGGAAAATTGAGCTTGAAACGATACGGCAACGTAGAGCTGTAGATGTAACATGTTAGCGAGTGGTGCGATTAAAGAAGCGTGGATTATTTGTCGTGGATTTTTATATCTTTAGGATACAAGACCTTAGACACTCGTTTGCTTCGCTGGCCATTAACAACGGCGCTTCATTATATGAAGTTCAGCATCTGCTCGGTCATAGTCAGGCAAAGACCACTAGCCGCTATGCCCATTTGGGCGATGACACCTTGAGAAAGGTTTCAGATAACATCTCCAATATGATCTCAAACGCTTCAAAACGATTTTTGTCAACTGATATTGAAAAGAGTGTAAGATGGCTAGGCCTAGATAATAACTAATTATATTTAATGATGATCGTGCACTGAAAATTGCTTCGCACATAAATAGGATGATTCATATTTAGAGTAATAGCATGTGAACTTCATACAGTTCGTTGTTGAATAAATGGATGTAAAGAATGCAGTCGAACA
>Ga0114958_10001596_pt1 | contig 17627 bp, 7 predicted proteins | sample C_130208_EF_Meta_FD_89577 | JGI IMG/M metagenome (GOLD analysis project Ga0114958, IMG submission 89577) | Freshwater microbial communities from Lake Croche, Canada to study carbon cycling - C_130208_EF_MetaG | ecosystem: Environmental > Aquatic > Freshwater > Lake | place: Lake Croche, Canada...
AGGATCAGGTAATATCGAGGGGCTTTCTCAGAGAGTCTGAAATCGAGAGGACTTTGGTATCAGACCAGCCAAAGTTTCAATAAACCACTGGCTCCGTTTTGCGGGACCTCTTCAGGAACACCGGGCGTCTCAGGGCGGGGTTTGCTCCACGCGCACCTGGAAGAATCCAGCGGCTTGCGGACCTTTGGACGAAGGCACGAGATCGGGCGGATAGGCGACACGCACCGCCCGGATCTCACCAGTCTCGGTGAGGGGCTCAGGTTCCGCAGTGCTGCTTGTCCAGCCACCGCTGCCCAGATCGGCGCTGAAGCGCACGGTGTAGCGGATGCCTTCAGTCAGATAATTCGCCCGCCGGCCAAACACCGCGTAATACTTGCCACCTTCCACCATCAGTTTGGGGCTCCCCGGCGTGGTGACGGCTGTGGCGTTAAATCCAATCGCACCACCTGATGATGCGGCGGGGTCGGTGCCGAAAGCGAATTCTAGCAGGTTGACCTGGCCGTCGCCATCCGCGTCGGCCGCGGGCGATGCCTGGGTGCCATTTTCTCCAAAGCTGCGGACCTGCCAGAAATCCGGAAGTCCATCGGAGGCATAATTTCCGTAGTCATCGTCGGAGATATTGAGAACCGTGAAGGTGAGACGATCGGATAGTCCGGCATGGGCGACGGCGACCACGGCGGGAGAATCCTGATAGACACGAGCCGCTGTCACCAAGCCCGAGGGGGCGACCGTGGCGGGGCCGCTTTGCATGGACCAGTTCACCACGTCAGCGGCGAGGGCGGACTTGGTGGTATCGTCCAGAGTGGCGGTCACCCTGAGCTGGGTGATCTGCGCTTCCCGGATCTGCGCCGGTCCGTCGATGCGGATAGAAATGACGTCCGCCAACTGGCCCGCATAACCGCCACGCAGGGAAAAATCGGCCGAAGCGACCGCCTCACCGGGACCGGCGGCGGTGTTGATGCAGTAGTCAACACTGGCGACCTCCCCACCTCCTTCCTCCGGAAACGCGGAGGCGATGGAGTAGTTCGCACTGGTGCCGGCGCGCGCGGCAAGCGGCAGCAGGCAGGTGAGCAGAATCCGGCAGGCAACCATCATTTACTTTCCGGTAAGGGCCCGCTCCAGCTTGCGGAGTCGTTGCTCCTGGCCGGCGAGCTTGCGATCCTGCTCGGCCAGTTTCTGTTTGAGGTGAAGGTTTTCCTGATGGAGTTCCTGCACGGCGGCGGCGGAATAGATCGTCAGCGGATAGGTATCCACCTGCAGGATCTCCGAACCGTCCGGCAGGATCTCGCCACTGCCTTTCACATCATCCGGGAAGACCCGCTGGAACTCCTGGGCGATCACGTTCGGGTAGCGGCGATCCTCGATCCCCGGGTGGGCCGCAAGGTAGTCGTCGGTGTAGCGGAAATCGACCAGACGCACCTTGTCGAGTTTCTCAAGAGCTCCGCTGATCGATTCGATCTCGGTCTTGATCCGCCGGTCAGAGTTGGCAAGCCAACTGCCGGCCGTGCTCTTGCTCGCGTTGCCCTCGACTTCCAAAGCATTGAGGCGAGGGGTGAGCCCAATGCCGAGCCGCCCGACGGAGTCGAGCCGGGCCAGTTGGGCCGGAACCGAATCGGCGCGCAAGGCGAGCGCATGATAGCCGCCCGCAGCGATCTGGGTGACTTGCGTCGTTCCATTGGGAACCACGGTGACCGGATTCTCCGCCGCCTTGAAGCCCCAGGTGACGATCGTGCCATCCGCCTTCAGGGCCATGCTGTAGGTGTCGCCGGCCGCGATCTGGACCACTCCGCTGGAGGCTGCGGCGGGGACATCGGTCTGCCCTCCGTTGTTATATCCCCAGGCAATCACCGAGCCGTCCGACTTCAACGCAAGATTGTGATTCCACCCGGCAGCGATGGCAGTGACCCCGCTCAAGGCCCCGGCAGGAACGTCGGTCTGCAAGGCCTCGTTGCTGCCCCATGCCACCACCTCGCCAGTGCTCTTGAGGGCGAGGCTGTGATTTTCTCCTGCCGCGATGGCAATGACGGTCATCCCGGTCAAGCTGGCGGGAGCCGCATTTTTTCCGAGGTAGCTTTCACCCCAGCCCCTGACGGTTCCATTGGCCAACAAGGCCAGGCTGTGGCGGGCGCCTGCGGCGACTTTGACCGCAGTGACGATATCGGTAGGAGCGGTCGCCTGCCCGTAAGCATTGTCTCCCCAAGCAAGCACCCGGCCATTGCTCTGGCGGACGAGGTTGTGCGAGCCTCCTGCCGCGATATCGGTGACGCCGGTCAACGTGGGCTTGGTGCCGACACTCTGCCCCCATTCGACAATCTGGCCATCGTCGAGCAGGGCGATGCTGTGGAAATCCCCGGCGGCCACGGCCGCCACATTGGCAAGGACCGGCGGCAGTGCCTGTCCTTTACTGTTGTCACCCCAGGCCACCACTGGCATAAGCGGCGCAGCGACGACGCTCGAAAGCCCGATCATGGAACTGCTTCCGGTATCGGAAAGAGCCACCGTCTTGCGGGAGGGAATCGCGGCGTTGGTGGTGAGATAGAGATTGTTACCGTCAAATTCGACTGCTCCAAGCGTTGCGGCCGTCAGATTGGTACCCGCAGTCAAACGGAGCGGAGCTGCGGATGTGCCGCCCGCCGGGAGTGTGACCGTGCCGGTGAAGCTGGGTGAGCTGAGGGGAGCTTTCAAATTCAAGGCCGACTGCTGGCTGGTGGAGACCGGCTTGGAGAGGTCCGTCGTGTTGTCTACATTTCCGAGACCCACCATCGACTTGCTGATGCCGCCGACGGTGCCGCTGAAATTCGGATTGGCAAGGGGAGCCTTCAGATCCAGCGCTGCCTGCTGGCTGGATGAGACCGGTTTCGAGAGATCCGTGGTGTTGTCGACATTTCCGAGACCGACCATCGACTTCGTGAGGCCGCCCACCGTACCGGTGAAGGTGGGACTGGCGCTGTTGGCCTTGAGGGCGTCGAGCTTTTGGATCGCAGAGAGAATCGTGTCTGACGCAGTGATCGATCCTGCGCCGGATGGATAGCCGCTCAGAGCCTTCCCGGTGACCTTCTCCGCCGCAATCGAAGTCGCCGCCTGGGTGCCGGTCACATCTCCTGTCAGCGGGCCGTCAAATGCCGTGGCCACAGAGGCCCTGGCTGCCAGCAAGGCGTAAGGTGCTGCCGCCAGCCTTTGGTCGGGCGTCAGGAGTTGAAAGCTGCGGTTGCCGTCGTTGAACCAAATGCGGAGGCGAACCTGCTCTTGATCCAGGGCACTCGAAGGGAGGGCGGCCATGTTGGCGAGCGTGGTGTCGCCGAGGAGCACCGAGTAGAGCCCTTTGTTCACCGCGAGCGTCACCGCCGAGCCGGGCTGCGAGCCCGCGCTGCTGGTGCCGTCGTTGCTCCAATAGGTGGCCGATCCATTGGCATTCACCAACGCGAATTTGAATTGCCCGTTGCCTTGGAAATTCACGCCATTGACCGCGACACGGCCCTGGTGGTTGAGGAGCTGGGGCACCGCTGCTTGCGATGCGACCGGACCGGCGATTGCGAGCCAAATGACAAGCAGCGTGCGGAAGGCGTGATGGGATTTGAAAATCATGGCTTGGTCAATGGTGGCAGGGTCGCGGGAAGTCGGCCGGGTGCGGATGCCTGCTGGATCGGTTTGTCAGGCTCGGGCGCGCCCTTGGTGAAGCCCCGGCCGGAATCGGTGGCGTACAGGGTGTTGTCAGATTTGCTGAACATCAGCCGCATCCCGGATTGGGGGGAATGGCAGATCGAGAACTCTTCTGGCTTGAAGGCAAACCAGTCCGGAGCCTCCGGGTTGGCTGAAACCGACGAACCCGGCACCAGGCCGAAGGCGTTGTCGTCCCTGAGGTCCTTAATCAGCTCCGGGGAGGCCTTCACCACTAAGAACCATTGCCACCGCTGCAAGCCCTCCGCATCGCTCCACTCGTGGCGCTCGGCGTGCAGGATTTGGTCGTCATTTCCCGGACGCCGCCAGAAGGCCCGTTTGAAAATCTCTGCGGAATCCGTCACCATCTTCGTCGGTGCCCCCTGCCGCCAGGCGATATGGCTGCGCTGGGCGGCGGCGGCGGATTCCATCGAGTGCAACCGACGAACTTCAAACCAACCGAAGGCCGACAACGCCACGACGGCGGCCAAAATGATCTTCCGAGATCGAGTCATCAGTTGCCTGCGTTCGAGTAGGTGCGGAGGAAGAGCTTGATGTCCTGCACCGAGGCGGCGAAGCGGGTGAGGCCGGTTTGCTCGTTGTTCAGGAGGCCATAGGCTGGAATGACGATCTTCCACTGGGTGTTCCAGACGCTGCGACCGACGAGGCGCGAACTGCCGAACTCGGCGGGTTGCAGCCCGTAGAAGAAGGCGGGATCATTGACTGCGCGGAAGGCTTGGTGCTTGCGCTGGATCCAAGGTTGCTCGCTCAAGGTGCCATCTGCGCTGAAGAACTGGTTGGAGGAAAATGCATTGGCGCCCAGATTGTAGGGCAGCGGCAGGGCTTGGTCCTTCACCATCCACGAGCGCTCCGCCCCGGTATCACCCAGCGGCGGGGCAAGCATCTTGTCCGCTCCCACCGGGATCAGATAGAGATACGGCGTGGCACTGAGCACGTTCGGGTCGTTGGTATTCGCGTTGCCTGCACCAGGGCGGAATTCCGCATAGGGATCCATGCCCACATAGCCCTGGAACATCACTCCCACCGAATAGATCTTGGTGGCGAAGTTCGAGGCGGAGAATAGGTGATCGCCGCCGGCCGTCGGCAAGCCGAAGAAGTTCTTGCCGTGCTCGATGGTGGAGCCGAAGGGGATCACGATGCCGGGGACCTTGGAGCCGTCCGCCTTGCGCAGGTTCCGACACATCGCCGCGGCGTCCGGGTCGCTCATCAGGTCGCTGACCATGTGCTGCTCCAGCGTCTGTCGCCAGGCGGTGTCGTCACTGGTGATCGCCGGGTTGTCGAGGATGCGGAAAAGCTCCTGACGCAGTGAGATCAAGGTGCCGTTCTTGTCCGGATTATTGATGCCGAGGCTGCCCTTGGCCACCGAGAAGTCCGCCTGCAGCTGCGCCATGGTGCCGGCCAGGCCCGAGTCACCGAGCGTGCTCACCGTGGCCTGCGGCTTGTCGCCGGTCAGATCCCCGAGGGCACGTGAACCAACGATCTTCGAGATCACCGCCTTGCCTTGGGTGGAACCCAGCAGGCCGGTCTCGTAGTCGTAGCTCTTGGCCGCCAGATAGGTGTAGCGGCTGGCAAGGTCAAACAAGGTACGGTATTGCTCCAGCGCCTCGTTGCGGAAGGTGCGGAAGGTCAGGTCGTTCGTGCGGTAGCCCTGAACCTGAACAGCCGCCCGCTTGCGGAAGATTTCCCGCTCGAGTTGGATGCGGTCGCCTTGGGCCAAGATAGTACTTATCGCTTCCGTAGACTGCTGTAGCTTCAGGGATGCTTGATCCATGGCGAGGTATCTTTCCATGATGGAACGCAGCTCGGTTTCGTATTCGTAAATCTCCTGAATTTCCTCGTAAGTATAACCTTTTACCAAAAGGTATTTGGTGCGCTGCGCCTCAAACGAACCGAGTAAGCCCTGCTGCACACCGATTGATAACTTCAGCGCATTGGAAGCGTTCTTGAAAGGAGAGGCGATGGTCCTGCCGCCGGTTAAGATCGTGGCCCTGAATCCGGAATTGATATCGTTTGCGACACCCACAACCTTGGGGAGTCCCTCCATGAGGATTTCCGAAGCCCGGATGGCAGATGATGCGGCCGAACTGAGTGCCTCCTGTGCGATCGTCATGGCACCGACTGTTACCGCCAAGCCCTTCTTTATATTACCTATCCTTTCGTATTCCTCGATGTTCTCCTTATGGATTTGAAACATCTCGGTCAACAACTCCCCTTTTCGATCAAATGCCTTGTAATCGACTTCCAAATCCCGCGCCATGGCCTGAATTTCCATTTGTGCTAATTGGTGATCAATCAATGCTTTTTGTAGATGCCCCGTGACGCTTCGCGATCCGAGGTCGGTGCCGGGTTTCCATATGTCTGCAAACTGCCCGACCGTTTTCGGCGTAAAGCGGACGTTTACCCGTTGGGTATTGTTCACTGCCGAACCTGTGATCGCGGCGAGATCGCTGAAACCGGTGAAATTCTGAATCCCTACCGGAACCCGAGCGACGAATTCGATCACCTGATCTTGGCCGGAGAACTCATAGGGACGATCGATCACAAACCAGTTGGCAAGGTCTGGACCACTGTAGCCTTGGGCATAGGTCTTGCCGGGACCGACATCGCCGGGATACGGACTGCCGTAGAGGTCGATGAGTTGATAGTTGAAGGCTCGTTCCTGATCCTGGATTTTGGTATTGGCATCGCTGACCTGGTTTTCCTGATTGCGGAGCAAGCGGGTCATTTTCGCCGCCTGGTCGAAGGCACCCTTGGCATTCAGCACGGCGGCCAGCGAGCGATCGTAAATCTGCTCGTAATGGGACTTGCCGGCGCGCAACAGGTTGGAGTCGATGTCAAAAGCAATGGCACCGGGACTGAGCCCGAGCGGATTCAGGTGGGAGTTCGCGTTGTCGAGGGTGGTCTGGAATGACTCGCCGCAGACAGCCAGCAGTTGCAGTTCCGGCACGGTGGTGCGGTCGATTTTCTGGATGCCCGTGTGGGCGGGATCGACATCCGGCAGCATGGCATTACCCACCGCCCAGTGGTAGTAGGCCCCTTGGCCGGCGCGTGAGGCCCATTCGTCGAGGCCCCAGTAGCGGGTCTGATTGGTTTGAGAGTTGAATTTCCCGTCGCGGAACGACTGCCAGCCTTCCGCCGGATCATCGCGGTATTGCTGGCGGAAGCTGAGGGTCACGACTTGCTCGGCGGTGCGGGCCACGTTGGAGGCGGCTTCGGCGAATTTGCGCTCATCCTTGTAGTCCACCGCCACGGTGTTGCCGAGGATGTTGAGGGACTCGGTCCGCGGCGCCCAAGTGAAGTTCGCGTTGGTCAGGAGCTGGTAGTAGCCCTTGAGCGCGGTGAGGTAATGACCATAGGCGTCGCCGTGGCCCTGCGGGAACATGCGCTGGGCATCGGCCGCATTGATGGAGCCGTTCTCGGTGCTGCTGCCGGCCTTTTCCTTGATGTTGTAATTGGTGGCGTAAAGCGCCTCACCGGAGTTGATCCCCCGGGTGTAGTTCCAGAACAGGCGGTTGTAGAATGGAGACTGCGTGGTCTGCGGGCTGAGGAAATCATCACGGCCGCGCAGCAGGGCGAGTTCCTCGTCGAGCACGCTGGCCACCTGGCCCTCGAACGAGAAGCGCGAGGTGTTGATCTCGGTAGTGGTGCTGGAGTCATCAAGGGAGATGGTCGGATTGGCGGCATCCGCAAAAGCCTCGTTGCCGAGGATGGTGTAGAGGTCGCTCAGGTAGCCGGCGGCCAGCAGCAGGGCATCGTTGGCCGGGCCATAGTTGTAGCCGGAATTGACACTGATGCCCTTTCCTCTCTTAAGCACGGTCTCGTAAATCTCGATGAGGCCGTAGTCGTTGACGGCATCGAGAGTCAGAGCCACGTTACCCTCCCAGCGGGTGCCGGCCTGAGTGAGCATGCTGACGTCGGTATTGACCGCATTGTTGTAGAGATCGGTCATGCGCTGGTTGAAGGGGTTGATTGCGGCGAGCACCCGCTTGATCCAGCCTTCCACCAGCACGGGGCGGGTCCAGTTGGTCCAGGCCCCGTTCCCGGTGAGGGCATAAGCTGGATTCACGGTCACTCCATCACTCAGCAAAGGCTTGGCCCGATAGCGAAGGGTGAAGAAGTTGTCACTCATCGCCAGCAGCGGGCTGCCCAGAGGCGCGGTCGCGGAACCACCCAGAATGGCGGTGTTGTTCAGCAGCGGTGAGCCGGTGGCCGCAATCCAAGGGGAGCCAACCGCCACCACTTTGTCGGTGCGGGTCAAGCCTTCCAGGCGGAAATCGACCGTGCTCAGAGCCCCTTCATTGGCGGTGCTGAACAGCCCGATTTGAATGGTATTGAGGCCCTTGACGAAAAAGCTCTCGGGCACGGAGAACTGCTTGGGCAATCCGGTCGCGCTGATCCCGGCGGTGGCAGTCTGCGAGAATGAGTAGCCGGTGATGGCACTTGTCCCCTCCATCACGGCGACCTTGTCCTCGGCCAGGAGGTTCGTCGTCGCCCAGAGCGAATCGAGGCGAGCCTTGAGGTTGGTGATGGTTGTGCTTTGGCTCGCCAAATCCGACTCCGCCTTGTCGATCACCTGCTTGCCGGCCGCGTCAAAGATCCGGAAGCGCAGGGCACCGTCAAGCTGGGCAACCACCACCAGGCTTCTCCCCTCGGCGGGAAGATCCGCCAGGGTGGCAGCTCGGGTCAACCTGAGTTCATAAGCACTCCCCGCCACGAGACTTTCCAGAGCGGTCACTCCATTGGCATAGACCACGGCGGGGCTACCGTTGATATAGACCACGAAGCCATCGAAGTCCCCCACCGAAGCGCTGAAGGTGATTTCTGCAGGAATGCCGCTGGTGAAATTCACGTCACTAAACGCGCGCAGCATCAGTCCGGGGAGACCCGATTGTGCATCGTAGCCGGACTTACGAATCGTGACAGTCCCCGGCAGGCTGAGGGTGTCCACCGCGTAGTCGCCCAAGCCCAATGTGGAGGAGGCGGGGTTCTGGGCATAGCGCCACTTCTGGCTGACGGTATCGGAAGAGTTCCCGAGATAGGTGCTGTTGGCATAGGTATAAGTGGCCGGCTGCGTCCCGGTGGAGGTGGGAGGAGAGGACCTCCACTCGAACTCATAGTTTTCCGGAACGGCGGCGAAATCCCCGCTGTGGCGCAAGCTCACCTGCTGGTCCAAGGGGTTGGTGGACAGGCGAACCTTGACGTCGCCGTTGTAGAGTTCCGGCACCACCTTGATGATCTGCATGGCCGGAGTATCGCCGACCGGCGTGAGCTTGGGGTTTCTGCCGTCGCCGAACAGAAGAGTGGCGTAGCCAATGCCCTGGCCGGTGGCCGTGAGGGCATAGCTGTCGCGGGCACTGTCGGAATCCGGCATCTTGGCGAGTGCGGTCGGGCCCACCGGGTAGCTGAGGGCGGGATCGGTGCTCACGAGATAAGTGCCTTTCTTGCTCGGGCTCTCCACGAAGGTTTGCACCTGCATCTTCAAGCCGTCGATCGCCGTGTTCCACTTGGCTTGGATCGCGGCCTCTTCATTGACAGCAAGCGCCTTCAGGGCGACGACATCGGACGCCGAAAGCACGTTCAGATCGAGGTAATCCTCGCCGGCGATTTCGTCGTGGAACTCGCCCTTCAGGATCAGGCTACCCTTGGCGCTGGCCAGAGAATCGAAAAAGAAACGGGACTGAAGGTGGGGTGGAAGCCCTTGGAAGTAGGTTTTCCCTTGGTAGATCGTGGTCTTGAGCGTGGTCGGCAGGGCCGTCATAGAGGCGTCTGCCAAGGCCGTCATCTTGTAGCGGGTCGGGTCATGCAGGGTGACGCTGGGTTTGGCGCTTCCGCCTGCGGCCACCGACTGCTGATAGAGGATCTCGGCGCTCTTCTGATTCCGAACATCCGGCAGGCCGAATTTCGCCAAGGTCAGGGTCTCGGCGAGGCGCAGGGAAGGCACTGCAGCGGGCCAGGCCGGGGTGTAGGTTACGGTCTGGGAAGTGCCAGTCACGGCATCGCCTTGAGCGACGCCACTGGTCAGCGGGCGGAGGAAGGGAAGCTTGGTTCCTGCAGCAGGCTGAGTCGCCAGACCGGGGATGAAGAAACCGGCCTGCATGGGATAATACCACTGCATGCCGAAGTTCGGCGCACCGGTAGAATGCGGCCCCCGATAAACCCACTTGTAGCCTTTGCGGTCCTCGAAGGTGAAGCTCGCATAGGTCGCTGGCGAACCGGCTGCAGCGGCGGTATCCGCCACGCCGGCGACTTCGGTGTTGGCGATGCTGCCATCCGCTTTCTGGGCCAAGGGCAGTAAGGGCAAGGGCATCGGCCCCTGCAGCTTCGAGCCGGCCGTCCAAGGGTAGCTGAACTTGTAGCGACTGTCTTCGCGAAGCACGCGGAAGGGACGCATCGCCGGGCGGCCATCAGGTGCGGTGTAGGCAACGAGGACAAAGGGATGGGAGGTGTAGGTCGCCGAGATGCTCGACACATTCAAATCGTCCCGCAGGGCGTAGTAGGTGTCGTTCGCCTTGACGGCGTGCTCTTCATTGGGGTTGTAGCCCACCGCGGTTGGATCGTTCTGTTGGTAGAGATAGCCGGCGGACTGCTCCGCCGTGAGGCCCACCGCGCCGAGGCCCGAGGCCATCACCAAGGTGTCGCCGGCCGACAGGCGGTCCGTGGAGTTGAGCGGCACGCCGCTCAACTGGCCGCCGGTGAGGAGCACCTCACCGGTGTCGAGGAGCGAGGCTGTGTGCCCAGCACGGGACGCGGTCAAAGCCCCGCCAACAGTCCAGAGACCGGTGACCGGATCATACACTTCCGAGCTACCGCTGGCACCGCCAGCAGTGCCGCCGGAAACCAAGCCGCCGGTGATCAAGACCTTGCCGCTGGAGAGCAGTGTGGCCGTGTGGTTGTAGCGCGCCACTGGAGGAGTCGCAACGAGGGCGGAGATTTGCGTGGTGGGATTGTAGATTTCCGCCGTGCCCAAGCCCGTCGCCACGGTGGAGCCGTAAATCAGCACCCGCCCGTCGCTCAGCAGCGTGGCGGTGGGAGTGTTCCTGGCCCGGGTCATGTTGCCAGCGGATGAAAACGTCTTGGCCACCGGATCATAAATTTCCACTGCCACTTGGGTGGAACTCGCACTGTTTCCGGCCACCACCACCTTGCCATTCGGCAACAACACCGCGGCGTGGTTCGCACGATTCGCGCTAAGAACGCCCGCACTCGTCCAGGTATTCGCCACCGGATCATATAGGGCTGTGGTGTTTGTATATAATATAGAGGAAGTCATTCCTCCGCTCAGGAGCACCGTCCCGTCCAACAACAAGGTGGCTTGGTGCCCTGCCCGAGCAGCCGTGGCGATATTGGCCACCGCGGTCCATTTCAGCGTCGTAGGGTCAAAGATTTCCGCTGCATCGGTGGCTGCCGTGCTGGAAACCATGCCGCCCGTCACCAGGACCTTACCGCTGGAAAGCAGCGTGGCCCTGTGGCCGCTCAAGCGGGCGGTATTCATGGACGGGACAGCCGTCCACTTGCCGGTGGCGGGATCGTAAAGCTCCGCACTGGTCAGAGCCTGCCCGGAGGCTCCGGTGCCGCCGGCCACCAGCACCCGTCCGTCCTTCAATACGGTGCTGGCATGCCATTGGCGCGCCTGCGCCAGGGTGGCGGATGCTCGCCAGCTGCCCAGCTCAGAGGGGTAGGAGACGGTGTAGCGGGCCACCTTCGAGGGCACGTAGAATGCGGTGAACGCGGCGTTGGGTGGGGTGACTTTTTGAAACCAACGCACCGTCATCGTATTGTTGGTGGGGTTGGCATTCACCGGAATGATGGCTCCTTTTTCCGCCGCCTCCACTCCCACGCTGTAGGGGTCCAGATACGCTGTAGCCTGATGGATGTTGCCGGTGGTGATGGCCCCCGCCAGCGAGTAGCGGTCGGAAGGACGCTCAATCCGTGCGCCCACCGTCGCCGTGGTGTTGATCGCCGCAGCCTGATCCGGTTCCACATATCCACTACGGTTTTCCGCCTGGGTGTAAATGGGCTGATACCAGACGCCCGTGGGACTGGTGAACTTGAGCAGGGTCCGGTTCAGGCCGTCTTGGGAATTAGTGAAGTCAATAAGCAGTCTCTGGCTCGCTAGACTGATGGCGGATTCGCCATTCGATGGATCATCCTGGAAAATGATCTCGGGGGGGTAATCCGAACTGAATACGACACCATTGGTATCGTTGCTTCCGGTCGATCCGGTTGTGACATACGCGTAATTGGCAGGCGATTCCGTGGGCCAGACGAAAACATAGGAGTTTTTAAACTTCGGCCATTGGATGCTCAGGCCCGGAACCTGTCCGACAGGCAGCAGATTGATACCCGCATCCGCTTTTTCCAACCAATAAAACATGACCAAGTCCGGATTGGAATTCGACCGTTCGGCAAAGTAGCGAAGGCTTCCATCGCCTGAGGATGTCGTGGCATAAAACGGTTGCTGTCCAACCGCACTGGTTGTCGCCTCGTTGCCGACCAAATCGGTCTGGCCGGTGTGGGGCAACACTTGCTTACCCAGCTGGGTCTCCGTGACAATGGGAGAGGTGGATTTGATGACTTCGACCACATCGAGACCAAGAAACGCGTTCTTGCCGGCCGACACTTCCGCACCCAGATATTCCACCAGAATGCGCCCTTCCTTGTTATAGGCAGACAGTTGGCCGATGCCGCCCGACTTATCAAACCACAGGGTGCGTTTGATATCCGCGCTCTGGGCTGCAGGATCCGGATTTTCCACGTATCCCGGAGGCTGGTAGCCCACCGAGACCGTCGATGGGAATTTGCTGGTGTAGATGGGAATGGCCTTCTCGATCCGGCCGCTCGGGATGATCACGTGGGGTCCATCGAAAGTGCCCTCTGTCCAGTAGATCTTGCGCACGGGCGCACTTTTGGTGTCGCCGGAGACATTGAAGGTTTCCTTGCGGAACTTCCAGGCACCGTTGCCGGTGCCCTCGGGGGAATAGGAGACCCACCAGATTTCCACCGCCCCGGACTGCGAGCCAAACACCGCGCCCGCATGGGGGCTGTAGTAGAAGTTCTCATACTGGCCGGCTGCCAGGGCAGGCAAGGGCGTGCCCGAGGCGCCGGTGGTGTTGGGAAGTTGCGTGCCGTTCACATCGACCAAAGCCGTGCCGTCGGGATTGACGAAGGACTCCCCCGGGCGCACCGGCATGGCCCGCCAGTAGCCGGGGAGAGCAGTCGTGTTGTTCGCCTGGGTGAGCGGCGGTGTGATCACATCCCCGAGGTAGTAGCGGGGCACCCCGTTGCTGAAGGAGTTGCCAATCTGGGCCGTGGTGAGGTTCAGGGTCGAGGCAGGGATCACCACCCCCTGGGCGTTCTTGTATTCCGCCTTCGCGCCCACCGCTGCGCCGCCGGAGGTAATGCCGACGGAGGAGAACTGGCTGCGGGGCACCGGATTGGTGCTGCCGAAGGCCGTCCCATAAGTCAGGGCATTGAACGGACTTACCGGACGAATTTCCAATTGCGCCCACGCACCGGTCACCAGCAAGGGGAACAGCAGCAGGAAGAGCGAAAAAACTTTTGGAAATCGGAAAGTCGGGTTCATCACAAATGGGCGTGGGAAGTAGCGGCGTATCAGGTCGGAATGGAATCAAGGTTTCCGCCACGGCTCAACGCGGGCCGATGGCGATGAAAGTGAAATTCTGTCTGCTAGCACCACTTGCTCCGCTAAAGGCACCGGTGGACTGAAAACTAGTGGTAGTAATGTTAGTGACATATTGCGGCCAACCGACGGACGTATCCCATGGTGAAACGACCACCGTAGGTATTGAGCTAAAGGTCCCCGCGGGGAAAGTTACTTTAACTAATGCGCCATCTATCGCTGCCGTAAATCCTGTTCCAGCGAAAATCACCCCTGCCCCATTTACACTCCCGCGAATGATGCGAAGGTTTTCGACGGTGGTCGCGGTATTGGTGCCGAGATTGGCGTCCGTAATCGTCCCCGCAGCAATGTCGGCCCCCGTGACGGTGGCATTGACGATCTTGGCCGACGTGACCGAGTTGTCGGCCAGGTCCGCCGTGGCGATGGCGCCGTCGGCAATCTTGGCCGTGGTGACCGCACTGTCAGCGATGTCCGTCGTGGCGATGGCGCCATCCAGAATCTTGGCCGTTGTGATCGAGCTGTCGGCGATCTTGGCCGTCGTGACGGCACCGTCGGCCATGTCCGCCGTGGCGATCGTGCCGTCGAGAATCTTGTCCGTGGTGACCGAACCGGTGCCGAGCTTGTCAACCCCGATGGTGCCGTTGAGGATCTGGGTGCTGGTCACGGCGCCAGCGGCGATTTTATCCGCCGTGACGGCGCTGGCATTGAGTTGGGTGGTGCTGACCGCGTTGGCAGCGATCATGGGGCCCGTGACGGCCGCGTCATCAACCTTCTCGGCGACGGTGGCACGGAAGGCAAAGGCCGTGGTGACGAGCTGCTGGCGGGGCGAGATCTCCGCATCAATGGTGCCTGCATCCCCGTCATCCACGGTGACGCCGAGGTAGACCGTGCTGCTCTTGCCGAAGACTTCCGCGAAGGTGCCAGTGTTGGTCTGCCCGGTAACGGGCGCTCCGTTGCCGATGAGCACGCTAAAGTTGCCGTCGAGGATGGTCACCGATTGGGACTCCGCCCAGAGACGGTCGGTAGCCAGGACGGAGGTCGCGTTGCTGTAGAAGCGGAAAGTGACCGTGCGATTCACCGGAGTTCCCGCACCGATGGCTACACCGGCGGCGTTGCGGACATTGCCCTGATAGTTGATCAAGGCGGGGACCTTGGTCTGCGCGAAGGCGGAGCTGGCCAGCAGGGCCAGGGTGGAGACAAGCAGCAGGAGTTGGCGTTTCATAAGTAGGATGAGGTCTGGAGGTGAATGTGGAAGGTTGGTGATCAGTTGATGGTGAGGGCAGCCTCTTCCGAGGCGCGGCGCAGAATGAAGGTCCCGGAGACCGTGATGCCCCCAGCGTCCTTGTGCAGGCCTTGGAGCTTCTCCGAGTAGTTGCCGCCAATGACTTTGCTGCCCCAGCCGACACTACTGGTGCCGGCAGGTGGCGTGGTGGTGAACTGGAAGGTGCAGGTGCGGTTGATGGTAAAGCTTTCAGTCCCATTCACGAGCGCCGTGCGGGTGCCGTCTGGCCGCGCATCCAGGTTGTCGTGATCTGGATGGTAGGAGTGGACGAAGGGGTTGGTCGGATCGTTGAAGGGAATGCTGACGGTCCGGACTAGCGAGGAGCCTAGGGCGACGCTTCCGGTGCCGGTCGTGTTGACCGTATCAAGTGGCAGATGGGTCACACTCATGCGTTTGGCGGAGGCCTTGCTGTCTGCCTTCAAGCCAGCTTCCTTGGTGCAGAGTCCGAAGGGATTTCCCGCATCCGCTAGGGTGCCCATGAAGACCTGAGAAAGCAGCCGGGCCGTTCCGGAGGCATCCACATGAACGATGAAGCGAAGGGGAAAGGAGCGCGGAGTGGTCGCCCCCGGAGAGGAGGACACCTTACTGGTCACGGCGCTGACTTGAGCATCCCCGACCCACAGGCCCGCCATGGAACTGGGCGAGGCGCTCACCGGAAGGCTGACATCCAGCAGGCTGGAGCTCTCGGTGAAGCGAAGAAGCGAGGCGTAGAAGTTCGTGCTGCTGAGAGCGCTGCGATCGACCCCGAACTGCACCTCCACCGTGGCTTGCGGCGCGATCACTTGGGTGGTGGAGGCACCGACGCCAAGGGCGGTTTGCGTCGTGTCTGCATTGTAGCGAATCAGGGGGACAGAGCCAGCAACCGTTGTTTGGCCCGAAGGCGCCGTCGCAGAGGCCACGGAGGTCATGGTGACGGTCACCGTGGCGGAGGTCCGGTTTCGCAACATGACGCTGATGATCGATCCGCTTTTACCGTAATCGAGCCCGTTGGAGTTGGACGGATTGATCTCAATCGGGGCGTAGAAATTTCCGACCACCGCGGACTGGAACCAGTAAGCTTGATTTCGATCGACCCGCTCGGTCGCGGTGGAAAAGACCTGCAGCGGGTTGCCCGCACCCAGGTCGCCGCCCACGTATTTGTAAACCTTGGTATCGGTGGCGACGGCGGCTGGAAAGGTCGCGAAGTAGCTGGTGAAGGTGGGGGCCGTGCTGCCACTCCCGTAGCTAGGGAAGCCGAGGAGGTTCGCGCCGCTACGCACCCAGGTGGCGGACGGGGGCATCGCCCGTTGGAGAATGGCCCGCGCGGAGGGAGACGCGCTGCTGCATTTCACCAGATAGGCCGACTGGCCGACCATCTGGCTGAGCGAAGTGACGGAGCCGTCCCGTTTCCAAGTAGACCACTCGGGGGTGCCGGCAGTCGGGATCTGGGGGGAGTCGGTGAACTGGACCTGGGTGGGGTTCGGGTTCCAGCGCCAGACTTCCACGACCTCTGGATAGGTGGCGAAGAGCGTCGCAGGCGTGGTGTAGCTGGCATCGCCATGCAGGTAGATGGCATTCCAACCGCTCTTGAAGGTGTAGCTGACGCTCTGCCACTGCGCGTGCGCGGTGGCGGCGAAGAGAAGCGAGCCGAGGGCAAGGAGAAGTTTTTTCATCGGACGGAGAGGCGGTAGAATCCCTTGGAGGTGGAGCTGGGGGCGGCGTAGGCCGAGACGATGCCGACGCTGCCGGCTTGATAGGCTGTTTCGCCCGCGGCAGGCGCCCCAACGGCAAATGGGATCCGTGTCCAGGTCTTCATGTCTGGCGAGCTTTCGATCGTGTAAACCTTGCCGGTGATCCCGTAGAACTCGAAGCGCACGCTCTGCGGCAGCTTCTCCTTGATGGTCAGGCCGAAGGTCTCTGTGGCATCCCCGGCGAACGTGCCGGCGATGTATTCGAGCAGGTTGCTCTGGCCGTCCTTGTCGAAGTCGCCGTTTTTGTCGAGTAGGCTGAGATCCCAGATACCATTCTCATCCGGATAAAGCCCGGCTTGGTAAAGTTGCCAGGCTTCCCAGTCGTCCGGCAGGCCATCCTTGTCCTTGTCCTCGCCGAGTGTGAGGTCGAGGTTCACACGCTCGCCGCCTTTGCCCGCCGTCAGGTTTCCCGAGACCTCGATGGGATAGTAGAGCGATCCGTTCATCGAGACCACCACGCTGTAAAGTCCCCCCGCCGCCACCGCCTTGTCGGTGTAAAAGACCGTGCCGCTGCGATTCTGGTCGAGCCGCATGTTCAGCTCGTAATTCTGCCCGATCCGTCCGGAGGTGATCGGCGTGCGGCCGACGACCACCCCACCCCGCAGCAGGATCACCTCGGCGCCTTCGGCCGTGATCGTCTGCCCGACCTGGTCACGCACGACCCCATAGAGCGTGTAGTAGGGTGCCGGCGGGAAGGCCCAGGCCATGCCCGTGCCCAGCAGCAGACTACACAGGCAACGCAGGACAAGTGAAGGGTGGGAGTGCGGCATTTCGATGAGGATTTGATAGATCGGGCAAAAACATCAGAAACTGTCGGGAAACTACTTTGCACGACCGTTTTACTTAATAATTCAAACTTCATCCCGACTGACTTTCGAAAAACAAAATTCAATGATCGCCTCTGATTCGTGCAAATTTTTCACCAATCCGACATTTCCCGATCGAGGTTTACCATCTGTTACCGGAGTTCGAATAGGAGCACGGGAGCGCCTGGATGTCGCCTACCCGGCAGACCAAGAGCCTCACCTGCTGGGTGAGAGTTGGATTTCTTGCAAGTCTCTTCCAATCAGGGTCCATCCGGGCTTATCCGTGGTTCCTATTGCTTTTGAGGGTAAGGGATTTCTCCCTTCGTCCCGGCCAGTGGCCGAGGCCCTTTCATGTCTGCTGCGCCAGATGCCACCTTCGCCGACCCATCGGACGCTCTTGTCCCGGAAGGTGGACAAAATGACGCGGCCAAGCTGACCAAATGGTTACTCTATGGCGCTATACGCCGATCGGGGTTTAGATTCATATACTG
>Ga0114958_10001603_pt1 | contig 17600 bp, 16 predicted proteins | sample C_130208_EF_Meta_FD_89577 | JGI IMG/M metagenome (GOLD analysis project Ga0114958, IMG submission 89577) | Freshwater microbial communities from Lake Croche, Canada to study carbon cycling - C_130208_EF_MetaG | ecosystem: Environmental > Aquatic > Freshwater > Lake | place: Lake Croche, Canada...
AACAGGTTTTCCGGTTGTTGTTAGCCTGCACAAAGCCACTGACTTTCGCCGCTCTGTAGTGATTGCCGTGCTGAACTGCTTGAGCTTGGCGCAAATCCGCACGGCTTTTGATGCAAGCGATCTTGGCGAGGCCGTGCATACGCTGTTCCACGCAAATATCCGTTCTGTGCTGCGCAAGGCATTTGGCACTGTTTCCGGTTTGGCAACCGTATTGGCCAAGATGGCTGGCGAACCCTTGGATGATCCCACGCATTATGCAGTGCTGTTGAACCTGTTGCGGCCCCATGCAGACCCGCTCAGCCGCAGGCGTGCTATGACCTTGCGGCATGCCAAGAACATCACGTCAGGCACGGTCTGTGCGCTTGAGCAGTTGGATGCAAAATTGGTTCACCCTTTGCTGATCAATCTCTTTGACAGCGAAGGCTGTGCCGCCACCGCCAATGAAATCCTGCGCTATGTGCAAACTGTTTCATCCACGCCAATCACACAGGATGATATCTTGGTTGTGTCCAAAGGCATGAGCACGTTGATTTTCAACGTCTGGGCAGAAAAGCTCATGGCCCGCAAAGCTGACCGCCTGCCTGCTGCACCCTTGGATGATCACCCTGATTTTGTGGCGCTGAAAGATGCCACGCAGTTTGCACGACTGGCCCATGAATATCGCAACTGCTTGGACACGCATGTGGTCCGCGCTGCAACAGGTCGTGCAGCATTTTATATTCCCAAGCTCAAGTCAGGTTTGATCGTGGAACTGCTGCGCCACACCTACGCTGGCAAAGACCTTTGGGTGCTCAAAGGCATACATGCACGCGGCAATGCACGTGTGGGCAGACGTGATCGGCAGGACATTGAAGCCCTGCTGCGACTGCGTGGCATTACACCCCTGGAAATGGGGCATGCGGCTGGCGTCTCAGACAAACTGGCCGCCGTGCTGTCAGCGGAAGTGGATTTCCACGACAATTATTGAGATTGCGCCCCGCCATCGCAGGCATCGGACGTCTGCCTAGCAGGCTCGCAGCCGCGCTGGCATCAAACACGCTCGCAGCTGCCGCTACAAAGCTCAATCAGTGATTGCCGCTAGTCGGATAGCGGACAGCGCAAAGTTGGCGCACAGCGGTACTGCAGCTACAGCGCAGCGGTGCGACGGAATTTTAGCGTAGCCGCGTGGGATGGCCAATTTGCACGTAGAGCATGGCTGCTGATGTATTTGCGACAAAACTACCCTCAAATCCGTTTAAAGCGGTCCAAGCTGCGCGAGCCAGGTTACGTTCGCTTAGCCCATTGAATTCAATGTGGTATTTTCATGATTTCTGCTGGATTTTTCAGTATCAGCCCCCTGCCCTGTGGCTGCCGTGCATCGAGGTCTCCCAAACATCTTCAGATTCTGAAGATGTTGAAGGGCACATGGCTGCAGGAAAATCTGAGAAACAGCGCGGAGCGGGTGGTCGGCATTGCCTGATCAATCGACGCCAATCACCCCATAAGGGGTGTATGCTCCCGCGTATTGACGACCATGGGCCGTTCAGGTTGGCTGCCGGATGAAACGTCCAACGCAACTTTATGGGTTCAACCTTGCAAAAGTGCGACTAGGATCATCCGTGGGCACGAAACGACATGAAGAGGTGGGCGATGTATAAGAAAGGCGAGGTTTCCTACACACCTCTTCCCCTTCCAGACCGCGTGCAACTGCCCGATGGCGACGCACTTCAGGCGGCACAGTCCTTTCGTGACTATTTGCGCAAGCGCCATTCGGTTCGCGATTACTCTGATCGTCCAGTTCCCAAAGAGATCATAACGGCCTGCATTGAGGCTGCCGCGACCGCACCTTCAGGTGCCAATCATCAGCCGTGGCACTTCGTGGCTATCGCCAACCCCGAGATGAAAGCGAAAATTCGTGCGGCCGCAGGGGAAGAAGAACGCGACTTTTACGCTGGCGGTGCCGGGGATGAATGGCTTGCAGCCCTTGAACCGATTGGGACAGGCGTTTCAAAACCCCACCTTACTACCGCCCCATGGCTTATTGTTGTCTTTGCCCAGAGATATGGGGTGACGGAGGACGGCGAGCGTTACAAGAACTACTATGTTCCGGAAAGCGTTGGCATCGCCACCGGCATGCTCATAACTGCGATCCACCATGCAGGGCTTGTTTGCCTGGAGCATACGCCAAATCCCATGAAGTTCTTGCCTGAGTTGTGCGGTCGTCCAAAGCACGAGAATGCGGTTATGATCATTCCAGTCGGGTGGCCCGAAGATGATGCGACTATCCCCGCAGCAGCCAAGCGCAAGAAGCCTCTCAGCGAGGTTTTGTCGGTGTTCGAATAGAATTGACGCGAAGCATCAAACGCCCGCCGTGTTTTTTTTCAACAGAACCAAAACCGATCTGTGTTTGCAGGCGCTATGTCAACTCTGCGGTAAGCCGTCCAAAGACGGGTGTGTGGTTCAGCGAGTGATTGACCCCTAACAGCTTCACCTGACTGCTTTATTCCAAATCTCAGCCCGAAATTCCGTGGCAGCTATCCAAGCTGCGCGGCCCAACCTAGGGGAAAATAGCCCATTGAATTTAATGAGCTATTTTAGTGCTTTCGTTAGTTAGATTTTCTTGGCTCAGCCCATCGCCCTTCAAGCGCCGCACATCTCCCTGATCGTTTGCATCAGGAGTTTGTGCTCTGCGGGATACATTCGGCCAAGGTGGGCCAGGTGGTACATATTGTTGCCTATGTGTTTAGTCCTGATCCACACGGTGAGATGCCGGACCATTAAGGACACGGACCGGTTGAACTCATCGCCACCTAGGTGGGCGGAGTTCAAGCCTTTAATCACTCTGGTGCGTAGGTCGCCCATTTCTTCTGGTAGATCTGCCCCAGCCAGCTTTCGGGCTATTTCTTCCTGCCATAAACGAGCGGCACGATGTGAATTCAGACCTTCCAGCAAAAGATCATCCCAAGCCGTTCTGGTCATGCGGAGCATGGGTTCGATTTCATCTTCTGACATTTTGATTGTTCCTTTTCGGGTGACATGCACACCGTTGATCCGTGAAAAACTGGCGGCCCATTGGCCCATGCGGGGCGTGTTCAGTCCTCGAAGATCTTTGATCTGACCTCTAAGACATGCTTGCAGTTTCCTCGGTGAACAAACCCCTGGCAGGTGCATTCTAGGTGCCCTGCCCTCCCGAATGTCACAAGATACCGCGCCGATGGGTCGCGGGAACTGGTGAACTCCCATTGTCCCGTTTCCGCCAAAGGGCTGCTAGCGGCGGCGGCGCGAGGCCTTGCTGCGGCCAGCTTTTCAATGCGAAGGGCAACATCCCCTGTGGCACGGGCGGCACGAGCCTCTTCCATCAAGGCTGGGGCCAACTGTCGAAGGCCGTTTTGAATTTCCACGATCAGGCTGGTTTCTGGAACATCTTCGGCCTCGACCGCGGCAATCAGTTTGATCTTTTGTTCCAGCAATTGAGAAATATAGCTGTCCAGCGTGCCCGCCGCGACAAAGTATTCCACCGTGACCCGCTTGGTTTGACCCATGCGATAGCAGCGATCTTCGGCTTGGGCATGGTTGGCGGGCACCCAGTCGAGATCTTGAAAAATCACATGGGTGCCAGCCGTCAGGGTGATGCCCACACCGCCTGCCACAATGTTGCAAAGTGCGATCTTAACCGTTGCATCGCCTTGAAACCGATCAACCGCCGCCATGCGTTTTTCGGGGCTGTCAGAGCCGGTGACTGTTACTGCTGCATCGCCAAACTTGGCCTTGTGGCGTTCAATTCCGTCACTGAAGCAGGTGAACAAGACCACTTTCTCGCCGTTTTTGATCACATCGCGAATGCGCTCTTCCACGGCCGATTGCTTGGCCTTGTGCAGGGCCACTCGCACTTTGGTCAGGCGGGCCAGGAACTCAGTGTCATTGGGTTGTGATGGATCTGTGGCCGAATACCAGGCCAAGAACTCCTCGACCGCGTTAAAGGCTGCCTTGCTGGCTGAGATATCCACCGGCACCCAACTGCGGATCTTGGGTGGCAGGTTCAGCACATCCTCTTTCCTGCGACGAATGGAGACTTCCTTCATCAACAGGTTCAGTTCATCGAGGTTCGAGGCCCCGTTGGTGACCCAGCCATAGTCATTGCGGTAAGCATCGCAGTAGCGTTTGGCAAAAGACAAAAACGATCGTGCTGCCGGGTGACGCACACAGCGCAAAAGGTTGAAAAGATCCTTGGGCCGGTTTGGCATGGGGGTGCCAGTGAGCAGAAACACGAAGTCTGGGCCCATGTCGGCCGCTGGCGCATCGGCCTGCACGCCGAAGAGTTTCAAGCACTGGTTGGTGCGTTGGCTGGCATTGCGGATGAAATGGGCTTCGTCGAGGATGACGCCCGCCCAATCCACAGCGTGAAGACGTTCTGCGTGTTTGTTCAGGATATCGTAGTTGACGATGATCCACCGAGGCTGATCGACGGGTTCTTTGTCAACACCGATCACTTCGATTGCTGCTGCAGGATCCACAAGGCGGATCTCCCGCGTCCAGTTCAGCTTCAAGGATGCGGGGCAGACGATGAGGATCGTCCCCTCTGGGGCGCCCAGTTCCATGGCCACGATAGCCTGACGGGTTTTACCAAGCCCCATGTCATCGGCCAACAACACCCGGCGTTTGGACAGAAGGAAGGCCACACCGTCCGCCTGATGCGGATAAAGGCTGCCGGGGGCAATCTTGTCGATGCCCGCCAGGTTCATGAGAGAAGGCGCAGTCTTAGTCATTTTGAGTACTCCACCTCTTTAGTGCTTTAGCCGGATGGCAGGGCGCACAAGCTGTTGATCAAATGCCCGTTTGGATGAGATTGGCCCCGGTGACGGGGTTTTGCAGTTTGATGTCGTCAAAGACGAAAAAACCTCCTTCGTTTCCGAGGAGGCTGACAGCGCTTACGACCTTTGGTTGCCACCTTGGCCGCATCCTCTTGCGAGAAACCACCTTGCCGGTCTGGCAGGTTGGCGCGGGCGTCAGCCCAACTCTTTATGCAAGTTCTAAACTACGACATCCGACTGAAATGTCAAGGTCGCGGTGTGTCGTGTCGACACGACAACGCAAGCAAACGGGAAATTCGCGGCAAACATCTTCAGATCCTGAAGATGTTTTCCTCCACACCGAGCAGTCCCGGCAGAAATATCGAGCCAAAACCCTTTCAGCATCTTGCCATGCGCGACAGCCGACGCCACCCTGTGTCCATGATACGCCTCAAGCCCCTGCCCGATGATGTCGCCATCCTCGACCAGTCCCATGTCTTTCGCGGGGCGCGGTTGATCTTGGCCTACGTGGCCGAGCATGGGGCAATCCCGCTGACGCCATCCAAAGCCTTCAAGCGTGTTTTCGTGAACTGGGCACCTATTGCACCGCGGCGAGGGACAGTGACATCTGCTCGCCCTTATCAAGTTCTGCAGAACTTGCCAGTTTCGTGGATGGCGGAAGAGAACGGTCGGGCATAATCGGTCCGGCCCCGACGGCGAAACAGGATTTTTGAACGTCCGGCAAAAGTAAAAATCCAAAAAATATCGCCGAAACATGTTCGCAGAGCTATTGATCGCTTTCCAGCTGGCCAAGAATATCAAGCGATACCCAATCCGCGACAGCGCGATCTGCAATAGGACCTTCCAGCTTTTGCCAAGCGGACGTTGCACCCAGCGCGGCCATTCTGTCTTCAATGTCGTTTAACAAATAGAGAGAAGCTCGATCTCCCGCTGCCGCAGCAAGGCGTGCCCAGTACGATGCAAGAACGTAAGAGCGGCCGTTCCTGCCGTCGAAATAGCGCGCTGCCAACTCGCGCATCTCGCCGCTGCTATTTGGCATGTCTTGCGTAAGGTCGTCTAAACCTTTCTGCGCACCAAAAATCGCTTCCGCGTCAAGTTTTGGTTCAATTTCGTCGAGCAGGGCTGTCGCCCCCACGGCGCCGTCTATGCTCGCCTGGATCGCATAGCCATAAGCCCGCGCCGGGGCGCTTGAGGCCAAAGCTTGCGCAATCTGAAAGGATGTGTCCGGCTCTCCTGCCGTTGGTAGACCAGAGAGCAACTCAATGGCCAGTTCCAGATTTCGCGGTGCGCCTTCCCCAGTCAGCAGGGCCAGTCCAATCTCGCGGCGTTCAGCATCATTCAGACTGTGGTAATTCGTAATGGCAGCACGCAATTGGTCCAAAGACACAGACCTCTTGGCAGAAACCGGTAAGACCGATACCACGGGCCGCAGATCGGCAAACAATTGACCAGGGTTCTTATCGTAAGCTGTCAGGTCCAGAAGGACGGGATCAGCGGGATCAAATCCGGTTGTCATGAGAAGTTGTTTTGGAGAAACAAGGAATTTTTCAGCGGCCGTCTGCACTGATTGCGCGAAAGCGTCAAATCCTTGGCTTGACGCTGAACTTGGTGCTTCGCCAAGGATCGTCGGGCGAAATGAATTCAAGATCGAAGCCACGCGGGCCGGACCGGTGGCGGGGTTGGTGAATTGTTCTGACAAAAGGGGTGAGACCCTGTTCCACAGACCGCCATCTTCAATCTGAAAGCTCATGCTGCTCAGGGACGCAATTGGAACTGGACTGTCACTCAATCCAAGAGCCGGTCCAGCCGCGAGATAGTGAAAATCGGCATCGACCGTTACCGCGCCTAAACCCTCGACGATGGTATAGGCGAGCACACTTGCCTGCCCGCTGGGCAGATCGTATCGCAGGTCAATGCTCATGCGCGGCATTTCAAGTTTCTCAAGACGCAAAGCAGCAAGGTCCGACAAGGGTGGCTGCAAGATACAAGCCGGAGAGACTTTAAGTCCGGATACCTCGATCCCGATGCGAATAGTAGACGACTCGTTCAATGGTGAGCCCTTTATGGAAATCGTGTCCATGCTGAAATGGCATGTGGCAAAATCTGAGCGCCCCAAAACTGGCGTTATGACCACGTCATAAATCGTCGCACGATTTTCGACAGGGTCGATGGAAAGGCCGCTGTAAGTCATATTGGTTTGGGTGCGCACGGCAAAGATGCCGTATTGAACAATTGCAGTCAGCACCTGCCGCGGGCTGAAAATATCCGACCAGCCGGATAAATCCTGCGCATGCCCTGGGCTCACGGCGAGTGCGATAACAGCAGCGGTAATAATCTGTTTCATTCCAGAATTCCTTGAAACGACAACGATGGGTTTTCTACGGATCGCAGGTCGCTGGGTTTGGCTGCCACACTCAGATTTCTTGACTAACCCTTACTAATTATTCATGGAACGCGCTGAATGATTTGTCTAGGCCATGGCCTCAGCCTTGTCTCTCTCGAAGTCTGCGATGATCTCTTACCCAATCGTCACAAAGCTGAAAGCAGAACCCAACCAGTGATAGGCGCTGGCCCATGAGCGTTACCGAGTTGGGCTAGACTGTTGGCGGCGGTTTGCAGCCTTGTTCCGCTACCTGCATCTTGCCATGGAACAAAGCCTCCGTTTCCCCTTGTCTGCGTTCTGATTGTCAGTTTCCGATGTCGAGATCGTGAAATTCAGCCCTATAGGGCCTTGCTGACGCAGGCAGGGCCTTGCGGTATGCATATTCCGGATCGACCTTCTGCCGCAGAAGCGAGGCCACCACCTCGCGGTATGCGTCCAAGATCGAGGTGTTGGCGGGCGGCAGGTCGTGCTTGATTGTCTCGTGCAAGCGCGGCAAGGCGTGGTAGGGCACCATCGGGAACATGTGGTGCTCGACATGGTAGTTCATATTCCAATACAGGTAACGGCTGACCGGGTTCATATAGACCGTGCGCGCGTTCAGCCGATGGTCCAGCACATTATCGGCCAACCCCGCATGTTGGAGAATGCCACACAAGACCATGTGCCAACTGCCGTAAATGCGCGGAAGACCGATCAGCATCAGTGGCAGGAAGGATTGCGTGGCGAAAGCGGTTATCAGGGTGGTGGCATAAATAACCATGTGTATCCGCGCCACCAGCACCGCCTTGGGCCATGCACTAGCAGGGACATAATCTTTTTCATCGGGCGACAGACTGCCCGCCGCCTGCCGCATCAGCCCCTTCATTGAGCGCACGACACCCAAGACGTCAAAAAAGGCAAGGATCGGCCGGATCAGGCTTGGCGGCCGCGTCCACGAAATCTCGGCATCACGACCGACGATATAGGTGTCGGTGTGATGGCGCGCATGGCTCCAGCGCCACGTCACCGGATTGCGGATCACCATGAAACTGGCAATGTTGTAAATGACATCGTTCATCCATGGCGTCCGAAACGCCGTGCCATGGCCACATTCATGCCAGCGACTGTCGCAGGACGAGCCATAAATCACACCATAGACCAAGAAGAACGGCACGCAGGCCCAACTGCCCCAGAAGGAAATGCCCCCCCAAGCCGAGCCAATCAGCAAGGCCAACCATAAGATCGTGTCGCGGATCGCCGGGCCGTCTGTCCGTCGCATCAAATCCTTCATGACCGCGCGTGGCACGTCGGAATGGTACCACTCTGCCGAGACCAGACCCAACTCCACCGCGCGTCGGCTGTCCGGGCCGACGAGGCTATAGTCGCGCTGCGTTATCGGAATGGCTGTCACGCTCATGTCTGCTCCTGAAGATGGGTCCCTCAACGATACCTGATCTGATTCCAGCGATGGCCTAGAAGCGACAGGATGATGATAAGACCGTTGAAGAACTGCACGTAGAACCCGTCAAGCCCTGCCGAGACGATGCCCACCTGGATGAACGACACGATGACCGCGCCCAATGTGCCCCCGATAATTGTGCCGATGCCGCCCCAAGTTGGCGTGCCGCCCACAAAAACCGCGGCAAGGGTGGGCAAAAGATAGGAATCGCCCGCCGTCGGCCACCAGGTGAAATTGATCATGGTCGAGAAAATGCCAGCCAAGGCCGCACCAAAACCCATGAAAACAAAGGTATAGACCCGCACGCGGCGTGTATCGATGCCCATCTGCGCGGCGCTGTCGGGGTTGTCACCCACACAATGCACCCGCGCGCCGAATTTGTGCCGGTTGTAAAGCAGCACCGACAGCGCGACAAATATAACGGCCCATATCATCTGGACCGGAAAAGAGCCCACCGTGCCTGACAGGGTTTGATAGGTCAGCGTATCCTTCAAAGAGACCACAGCAATCGACTTGCCCCCCGTCGCAATCAAAATGGCCCCGCGGATCAGAAAGCTTAAGCCCAGCGTCGCCACAAGCGAGGACAGCCCGCCATAGACTACAATCGCGCCGATGGCACAGCCAAGCACGATCCCCACCGCCAAACCCGCCAGAACAGACAAGAAGGGGTCATAGCCAGATTGCACCCCAAGCGCGAAAATCCATGCGGAAAAGGCCATGACGGCCGGAAATGATAGATCAATTTCGCCCACCGTCACAAGGAAAACCATGGGCACCACAACAAAGATGGCGACCGGCAGGGTCATCAGCACCGAATAATAGATGCGGTAATCCGAAAAGACCTTGGGATTTCCATAAAAGAACAGCGCCATCATCACGACAAACACCGCAAACGTCCCGATCGAGGCGCGGTTTTGCAGCACAAGACGCCGTGCCCAGCTGAGCTGGATCGACTGGTTGCGAGGATCGGAGGTCTCGGTCATCAGGCGGCTCCCTGTCTTGCCAGAATGTCGGCCAGCGGATTTGGCCCGTTGGGGTGGGCGATATGTTCCATGAAGGCGATCAGCTTGTCAGCGCTCCCGACACGCGCCTTGGTGATCTCTAGCGCCACGCGGCCACGGTCCATCACGACGAAGCGGTCGGCGATGTCATAGACATGGTGAATGTTATGCCCGATGAACAGGATCGACCGCCCGCTCTCGCGCACATTGCGCACAAAGCGGAAGACCTTTTCCGTCTCGGTCAACGACAAAGCGGTGGTGGGTTCGTCCAGAATGATGAGATCGGCTTTGTTGTAGATGGCGCGCGCGATCGCGACCCCTTGACGCTCGCCGCCCGACAACTGGCCGACGATGGAATCCGGCGAGAAGACCTTAGAGGTAAAGCCGATTTCCCGCATCAGACGTTCGGCCTCAGAGCGTTGCTTTTCGATGTCGAGCATGCCTAACACCGTGGTGATTTCGCGCCCCATAAAGATGTTGCGCACAATGGTTTGCTGCACGGCAAGTGCGCGGTCCTGAAACACGGTCTCGATCCCGGCGTCGCGCGATTTGCCAGCGTTCCAGCCGCTGACAGGTTTGCCCCGCACCAAAATTTCACCGGCCGTTGGGCGCACCACGCCCGACAATATCTTGATTAGCGTTGACTTTCCCGCGCCATTGTCGCCCAGCAAGCCTACAACTTCGCCCCGGTCAATGTGCATGTTCACGCCGCCCACAGCAAACACATTGCCGTAGGATTTCTTGACCTCTTTTAACTCAATCAACCTGTCCGACAAGGTTTGCTCCTGTAGCGCAAGGGGTCTTGGCAGAGGCGGCCAAAGCCGCCTCCGCCCTGCAGGTGCCTTTTTTGATCAGCGCAGGCCCTCGATGGCCAGATCGGCCACGGCGCCGATGTTGTCTTTGTTCACAAAGCCAGCCCCGGTGTCGACGTTCATAGCGCCCAGACCGTAGACCTTTTGCTGACACAGGCTCAAGATCGGCACATAGCCTTGCAAGAAGGGCTGCTGGTCCGAGGTTAGCTGCACCCAATCCTTGGCGAAGGCGTCCACAATCTGTGGGCTCGTGTCGAACCCGATATTGATGATCTCGCCGGGCTTCTTGCCAGCCGCTTCCATATAGGTCGGCGCGTTGCCCAGCATCTGGCCGCCCGGATAGGCGATCAGCTTCACATCCGGATTGGCCAGCAGGCCAGCTGAAACGACGGGAATTGCAAGGTTCGGGTCACCAGCCATTTCAGGCGTGGTGGTCAGTTTGATGACAGTCAGGCCCGCAGCCTCCAAGGCCTTTACCGTGCCAAGTTCGCGGATCACCCGGTTTTCCTGGCTCCAGTCGGCGATCACAATGGCCTTGTCGCCGCTGCCCAGACCGAACTTGCGCACCGCTTCATTGCCCAAAGCCTCGCCCTGCGGTGCCAGATTGGCCCCGACATAGCCGCCGCCGAACTTAGCGCGCACAGTGGGCACATCGACGTTTTGATACATCATCAAAATGCCCGCCTTAGAGGCTTCTTCCGCCAAGGGCATGATGGAATCCGGACCCGGATGGCCCATCATCGCAATGCCGTCGGGCGCAGAGGCCACCGCTTCGCGCAGTTGCTGCACCATCTTTTCCGAGGACCATCCCGAAAAGACAAAGTCAACTTGCGCGCCGGTGTCATGCTGGGCCTGCTTGGCGCCATTGTACACGATCGTGCCGAACCCATCGCCTTCCGCGCCGCCCACAAAGAAGCGGATGTGAACATCTTTGCACCATTGATCGCGCAGAACTTCAGCCTGCGCCCCCGTTACGGCACAGGCGGCAAACACGGCCGCGCTGGCCAAGAGCAAACGTTTAGAAAATAGCATTGTCTCATTCCTCCCAATGAGCCGGTTGCACCGGCGGTTGACTTTTTCTCACTTCGGCCGTCCCTTTTTTTGTGGGATCTTGCCGTCGTTTTCAGACCGGGTTCTGGATGTAATCGCCTCCCCGGGCAGCCTTTAGATGGGCCAAAGCATGGGCCTGACCCGTCATTTCAAGGGCATCGCGGTAGACTGGGTCGTGCCAGCCTTCGATGTCGATTGATCCTGACCAACCGGCCAAGCGCAGTTGCGAGATGATGTCGGTCCAGTTGCTGTCGCCAAAACCGGGGGTGCGCATGAAAACAAACTTTTCTTGCCCGAATATCCCATGCTCTTTGATCACGTCCCAACGGATCGTGGCGTCCTTGCCGTGGACGTGAAAAAACTTATGAGCCCATTTGCGGATTTGCGGGATCGGGTCGATCAGATAGACCATCTGGTGACAAGGTTCCCATTCCAGACCTATGTTGTCGTCGGGGGTTTCGTTGAACATCCGCTCCCAAGCGTCGGGATTATGCGCGATGTTCCAGTCCCCAGTGGCCCAGTTCCCATCCATGGCACAGTTTTCAAAGGCAATCTTCAGGCCCTTGTCCGCTGCGCGTTTGGCCAAATCGGACCAAACCTGCCGGTAACGGGGCAGGCTGTCTGTCAAGGGTTTGCCGCGCAGGCGGCCGGTAAAGCCTGCCACACAGGTCGCCCCGAAATGATGGGCATTGTCGATGCAGTCTTTCCAGCCTTGCAGGGTTTGCAGATCCATCGGCTGCTCTTCCAAAGGATTGCCAAACATGCCCAAGGTCGAGAGGGTGATGTCGCGGTCCCCTATCGCCTCGCGGCAGCGTTTGCCCAAGTCCGCAAGGTTCTGGCCATTGGTGGTCTGCCAAAAGAAGGGCTCAAAACTTTCGAACCCCAGATCGGCGATGGCTGCGATGTTTTGGACCGCCTGACCTTCGCTGGCGCGGATCATTGTCCCGATCCGGATGGCTTTGGCCGGGTTTGCTCGGTGCTGTGTCAAATCACGATCTCCACTCTGGCCCGTGTTTGGGCACTTTCGACCGCGCCGAACACCATGGCGAGGCTTTTGATATTGTCATGGCCAACCGTCTCGGGCTCTTGGTGCGCCTCTAGCGCGGACAGGAATGCGGCGATGACGCTGCCGTGGCCGTGCGTCTGGCCCTCATCCGCAGGCAGCGGCACGGCAAGGGGGGCAAGGGGGCGAAAAAATCCGTCTGCTCCGGCCAAAACGCGCGCCTCGAAGTGATCTGCACCGTCCCACAGCACCGTGCCTTGGGTACCGATGATCCGCCAAGAGGAATCCCAGTTTGTCGGCGCACCTTCGGCCACCCAAGAGCCGCGATAGGTAAAGATGACCCCGTCGCTCATCTCAAAGATGGCGTTCGCGGCGGCACCATGGGTGTTCCACGACCCTTCCGGATTGCTTTCGTGGCAATAAACGGCAAGCGGCGTCTTGCCCGACATGAAGCGCGCCCCGTCAAAGGTGTGGATCGCCATGTCAAGCAGCAACACATTCTGCATCTGTTCGCGAAAGCCGCCAAAATGCGCGCCTATGAAGAAATCGGCGTGAACCGCTGTCAGGGTGCCAAGCTCACCCGAGGCCACAAGCCGCTGCAAGCGCCGCACCCCGGCATTGTAGCGGCGGTTCTGCATCACCGCGTGGGTGCGACCCGTTTCGCGCGCCAAGTCTGCCAATTTACGCGCCTGCGCCATCGAGGTGGCCATAGGTTTTTCCGACAGAACATGGCAGCCTTGGCGAAGAGCGGCTGAAACAACCTGCAACCGCGCTTCGGGGACCACGACATCAAACAGCAGATCTGCCTTGGTACGCGCCAAAACCTCGGCGACATCGGTGCCTGTCACCGCATGGATCAGGCCAAAGGCATCGCGCAGCGCCAAAGCGGCTTGGGGGTTCACATCCACCAGACCGACGATCTCGACCCGGCCGATCAAATCGGGCTGCTCGTGCAGGGCTTTCACCCAACCACGCGCCATTGCCCCACATCCTGCCAACACTGCGCGAACTACCACCGACATTCCCCGGTTCTGGCCCCTTTTCAGAAGCAGCCTTCAGGCGCAAACATATGCCGTAAACGTTTACGACGATGGACCTTCAGAAGATTCGTGTCAACTGGCGTTACGACAAAGCTTGCAGTAGAAGGACGCGGGAATGAGGAGGCTGCGGCTTAGATGGTTGGGATCAAACGTCTGGCGGATCATCTGAACCTGTCGATTGGCACCGTATCGCGGGCGCTGAACGACAGGCCGGATGTGAATGAAGACACGCGCAAGCGGGTCTTGCAAGCCGCAAGCGACCTTAACTATGTCGCCAACCAATCCGGCCGCAGCCTGCGCAGTGGCCTGACGGGAGCAATAGGCTTCATGGTTCAGACCGGCCCGCAGTTCAATGTGCAGGGTGACAACTTCTTCACAACGGTTTTTGATGGCGTTCAGACCGTGCTCAATCGCCATCATCTGGATCTGATTGTTTTGCTGTGTTCGGCCAGCGAAGATCCCGATCAATATCTGCGCCGCATGGTGCTGCGGCGGTTCGTGGATGGGATGATCATCTCTCACACGCTGCGCGAGGATCCGCGCATCGCGTTCTTGGCCAGCCGCCGCCTGCCCTTTGTCACCTTGGGCCGGTCTCAGACCGATGCCGGCCAATCCTGGCTTGATATCGACTTTGACGCGATCGGCCGCCGCGCCGTGGAGCGTTTTGTGCAGCGCGGTCACCGCAACATCGCCGTAGCGCTGCCGCTTGATGACATCAACCTCGGCCATGTCTTGCACGCCGCCGTTGCGGCCACGATGGCCCAAAACGGACTGACCTTAACCGCCGCGAACACCTTGCGCTCGCATCCCGGCGAGATCGGCGGCCATGAGGTGGCGCGGCAACTGCTAGCCCTGTCACCGCGCCCCACCGCCATTGTTCTAAGTGATGACTCGCTGGCCGTGGGCCTGTATCGCGGCTTGATGGAAAACGGCATTTTGCCCGGGCGCGATATCAGCATCATCGGGCGCGACAGCCTGCCCGTGCGATTTCTGTCGCCCACGCTCACCCGCTTCGGCCAATCGCTGCGCAACCTTGGGATTGATCTTGGCGAGGCCCTTTTGGCCTCAATGCCGGCCTATGAAAGGCTTTATCCGCTTGGCCGCGTGCGAAAGGTTTTGGACATGCAATTCTTTGAAGGCGAAAGCGACGCACTGACGATTGCAAATTGATGGCCCGCTTTTTCCCAGCGTCGTAGACGGGCAACGTATGACGGCAGCTTGGCCCATGCGAAACAACTTAAGGTAATAAAAACTTCTGGATATCATGGCGCGGCATCAAGATATGGGCGCCAATCCGACCAGAGAATGGACGATCTGCGCATGAAAAGTTAAACAACTTAGGATTATCGGGCGCCCAAAGAGGGAACAAATAAACTCTAAACAGCACACGGTTTGCGATCGTGAGGGTCGACCCAGCACCCTATGTTTGACCGTAGGTAAGTTGACCTATTATATTGGCGCTGCCGACCTCAGCATATTGCAACTTCATTTGGCTGCATTGTTCCAAATCCGACCCTGAAAACCTACATGAGCGATCCAAACTACACCTGCAAAGGTGTGAAAAATTAGGCTATTGAATGCAAACAGGTATTTTTCAACAATTGGCAGAATTTCCAGGGGCTATGCCCCTGCCCTACCCCTTCAGATCTCGTCGATGCATCCCGAACATCTTCAGTATCTGAAGAAGTTTTCTATGACACCGCGCAGTGGACGCAGAAATATCGAGCGCAAGCCCTTTCAGCGTCTTGCCATGCACACCCACCGACGCCACCTTGTGTTCATGATACGCCTCAAGCCTCTACCCGATGATGTCGCCATCCTAGACCAGTCCCATGTCTTTCGCGGGGCGCGGCTGATTTTGGCCTATGTGGCCGAACAGGGAGCAATCCCGTTGACGCCATCCAAAGCCTTCAAACGGGTCTTCGTAAACTGGGCGGCAGAGGCGTTTGTTTGGCCGCACTGGACGGTGGCTGACCTCTACAGTGTCAACAAGGTGCTGAACGAATACGATTTTGGGCCGCTGGAAGTCTTGCACCACCTGCTGATCGATCTCAAACTTGGCCGTCACTACAAGGGCACGTTCCGTCTGACCAAGGTGGGTCAAGGGCTCGTCGAAAAACCCAAAGACCTTTTCGAAATCTTGGTGCCATTCTTCTTGTTCAACGTGAACCACGGCTATTATTCGCGCTTTGAGAATGAGCCGTTCCGCGACTGGGACGCCGGTTTAAATGTGCTGAACATCGAGGCCGAGAATGGCGTGTCCCTGGGCGAATTCTGTGCCGCACTTTATGGCCCTGTCACCCGGGACTGGGAACAGAAGCGCCACGCTGAAAGCGAAATCTACACTGGCATCCTGCGGCCGCTGTGTTGGGCTGGGCTCTTGGAAGAACACCGCAGCCGAGGCGGTGGATTGGCAACTAATACCTATCAGAAGACGGCACTTTGGCCGGTTTTGTTTACCCTAAAGACCGATGGCCGCGTGCGCCCCGCCGTGCGGCACTGATGGCGTACGACCTCTTGACTTTACCCATTTTAGCTAATACTGCTAATTTATGCAAAGGGAGATCGCCATGCGCCACTTCACCGCAACTGAACTTGCCAACAACACCGGCGACGTCTTAGCTGCTGCGGCGCAGGAACCGGTTCAGATCCAACGTCATGGCAAGTCACGCTACGTGCTCCTGAGCGTGGAGCAATTCGATAAGTTAAGCAAAAGTGCCGATCAACGCCGAACTGTCCACGTTGACGACATGGCTTTGAGCGATGCGGTAGACCTCGTCGCAGCTCTTGAGCACAGCATAATCCATGACTGATGCGCCTCGCATCGGGCACGTGCTGCGCTACCCCTACCTTTGGGCACGGCAAGCACTTAGCGGGGAAACTGAAGGCCGCAAAACACGCCCCTGTGCAGTTGTCTTGGCAATCACAAACCAAGTCGGGAACACAGAACTCCGCCTGTGCGCGATTACCACCCAGCCTCCAAGCTCATCCAACCGCGCAATTTCCGTTCCTGAGATTGAAAGGCGTCGCGCCGGACTGGATACTGGGATCGGCCTTTGGGTGATCTTGGACGAACATAACGTGGATGTATTTGAACATTCCTTCTACATCGAACCCCAGAGCCACCTCGGCGTGTTCAGCCCTGCTTTCACCAAGGCGCTGCAGCAGGGCATGATTGCGGTGCTGAAAGAGCGCATCGGCAAAACGGTGAAACGTTCCGACGGATGAAACGGTTCTTGATCGTCGCGCTTAAGGAAACCCAATGGTTACTTTGAAAGACAAGTTGGCGCTGCTTACCCCTTTACGCCGCGCCAAGATCGAAGCCGAGGCCAACCGTCTGCAGGATGATCAACATCAGCGGCTAAAATCCATGGCCGAGGCCAGGGGGTTAAGCCTGAACAAGTTGCTAGAACAACTGTCTGCTCAGGCGCTGACAGAGAACGACATTGAACTGCGATATCGGCGTCTGGCAGCATCGGGTTCTATCAAACGAGGCTTGGAACTGCTGGACAAGCTGGATCAGGCCGATCAGCGCTGAAACCAGGCTGCACTGATCTCATGTCGTTGAAAGTGACTTCCTCGTGCCTGACCCGGACCAGCGAAACGCCGGTCCGGGTCTTTGGTCTGCCTGCAGGGAGAGGTTCTGCAGACAGCCAAGGAGGTTTCCAAAGTCAGGGTCAGAGAAATCGGAAAGTGGGCACCTGAGTGCGGCTTAGGCACCCTCAACCGCAGCTTCCAGTGAAGCCATGGTTTCACCCCCCGCCATGAGGTCAGTGATTTCTTCGCGGGTCTTCTCACCTTTGCGGAAATCGGCGGCGATGGCACCACGGATCAAGACGGCGAAGTGGTCGCCGACGGCCATGGCGTGCATGACTTGGTGGGTGATGAAGACCACGGCAAGGCCTCGGCGTTTGGCCTCGTTCACAATGCGCAGCACGTGGGCGGCTTGTTTCACACCTAGGGCGGCGGTGGGTTCATCCAGGATCAGCACCTTTGCCCCAAAATGCACGGCCCGCGCTATGGCAAGCGATTGGCGCTCCCCGCCCGACAGGCCACCGACCAGCCGGTCGCCGTCGGTGATGC
>Ga0114958_10001604_pt1 | contig 17599 bp, 12 predicted proteins | sample C_130208_EF_Meta_FD_89577 | JGI IMG/M metagenome (GOLD analysis project Ga0114958, IMG submission 89577) | Freshwater microbial communities from Lake Croche, Canada to study carbon cycling - C_130208_EF_MetaG | ecosystem: Environmental > Aquatic > Freshwater > Lake | place: Lake Croche, Canada...
AGCTAGAGCCGAACTCTCCAGACTTACCGTCCTTCATAGAAATAGAGAATGTTAGGAGACTCAAGAACTGATTGATGGCCTTCTTGGTTCCCTCGGTTGATGAATTCCACATGGTCTCATTGATAAAAACACCCGGAAGAACCATTCCTGGACTCTTGGTCATGTCTCTCTTAGGATTACCAGCAGAGGGCATTACGAGTTGTTTATACATCTTCTCACGCTCATCAGGGCTGACTGCCTTTGCAATCTCAATGACTTCTGCTAGTTCAGGAAATGTCTCAACAAGACTATTCATGAACTCATTGTATTTGGACTGGAATATAGATTCTAGGGGGGAGTCCATCTATACGAGATATATAGAGGTTCCACTAATTCTTTACGTAAGCTTTTTGGGAAAAAGCTAGCAAAAATAAAAAAGCGAACCAAGCCGCTAGATAAGTTTTCTTGTATTATATTAGAATGAATAATACAAGAAAAAAGATAATATGTTACACTGGAATTGCTGCTAAGAAAAGCGGAAAGCATAGTGTTAAGAATTTTAGAAAAATTACAAGAAAAATATTTACTAAACCTATATGCAAGAATATTAAAAAAAGATATGGTTCAGAATGTCCTAAAAATTTAAATGGTTGGGTTAAATATTTTGGTGCTGAATATAGAACTCCAGACGATTGTGATTCAATTGTTAAAAATAATCAAGTGGTTGCCAAATAAGCTCGCGCATTCTGGCAAGGCCTAAGCTCGCGCATTCTGGCAAGGCCTAAGCTCGCGCATTCTGGCAAGGCCTAAGCTCGCGCATTCTGGCAAGGCCTAAGCTCGCGCATTCTGGCAAAATAATCTTTTGCTAGCTTTTTTTAAAAGCTAAGCTCGAGCTTTCTCGCACAGCTTGCACAGCACCTCCAAATACTGCCAGATTACCTCTCTGTTCGTCTGGCTCATTGTCGGCCAATACTTGTCGAAAATCATCAGAGTCGGCATTAGCTCATTGAATCGCGTTGACATGATAGATCTAGCAAGGCGTATAATCTCCTCATCATTGCGCGTCATAATTAAATCATTTGCAGGCTTATACAGATACTCGTGGAACATATCAAGAATTAGTCGGGGATTCGATCTCTTTGCAGCTTTGATGGCTTCCAGACCCATAGAAATACTCTTCTCCTCGGGATATGAAGACTCAATCTCCTCAAAGAAGCGAATTAGCTGATTACAAAAGGCAGCGAGCATAGACATCTCTACCTTTTCTAATCGGAAAGTGTTTAGGCAATTTTTACACTTAGTCACTTCACCTGGCCTAGGTCAGTTAGATGCGTCCACCATTCGGGGCAACTCGCTTCTGAGGCAGGCCGGTATCTCGGTTTTTCTGATAGGCCTCCATTTGTCTATCAAACATTTCCTCCTTCTTTGACTTTGTGCGACCAGGCTCTTGTCTCATAGAAGAATCACCCATGCTCTGTGTAGTGCGGTCACCTTGGGCAGCACCGCCATTGAGAAATCCAAAATCAAAATTCTTCGTAGAGCTATTATCAACCGATGCACCGGACCCCTCCACCAGATTGCCATACGATTCACTTAGCTTTCCCCCCATTTCGGCCATGTTCCAGGCTTCTGGCTCATCAGAGCCGGCGGGCATAGGACCTCTTGGTAACTGGCCTTGCCCTTGACCGTTACTAGCACCCTGAGATGGATTTCTCGTAGTATCCTTTAACTTGCGCTCGTAGAGCCAATTCAGAACATCAGAATTTGTCTTAATGGGCTCCTTGTCATCGCGAATTAGGAGAGTAGGGACTTGCTTGAGCCATGTCGGGAGATCGGAACGGGATGCAGTGTCAACGCAGACAAACTGAAATTCTGACTTGTAAGGGCTCTTAGAAAGTTCCTTTAGAAATGCTTCTGACCAATCGCATTTGTTGCTATAGAAACAAATGTTGTTGGGTTGACCTTGCCGTAGGGCCATTCTATTTTGCTGGAATCTGATTCATTTTTCTTAAATCCGCACTACACTTTTTATAGGCGAAGCCATAAGGCGGCAAAAAGTGGACAAAAAGATTTATTTGCGGTTCTTGCACTTTTTAGAAAAAAGTGGACAAAAAGATTTATTTGCGGTTCTTGCACTTTTTAGAAAAAAGTGGACAAAAAGATTTATTTGCGGTCCTTGCACTTTTTAGAAAAAAGTGGACAAAAAGATTTATTTGCGGTCCTTGCGACTTGCCTTGCGGTCCTTGCGATTCTTACGATTCTTGCGGCTCTTGCGTCCACCAACCGATGTTAACTGAGGCGTATTCTTCTTACCAAAAAGCCTCTCGAAGAAGCTGGGCTTAGCCGGAGCAGTCACAGGTGCAGCCATAGACGTAGTCACAGGTGCAGCTACAGGTGCAGCATTTCTAACATTTGTAGCGGCGTTCATCTAATCTTGCGTATAAAATTAACGCACGTTAAAATTTGATTTACTAAGCATAAATTAAGTGTATATCCATGGCAACCACTTTTGAAGATGTTAAGGCAGTTTCAGCACGAAAGATTCAGTTCACTCTCGCAAACACATCCTACATGTTTGCAAATACTCTTCGTCGTGCCGCAATCTCTCTTGTCCCTGGAGTTGCATTCCGGTCCGACCCCCCTGGAGTAGCCGTTGACGATTCACATATCAATGTTATCAGAAACGACAGCAATACCCAACCGAATGAGCTTCTTGCCCATCGTATTAGTCTAATTCCTATTCATGGCATTGACCCTGCGAAGTTCAATGAGGGCGACTTTGTCTTCAAGATTGACCTGGAGAATGGGTCCGCTAATCCCAGAGATGTAACTGCGTCTGACATCAAGGTTTATCAGAAGCGCGTAGCGGCTGACTTATCTGAGAGCCTCATTGAGATTCCTTCCAAGGACTTCTTTGTGCCCAATCCTATTACGAATGATACATGCCTTATTACGACTATGCCTGGCAAGCGCTCATCTATTACTCCTACTCTACATGTTCAGATGAAGGCGAGTGTAGGAATTGGTAAGGAGCATGCCCGTTTTATCCCCACATGCCAGGTATCCTATGGCTACACTCTCGATACGAATACTGAGAGACGCAAGGCATACTTTGAGAAATGGCTTGTTGCTCACAAGAATGTAGAGCCTGCGAGCCTTGAGCAGGATGAGGCGCGTTTCAAGATTCTTGATGCTGAGTTCAAGACAATGCAGATTCAGCGCATTTACAAGCTTGATGAGAAAGGTGAGCCTAACAGTTTTGATTTCCAGGTTGAGTCGATTGGTGCAATGGCGCCTCGTGCGATTATTGAGCGTGCCCTTCTAGGGCTCATTAAAATTTGCGACCTCTACACCAGTCTAGATGCGGGTGACCTACCTGCTAGCATCAGCGTCACTCCATCGGATGCTCAGCTACCCGGCTTTGATTTCCTAATCCAGGGAGAGGACCACACGTTTGGCAATATGATTCAGTCATGGCTTGTTGATAATCATGTCGAGGGAGATGCGATGCCACGCATTTCATTCGCAGGATACAAGATTCCCCACCCTCTCAAGGATGAGATGCTTCTTCGTATTGGTGTGGATGATGGTAATGAGGTTACTGCGAGGACCGCTCTAGCGGTTGCAGCCAGAGGTTGCAGGGCTGTATTTCAGGAGTGGCTGCGCATCTGGACGGGTGGTTCACCTAGCAGTGGCCCTGGTGCCGCCGCGCCTGCCACAAGTGCATCTATGAAGAGAACATTGAAGGCTCCCAGGGCAAAAGTAACGGTTCAGTAAAAAATACAGGAGCTCATTAGATGAAGGGGTATCATTTGTTTTTTATATTTCTAAGAGCGATGATTATTCTGCAAGTTATATTAATTTATTTTAAGAAACAAACTAAGAGCTCAGATATATATATAATTCTGGAGGCAATTTCCAGAATTTCTGTTGGATTATTTTTATATTTGTTTTTCCTTTTGCACCCACTCCCAGATTTAGAATATGGTGATGTCTTAATTCTCCAATTTGCAGGAATTTTATTAATGGTAGATATCAATTTCAAGGAATTATATGGTGCAATTCTAAATCTAAACCCCATAAACAGAACGTAACATTACAAGATAATTTGACCATTTTTGCCACGGCATAAGAGTTATACCAGAAAGGCGAATGGCTCGTTCAATAAAGGGTTTCATTGCCCGAAAAGTCTCGACAATATTCACATTCCCATACGTTTGTTGAAGCAGTGCTTTATCAAACGATGGCTTTCCGGTTCTTTGATTTACATTCTCGTGAAAATTATAGACCCACGTTGTTAACCAGTCGTGCATTTCATTAAATGGAATTTCTTTTATGGCCGTAATTGGATTTTTCAGAATCCATTCTTGGGCATGATCGCGGCAATTAGGACATGGTATCATTTTGGGCATAATTTCAATTAAAAGAATCCACTGGCGTTTCTCATCTTCTCGGAAAGATGGAGCGGCAACCTTTCCTCCTCTTTCTGCTAAAGCATGCATAATTTTCCAGAGTGATGGCCCCCAGTTATCTGTTATAGGATAATCTGGTAAATCTTGTTTGCAAGCACATGGCATCTATTTCTTCCTCTTTACTAATTAAAAAAATATGAACGCATTGTAAAAAATGAAAATTTGAAGTTGGCTACTTATGCCAATGGTAATATTCAATTATGAAATTAAGATACATCTATTTCGCAATAATGACCAATCTGACTATGGGGTACCAGTATCTAATGTCTGGTATCCTGCTTTAGCAAATATTTATGGTCATCCTACGAAGAATTTTGATGGATATATTACAAGTGTTAAAAAGGATGATCTTGTCTTAACAATTCGTTGCTATTTAATTGAGGGACCTGAAGAGGAATTTAAGCTGGCTGAATTAAAAAAGAGAAACATTCGTTGGGCGGATTACAGAGCAATTTGTATTATGGATGCAATTAATATTCATTCAAGGGCCTTGGGATATGTAATTGATAGAACTGAGATAAAGCTACTAGTTTCTGACTAGGGAGGCCTTGTGACCACGTAACTTTGTTTTCAACCAACCAATAATATTCCACTTTTCTTTTTTGGCAATAGATTCTTGAATATATTTGTCTATTTTTTCTAAGGGATTTGAATCAATGTAGAATGTATCAACATATCCCTTACTAATGTAGGCATGGAATGCAGGAAGTTTTTCAATCATATTGCGATCATCTGAGAATTTGCTTGAATCGTATTCACGAGAAATGAAGGTCGCGCCAATGCTATTTGCATACGAGCGAATTTCATGTATTCTGTGGTCAGTGTGAGATATGCTATCTACAACACAGCAAATACGAACATCATATATTTGCTTTTTTGGCTTAGTCCATTCCTTTATAGGATTCTCATACATGTATTGAGGTTATCATAACATCAGTAATTGTATGATTCAATTTTTTACACTGAATATTTCCTTTAGTTTAAAAGATATTCGCAAACAGCCTTGTCATTATTATCCTTCATACACTGTTCATATTCATAGTTCTTACTAGAGGGAAGCGATGTATTTGCTACATTTGCATGCCCCAGTATAGAGCCAACTATTCTATGCCCAATTGAACTTCCTACACCAAGAGCAACTCCTTCCTTGATTGTCTGTAAAAAAGAGGGTTTCTGAGCTACTATAACGGCCGGTAGATTTTTCTTATAGTCAATGGCTGACGGGGCGGTTATTATCTTTTTTTGAGATAAGGATGTACTTGATGATCTACGTGGCATTCTATTCTAGATATATATATTTTACCTTAGATAACTTTAGAAAAGTATTTAATCCACCTCCTCAATCTTAGGCCCAGTGGTAAACTCCTCTGCACTTGTGGCATCACCAGAGGCTGAGTCAGAGCCCGTAGCATAAAGCTTCATAAAGAACGGCTGGAAGTCAGTCTCCGAAGCCTTCTTCTGCTCATCATACTCCTCCTTAGTCCCAGACTGGTTCGCATCTAGCCAATCCAGGTATACCTTGGTCTTCTCAAGATACATGTCACACTCAGTCGCACCCACCTTCTCACGAGTCTTCTCATCATTGAGAGAATTGCGCACATTGTATACGTAGGACTCAAGGCCATTCTTAGCCTCGACCTTCTCCATATGAACCTTGTCCTCCGCCTCAAAGGATGCAGCCTCACTTACCATGCGCTCAATATCATCCTTGCTCAGACGACCCTTATCGTTCGTAATCGTAATCTTCTGAGACTTACCCGTAGACTTCTCAGCCGCAGAGACATTCAGAATACCATTGGCATCTACATCAAAGCTCACCTCAATCTGGGGGGCTCCACGGGGCATCGAGGGAATTCCATCTAGCTGGAACTTACCTAGGGAGCTATTATCCTTCGTGAGAGCACGCTCACCCTCGTATACCTGAATGAGAACACCAGGCTGGTTGTCCGCATAGGTGGAGAAGGTCTGCGTCTTCTTCGTAGGAATCGTGGTGTTGCGCGTGATAATCTTCGTCATCACACCACCAGCCGTCTCCAGGCCAACGGATAGAGGAATTACATCCATCAGTAGGATATCTGATGTAGAATCCTGCGTTCCCTTAGGGGCCGTGAGAATGTGAGCCTGCACAGCCGCACCGAAGGCCACGGCCTCATCAGGGTTTACACTATCATTGAGCTTCTTGCCACCAAAATAGCCCGATAGCATCTCACGAATCTTGGGAATGCGAGAAGAGCCACCAACCATGACGATCTCGTGAATCTGCTCCTTAGACATCTTGGCATCCTTGAGTAGTCCATCGAGAGGACCAATGCAGCGCTTGAAAAAAGGCTCGCACATACTCTCGAACTTTGCGCGAGTCAGAGTGGCTGAGAAATCATTGCCCTCGGCCAGGCTGTCTACCTCAATCTGAGCCTGCGTGGCTGATGAGAGAGAGCGCTTGGCGCGCTCGCAAGACGTGCGGAGTCTGCGGAGCGCCTTGGAATTGCTTGATAGATCGAGTTTATACTTCTTCTTGAACTCCTGGACACACCAGTCCACTAGAGTATTATCAAAATCTTCTCCTCCCAGATGAGTGTCGCCAGCCGTAGCCTTGACCTCAAATACGCCATCGTCGAGCGTGAGCACCGACAGGTCATGAGTGCCACCTCCGCAATCGAAGATGAGCACATTCTTCTCACCATTGGTCTTCTTCTCAAGCCCATAAGCCAGGGCAGCCGCAGTAGGCTCATTGATGATACGAAGCACATTGAGTCCTGCAATGAGACCAGCATCCTTCGTTGCCTGACGCTGAGAGTCATTGAAATACGCGGGAACCGTGATTACCGCATCGGTCACCTTGGTTCCTAGATATGACTCAGCGGTCGCCTTCATCTTCTGGAGAACCATGGCTGAAATCTCCTCGGGTGAGAAGGTCTTCGTCTCGCCATTGAAGTTCACCTCGATGAGAGGCTTGTCGGCAGTCCCAGGCTTTACCGTGAAGGGCCAGTGTGACATATCGGACTTGACAGAGGCATCGCCAAACTTGCGACCAATGAGACGTTTAGCATCAAATACAGTATTCTGAGGATTTGCAGCTGCCTGGGACTTTGCAGCGTCGCCAATTAGGCGCTCGTCTGAAGTGAAGGCGACATAGGATGGCGTCGTGCGATTACCCTGGTCATTTGCGATAATCTCTACACGGTCATTCTGCCATACTCCGACGCATGAATACGTTGTTCCAAGGTCAATTCCAACAGCCGAAGGCATTTCTATGATGATTAAGATGCGAGGACTTTTTAAGTCTAGTAATAAAAAGTGAATTTTCTATGGTTCAGTAGTTCAATGAGCAATCCCAATAGAAATACTTCGGGGCGTGGCGTCCTTATTAACCACTTGCCTCCTGTTAACCATGCTCACCATGGCTGTAATCATAGCCAAAATAGCTGCCATTGTCACCGTGCTAAACAACCGTTGCAAAATATAAAATCAACTCAATTAATATTATCATCCCCGTCTATTATTAATTATATAATGACATCTAATGGTGGAGGAGACACGGGAACAACTGGACCTACCGGGCCATCATCAGGTCAGTCTGGTTCAGGTGGGGCTGCAGGAGCTCCAGGGGCCGCAGGAGCTACAGGGGCTGCAGGAGCTGCAGGAGCCCCAGGGGCCGCAGGAGCCCCAGGTGCAGAAGGTGCAACCGGTCAACAAGGGTCAACTGGTGCCACAGGTGCAACTGGCCTAGGTGCAACTGGTGCCACAGGTGCATTAGGACCCACAGGTACATTAGGACCCACAGGCTTAGAAGGTGCAACTGGTCCTTCAGGACAAACTGGCACAAGAGGTCCAACTGGCTTCTCAGGTGAAACTGGATATACTGGATTTTCAGGCTCAACGGGTTATTCAGGTCAAACTGGCTACACTGGTTCTACAGGTTTAGCGGGTGTTACAGGGCAAACAGGTGCAAGTGGAACAGTAGGGAAACAAGGGGACGCGGGAATTTCTAGTGGCCTTATTCTATTCTTAGATTCTTCAGGAGGCTCTTCTCCTAATTTAAATGGAACCTTACAAACTGCTCAGGAATATATTCAAAATCCTACGGTTTCATCTCTTATTTCTGGTATTCAAGCGGATAATACAAGTCAGACAGATGGATTTTTAATGGGTTCCTTTCTAAGCAGCCCTGGATCTTCTACAAGTACACAAGTATTAGGCGGCTTGTGGCAAGTGAATATCTTTACAATTGCCTCAGAAGATACGGTAGTATCTTACTATGCTAAAATTCTTGTTACAGATTCTTCAGGTAATTTACAATCAAATGGATTTACAGTATCTAATACGGGAGCTACTACAAATATTCTTGGAGCAGGAAGCCCTATAACTGCAATTCAAGTATTTTCTACTGCGAATATTATCCCTTATAATTTATATATACCAGACGGTGTTCTTAGTTCAATAGGCAATAGGTTTTTAGTTCAGATTTATGCAGTTTTCAATTCATCAACTGCAACACTTCCCTCAAATATGTCTTTGACTATGAAATTTCGTGGAGGTATTGTCAGCTATTTACGAACAACTTTGGCTGCTAGTCCTGCTATTGGGCCAACTGGTAGTATTGGACCAACTGGTCGTTCAGGACAAACTGGTGCCTCAGGCACAACTGGATATACTGGATCTTCAGGGCAAACTGGTCCAAGAGGAGAAACTGGCCCCTCAGGTACTACAGGATTTACAGGATTTACAGGATTTACAGGATTTACAGGAACTGTTGGACCTTATACTGGATTTGCTAAAGCGTATAACTATAGTACAACAATAACCGCAGGTGATCCTGGTTCTGGAAATCTGCGTCTATCTCGGGCATGGAATGACCAAACCGCTGGAACAGTATATATTTATGTTGACGTAAATGATGCCGATGGTCGCGAATCATCTGGATGGTTTAATTCAATGCTAACATATGGCTCAGCAGGTTATTACGGTACAATTAATCTGCAGGCAAGGTCCGATGCAAGTCGTCGTTGGTTAGGTCAAGTAATAGATGTTACTAATTCTACAGGCTATTATACACTTACTGTTAGATATAGTGATTATGATAATGTTGCCTATAATGGTGAACAACTTATTATGACATTTAGTGGGGCTGGTCGCCTGGGTGCAACTGGTGCTAAAGCAGATACAGGCGCTACAGGTGCTACAGGTCAAACAGGTGCTACAGGTATTCAAGGTGCAACTGGTGCTAAAGCAGATACAGGCGCTACAGGTGCTACAGGTCAAACAGGTGTAACAGGTATTCAAGGTTCTACAGGTGTCACAGGTGTAACAGGTATTCAAGGTTCTACAGGTGCCTCTGGCACAACAGGGCCAGCTCTATTTACATTAACAACTGCTGCATCTGAATTAACAATAACATCACCAAACAGTATTAAGAAAACAGGTGCAAATGGTAGTGCAGCATCTAGAGCTAATACAATAGAATCATACCCATTTAATAGTGCATTTTTAACATTTAGATTAAAACTTCATAGTTCAAGTGATTATGCAGTAGCATTGTCTAGAGATGGCACCTCATATACATATGGTTTTAGTTTTCAAAGTAATATTACATATATAACATATAATACAACTGGTTTTACAGATAGTGGAACATCATATGCAGCAAATGATATTTTTACAGTTGTAGCACAATCTACTGGTGCATTCTGGTATAAAAATGGTGTGTTACTTAGTAGCAATTCTCTTGTTTCAGGTACAAGTGCATTAAAGGGTCTAATTAATCTTTATACCCAAAATGATACAATTGATTTAATAGCATTTGGTTATACTCTACAGGGCGTTACAGGTGCTACAGGTGTAACCGGCTTTACTGGAACACAGGGTAATCAGGGTGCACAAGGGGCAACTGGCCAACAAGGGGCACAAGGGACACAAGGGGCACAAGGGACACAAGGGACACAAGGAACAACAGGGGCACAAGGGGCAACTGGTCAACAAGGGGCACAAGGAACAACAGGGACACAAGGAACAACAGGGACACAAGGGGCAACTGGTGCACCATCTACTGTTACAGGTCCACCAGGTTTTGCCACTACCCTGACACCATCTTCCGTAGGAGTTATTCCAATTATGACAGGATATACAACAAGTGGATTCACAATTTCAGCAAGCTCTGAATTCAGTGCAAGTTATGCAGCCTGGTGCGCATGTGATTCTAGCTCTAGCTCAGAATGGGCTCAAGTAGGAACCGCACCCGTCACTTGGCAAGTTCAATGTCCAACTCCAATCGCTATATGGCAAATTCAGATATCAAAACGTTACTCCGCTGGTGAATATTATTCAACCTTTTACTTTGAAGGAAGCTCTAATGGAGGAACATCTTGGACAACACTCATTTATTCTAATGGTGCCCTGAATGCCGTTGGCAATCCTCCATCCGTTCTAACTCTTCAAGTGAATGATCCCACTTATACACCTTATTCTCTTTATCGTATTCGTGCAACTGCGGCAGCCGCAGGAACATCCAATGCTGGATTTGCCATCTTTCAAATGTATGCTTACACTCAGGCAAATACAACGGCCACTGGGGCAACTGGCCCAGGTGTTCTAGCTTCTTATATGCGCGGCTCACGCTCTGCTGCCCAGACAACAAGCTTGACATCAGGAAGTCCAATTGTTTTCACACAGTCCGATGTTTCTTTCGGCTCAGATATTTCCTTGAATACTGGAACAGGTGCAATTACTTTGGCAGCTGGGCGTACATATCGCTTATTGGCATGTGTGCCAACTTGGGCAAATTCGGCGGGAGCTGTTCGTCCAAGCTTCGGCTGGTATAATTCAACAAGTGCCGCATATTTTGGAAGTATACAGGCGGCATATGCTCCTTCTGATGCAGCTGGTTTTTCAGCGGGGGGTGGAATAGCAGAAGCCATAATTACTACTACCGTTTCTACGGTTGTCTATTTTTACATTATATCAACTACTGGAACCTTGGGGCAGCTAGGTGGTAATATAGATTTTACTCTAGCTGGTTCTTATCCCTGGTTTGATATTGAAGTTATTGGGGGAAATGCCCCAGTCACACTTGGAGTAACGGGTGCAACAGGCACATCTGCTACTGCCTCCACGTGGTCACAGTATGCCGCAACTCAAGCAGTAAGCATGGGTGGCTATAGTCTCACAAATGTTAATGGTATAACAACTTCTTATACAGGCTCTGTGAATTTAGCCCTAGCTGGAACAAATACACGCGGTGGTTCAAGCTATTTTGACTTTCTATCTGCCACGAATACCACTGTAGGAGCTACTGCACCAGCAAAAACATTTCGTATAATTTCAGATGGTCAATTACAAATTGTTAATAACGCATATACAACTGTAATCTTTAATCTAACTGATGCAGGTAATATGACTATTCCTGGAAACCTAACTCTTAATAATGGCCTTAACTATAATAGTTATAGTGGATTCGCTAGTCCAAGCTCTGGCACAGTTACCTTAACAGCTTCTCAAAATGGATATTTTATACAACAAGCAGCAAATATCATTCTCCCACTAGGTTCTAGCTTACAAATTGGGGCTAAGTATACATTTGCAAATCACGGTGGCTCAACATACACTATTACTGTAAATAATACTAGCACTGAATTTATATATAATGGTGGAAACCTCTCAACAAGCACACGTAGTATGACTATACAACCAGGGGAAACACTTATTCTTATGAGCCGTGGGGGAAGTGAGTGGAATCTAGTGGGTGGCTCTGCTGGAATGAGATATCAGGCAACCCCACCTATCCTAAAATCTTCTATTATAAATCAGGCACCAACCACAACTGTATCTATGAATACAATAAAAGCCTATATGGCTTCTAATGGAACTATGTGGTTAGGTTCAAATACTGGCTCTGCCATTAATCTCTATGGTCAGGCTACTATTACTTATTTTGGAGCTTCGCCATCTGCCTCAACCATTTCCTTGGCATCTCTGAATTCTTTGACAGCGGCAGTAGCTGCTCCAAGCGCAGGACGTATAGGTGATAGTATGGTAGCTATAGTTTCTGATACAACCAATGCATGTATGTATAGAATTACAAGTCAACAATATACTACATCACAATCTGGAAATTATAATCTAGTAATTGAGCAGTTAGCATAATACTATATAAACCATTTATTCTTAGTAAGCTTCAGATTTCTGAAATTACTGAGAAAATCTTCCTAGGATACTATGGAGATCTTGCGAATGGACGAATTTATCTGCAACTGCAATAGATGCACCTATAACTTCAGTATTAAGGCCGGTAAAATTATTACCGTAGACTGCTTAATTTAAGCATTCTAAAGTGGCTTGCTCCGCTGAACCAAATGAGGAAGTTAAAGAATTAATATATCATTCTCGCAAAGCGAAAATATTATTAGGAGTTATTAACTTTAGCACTTGGCGGTATGTAAATCTGCGTAATTTAATTGTTGGATATTTTTACATATACAAATTATCATCTACGGTGATAGGCTTCATAGTAAAGAGTCGACGACAAATATTAATGAATGGTCTAAATCATTCGCTAATATTCAATGGACAAAAATAAAATTTACTAATAGATTGCATATGAGTGATGATGATTGTGAATGTGATAATCAAATAAATTATTATAGACAGGATCCAACTGCTCAACTTCCAACCCGTGGTCAGTTTACCCAACCCCGTGTTCAAATAAGATTAACACCACCCCCAGTTTCTAATAATTATCTTTTCACTCCCGCTATGCAAGTGCCATATGGTATTGCAGGAGCAACTGGTTCCACAGGTTCTACTGGTTTCACTGGATTTACTGGATTTACGGGGGATATTGGTTTCACAGGGTATACGGGTGCTCAAGGTATTCCAGGATCTTCCAGAGAAACTGGTGCAACAGGTCATACAGGATTTACTGGGGCAACAGGTCCTCAAGGTATTCCAGGATCTTCCAAAGATACTGGTGCTCAAGGTAATACAGGATTTACTGGGGCAACAGGTAAAACAGGCGCTCAAGGTGCAACTGGGGCAACAGGTGTCCAAGGTGCTCAAGGAGCAACAGGTGCGCAAGGAGCAACAGGTGCGCAAGGGTTCCAAGGCGCAACAGGCGCGCAAGGCGCCCAAGCTGCAACAGGAGCGCAAGGTGCTCAAGGCGCAACGGGCGCGCAAGGTGCTCAAGGAGCAACAGGAGCTCAAGGTGCTCAAGGAGAGCAAGGCTCAACGGGTGCTCAAGGTGCGCAAGGCGCAACAGGTGCGCAAGGTGCGACAGGATTTACTGGCGTAACAGGTCGAACAGGTTCAACGGGTTCTCAAGGAGCGCAAGGAGCAACGGGAGCAACCGGTGCTCAAGGCATCCAAGGTGCTCAAGGAGCAACTGGTGCCCAAGGAGCCCAAGGTGCAACGGGTGTCCAAGGCGCTCAAGGTGCAACGGGTGCCCAAGGAGCTCAAGGCGCACAAGGAGCAACTGGTGCCCAAGGAGCTCAAGGTGCAACGGGTGCCCAAGGAGCCCAAGGTGCAACGGGTGCTCAAGGCGCCCAAGGCGCACAAGGTTCAACGGGTGCCCAAGGTGCAACGGGTGCCCAAGGAGCTCAAGGCGCCCAAGGAGCACAAGGTTCAACGGGTGCCCAAGGCGCTCAAGGTGCAACAGGATTTACTGGGGTAACAGGCGCACAAGGTGCACAAGGTTCAACGGGTGCCCAAGGCGCAGATGGAAAAACAGGTTATACAGGTGCTGGAGCTACTGGTTCAACAGGTCCAGCAGCCCCTTCCCCTTTTTCGTTTTATATTTTCGATGTCGGTTACTTATCAGATTTTGTGTTTGATTCATCAAATACATTAACCTGTGTGATGGATGCGGACCGTGATGAAACTTATATAGGAATAAAAGAACGATATCCTTCTTTTTCAGCATCATTTAATCTAGGATATGTAGGTATTTATGGTATTAAAATTTATATTTTGAGAAATGGCTATACGGGTGATGATTATGATAAGGCAATTAGAATTGATAGTAATAACAATATATTTTATATATATGATATATATGGCAACATTTCGTTAGGTTCTTTAGTATCCACCGACAGAATTACAGTTACCTTAACTGACAAGGTTGTATATTATAAAAATGGAGTTTCTATATTTACTATTCCAATTACATCTGCACAAGGAGATTCATTTAGTTTAGGTTTTAATTTCGGTCAGCCAGGTGATAAAATAGTGAATATAAGTTATAGCATTTTAGCCGTAGCTCCCATGGGCTCTACTGGTGCAACTGGTGCTGGCACAACAGGTGCAACAGGTGCAATAGGTGCAACTGGTAGAACTGGTGCAACTGGTGCCGCTGGTAGAACTGGTGCAACTGGTGCTGGCACAACAGGTGCAACTGGTACCGCTGGCCCCACGGGCCAAAGTGGTATATCCACCGCCCTAACCGAAAAGTTCTGTGTTGCCGGCACAAATACCAATAATGGCAATTGTGCTATTGGATATTCTTATGATGGAATCGTATGGAACTATTCACCATCAACCTCATTATTTGCAATAGTTAATGCAATTGCCTGGAATGGAACGATATGGGTAGCTGGCGGCGAAGGCACCTTTATCCTTGCCTATAGCTCAGATGGTATAAACTGGTCTGGAAGCTTAGACGGAGGCAATAATCTTATGTCACAAAGTTGTAATGCCGTTGCTTGGAATGGGAAGATGTGGATTGCAGGTGGAAAGGATACTGAAAATACAGGAGCTTCAATATTATATTCATACGACGGTATAAATTGGTCTGTAGCACCGTCACAAATATTAAACAAATGCGTAACAGTTGCTTGGAATGGAAATATGTGGTTGGCTGGTGGCACAGGAACATATAAAATGGCATACAGTTATGATGGGCTTATCTGGAATTCTGTCGTTATTCCTTTTGGTATTGGATGTATATCAGTAGAATGGAATGGAACAATGTGGGTAGCAGGCGGTAGCGGTGGAAATACATTAGCATATAGTAATGACGGTCTCCAGTGGAATGCAGTAGCAGCAGCTTTTGATCTTGGTACTGTTTCTTTAGCATGGAATGGATCTTTTTGGCTTGCAGGCGGCTATGAAAATTCAAGTATGTTTAGATCAAATGATGGAATAACTTGGTCTAGTGTGTCAAATCCATTGCTCTACGTATTTGGTATAACTTGGAACGGCTCTACTTGGATAGCTGCTGGTAATGGAACCACTGCCGATTATTCGGCTATTGCGTATTCAACAGATAGCATCTCTTGGAATTTTACAAATTCAGCCTTTAGTAACGATAATGACGCTATAAATTGTATAACAAGTCGACGCCTTAAAATCTACAGTGCAACTGCAACAAGCGGGTCAACAGGTGGTGGGGGTGGCACTAGTGCAACTGGCACAACAGGTGCAACTGGTAGAACTGGTGCAACTGGTACCGCAGGTGCAACTGGTGCAACTGGTGAACCTGGAGCTCAAGGCCAAGCAGGAGCTCAAGGCCAAGCAGGAGCTCAAGGCCAAGCTGGCCAAGCTGGGCAAGCTGGGCAAGCTGGGCAAGCTGGCCAAGCTGGGCAAGCTGGCTCAACCGGCTCAACCGGCTCAACCGGCTCAACCGGTTCAACCGGTAAAGCAGGAACCCAAATCATAACAGGAACCACTGAGCCAGGGAATACAGGAAATCCAGGAGATCTCTATTTGAATTCAATAACCGGGCAAATTAGTAAGTATACCCTGCAACCTGGAGCGATACTATCCCTAGGAATAATTAGTAGAATAGCTGGAACTGGAACAGCAGGATATTCTGGAGATGAAGAATTATCTACAAATGCTAAATTAAATTTTCCAGCTGGTATAGTATTAAATTCTGGAAATATATATATAGCCGACACTTTAAATTGTGTAATTCGTAAGATAAATTCCTCTGGAATTATAACAACAATCGCTGGCACTGGGCAATTTGGATATTCTGGCGATGGAGGGCAGGCTACGAATGCTAAATTAAATTATCCAGAGGGTATTGCAATAGATTCATCTGGAAATATATATATAGCTGATACTGGCAATAATAGAATTCGCAAAATAAATTCTTCTGGAATAATAACAACTATAGCTGGTAATGGAGAAATAGGATTTTCTGGAGATGGAGGTTCAGCTACAAGCGCAGTATTATATCAGCCAACCGATATAGCAGTGGATTCAGGAAATGTATATATAGCAGATTCTAACAATTATGTTATAAGAAAAATAAATACTTCTGGTATTATAAGCACTATAGTAGGAACTGGAGATTATGGAAATTCTGGAGATGGAGGATTAGCTACCAGTGCCACATTAGCGAATCCACGTGGTATCGCAGTAGATTCTGGAAATCTATATATAGTAGATATTGGTGATAATAAAATTCGTAAGGTAGATTCATCTGGAATAATAACAACTATAGCAGGGACTGGATCTGGAGGATATTCTGGTGATGGAGGCTTAGCTACTAGTGCTCAATTAAATTTTCCTGCTGGTATAGCAGTAAATTCTGGAAATCTATACATAGCTGATAAAATGAATAATGTAATTCGCAAGGTAGATAGTTCAGGTATTATAACAACTCTAGCAGGAATATACATAAATGATAATGGTGGAGCTAATTTCGGCGCGGTCAGTTATTCTGGGGATGGAGGATTAGCTAGTAGCGCTAGATTAGCTCGACCATCTGCTGTGGAACTAGATTTATCTGGAAATTTATATATAGCTGATTCAGTAAATAATAGAATTCGTAAGATTACTCCAGGCCTAGGTCAATATGCATGGGACCCTCTAATTAATACAGTGGGTCCTACTGGCTCAGCAGGAACCCAAATCATAACAGGGACTACACCCCCATCTAATACAGGAAATCCAGGAGACCTCTATTTGAATTCTACAACAGGGCAAATAAGTAAGTATGTAGAGGTGCCTACAGGAATTATTAGTAGAGTTGCTGGTAACGGAACACCAGGATATTCTGGTGATGGAGGAGCAGCTACCAGTGCTCAATTATATTATCAATGGGGTTTAGCAGTAGATTCTGGAAATATATATACAGCTGATAGATACAATAATGTAATTCGTAAGGTAGATTCCTCTGGAATTATAACAACTATAGCTGGTACTGGAGTAGAAGG
>Ga0114958_10001605_pt1 | contig 17589 bp, 9 predicted proteins | sample C_130208_EF_Meta_FD_89577 | JGI IMG/M metagenome (GOLD analysis project Ga0114958, IMG submission 89577) | Freshwater microbial communities from Lake Croche, Canada to study carbon cycling - C_130208_EF_MetaG | ecosystem: Environmental > Aquatic > Freshwater > Lake | place: Lake Croche, Canada...
CACAAGCGGACGGCCGGCTTGACCGCCTTGTTTGATCGCTAGTTTTGCATCCTTCCATTCACCGTCTTTAAAGATGATGACATCGTCGGCGCCTGCAGTTTTCAGCGCGGTGGCCAGTTGTGCCTGAGTCTCGACCCGCAGGTCGCGGGCCATGACATGGCCGACGAGCAAACCCGCGAATAGAACCGCACCCAGCACCCATTGAGCAAAGATCGATTTCATCGTTTGAGCAACAGGTTTGGCGGTCACGGGTAAGGGCGCAGCCCTACCCGTGAACTTAGCCGTGAAACAAGACGGGCAAACGTACATCAGAACTTCGATCCCTTATGGCTGAGCGTGTATGTGAAGAACACCGCGCGGTTTTCTCCGAGCAGACGCGTAGCGGCACTGGCACCGGTGCGGAGATATTGTTTGTCGAAAACGTTGTTCATGTTGACGGCGAAGGTGTGGGAGTAATTGGAACGAGCCACCAACGAGTAACGCGCGCCGAAGCTCCAAAGGTTGTAGGAAGGCGCCCTGAGGCTCCATTGACCCGTGGAACTCGTGACCACACGTTTGCCTGCCGAGGTCGTGGTGTAAACATCGCCAGCATTGGGTAACTCGGTGGGCGTGGAACCAACAAACGTGACTCCGACATTAGCCGAAAATCCCTTCAAGCTGCCGCGTCGTGGAGAATATTTTAGGCTCACGCTGCCGTTGTAGGGCGCCATGAAAGTGACGGAGCGGCCAATCGCCGCAGGGAAAGCCGTGCCGTAATCGGTGTAGATCGTGTGCACATGACCGTAGCTGGCCAAAAAGGAGAGCTCATCGGTCATGAGCCAATTTAAGTCGCCCTCAAACCCGCGCACGAGCTGATTACCATCGCGGCGCGTGGTCGTCACGTAATTGCCGGAGCCCTGGGGCGTCTCCATCAAATCGGTGACGGATACATTTTCACGACGAGCATAGAAACCGCTCACCGTATAATTCAGACGCTCATTTAAAAATGAGCCCTTGAAACCGTAGTCGTAACCATCAGCACGTTCGGATTTGTAAGATGGATCAGCGATGTCGACGGGGTTATCACCCTGGGCGACGAAGAAACTTTGGCTGTAGCTAGCGTAGGCGCGGAGATTAGAGGTGATTTTATAATTAACGCCGGCGTTAGGCTTAACTTGGGTGAATTCTTTCGCGATCAATTTACCGGTCGTATAGGTCGGATCGTAGGAGCGGAACAAAGCGTAATCCGCGGTGTTAGCGGTCGCACTCGCCAGATTATCGCGATGGCGGTAACGGACCAAATCATAACGGATACCGGCAAACGCGAGCAGGCGGCCTTGGTAGAACGCAGATTGATGACGAATCAAACCACCCATGACGGTGGTGTGGCGCTTGGTGTTGCGCGTCTGAACTTCGCCGGGCGATTCTTGGCTGCGTTTGGGGAAATAAGCGATGGGGCCGATTGGGTTGAAGTTCGAATCAAGGATGACGCGACGGGCCGTGCTCCAGGCAATGATGTCGGGATCGGTGGCGCCTGCGAAGCTGCGCGTCGGGTCCCAGCGGTAATAGTCGTTCAAATCAAACGTGATGAGAGTACGGTGGTCGATTTTTTGGTCGTTGGTTTTATACTCAGCCAGAAGATCACCTTGGAAGCCGCCCGTGTCTTCGTAGATGCGACCGCGGTTGGGCGTTGCGCCGCGCAAGGAGGAAATCGCCGTAGTGGAGACAGGGGGATTGATGCTCACGCTACCCCAAGCCGTGTTGAAATTGTAATCCCAACGCCGAGCGCGGGAATTGTTAGCAGAAACACGCGCGCTGAAAATTGAACTCAGCTTTTTTTCATAGATGGCCGTATAGGAAATATTGCCACGGTTAAGCTCAGTGACCGGGCCAAATGCGTTGTATTTACCGAGATTAAGGGCGTAGCCGATCGCGACGTCATCGGTGGTGGCAGCGGTGCCTTTTTGATCGATGACCAACGGGATAGCAGCAAGCGGAGAGTGACGCAGTTGCAGGAAATACTCGATCGAAACAAAAACTTTCGAACCATCGGCGAACACGTGGTCTACCGCCAAATAATATTCCTGGTTTCGATCCGTGGCGTAAGCCTGATCAAATTTGCGTTGGTAATGGCTCGCCGTGAGCACGTAGTTAGTGCGGCCCAAGGTGCCTTTTAATAGAGGACCCGTGGACTCGAGCGTGACGCGCTGCGTGCCGTAATCGCCGTAGTTGTAGAGCAGGGTTTGTTTTTCTTCGGCTTTGGGCTGTTTGGAAATAAAGTTTACCATACCACCAGGCGAGGTGCGGCCGTAGATAGCCGCGTTGGAGCCCTTAATAATTTCCATGCGATCAATGTTGCTCGAGCCGTAGCGGCCGAGGCGGAAAAAGCCGTCACGCAACTGATTCGACGAAGAGAAGCCGCGCAAATTGAAATTACCACCGATGTCCAAGCCGGTGAAATTACCGATCTGCGTAACATTGTCGGACAAGGTAAGTATGCCGAAGTCGGAAAAGAATTCACTCGTGAGCACGTTAACCGTGTACGGCAAATCGGCGATCTGGGTTTTCACGCGGCTGCCGGACATGGTCTCCGAAGCGGTGTAACCGCGATTGGCTTCGGTTTTAACTTCGAAAGCCGAGAGTTTGATCGTTTCAGAATCTGTCGTCAGCGCAGATTGCGCAAAAAGGCGCGAAGACAACAGCAGCGCGCAAAGTGCGGGCCTAAGAATAGAAAAATTTACCGATGAGGTCATTTGATTTGGTGGGTTTGTTAGGTAGAAATTGGTTATGGATAGAAAAGGGATGAGGCCCAATCACGCGGAGTTGTATCAAGCAGCGCTTACAGCTGCTTTTTCTTGGCCTCTTTTTTAGCGGCTTTTTCCGCTTTGTTGGCGTGGCGGCCTGTGCCATCGCCGTCATCGAGAATACCGCCGGCGGGGTTGAGTTGGTCGAGAGCAGCCTGGAGTTGCTGGCGAGCCGCGATCGCCGCCGGAATCTTTGTATCCGCCGAAACAAGTTTCTCGGAGAAGGGTGCGTCACTCATATCAAAAAGTTCGCCGGATTGCGTGAGTTTCCAGGAGGCACTTCGCACATACCATTGCCGAGCGAGTTGGAGATACACCCATTCACGAGCCTGCTTGCTTTCACCCCGGATCGAGGCAGCGAAGCTGTGACCATCGATTGTTTTTTTCTCGGGCAATTTAGCCCCAGCAATTTCAGCAAACGTAGGAACGAAGTCGGTAGAATCAATCATGTCACCGCGGACTTTACCGGCAGGCGTGACGCCGGGCCAATTGACGATCAGCGGCTCCAAGCTGCCTCCTTCGAGCATCGACCCTTTGGCCCCGTCAAGGCGACGGCCGCCAATCATTGCGTTGTCAGCCCGACCGTTGGCCGTGCCGTTGTCGCCGAAGAACACGATGAGCGTATTTTCGCGGAGATGTTGGCGCTCGAGTTCGGCGATGAGCTTACCGACGAGTTTATCCATATACTTCACGTTATCAGCATAGATGTCCTTGCTATCGGGCGCGCTGTCGGGAGTGGGTAAAATCTCCGTGTGAACGTGAGAGAGAGAATAATAGAGATAAAACGGCTTATCGTGATTCTTGGTGATGAAGTCTGTAACGAAACGATCCATCACATCGGGCAAATATTCCTTATCCTTCAACGGCGTCACTTTACCGTTAACTAGGTAGGTTTTTGCTTTCTCTTGGGTATTCCAATAAGCGCCACTGCCTTGGAATTTAAGGTGTTGATCAAAACCAAATTCGCCGGGCCCGAGCGGAAGCTGGCCCCATTTGCCTACGGCGGCGGTGACGTAGCCAGCAGATTTTAGAATTGTGGGCATCATCGTTTCTGCCGCGGGCGTGAAACGACCCGTGGCGTCCTGATTCGTGGCGCCGGTGCGGAAAAGATAACGGCCCGTCAAAATCGTGGCGCGCGAGGGACCGCAAAGAGACGGCGTATAAGCGTGCGTGTAACGCGTACCACCGCGCGCAAGGGCATCAATGTTGGGCGTCTTGTAATTATCGGCGCCGTAAGCGCTGACTTCACCCACCCCATAGTCATCAGCGAGAATAAAGATAATGTTGGGCTTGGCTGGTGTGGCAGCTTGGAGGGACACACTGAGCGCGAGGAGACTAGTAACTAGAAAGCTGAATCGAGTGAGGATCATGAAAGGAATTTTTTAGAATTTAACAGAGGCCGAGAGATCGTATTGCGCCGGCATGACGTAGGAATAGGTGTAACGGTTACTGCCGTTGGCCATAGTGGTGAAACCGGTCTTTCGGATCTTGTCGTTTTCCAAATCGGTGAGATTTTTAACGCCCATGCGGAAGCGCACCTGTTGGCCCCAAATTTTTTGGTCGCGCATCAAGTAAGCATTCAATAGGTGACTGGAGCCGCCGATCATCTGCTGGCCATTAGGTCGACCGAGTAGGTAATCATCACGCCACGTCCCGTTAACACCGAAACGTACGCCTTTGAGCGGCGCCCAAGCATCACGAGGCATCGCATAGTCGATCACCCAACTGCCAGACCAAGGTGACGCACGGGCACCGGTGGGTTTGCCGGGAATATCGAGGGAATCCAGCAACTGCTTGGCCAAGGCCAGCACAGCAGGGCTCTCATTTCCGCGAGCAACTGCAGCGGTGTAGTAAGCGCGAAACGACGACAGGTCAGGTTCGCCAAGGACCTGGGTACGAGCAAGGGTCAGACGGACCTGGAGTTGCTTCGTGGGCCGGAGAATGAGAGTGAGATCAGCACCGGTAGAATTTTCTAAAGATGGATAATTGCGCGCGGCGCTGGCGGTACCCGGAGCGCTATAAAGGTAGCCTGGGCTACCCGGCAGCACCGTGTTAGGATTCATCAAATCCTCAAGATTGGCAGCCGTTAGGTTGATGACATTGTTATATGAAAGCACAACGTTCTTACGATTAATGTCAAAAACGCCCAGCGTGAAACCGACGCGGCCGTTGAGCGCACTACCTTTAAGGCCAATTTCCTTCGTTGTACCCTCGACCGGACCGAAGCGTTTGTTGTCGAAGGTGACAAAATCTTGGAAACGGAATGACTCGGAATAGACACCGTATAAATTGATGTCCTTCGTGAGCACGAGCGTAAGCCCACCGGTGAACGAAGTGTTGTTGAGATTCTGCGATAGATTCTCTGAGTAGTCACCCTTGAGCGCGTCCTGATATTTTGGTGGGCGAATTGCTTCCTGAAATTGGCCGAAATAACGCGTGGTCGCGTAATCATATTCGCGGTTGGTGTCGCGGCGCACGCCGACAAGCGACAACAGGCGACCACCGAAATATTTTCCGCTCGCGGAAAATGAGGCCGCTGCGCTGCGCACAAATTGCGTGCCGCTTGCCGCATCAGTGCCCGAGGCAAAGAAACCCAACATGCGCATATCAACCGTGTTCGTGACCGGCGGATTGTTGAATTGCAGACGATCGAAAATTGCCCGCGAATAAAACGTGGGATCGTCGAGATAAAGTCGTAGACGACCGCGATCGTTGGTCGTGCTGATCGCTGTGGCGGTACCATTGAGGACGTTTTTAACGTTATAGCCTTGGAGGCGATAGTTGTCCTGCGAACTTTCGTTGTACTCGGCGGTGGCGACGAAGATCTGCTGCATCCACTTTAACTTATCCCAATTATAAACCATAGAGCCACGAAACGCGTCCGTGTCCGTTCCGAAATGTTTGCGGTCTGAAGCTGCGTCGATGAACGGTCGGCCGTTGACGTCGACGCTGATCGTGGTGTCGAAAGAGTTGTCATTACGATCAGATGCCTGATTTTGACGGTTATAACTGAGCTCAAACGAAACTGGGCCGATGCCTTGCTCGATGGTAATCGAATACGTATCGAAGGGCCGCGCTTGTTTGTCCCAAGAGCCACGGAGGTTGTAATGCTTGGGATAACCCTTGATCCGCTTGGTACCCACGGCGAGGCCAGCCGCATCGCGCATCGTGACATCGACGAAACTGCCTTCGATAAGCGATAGCGTGCCGCCCGCGACCGAGTTGGTTGCCAATCGATCCGCCGCAGACTGAGAAGCTTGTAGCACCCAAACATTGTCCGAGGTGTAGTAAGTGCCCGCAGTGCTCCAAGCGTTGGAGCGGGCGGATAGCTCCCAGACGTTTATGCCGGCGAAACCGCGCGTGTTATCGTATTTGCCTCTCTCACCTTCGACGCGAATCGAGGTGCGGGCAAAGGGTTGCCAGACCGCAGCGAGCGTCTCGCCTTCAAATTTATAAGCGGATGCGTCTTGAAACGTCTTGTCCTGCTTAAGCACGGCGTTGAAGCGCAGAGCGAGATTGGAACGGAGTTTGCGGTTAATATCGATCTGGTAACGATAGGCGCCCTCACTGTTTTGGTTGGCGAAGATCTCGCCAAAGTTTTTTAACAACGGGCGCTTGGTGAACGCCGCACCCTGCCCGCCCGGTTCGACGGCACCGAAAATCAACGAATTCGAGCCTTTGCCAAAGTCTATGCGTTCGACGTTGTAGGTATCGCTCGGGATGAACCAACGAAAGTAATTGCGACTGATGTTGTTCGTCTGGGTCATACCGCGGAACGAGAAATTGCCACCTTGATTGTCATTTTCCATCACCGGCAAGGCATAGACGTTAGCGACAAATTTAGCCGTTTCGTCGGCAGAAAACAGACCGAGGTCTTCCATGAAATCAGCGGTGATCGCATCGATGTTCACTGGAACGTCCTTGAGCGCCTGCTTCGTGCGCGTGGCCGAGAGCGTGTCATTAGCCGACCAACCTGTCTCACGCTCTGATGCAATTACAAACGGCGAAAGTCTGACGGCTTCCTCTTTTGTGGAAGGAGCGCCCGTTAGCACAGGAGCAACCTGCGCAGGAGAGGCCTGCATTAAGACAAGAAACAACCCTAGAGCTCTAATTAAGCTCAAACAATTTGGAGAAAATGTCATGGGGTATGGGGTATAACGATACACCAAAAACCCTGCACTGCGTTGCAGCAAAGTTCCCATTACTAGCATCGTTGAGTAATTAGATCGTATTTATACATTTAGTTGTTATTAGATAATGATTTAATATATTTTGCTAATATCATTAACCTGAAGCCAAAAGAAATTGCTATTTCAGGGACCCTATCTGTGCTTTCGCAACTCGAACCATGCCGGTCAAAATCAAGCGCGGATCAAAGCAGGTGAACGCTATTAAAGGTCCCATCTCGATGCAGCACGTGGCGGAACACGCGGGCGTTTCACGTTCATCGGTGTCGCTCGCTCTCCAACACCACCCCAGCATACCCGCCTCCACTCGTGAACGCATCCGCGCTACCGCACAGGAACTGGGTTACCGGCCGAATCCACTCGTAACTGCTCTCATGCGTAGTCGTCGGACGGTCGCACATGCTTCCACCGTTCGAGCTTCTTTGGGATTTCTGACCGCGGATGCACCCACGGACCGCTGGCGCGACGCGACCACGCATCGTAATTTCTACGCCGCAGCTACCACCCGAGCCGTGGAACGCGGCTTTAGCCTCGAGGAATTTTCCACCAGCGACCCCAAAATGCGGCCGGAGAGACTCATCGACCTGCTTCAAGCTCGCGGCATACACGGAATTCTCGTGGCTCCACTCACGGGCCAGAAAAACACGCTCCCTTTCAATTTAACCGGTTTTTCAGTCGTGGGCTTAGGTACCAGCGTGCAAGCGCCGGAAATCGATCGCGTCGCTGACGATCATTTTTACGCCGCTCATCTCGCTTATAATCAATCTTATGCACTCGGATATCGCAATATCGGGTTTGCCCTTGCCGCGGATGTCAGCCGGCGGCTCGAGCATCGCTGGCTTTCAGGCTACTTGGTAGCCCAACAACAACATTCCCCGCGCACCCGCATCCCCGTATTCATGCCTGAAACGCGTGAGGAAATCCCTCTTGGTTTAAACGCTTGGATCGCCCGACACCGCGTAGATGCCGTGATTTTTGCCCTACGCGATCCCAAGAAAATGAGCTGTGCCCCCGCCGGTACAGGGCTCATTTCACTATCCGTGCATGACGACAGTAACATCACCGGCATCCGCCAAGACGAGTTTCGAATCGGAGCTGAAGCCATCGACCTGCTCGTCGAGAAACTGCAGCGGTGGGATACCGGTGCGCTGCGCGGCACCCGCCTCCAACTCATACGCGGGGTCTGGAGCGCGGGGCTAAGCGCACCTGGAGCCGGGCTAAATCGCCAAGCCCTCTTACCCGAAAAATAAGTTAACTCCACCGCTTTGATGCTCGCTGCGGCCGTACCCGCGACCGCCATGTTCTGGGAAATCACTGCAGAATTTTCTCCACATCCACGGCCTGTCGCGTTCGTCTTTAACTGATCCCCCCTGCCCATAAACTCAACTCCCTACCCATGCTCCGTCATTTCCTCCCTGCCCTGATCCTTACCCTCGGTGGGTTAACTTCGCTCAGCGCCGCTGAAAACCAACTCACCCCTGCCGAAAAATCCGCCGGCTGGACTCTCCTCTTCGACGGTCAAACCATGAACGGGTGGCGACCTTACGCCGGCAAGCCCGCCGGCGGCTGGGAAGTCAAAGACGGCACACTCCACGCCATCGCCAAAGTCAAAGGCACCGAGCTCATCACCGAGAAAAAATTCAACGACTTCGAGTTCGCCTGGGAATGGAAACTCCCACTCGCCGGCAATAACGGCGTCAAATATTTCGTCACCGAGGCCCGCCCCGCCGCGCCTGGTCCCGAGTACCAAATGCTCGACGACGCTGGCCACCCCGATGGAAAGATCGGCACGCACCGCCAGACGGCCGCGTTTTACGACGTACTCCCGCCTGCCGCAGATAAACCCCTGAAACCTGTCGGCGAATGGAACGCCTCCCGCATCATCGTCAAAGGCAACCACGTCGAACACTGGCTCAACGGTAAAAACGTCCTCAGCTACGACCTCGGCAGCGACGCCGTCAAAGCCGGTCTCGCGAAGAGCAAATTCACTAAGCAACCCGGCTTCGGCGAAAAAATCGTTGGCCACATCATGCTCACCTACCACCAGGACGATTGCTGGTATCGAAACATCAAAATCCGCGAGTTGAAATAAACCCGCTCTAGGCGCTTGCTGCGATCTAGGCTCAATCGAGTCACAAAAAAACACCGCCCGATTTGGGCGGTGTTTTTGTTTAAGATTTTAATCCAAAAACCGTCGGTGAATTAAGCCTTTGGTTTCTGCTTCTTGAATTCTTTGTGCGAGGATTTTTGTTGGGCGTCCAAATCAGCAATCATCTTGGCCGCTTCATCATTTTTACCCGCCTTGAGCGCGGCTTCAAGTTTACCAACGAGCTCGATCATCTTCTTCATCTCAGTTTTGTATGACTCGACAAATTTCGCCTGATCCGCGGCAGGTTTTTCGGCCGTGATCTCGGGCTTGAAATCGAGCGAACCCTCCGCGGCGGACTTAATCGTGGCAATCAGCGCGAGGGATGACTCATTCTTCGTAGCATCGGAAACTTGGCGCTTCAGTTTACGGTAGGCGCCGTTGAGTTTTTCCATTTTATCACCAAGTTCAGTGTGCTTTTCTTCGCCCTTGGGGGCGGCTTTGGCGGCCTCGGCTTGCGCGAGGGGCGCGAAGGCGAGAGCGATGCAGGTGCTAGCGATGAGGAGACGGTTTTTCATAAGAAGGAGAGAATGTTTAAGACGCAGTCAGACGCTAAAAGATACGCGCGGAAGGGCCCCAGTCGGCAACTTCATTTCGCAGTTGAATCCACGGTTTCCTAGGCGAAGTCCAAACCACGCATCGTGCCAGTAGAGGTCGCAAATTTGTCAGATTCTAGACCCATGCGCTGTAACATCGAGACAAAGAGATTGGGAAGCGGATAATTCCGTTCTTTGTCGAAGGCAAGATGTTGGCCATGGCGGAAACCACCACCCGCAAACAGCGTCGGGAGATTCGTCGTCACATGGGTGTTAGCGTTACCAAGATTGGAGCCGTAAAGAATCATTGAACGATCAAGGAGCGTTTCACCCTCTTCACGCACGTTTTTAAGATCGGTGAAAAGTTGATTGAGCAACTTCATATGCCATTCATCAATCGCCTTCAATTGCGCGAGTTTTTCGGTGGATTTTCCGTGATGGGAAAGATTGTGATAAGCATCGGTGCTCTTGTGATCACCAAACTCGATGGCCGGTGAATTCACGCTATCCAACATGAGCGAGATCGAGCGCGTAGAATCCGTTTCAAACGCGAGGCGCGCCATGTCGTACATGAGTTTCACCTTGTCCATGTACTCGCGAGGACTAGCGGGATCGAGTGGGACGGGCGCGTCGATCTTTGGCTTGGGTTTACGCTCCCATTCCTTCGACATTTGCATGCGTTGTTCTAGATCGCGCACACTGGTAAAATATTGGTCTAGCCGATCGCGGTCGCGAGCCGTCACTCCACGCTGCAGGTCTTTCGCCTGACCAGCCACGGCGTCAAGAATGCTGCGACCGAGGTCGAGCTTGCGCATCTGCGCATTCACTTCGGACGGAGTACCCTGGATAAACAAACGCCGAAAAACATCTGACGCTTTTTCCTCACAGGGAATGAGCACACCCGAACCCGTCCAGGAAAGACTGCGAGAACCCTGAGCGACATTGACGCCTAGCGTCAGCGACGGGAAACGTGTCTGGTAGCCGATGCGCTCGGCGATATATTGATCGAGCGAGATTGTGTTGCGAAATCCGCCGCTGCCAGGGTGCGGCGCCGCCGTCAGAAAACAAATATCGGCTGGATGGCCGCCATCGACGTCGGGATGCGACACGCCACTGAACACCGTAAAATCATCCCGGTGCTCCTTTAACATCTCAAGGTACGGAGAGAGCATGTAATCTCGGCCTGTCGTCGTGGGAAAAAATTGATCTTGGACGAGCCCGAGGTTGTTGCAGATAGCGAGCATTCGGCGCGGTTTATCCACAGCCTCTTTCGCCGCCTGCGCCCGCGCGAAAGTCGGTAACATCGAATCCAGCAGCGGCAAAGAAAGCGTGATGCCCGCCCCGCGCAAAAACTGACGTCGCGAGAGTGCCCGCCGCGTAGAGACGTAAGAGCCGAGCGAAGAACTGGAATTAGGGGAATGCTTCATGGGGCGGGGAACGGCTACTTATTAAGGAAAAGCGGGCTTTGTACGAGCTCATGCACAAGCGTGCGCACGCCGTACTGGCGCGAGCGGGCGCGTTGCAAAATTTGCTCGATGGTCGCGCGATCCGAGAAATTGATTGGCGCGCCGGTAGCGTAAACCGCGAATTGCCGCACCAGATTTCGGGCAAGTTGAGCCTCATCGGCGAGCAACAGTCGCTTGAAATCGCGGATGTCCCCAAACGCCCGCCCGTCAGGCAACACCCCGCTCGGGTCTACGGGCAACGCCGTATGAAACAAAAATTTCTGCCCGCCCTTACCAATACCCGGATCGGGCTTAGTGTCACTCGCGGCGCGGTAACAATCACGCCAGCCGCCCATCACGTCGAAACTTTCCAAAGCAAAACCGGCCGGATCGATTTTTGTGTGACACGCGGCGCAACTTTCCTGGATGCGGTGTTTCTCGAGTTGTTGTCGGATTGTAGTCGCCCCGCGCGTATCAGGATCGACGGCAGGCACGCTCGGCGGCGGGGGCGGGGGCGGCAGACCGAGAAGCCGCTCCATGATCCAAGCACCCCGCAGGACGGGCGAAGTCGTGGTGCCATTCGCCGTGATTTTGAGCACAGCGGCCTGCGTCAGCAGGCCGCCACGCGGGCTGTCACTAGGCAAGCCCACCTTGCGAACCGCTACTCCCTCGATCGGCGGTAAACCATAGTGCGCGGCGAGACGTTCGTTAACATATACGTAATCACTGGAAGCTACATCGCGTGCCGGTAAATCGCCACGTAACAACTCTGCAAAAAACATGCGCGTTTCCTCGAGCGCCGATTCTTCAAGATGATCATCGAGGTAGTAGTCTGGGTAGAGCGTGGAGTCCGGCGCAGTCGCGGTAATTTTGCGCAGGTCGAGCCAGTAATCTAAAAAAGCTTCCGTAAAGCGCTGTGCTTTCGAGTCATTGAGCAAACGCTCCGTCTGCGCACGCAACACTTCAGGCCGATGCAATTCTGAACGCGCCGCGAGTTGGCGTAATGCATCATCAGGCGGTGAGTTCCAAAGAAAAAATGCCAGTCGCGAAGCCAGCGCGTAATCGTCGAGCGGCCCGATTTTTTCATCGAGGCTAATAAATTCAGAAGAACACAACACCGCCGTGTAACCAGCGATCATGGCATCAACAAAGGTGCTTCCGGTTCGCAACGCACCCTCGATCACGGGCAGGAAACGTATCGCCTCGGCGTCACTCACAGGTCGCCGATACGCATGTTGGGAAAAATTACGCAAAAGCTGCGCCGCATCCTGTTTAGGATGCTCGGAGATGATTTCAATTGGACCGCCTTTCTTCACAGCAGCTTTGAGCGGTAAATTACCAAAGAGCAACCGGTGACCCGCGCCCGGGCCGGTATCGTCTGGGATTGGGCCCTCAACCTCAAGCCAACGAAACACGACGCCGGGCTGACCATCGGGCTCGGCGAGAGGATTTTGAAAACGACCCGCACCGGGACGCGAACGGAAAAGTCGGCCAGCATCGGGTCGGATCGTTTCTTTTTCCAAGAGCCATACGTCTAACTCGCGGACACTCGGCTCCGGCGTAAGATCAAACGTACCCAATCGCCGCAGCTGACGCGGGGGCAACTCAGAATAAATCGTGATCGCTTCGCCCCGCCGACCCGGCGCGATGTCGTCGAGATCCGGTATCCACCAGCGCACGGGCTTCGGCGCAGGGGCTTTTTTGCCGGGCTCGGGCGCTTTCACCGGATCCGGTTTCCCTGGGCCAACCCAAACGGTGTGTCCGCTGAAACGCAGCCGATAATGTCCGGCGACGGGCGCACGGAATTGGTTAAATTTTGGCTCAATCGGCTCGTAACTACCTGCCACAACACCGACGCCTTCGAGTTCACGTTTCACGGGATCGGCCGCACCAACGGTGAGGGGCGCGGCCTCGCGGCGGACGTCGGGTTGGGCCTGAAACCCGAGCACCGGAAAGGTCGCGCGCTCTGGAGCGTTGTTGAACACTGAAAATTTCATCGGGCCGGTATAGCTGCGTTGATCACGCGCGTAGTAGCGTTTGACTGTCGTAGGCAACGGCGTGATTTGCGGAGCAATCACCTGGCGAAGCGCATAATCGGCCGCGCCAAGGTAGCGCGCCATTTGCACGTGGGAAACATCGAGACGTTCACCGACTTTATTGAAACGGAAAGCCTCACCGTCCTCAGGCAATGAATCGCGCACCTGGAGCCACGGCGCGTGAAGAAGATCACGCAAGGCATTTTCGTATTCGTAGCGGTTAAGCCGGCGTCGACTCGCGCGGCCTTCGACGGCGATACGACTGCGGTCAATCTGAGTGAGCGTAGTAGAAAGTGTCTCAGTAAATGCCGATAACTCTGCGGGCGTCGGTCGCGGCTTCGGCTTGGGCGGCATCTCGCCGGAATTTACGCGATCGAAAATTTTCACCCAGAGCGCGATATTTTTGGGTTCCGAGGTGAGCGATAGCAGCGCAGCTGAAGTCAGATCGAGGCCGCCTTTTTTATCGTCGTCGTTATGACAGCTAGAGCAGCGGTTATCGATCATGCTCATGACCGGCTCAGGGAGCTCCGCGCCGTGAGCGAAAACCAGCGAAAGCAAAAATGAGACAGATAGCCCTGCGAGAATCCGCACTCCATTCGAGGCGCACGGCGCAGCGAATTTTTCGAAGTAAAAGAAGAACACGGGGCGGGGCATGGGCAACAGTGGGACGAGAAAAGAGCAAAACGATGGCCAGACGGGCAAGCGAGCCCAAGGTTTCGAGCCCTTAAGGGCGTGGTCGCGCGGCCTGGAGTTTGAGTCGCTCGGCCTCGTCGTAATGATCGAGCGCTTCGAGTGAGCGGCCGAGTTGGCGGAGAATTTGCGCGAGGTTTTCGTGGGCTTCGATGAAGGCGGGGCGGAGACGGAGCGCGTGACGAAATTCCGACACGGCTTCGGTCAACTCGCCTATGCTGGCGAGGGCTACGGCGAGGTTGCAATGCAAGTCGGCGTCGGCGGGCGCGGCCTGCAGACCTGCGCGAAACGTACGGGCGGCGTCAGCCCAGCGCTCGGCCTGTGCGAACGCGTTACCTAAAGTCGCATAAGCGGCTGGGGCGCGCGAATCGAGGAGAACGAGTTTTTCAAACTGTGCGATTGCCTCGGCTTGCTGCCCGGCGCGAGAGAAAGTCGTGCCCCAATCTCGGCGGATTTTGGGTGAGGTGGGGTTAAGTTGCGCGGCCGCGGCGAAACGCGCGAGAGCATCACTCACGCGCCCAGCAGAGGCGAGGGCGAGCGCGTAGTTGGCAAGAGTTTCGGCCGATTTGGGGTCGAGTTGCAGAGCGCGTTCGTAGCTTGAGAAGGCCTCAGGCCAGCGGCCTAAGTCGCGAAGGACATTGGCGCGGTTGCCATGGGCGGTGGCATGATTAGGCTGCAGTTGAATCGCGGTTTCAAAGTGCGTCAATGCGTCGGCAAGGCGGCCTTGGGCGCTGAGTTCGCAAGCGAGGTTGTTATGCGCTTCGGGGTAGTCGGGCTTCGCGGCGAGGGCTTTTTCGTACTGCGCGGTGGCTTCAGCAATGCGGCCGAGGCTGCGAAACGCGTTACCGAGGTTGTTGTGCACTTCCGCGTAACCGGGGCGCAGGACAAGCGCACGTTCGAGTAGCGGAATCGCCGCAAGGGGTTGGCCGATCACAACGAGTTCGCAGGCTAGGTCGTTGTGGCCCGGGGCATCGTTGGGGCGTAGCTCGAGTGCGCGACGGAAGCTAGCTATAGCTTCGTCATGACGACCTTTTTTGGCGAGGGTATCGCCGAGATTAAACCACGCCATGGCGGCGCTAGGATTGCGCGCGAGCGTGGCGCGCCAGAGAGATTCGTGGCTGAGGTATTCGAGGCTCTCGCGCCACGTGAGTATACCCAAAACCGCCAGCAAAGCGGCGGGGCCGATCACGCGGAGCCGAGCCCAAGCGGCAGGCAAGCGCTCGAGTGCGACGGTGAGGCCGGCGCCAACGAGCGCGAGCGGGCCCATGCTGGCGAGGTATTGAAAATGATCTCCAACAAAGGAATAGCGGAAAAAATAGATGTTAAAAAATCCGAGTACGGGAAATAGCATCGCGCCGAAAAAAATCGCCGCGGCAAAGACGGGCCGTAACGCGCTGTCGCGCCGCCACCACATAAAACCGAGCATGAGAAGCATCGCTGCGAGCGGGCCATACACTCGCAGATCGGCTCCGTCGATCTGCCAGCGGGGATAGATAAAAATTAGATCGGCTGGCCAGGCGAGTTTACCTAGATAAAACCAAACCACGTGGCCGGCGATGGCGCAACGTTCAGGCCAGGTCTGCGCCCAAGCGGCACCTTCTGCGCCCGAGTGGACGCGTTGCTCCCAGATTGTCCAACCAGCGGCACTCAGAGACAAAGCGAAGAAGGGAATCAGCGGCAAAAGATCGCGCCAGCTGAGCCGACGCCGCAACCACCACATGATCAATGCTAGCACGACGGGTAAGGTCACCGTTGAGGGTTTGCTCAGGATCGCGAGCACTGCACTCAGTAGGGCGAGCACGTAGAAGTGGCTCTTAGTACTGCGAGCCTTGACCCCACCCGTTGCCGTGTAGGTTGACGTGAAAAACGGGGTCGAGGCTTCCTGTGTTTTCAGCCATCGCAGGTAAAAACCAATCGCGAGAAGAAAAAAGACGGCAGACTGGGTGTTCTTAAGTTCGCAAATCCAGGCGACGGATTCGACTTGGACGGGATGCAACGCCCAGAGTGCGGCTCCAAGCCAGGCGCCGCGTGCATTAAGCTGGCGAAGTACCCGCCAGAGAAGCACGGCGGAGAGCGCGTGGCAGGCAAGCGTGACCAGATGATAGCCGAGCGGGTGTACGCCCCAGAGCGCGTGTTGAACCCAGAAATTTGTCAGAACGAGGGGGAAATAATTAGCCGCAGCCGTAGTCCAGATTTCGCGCAGACCGAGCGGGCCGATGATGGTGGGATTGGCGGTGACGTGAAGATCATCGTCCCAGAGAAATTCACCGGGCAATACGCCGAGGTACGCCGTAACCACAGCCGCGACGAGGGCGAAACCCCAAATCAGGGCACGATCCGGCCCCTTAGGGCGAATCGGCGCGGAGGAGAACGGCGGGCGCATACGGGGTATCAAGAAGCGCAGGGATGAAGCGATGCGAGGCAGAAGCCTAGATGTCTTACGAGAATGATGCGCGGACAAAAAAACGCCAGCCGAAAGGCTGGCGTTTTAACGCGGATGAATAGGAAACGCGGAAATTAGAACTGGCCTTTAACACCGAAGACCCAGTTGGACCCGTAAGATTCGATTTGGCGCAGGTAGCCGTTCCTTCCTTCCTGCGTGCCCGTGGGCGACTCGTACCAGCGATCGGGCATATTGGTGATGTTGCGGCCCTGGGCGTAGAGCGAAACATATTTGGTGAGGCGAATCGTGAGCGAGGCGTCGAATTTGGTTAATTGGCCGACGTAACGGCCGTAGGTGCTACTCTCAGGTTTATCATCGACCCAAATCATGCCGAACGAGGCGTTGAATCGGCCGTAAGAATAACCGAGGCGCGAGGTGACACGGTGCGGAGCAAGCTGTTGACGGCGGACATTGGCGTAAGTGCGGCCATAAGTGAAACCGACGTTGATACCGCGCAGATAAGGTCCAGGCAGAAACCCGAGCGTCTGATTATAGCTGAGATCCATGTTACGCAGCTGTTCTTCATTAGCATTATTTGTGCGGACACGGAACGTGTAGGCCGCAAAATCAGGATCATCGATACCGAACTGCGAGGCCGTGTAATCGAAATCCTGAATGAAGTTGCGGGCCTTGTCCTGCGAGAAAGCGATAGAGGCCTGACCAGGCGAACGACCTTCGAAGTAATAAGCCAGACGAGTCTGGAACACCGTGTGGAACTCGGGAAGTAATTTAGGATTAGGTGTGGAAACGCGCTGATTAGTCTCGTCGATGTTCCAAGGACCGGTCAGGTCATTAATCGGTGGACGAGCAATACCTTTGTTAGCACCGGCTTGGAATTCTAAGTTAGGTAAAATTTGGTATTTCATCAAAAGCGACGGAAACCAATTTTGGTAATTCGAAGTACGGTGTTTTAGCGGCTGGCTCTCATATTGATACTTCATGCCGGCGATAGTGAGGGGGCGGCCAGAATTAGTACCAGTTGCATTAACAGCATATCCCGCGGCAATGACCTCGGCTCGCGAGCGAGGATTGAGCTCGTCGAAGGTGTTTTGGGTTTCCTCGAGGCGAAAGCCGTAACGGAACTGCAACTTGGCGTTAATCCGCATGTCAGCCTGGAGATAGCCGGCGGTGACGGTTTGCTGAAAGCCCATGGGCGAGCCGATCGCGATGGCGATCTGGCCGGGCCAGTCGAGCGAGCGCCCCACCGGCGACGACGAGTTCTGGGCCAGCGCCAGCGAGACTCCGGCGCTGATCAACGCCAGGACCAGCACCGCGATGAACGCCCACCGCCAACTGGCGTTCTCGTCGCTACCGAAGGAGAGC
>Ga0114958_10001606_pt1 | contig 17588 bp, 11 predicted proteins | sample C_130208_EF_Meta_FD_89577 | JGI IMG/M metagenome (GOLD analysis project Ga0114958, IMG submission 89577) | Freshwater microbial communities from Lake Croche, Canada to study carbon cycling - C_130208_EF_MetaG | ecosystem: Environmental > Aquatic > Freshwater > Lake | place: Lake Croche, Canada...
AGCAGGTGCTATAGAACCTATAGTAACTAAAGCAGCAGGTGGTGTGGCTGAAGAAGAACCTTTAGTAACTAAAGCAGCAGGTGGTGTGGCTGAAGAAGAACCTTTAGTAACTAAAGCAGCAGGTGGTGTATCTGTTGCTGCTACTACTACTGCTACTTCTGCTACTTCTGCTGCTACTACTGCTGCTACTACTGATACTGCTTCATTTAGTGCTATTCCAGACATAATTATACCTAGTGAAGAATTAAATTATGATAATCGTGATTATGATATTTTTGACTTTGAAAATTTTGATTTAAGTGAAATGACTGCTTCTGATCATGCTAGAAAAGGAACAGATAAAATTCGTGAATATGCATTTAAAATGACCGCTTTATTATTTGATAAAGCAATATATGGTTATACTTTATCTGCTCTTCATTATACATCAGATGATAGTGATAGAGAAAATATTATAAAGATATTAACAAAATACTATACCAAAGAACTTGAATATTATACAAAAGATTATTTACCAGAAAGAATAGATCCATATAGAGAAAAATTAAGACAAGTATCATTACCTACTTTTTTAACAACAAATAAATATATGAGAGTAGGTTGTTTAAAATTTCATATGTTAGATAAATCCACTTTTTATATTGATCATATTGATGCATGGATTATGGAAAAAGGCAGCGGTTTACAAATGATATGTTCATTATTAAAAATATTTTTACCTACGTTTACAACAATAATGTTAACAGCTGAAACTGGAGCTGCTAAAGAGTATTGGAAAACCCTAGGATTTACAGTTACTGGACGAGAATCTGGACGAGAATTAATTAATACAAATATTCACGAGACAATACTTTCAAAATGTAGTCCTTTAGCACCAAATGTTAAATTAATTCTTAAATTAAATGATGTATATACTAATGATTTGGAAGCAGTAAAACATGAATTAGTAAGTTAAATTATATGTACGGTTAATTTTATTATTTATAAAAATTGAATATTTATTAATTTATAACTTAATTTAATAAATATTTACACTATGGCTACTAAATTCGCGACAGAGTTAGCTATCAAGATGACTACTAAATTTGCAACAGAGTTAGATTCTATCAAATCTGTTTTTGCAGATGATCTATTTACAATTGAATGTACTGATAATACATCACATAAAGTACCATATAATAATTATACTATCAAAGAAACAAGAACAACAATTCGAATTTGTTGCTTAAACATATTTTATCAAGATTCAAAAACGATTGAAATTATTGCAATCAATAAAGGAAAAAATATATCTGGAACAGAAATCATGAAAAGAATTGATCAAATAGCTATAAATGAATCTATTAATGAAATACAATTAGAAGATGCTTCTGATATATTAGTATGTAAATTAAATAAAAAATATGATATACCATTAGGATTATTAAAAATACTAATAAGTGGTCAAACATGGTATAATCAATTAGGATTTTATTCAAAGAATCAAGAAATTATCGATAGACATAATTATTTAGTAATTGAAAAAACATTAGAAGATTTTTTAACTTTTTATGCAGATGATAATATATATGGATATATACAAGATCCATTTTTAGAAATTTGGCTCAAAAGACCGACTAAAGAATTTTTTATATATATTAAAAATGAATTAAAAAATAATATAGTTGACATTCCATTACAATTAATATTACAATTATTTAAATATATTTATCAAAATAAATTAGTAATGTTTGCAAAAAATATGCGATGTTATAAAAAAATTGTTTAAAAATATTCTTCTTTTCAATATAAAAATTGAAATATATATCTATATATTCTTTTTTTAAATATATAAAATATGAATTATTTACTTAAAAAAACAGAATTAAGAGAAATTAATATAATTAAATCTCTTGCACCTTTTTACATTTCAAATGCCAATTTTTATCTTAGTTTGGGTTTTTGTTTTCGTGCGGAAATTGTTTTATTTGTTTTAAATCAATATATTTATTCAATTTATCTAATTTATCATTTTCAATATCAAAAGTTATAAATTTAGAATTTGGAAATTTGGAAAAAAAAGTTTCTATATTTGTATAATGTTTATTTACAAAATCAATAAAAGATTCGTCTGCCGTATTATCCAATAAATTACTATTATACCTAATTAGTCTTTCATGATACTTATCCCACCTTTTAAATGAAGATAATAATTTCCTTGGATCTCGTTTATTAAGAATAAAAATAGAGTCTGGATTTTCATTATATAATTGCTCATAATCAGTTATTTGTGGCCAATGATTATTATTTTCGTCAATACAAACATCCATTTGAGTAATAACATCTGTGTTAAGAAAATCATTTAATAATGGTTTATTCATTTGTTTATTTTTGTATATCATTGTTCCAATAATTCCATCTTTAGCTGACCAATGATAAGAATTATAACCTAGTTCTATAAATAATTTTTGGAAAGAACTGGTTCCTGATTTTGGAAATCCAACTAATAATATCATATATTATTTATATGTATATATATATAATATTATAATAAATATGCGATGTTATAAAAAAATTGTTTAAAAATATTCTTCTTTTCAATATAAAAATTGAAATATATATCTATATATTCTTTTTATAATATATAATATATGAATTATTTACTTAAAAAAACAGAATTAAGAGAAATTGATTCAAAATTAGAAGAAATATTTAATGAAATTAATATAATTAAATCTCTTAAAAAAATGCATGTTTTAGAGATTGGAATTGGTAATGGTAATAAAAGTATACCAATATCTAGTAAATTTAAATCATATTATGGTATAGAAAAATCTACTCCAATTTACAATAATTTTTTATCATTATGTAAAAATCATAAATGCAATATAAAATCATTTAATATGAATTTAACAGAATTTGTAGATTATACTACAAAAAAATTTGATATGATTATTTTAATTAATACTATCCATTTTATTGGTGTTACTGAATTGCTTCTACAAAGTTCAAAAATACTTAAAAAAAATGGTTACATAATAATTCAAAATCCACATGAAATTGCATATGGTTGGGGAGATAAAGAACTAGTTCAAGATTCAGAATTATTTAATGAATCTGTTTGGTTAAAATATAAAAAAAATTTAGAAAAATGTTATAATGAACTGTTCCATAATAAATTTTTATTTAAGTTTGAACAAAATCAAAGATTTAAATTTTTCTTATTAAAAATTTAATAAGTATTAAATATATTTCAATATATTGAAATATATCTAAATCTAATTCTAAAAATGTTGTTATATTTTTATTGATACTTTTTAATATAACCAAATCACTCTAATCACTAAAATGACTCTAATCACTATAATAACTCTAATTACCTAATTACCTAATAACCTAAATAACCAATGTCACCAAATTGTCACTTTTTTAGTTGCCTTTTTTTTGTTTTTTTTGTGTTGATGCACTGCTTGTATACTTTCTTTTTTTAGAAACAGTTGCAGCAACTGTAGATGATTCAGCAGAAGCAGATGATACAAAATCTACAGTTGCTGCGTAGAATGTTGCGCTTGCAATAGCAGTAGCAGCAGTAGCAGTAGCAGCAGCAGTAGCGGCAGCAGTAGCGGCAGCAGCAGTAGCAGCAGTAGCAGCAGTAGCGGCAGTAGCAGCAGTAGCGGCAGCAGTTGCAGCAGCAGTTGCAGCAGCAGTTGCAGCAGCAGCAATAGCAGTAGCGGCAGTAGCGGCAGCAGTAGCAACAGTAGCAGAAGTAGCAGTAGGAGTAGCAGTTGCAGCAGCAGTAGGAGTGACAGTAGCAGCAACAATAGTAGAATCATTATCATCTAATGTATACATTATTGCAGCTGCAAAGGGTAAGAACGGATTATGTTGATCAGAGGCTAAGGGATAGTTGTCAACAACCTCCCATCGCTTTTTATAACAATAGGCCTCGTAGAATTGTACCCACTCTTCGTCATCATCAACGTTAATGTTTCTGACTGAAAAACCTTTGATTACTAATTCGTTGATGATAAGCAATAGATTATGCATTTGCAATTGTTGATCAACTGGTTCTGCTACTAGTACTAGTTTTTTTGCTGCATCAATTATGCAGCAAATGAGATCATCGTGAATAGCTTGATCACTATTGAGTGATGTAAAGCTAATCATATCTTCAACAAATGTATTTAGATCGTCAATTTGACCTTCTTCTAGTATTTTTATAAAGTTTTGCAGCGTTCCTTGCATAAAAATCTTTGTATATAATGGATTCAAAAAGTGCCAGGAAAAATGCACTTTACGAATAAACTTGCGAAGTGCGATTAAGAAATTTAAAAACGGATCAATTGTTCTTTCCAACAATGTTGAATCTTTTGACATTATCTCAAGATATTTTTTAAAAAAGTCACAGACTCTGTTAGCCATTGTGTTGATCAACGTTTCTCTTGGCTATGTCTTGATTGAACTGTGTGTGTTGATTGCAGTATATCTATGTGTGTGCTATTTATGTATAAATAGTTTGTATAGTTTAATAATTTCAATTTTTTTTAATTTATGGCAGTTAAAACCATCCCGTTTATATTATGGGAGATTCTAACCTTTTCCTTTCCAGTTAACCAGTGGCCTGTCTTTAAATTATATCCATCTAGAGAGTGTGGGTTATCTCTTCCACCTGCAAACAACACCAAGTGTCCACACAATGCCATTTTACATTGCTTTCTATCTGTTGGACAGATAGGGCTCACAACCCCCCATTGCTGGCTTACTTTGTCTCTTCTCTCGACAGTACGACCACTCGCTGCATACAATACCCCCTCGTATGTAAAGACATAGGGGGATCTTCTTGGGTTTGACAATGGAGATAACTCCTCAATCGTCTTATTTATAGGATCAACACGACGAACATTCGCTACAGGATTACCATCTCTCTCACCTCCTATCGCTAACAGTGTTTCTTTGTCTTGAATCAAACTGTAATCAATTATATCAGTTGGTAGAGGATAGCTGGACCAACTACCATCAACAAGCTCGTATAAATTGCTAGGTGTAACTGCGCAAAGGTTTCCGTGCCACGAGATCAAAGATAAAACGCCAGTAAATGGGAGCCGGATAATGGTTATTTTGCCAGTTGCCAAGTTGGTTGCTTGCAAATATAAGGTAGTATCAGCACCTCCAGCACCTCCAGCACCTCCAGCACCTCCAGCACCTCCAGCACCTCCAGCACCATCAGCACCTCCAGCACCTCCACCTCCACCAGCTGATGCGGCAGCTTCTGCTATCAAAATTACTTGAAGTCCGGGTGCTGGTTCTGGATAATCTGCGACTGCATTAAGTGCATCTTGTGTTGAACAGATGATATATAGTTGTCCTTTGAAATAAATACCACAGGAAGAACCACCAGTAGGAAATCTATATGGTTGCTCTTTCTGGTACAACTTGCCATTTTCTTGGTAACCAATTACAAAACTTGCATGTTGTGAAGTAAATGCAACTCGGCCTGAATGTTTGAAGTACAAGGCATGAATTAATGAAAGAGCATAACTCCCCCTTTTACGCGAGTGTGGTCTGGGGTTATGCATTCGAAGCAATTCCCACCAGATGTCCCCCCACTTGACTGAATGTATCAGAAGAATAGAACTTGTCTCTCCTAGTATTGCGATTGCACGTGGTTCAAGGAACAACATTATATGAGTTACGACATCCGGGTTGAGTTTTGCAAATGCTGGTGCTGCACTAACAGCTGACTCTGAACTGATATCCGAGTCTTGTAACCTTGCAGTAAATGCTGCTAGTACAGTAAAAGCTAGTACTACTGAAGATCTAATCGAGTGCCAATACAAAAGAAAGGCAAAAAAAGCTATATCTGCATACTCTGCACCAGCTGCTGGTACTAAACCAGTTACTAAATCTGCACTAGCTGCTGACTCAGCACTAGCTGTTGACTCTGCACTAGCTGCTGGCTCTGCACTAGCTGCTTGTGCTAAACTAGCTGCAGAGTTTTGTACTCGTTCTGCTATTTGCTTGGCAAGAGCGTTCATTGTTGGATGTTTCTTGTTTTCTTTGATCCAATGGATAATATTATTATTATAAGTATAGTATACTGTTTTTTTTTCAATTTTTTAACAAAAAGATTGATAATATCTATTAATATCTAATTATAAAATATATGAATTACAAAAAATTAATTATAAAAGTAATTAAATATATAATTAGATATGGTATTCCAGTATATTTAGAAAAATTTAAAAATATAAATATTGATTATTTAAATATAAATATTGACAATGATGATAAATTTTTAATATTTATAAATAAAATAATAAAAGCATACCATAAACATTCTTTTATACGTTTACAATACAATAATTTACAATCTAATGTAGTTATAAATAAATCAACTAAATTTAATTATAAAAATAAAATTGGAAAAATAACATTATATAGTTATGATACATTTAGTGAATCTACAAATAATATTAAACAATATACTAAAAATATTATTGAATTTTTAAATTTACATGAAAATGAATTTAATGGTTTAATTATTGATTTTAGAAAACATAGTGGTGGTAATATGTGGCCATTAATAGATGCTTTTGAAAGATTTTTTAATAATACAACACTTTTTGCTTGGGAAAATAAAAAAATAAAATTTAATGAAAAAAAATGGTGTAATTTAATAAATGGAAATTTTAAATGCAATCAATCATATATTAATAATGATATTAAGACATTATATCCTATTGCAATTATTATTGGAAAAAAAACTGGATCTGCAGGAGAATTTGTTGCATCTTGTTTTTTAAATAGTAAAAAAGTAAAATTATTTGGAGAAAAAAGTGCTGGTTTTTTATCTGTAAATAATACATTTACAGTAAATAAATTTGTTTTGAATTTAACTACTAAATTACAAACATCAAAAAATGGTAAATTTTGTGAATTTATTGAACCTGATATGTATACCACTAAACCTATTTTAGAAGCAAATAAATGGATTAAACATTTTGATCAATAATATATTTATAAATATATTATTATCTATTCTATTTATGCTATTCTATTTATGCTATTCTATTTACATATCTGTATAATTAAAAAATTTTTTCTCAACTAATATTAGTGTTGAGCCATAGTTTGTATTTTCTTGTCTTTCATGTATTGTTTCCCTCTCTGGATCATCTACTGGATCATCTACTCGAACCCCATTTTTTCCTAAATGTCGAGGTCCAATGATGGTATCTGATATCCATGTTCCATCATCTGAAAAGCAATCAAAAGTACTCATAGATATACGTATAAATCTAGAATCTATGCAAAATACTTGACTAAAGCCAGAACTAACATAAATATATGTTTTTGTATAAACTTGCCACTCATTTGGTCGAATGTATTTACAAAAATAACCACCAAAATGTCCAAAAGAATATAAATCATTGCCACTCTTTATAAATCCTGCGCCATAGAAATCAATTGAATTATCAACAATTGATTCTCCCGTAAAAATATTAAAAATAAGTAATTCAGAATTGTTATAACCTGGCATGTAAAGTAAACCATTGTACTCGACCACAGATTGCCTAGTATAATAAAAAGGAAGCTCAGTTGAAAGCAATGTAAATGTTAAGTGTACTGGATCAAACTCGTATATAGTATTAACTACAACTGGATGTACTATATTACCAGAATAACCACCAACAATATATATCTTGTCACCAATTGCAACTACATCATAGTTAAACAAATTCTTTGGTAGCAAGATTGATTCAAGTATTCTACTTTCTTGTGTAAGTAAATCATGGACTTCTATAGTACGATAAGTTGTTCTGTTATATATATAGCTGCCTCCAATGTAGTAAATGCAGCCGTTTAGATAAATACAATGATGACCAACTCGATCTATTAACATCGGCACATATTGACTTATAGTAAAGGTATTAGCATCCAACACAAATTTGGATACTACGTCTTTCGCATTTGACGGACGGATATGGTGATGACCACCCGATATATACAAGCCCGACTCTGATATCATATTCCGTAAGATGAATAAGACATCTTTAATTGGCATCGTAGAAGCAAATGTTCTTTTGTAATATTCCTTACCTAGAAACACTAGCAAACGTCTGAGAACATAGTCTGCTATAGCACAATATTGCTTGCTGCAGCTACGAAGCAGAAATAAACTTTGTACATCCAAAAAAAATGCAAATAATGCATCTTCAGGATAAACAGAGATACTTGGGTCGATGTTCTGAGATGCGATGTCAGCAGGATTTGTGTCAGAACACAGATATGGCGTGTCAGAACACATAGATGCAATGTCAGAACGATTTGTATCAGAACACATAGATGCAGTGTCAGAGTTCTGACATGTAACAGCAAAACATTGACCCATGATGTCAACTGCAGCTGTCAAAAATAGAGATAACTTAAACTATTAATGTGTTTGATAAATAAATATTTTTTCAATTTTTTATATAAAGTATATTTAATGAAATCAATAATAATATATGATAATGAAAGTTCATTAAGATCTTTTGAAAAATATAATTTATTAAAATGTAATCAAAAAGTGTATATGGTATATGATGGTAAAGTATATAATCCACCAATATTTGAATGTGTAATAGTAACTAATAATAGTTTATCAGATAATGATTTAAAAATGATATGGAATATGGCTCATAGTTTTATTATTATATTAAAAAAATATAAAACATTTTTTGATAAATTTAGTACCAATATTAAAAATTTAAATAATTTTATTAAAATTACAAAAATTAATAAATTAGCTCAAATAACTGATCATAAATATCGTATTGTTGATTTTATAATAATGGGTACACAAAAAGGTGGTACTACTTCTGCTCAAATAAATTTAGCAAAACATCCAGATATATATTTACATAATGATGAAATACATTATTTTGATTTACATCTTAAAAAAGGATTAAAATGGTATACTGATCATTTTAATTATAATAAAAAAATGGTAGGTGAAAAAACTCCCGAATTAATGTATTTAGATTCTACTTTTCCATATATTCAATCACTAAATCCTAGTCTAAAAATAATATTATTTCTAAGAAATCCTGTTTTACGTGCTTTTAGTGCATGGAAAATGGCAAAAAATACATATAATATATCTGAATCTTTTGAAGAAGCAATTAATAATGAACTAACTTTTCGATTAAATGAAAATAAAAATTTCTATACTGCTAGTTATCATTATATGCAACGTGGTCTTTATTACTCGCAAATTAAAAAATTACTTACATGGTTTCCTAAAGAAAATATATTAATATTAATATCAGAACATGTTAATGAAAATATGACCGATGAATATAATAAAATTTATAATTTTTTAGGTCTTAAAAATTTTTCATATGATTATACTAAAGAACGTGTAGCAAATAGTAATGAAATAATTGATGATGATCTTTATAATAAATTAATAAAATTTTTTATAAAAGATATTAAAAAATTAGAACGTTTTTTAGGATATTCTACTAATTGGCTTTAATATTCAAATTGACAATATTATTATAATTTGTATCTAATTCTATATAATTGCCATAATTTTTATCAATTATTGTATATGTATCTGGTATATATATTTGCATATTTGCTTTAGTATCATCTAGTGCTGATACTAAAATATCTTTTAATTTTAATAAATTAATATATAAATTTTTTGAAAAATTTATAGGTATTGTAAAAACAAATGATTGATATAATTCTAATACAATATTTAATCTAATAATATCTCGTTTAATATAAAAATATTCTATACTTTCTAATAAATCTTTAAATAATTTAGGATTATAGATATGATATATTTTAATTTCTTCTAAAAATAAAATAATTTCTTTTTCTTTATTCAATACCTCGTATTTATTTTTTAATATGTTATTTTCAATACTTAATAATTTATTTGTAACGAGTTTTTCTTTATTGTAAATAAAATCTTGTTTCAAAATAATATAACCTACCAATATTATAAATGGAATAATATATTTAACAGATATATCCGATAAAAACCAAATATATACTATTGCAACACCTACAATTAAATAATGTATTATGTTTTTATTATCTATATTTATTAAATTCATCCAATAACTTGATTCATTACTCATTTATATTATATATTCATAATTAATTTATAAACTCGTTATTAATTTATTATTTAATTAATTAAATTAATGATTTTATCATATAAAGATTCTTCATCTTCTTCTTTTTCTGTATCAATTTCTGTTATTTCTCCAATAGATTTAATTGATAATTCTATTACAAAATTTTTATCTCCCAAGTAAATATTTCTATTTTTTGAATCCTTTATTTCTATATTTACTATTGATATATCTTTTATCGGATTTGTCATTTTTTGAATTACTTGATATATTCTATTTGAACCTAACATAATTTTACAAATTGGTTGTGTTGTTGATATGTTTGTAATATAAATTTGTATTGTTTTGTCTGCTCGTAAATCATATGATTTATTAGATGTAAATAAAAAACTATTATTACATTGTTGTTGATTTTCAAAACCTAATAATTCCAATATATTATTCTGATAATGATTATAATCTGTAAATAATGTTAATGGATTATCATCATTAATTTTTTTAATCGTTATAAAATTATTTCCAGGATTTAATTTTATTTCAATATTATCCTGATTTAATACCTTATTTAACGTTTCTAATAAAAAATCTATCGTGTAATTTCCCGCTGGAATTCCTAACAATTTTACATTTTCCCTTTTTTGAAAAAACATATCTTTATCACAATCAATATTATTATCTTCAGCTGTTATATAATACAATATATTATTATGTGGATTAATATTATATATTACATCTGGTAAACTATAATTAACTATTTCAATTGCAGACACATAATTATAGTTATTTGATAATCTACATGCATAATTTCCATTATCTAATGTACTTTCATTACTATCTATAATTTCTACTTTTTCATTCTTATTAAAAATATCTAAATTTTTTCTAACTAATTGAATCATATCATCTCTTTTTGCCATAATACTGCTTTCTAATTCCTCATTCTGTTGAGTAATTTTATCAATTTCTTCATATTTTGTTTTTAATATTTCTATCTGACCCAATAATTCTGCTCTTTTTTCATTCAATAATTTTGATTTTTCCTCTACATTAACATCCATATTTGATTGAATGTTTCTAATTTTTTCTTGTAATGCTGCATTTATCATTTTTTGTTGTCCTAACTCATAATTTAATATTTGTATCTGATTTAAATGATCAACATTGTTATTGTTTGGTGTATTAACCATCTGATTTTTTAATTTAGAAATTTCATCCTGGAAATTTTTCTGTTGATCAATTAATAATGCCTGAAATTGATATTGTAATTGTTTCTGCATTTCACTTAATGTATTTTCATTTATAAATTGAGTTGATTGTTGTGATTGTATTTGTTTTTGTTGTGGTTGTATTTGTTTTTGCTGCATTTGTTGTTGCTGTAACTGTTGTTGTTGCTGTAACTGTTGTTGTTGCTGTAACTGTTGTTGCTGTAACTGTTGTTGTTTTAATTGCTGCTGATATTGCTGTTGCTGATATTGCTGTTGCTGTTGCTGTTGCTGTTGAGGTTGCTGTTGAGGTTGTTTAGTTTGTTGAGGTTGTTGATTTTGATATATAACATTAGTATTTGTATTTGTATTTGTATTTGTATTTGCATTTACTTCATCGTTATTACTTAGTAAATTATCAATAAGCCCTCTTTCTTTTTGTATTTGAGCTAATCGACTTTCAATAGGAACAGATTCGTCAACATTAAATCTCTGAGGATCAATCCCTGTATTAAATACATCAACATTTGAAATTGAATCAAAATTATTAAAAGTTTCAATTTCTTGGTTTTTTATAAATTGCTCATCTGTAATTGGATTAAAATAATTATTAAATGTATTTGTATTTTGAGTTTTAATAAATTGTTCATCAGTTATTGGATTAAAATAATTATCAATTCCTTGAACTGGTACATTTTGTTGCATATTTTGTTGCATATTATGTTGCATATTATGTTGCATATTTTGTTGCATATTTATTTCATTTGTTTTATTATTTCCAGAACCATCTAAAGAAAAATCTGGTGTTATTGGTCTTCTATTCATATCTTGTTCTTTTATTCTTTCATTTTGAATTCTAATTAATCTTTCATCAACTGTTTCATCAATATTAAATTTAGTATTTGAACCTAATGGATTAAAATTATTTGCAACAGTTTCTTGATTAAATTGTTGTAATGGCATAAATGATTGTGGTCCATTTGTTCTAGGATTAAGAGTATTCTCTTTTAATGATGAATATTGCGGCCTATCAGAAATAATATTATGTTGGTTTGAGTTACCAGATCCTATATTATTTTTTTTAATTAAATCGGACATTTTATTTAATACAAGACTGTTAAAACCATTAATAATAGTTTCAAAATTATTATTATTAATACGATTACCATCTATTTTTTCAAAAATAGATTTCATCATTTGAACTAATTTTGTTGTTAAAAAAGTTTTCATGTTATTATCTAAATTTTTCAAATTATTAATTGATAAAATATTAATATATAATTCAGAAATATTTTCTTTAGAGAATACTTTCTTTTTTAATTTTTCATATAATATTGATTGCATTTTAATTATAATACTTTCAAGGAATATTTTTAAGTAACTTAGAACGAATTTAATTCAAATAATTAATTATTAAAATTAGTTAATTTTAATAATTAATTGTTATTTTATTTATATATTTATATTTTTAATCATCATCTTCTTCATTGTATTCATAATCAACATCTTCTGGTGCTAAATCTCTTGGAAAAATACCACCACAAAGTGACATATGATCATAAATAGTTGCTCTAGGGTGAGCAGTATTGCACGTCCAACACCAATGAGTATTGCAGTGACACGTAATATGATTGCAGCCACCATTTTTTTCTGTTGGTGCATTGCAACTTGGGCAATGTTTAATATTCTTTGGCATCTTACTAGCGGCTTCTCTAATTTCTGTGCAAGGAGAACAAATAAAATTTTCAATATTGGGCATTTCAGAGGCACCAGAGGTGCCTACGGTGCCTACGGTGCCTACGGTGCCTACGGTGCCTACGGTACATTCGCGAGCAAATGCAGGTTCTATTTTATGGCAATCAGTGCACAAAGCATAAATATGTTCTCTTTCCCATGTGCATACGATACCTTTGTTTCCTTTTGTTGGTCGAAGATTTCGAATGCAACGTAAATCTGTATTTTTAACTGTTATGTATCTTGGTATTTGGTGGCAAAATGGACATTGTGTATTATTTTGAGATATAATCTTGCCAATAGTAATATTATCATAGCATCTAGAAATACATGTATTGCATATTCTAGCAGGACAGTTGCCACATGCTAATTTCATATTTGCTATTGATATTTCTTCTACACATAGTTGACACGTTTCTTTTCCATTATGATCAGTTAATGTTTTATGCATTGTATCTATAACAAATTCTGCATTATGAACTGAAAATTTTTTGTGTAATAATTTGTGTTTCTCATCAGAAACAAGATAGCATGATTTTGTACATGGGGAAAAACACATGTCAATGCTTCCTTGTTCTTGTTTACTTGTACAATTTAAAACTCGTTTCCAAACTGGATCTTTATTTGACATCATGACTTCATATGGTTTAATTGGGATAGATTCCTTTAATATTGGATTTTCTTTAATCAGATCTTCAATTTTAACTTCTTTTTCTATAATCATGTCTGTAGGTGTTTCTACACAACCAGGACAAATAAATAGATTTTGTTCAATTGCTTGATAAACTTTTTCTGCATATTTAATAGATTGTTCTGTTGCGTGTGCTTTATAATGTTCAAATGCTTCGTGTAATGCTAATGTACCAGAATTACCGGGACTAATATATTTATTTAGACAACAAAAACATTCAATAATTGGTGCTTCTGTACCACCTCTGCAAAAATGACATTTTGGTTCTACTATTAATAAATCTGGACGTGCAACTGCATAAGTTGCTGTACATGTTCTACATTGAGCAAGTGCGCTTTTATTTTCATTTAATTCTATAATATTTTTTGAATCTATATATACTAGAGGATTCTGTCATTTGTCTGGGTACATTTGAACAAAATTAACATTAATACAAAGTGCACAGATATCGCTATCACCTGGAAACAATGCAAAAGGTCGTTTTAAACCACAACCAGCTTTACATTCACGCTTCCAAGTTCGGCATTCGCGTGTTCCCTCAAATTGATGAGGTTGCGTGATAGGAATAAATGCATTATGATTGCTAATTACTTTTGATACTAATAAATAATGATCACGAAATCCAATCTCATGCGGAGTTAATAATTCATCTGGTGCTAATTTTAACAAATTGAAAAAATCTTTAGACCAAAATAGTGGTACTATTTGTGTACCATCTGCTCTTAGTTCCCAATTAATCCATTTGCCTACATTTTGGGATAAATATTCATGGGCTAAATCTTTTAATGCTTTGCTTTTTAATGCTAAAATTGCAACCATAAAAGATTTATGATTTGAAAACATTAAACCAGGGCTCAAAAGATGCGCTACTGATTTAAATATATATATCTTTTTAATATTTGTTGGAATAAAATCAGCAGCACTATCTTCATCTTCTGGCAAAGTCAATGGCTCTGTAACTGGTACGCATTCAAGATTAGTTATACCTACTGCAATATCTACGAATGATTTTTCACCAAATGCCTTAATTTCTTCTCTATTAAATTCACGCCCATCTTTAAAAATTAAAATATATTTCACATCAGATTGAATTCCAATAGCTTGATATCTTCTAATTTCTTCAAACTTATTAAATGTTATATCCAACCAAACTTGTAATCGTATTTTAAGATGTTCTGGTAATGTTTTCATGCATTGTGAAAATTTATCACATACTCTATCACATTGATTCTTAAATTGTTCATTGTTTAAAAATTTATAGTAACCACAAATTTGTCTCCAAAATTTGCCAATGATTGGATTTGTTGTTATGCACATTGTTTGTGATGGTTTTTTTGGATCTAATAATGCATCAAATGCATCAATTACAGTTTTTGGATTTGCATTTTTTAATATTAATAGCGTGTCTATTTTAATAATTGGATGAATAATTGAATCAAATGAAAAAAGTTCTGGATCTGGTTGCTCTGTTGGTTGCTTTGTTGGTTGCTCTGTTGGTTGCTTTGTTGGTTGCTCTGTTGGTTGCTCTGTTGGTTGCTTTGTTGGTTGCTCTGTTGGTTGCTTTGTTGGTTGCTTTATTGGTTGCTTTGTTAGTTGATCAATTATTGCATTTAATGTACAAAGAACAGCACTAGAAATTATCTCTGATCTATTTTTATGGATTGATATGACATCACCCATTCGTTGCCATGTTGTTTTAAATGTATCGAAACTTTTTTGATCATAGCAAGTGCTTAATAAAAATGTAAATACCGAAATATTAGCAGTTGCAAATGCTTGGCATAATTCTGGCCAAGAGATTATCATATTATTTTTAGTCAAGAATTCATTTTCTTTTATTCCTTCTTTATCACTTGGATCAATTATATCAGTTGAACCGCCATGTGGTTCATTATCGCATAAGAAAAATACTATTGTTTTTGTTTTTTTATCTTTATTTAATTTTTTTTGCTGTAAAATTAAATTTAATGATGTCTTGTATGCTTCAGCTTGTCCACCACCAGCGCCACCATTTTCTCTGTGGAGCTGGTCTGTAATAAAAATGCTAATATCTGATGGATTTTTAGTTGAAAAACGACAACCACCTTTTGCAAACTCTCTATTGTATTCTACATAATCAGTTACAACACCGATTGTTACACTTGGATTTCCTGTTACTAGATTACATACGGTTGTTACTTCGCCAATTATTTCTTTTATTGCATGAAGACCCTCATTCATTGAATTAGTTGCATCTACAACTAATATAAATTCTAAATCGCACATTTTTCTAGTTTAGCAAAAAACTAGTCTAGTTTAGCAAAAACTAGTAAATAGGCCTGTTAAGCCTGTTTAAGGCTTAACAATAAATCTAGTTGTTAAACTGGATTATTGTTAGCTTTAATAATTCGTAACAACTATAATTATTTGTAGTATAAAATAATAATTTCAATTTTTTATTTAATAATAATATAATAAAAATATTATTATAACTTAATGAATTCACTAATATTAGCTAGATATTTTATATATATACAGTTTGGAGGTTCTAAAAAATGGTCTAAATTTCATCATAATGGAGTAATGTTTCCACCACCATATATACCTCATAAAATACCAATTAAATATGATAGTATTAATATTATTTTACCAGAAATTGCTGAAGAATATGCAACATTGTATGCAAAATATTTAGATACAGATTATACAAAGTCAAAAATATTTAATAAAAATTTTTGGAATGATTGGAAAAAATATGTTAAAGATTTAAATATTAATGATTTCGAAAAATGTGATTTTACTGAAATTCATAAATATATTATAAAAGAGAAAGAAAGAAAAAAACATATATCTGATACTGATAGAGAACATGAAAAATTAGAACGTGAAACAAATGAATTAAAATATAAAATAGCATTTGTAGATGGTAAAGAACAAAAAGTAGGTAATTTTAAAATGGAACCTCCTGGTATATTTTTAGGTCGTGGATCACATCCTAAATTAGGAAAAATAAAAAAAAGAATATATCCCGAAGATATTACATTAAATTTATCTAAAGACGCCGCAAAACCAGAATTACAAGACTTTTTAAAAAATCATAAATGGAAAAAAATTATTCATGATAATTCATTAGAATGGTTGGCATCATGGAAAGATAATATAACTGGTAAAGTAAAATATACTAGATTAGGTAGTAAGTCTGATTTCCAAGCAAATAGTGATAAAAGTAAATTTGAAAAAGCTAGATTATTAAAAAAAATTATTAATAAAATTAGAAACATTAATGGTATTAATTTAGATTCTAATGATCAAAAAGTAGCACAACTTGCCACTGGTTTGTATTTTATAGATAATTTTGCACTTCGGGTTGGTAATGAAAAAGGATCAGATGAAGCAGATACAGTTGGCGTAACATCATTACGATTTGAACATGTTGAATTAAAAGATAATAATATGGTTAAATTAGATTTTTTAGGTAAAGATTCGGTTCGATATTTAAATGAAGTTCAAGTTTCTGATCAAATTTATAGAAATTTAAAAATATTTTTAGAAAATAAAAAAAAAGGCGATGAAGTATTTGATTTAATTACATCTCAAGATATAAATAAATATTTACAAACATTTGATGAAAATTTAACAGCAAAAGTATTTAGAACTTATAATGCATCTATCGTTTTTCAAGAAGAACTAAATAATATTAATATGAAATATGAAACATATAATAAAAGTGATAAAAATACATTATTATTAAATCTGTTTAATGATGCAAATATTAAAGTTGCAAAATTATGTAATCATCAAAAAAATATATCTAAAGGCTATGAAGAAAGTTTGCAAAAAATTAAAGATAAAATTAAAGAATATATCAAA
>Ga0114958_10001608_pt1 | contig 17554 bp, 25 predicted proteins | sample C_130208_EF_Meta_FD_89577 | JGI IMG/M metagenome (GOLD analysis project Ga0114958, IMG submission 89577) | Freshwater microbial communities from Lake Croche, Canada to study carbon cycling - C_130208_EF_MetaG | ecosystem: Environmental > Aquatic > Freshwater > Lake | place: Lake Croche, Canada...
ACGTGCCAGGTTCCGCGTTTGGAAGGTGAGCAGGGAGCCGCGGAGGAAGTTGTTGGGATGGGTTCGCTCCCCCCCCCCCCCCCCCCTTACACATCGGAAATAATAAACATACCATTTAATTTATTATTTCGTGCCTGACACAACAGATCCGTCAGGATTTCGACTGTCTCAGCTTGCTGGCGGTAGTCCTCTAGCCTTACGACTTCCATTGTGCCGCTCCCTAATGGGCGGGTCGCCTGAAACTAGATTGCTGATGACAGCATCTTTGGCGTCTCGCTTGATATGTACGAAATATCCTAGAACATCCCAAGCTGTTTTAAGCTGGTCGGTATCCAAAGACTTTATCAACTTTATCAAAGCTGCCCTAGACGGTACGTAATTCGCATCGGGCAAACCCATATTGGCACAGTTTTCTAAATCGTGTTGATTCTTATTATTGTTTACTTTAGTTAGCTCTGCAAGTGTCACGTTGCAGGCAGCAGCCAGCTTTATCAAAGTAGCCGTGCCTGGACCCTGCTTGCCGTTGCTGGCACTCGGCCCATTCCCACCTTTAAGGATGCGGGAGATTGTCCCTTGCGGGACTCCCGATCTCAGCGACAACGCTGCCTGAGTACGAAAGCCAGCGGCTCTCATATGCTTATCTAGGTTGTGTCCAATGTCCATGCGCGGCATTCTCATTCATATGGTTGGCAATAGCAACATCACATTCACATTCGTATAAGTATATTGCATTATTCATCCCAATACGTATAATTCCACGTATGGATAAAAATATACAGATTCTGCTTCAGGAGATTCAGGCCAAAACTGGCTGGATCGAACAGCGCATTGCCACTGAGCTGCAAGTGTCGCAGCCAACAGTCAACCGGATCCTTAACGGGCGCCAGGGTGACTGCCGCGGTCGCACATACCGCGCAATCTCAGCTTTGCACGAATCGCTCGGCTAATGCCATACGCCATACCAGCGTATGCGCCCGAATCCTTCGTCTGGATGGATGGCCAGAAACGCACACCTGAACAAGTAGCGGCGCATGAAAGACAGTGCCTGGCATCACCAGAGCAGATCGAGCGCGAGCAGAAAAGCCCGACGAAAAAACGCCTGATTAGAGTCCTTGCGCTGCGTGATGCCAATTTTACGAACAAAGAAATAGCGGTCGAATTGCATATGAGCATCCACGCGGTGAATTACTGCATACGGCTATCGAAATGAATCCATTTCTGAAAACACGCTACCGCCGACGCGCTCTGCGTGCTGGCTTGTCGCGTGGCGAGATCAGGGCTTTAGAACGATTCGGATTTGAACCTTTTTCATGGGAGCAAAAATGAGAATTCAACAGGCAGATACGGCAATCGACTGTTACCACTCGGTGGTACCGCAGTTTGGTATGTACCAGCGCGACAAGGTATTGCGCCACATCGAGGCACATGGTCCCTCAACACTAGGCGAGATCGGGGAAGCACTCAATATCCCGTCCGGTACTGTCAGCGCACGCGCCACTGAGTTGCGCAAGATTGGACTGCTCGAATGGGGCGACAAGCGAAAGTCAATGGCATCCACGGTCATTTGTAAGACGCTTCGCCTGCCGGTGGGGCAGTTGGGACTCTGCTGATTTGGGGCTTTCGCATGATCCGCACCCGCACCCGCAAGTGCAAGATCTGCCGCGCACCGTTTGTGCCGTTTGCTGCTGATCCGCTGCGTCCCTGGTGTTCAATTGACTGCGGCGTAATCATGGGTGAGCGCAAATTAAAGGTAGCCAAGCGAAGCGATACCAGGCTATTGCGTCAGCGGAAAGCGGATGAGCTGCGGGTGGACAAGGTACGGCGCGAGGCGCTAAAAACCCGCCGCGACTACACAAAAGAGGCGCAAACCGGCGTCAACTTCTATGCGCGAGTCCGTGATGCCGGGAAGCCCTGTATATCCAGTGGGCGCATCTTGAGCCTGTCATTCAAGGTGGGTGGATCGTCTGACGCTGGACACTTTCGCAGCGTCGGGAGTGCGCCCCATCTTCGCTTCCACCTTTGGAATATCCACGGACAGTCGAAACACGACAACCGCCACGGTCACGGTGCGCCATCCGAATACCGAAAGGGACTGATCGCCAGGATAGGGATCGAGAAGGTCGAAATGCTCGAAGCTGACCAGACACCACGCAAGTACAGCATCGACGATTTAAAGCGCATCGCAAGGATTTTCACGAAAAAAGCACAGCGGCTCATTGCACGTCGGACGAATGAATATAGCGAATTGGAGATGGCGTAATGGCTGGCGACTGGATCAAGATGCGCGGCAATCTTTGGGATGACCCGCGAGTAGCAAGCCTTTGCGACGCAACCGACTCCACTGAGGCGCAGATCATCGGCGGCTTGTATTGGCTCTGGGCGACCGCCGACCAGCACAGCGAGGATGGCGTCATGCCAGGGCTGACCCTGCGCGCCATTGACCGCAAGACGGGCATCCAAGGGTTCGGCGCCGCGCTCTGCGGTATCAATTGGCTGGCCGACCATCCCGAAGGTGTACGGATTACTCGCTTCAAAGAACACAACGGGAAGTCAGCAAAAGCTCGCGCCACTACCGCAAAAAGAGTGGCGACATATCGTGCTGAAGGGAGTGATGTAACGCAACCACCGTTACAAGAACGTAACGCCACCGTTACACCACCGTTAGCTAGAGAAAGAGAAAGAGAAAGAGAAGAAGAAGATCAAAAGATAAGACCGGCTGCGCCGCTTAATTTCAAAAACGTCGATCCTCAAGTCGTTCAAGACTTCAAAGCACACCGGCACGCCAAAAAGGCGCCGATTACCGCCACGGCACTCGCAGGCATCGAGCGCGAAGCTCAAGCGGCTGGAATCACTCTGCAAGACGCACTGGTGCTTTGCTGCAACCGCGGGTGGGTAGGGTTTAAATCCGAATGGGTAACGCAACCGCGAGCATCGCCCCAATCCTTTGCCGAACAGGACGTGCAGGCCAAACACGCAGCATGGGAGCAAATGACTGGACGCAAGTGGCCAGACGCCAACGTGATTGAAATGGAACGAAATGTCATTGCCAAGTAAAGCGGTGGACCGCCTGTTCGAGCGCCTGGCAGCAACCTACCTGTCGCAATGGTCGCGCCAGTTCGAGGCGGTCCCGGTGGGCGACGCTAAAACCACCTGGGGACATGAGCTGTCTGGCTTTACCCATTTCTTGGGGAAGATCGCCTGGGCGCTTGAAAACCTGCCAGAACGATGCCCTAACGTGATCGAGTTCCGAAACCTATGCCGGCATGCACCGACACCTGATCTCCCTCGATTGCCTGAACCGATGGCCGATCCGGCGCGAGTAGCGTCAGAGTTGGCCAAACTGGGGGGGATTGTTGGCCCACTTAACCCGAAAACCGATTACAAACGATGGGCTAAAAGGATCAAGGCGCGTCAGAAAGCGGGTGAGTCCCTATCGCCTTTGTTCGTACAGTTTGCCAATGAGGCGATGCGGGTGAGTAACTGATGCCAACAGTACCAACAAATAATCATTGCTCAGAACTTGGATGCGTTAATCCTCGATCCAACCTGAATACCTATTGCATGAGCCACGGTGGCAAGCAATCTACAGTAACCGAAAATAAAAGAGTTAAGAGCAAAGAGTACAACTCGACCAAGTGGAAGCATCTGAGGCAGCGTCAACTCAGCGCACAACCACTATGCCAGTGTTGCATCACGCAAGGTAGGGTATGCCAGGCTACCGACGTAGATCATGTGTTTGCGTGGTCCCACATAGGCCAGCAGGCATTTATGGCCAACATCTTCCAGAGTCTGTGTCACGAGTGTCACTCACACAAGACCGCACTGGAGCAGCAAGGCATCTATCGCTCGTATGGGCATCAGAACGGCGTCAGAGACTACAACATCAACGAGTGGGCACAGGTGCAGGGTATCGACTGATGGCGGCTCACAGCGCGATTTTGATTTGAAACTTAAAAATTATGGGACATATAGAAAAGCAAGCCCGAACCTAATCTTTCTCAAAAGCAGTTTAAAAATGGGGGTTTACCCTTATGGTTAAGAAACCAATAGATTTGCACTTAATCGACGGTCGGAAGGGCGCAAGTATTTCGCCCATGACAGAGATTCTGAAGAACCGCGTCCCGGCTGCGAAGTGGATGAACCATCCTGAGCTGTGGGACAAAGCGGAATTTGTCAGGGAGACAAGCGACTACATGTTTGACGTTTATGGTATTGCGTCTGACCAGGATAAGCACTCCCTGGCCATCCTTGCTGACTACATGGATACATACGTCAAATGTACTGAGGATATTGACGCAAACGGAATTACGACCGACTTCCCGAACGGAACCCGCGGTCCCAATGCTTACATCCCAATCCGCAACAAGACGGTCGGCGTGATCGTCCAGCTCATGAACGAACTCGGCTTGACTCCTAAAGCAAAGCTGTCTGGCGCCAAGGCAAAGAACGACAGCTCGATTAATAAAATGCTGAAGGGGCCACTCGGTTGAATTGGGAACTCGGCGTCAAATATGCGATTGATGTGGCCAAAGGCGAGATTAATGTCTGCCGCGATGTGAAGCTGGCTTGCCAGCGGTTCATCAATCAATACGAGAATCAGGAGTGGCAGTACATCTTTGACGAGCGATTCCCGCAGCACGTTCTGGATTTCTCATCGACGCTGCGGCATACGAAGGGACCGCTGGCCGGGACATTGATTACGCTGGAGCCGTTCCAGATATTCTTCCTTTGCGCGGTTTATGGGTTCAGGAATAAGGCAGACCGCAACAAGCGCATGGTGTCAGATGTGATTCTGTACATTCCGCGAAAGGCGGGGAAGTCCACGCTGACCGCGGTGATCGGGCTGTATGAGCTGCGCTTTGGGGAAGCTGGCGCCGAAGTATTCACATTGGCCACAAACCGCGAGCAGGCGACTATCGTATTCGACGCCGCAAAGGGGCTGGTCGAAGGGATGCTGCAAGAACTTGCAAACGAATTCACCTTATCGAAATACGAGATCAAAAAGGTAGGCGACTCGCAATCGATGTTTAAGGCATTAAGCCGGGACACGAAAAAGACCGGAGACGGTAAGAATCCCTCGTGCGTCATCATCGATGAGGCGGCGCAGATTGTGGATCGCAACGCAATCGAGGTGCTGCACTCTGGCATGGTGGCCAGGCAGAACCCGCTGCGGATCTACATCACGACTGCCTCGTTTACGAAGGAAACAAAGTTCTTCGAGGATATGTCGATGTTTCAGTCCATGCTGCATGGTGAGGCGATCGACAATCCCAAGTGGTTTGGCCTGCTGTACGGACTGGATCCGCAGGACGATTGGCGGGATCCTGTGTCGTGGCAAAAAGCAAATCCAATGCACGGCATCTCTGTGTTCGACGATGCGATCCAGCAACGCGCCGCGGAAGCGGCACACAAGCCAGCAAGTCTCAATGAGTTTCTTTGCAAAACGCTGAACATCTACGTCTCAGCCAATACTGCTTGGATCGACAGGACGATTTGGGAGGATCCTGCCTGCCTGGTGACGGGCCAGCGCGAACCAGAGGCGGTGTTCATTGGATTCGACCTGGCAGCGACGCGAGATCTGAATGCTGTCTGTACGCTCAAGCGATTCGCTGCTGACGATTACGAAGTCGAGTTTAAATTCTTTTTGCCAGAGGAAGGGCTGCACCACATCCCCAAGCATTACCAGGAGATCTTCAGGGCGGCGGTAAAGTCGAAAATCCTGATGCTGACAGAAGGGAACGTGATGGACGATCGGCAAGTCTCCGACTACATCAAGGCGCAAGTGGCCAAGTATCCGCTGACAAAAGAGATCGGGTATGACGCCTACAACGCGGCATCACTGGTGGCCAGGCTTAACGAGGAAGGTATGCCGATCAAGAAAGTCGGGCAGGGCATGGCGGTGCTGAATAACCCGTCCAAGCAAGTCGAAAAGCTAATCCTGCAAAAGAGCATCAAGCACGATGGGAACCCCTTTCTTGCTTGGCAATTGGGAAATTGCGAAGTCTTTATCGACGTAAATTCCAACATAAAGGTGCGAAAAAACTCTGCGGATACTAGCGCAAAAGTAGATGGTATTATCGCCATGATTATTGCTTTTCATTGCTCGCTGGACAACCCATTGCTGAGTAACAGCTTCGGCTTTAGAAGTTTTTAATATAGCAAAGAGAATAAATATGGCAATTTTGGACATATTTAAGCGAAAAAAAAGCGTTTCTGAAGCAAATACAGTGCTTGGCCAACTGCAATTAGGCAACCAAGTGCTGTACGGGACAGCCAATCCCAACTCACCCACATCGTCACAACTGCTGTACGTCACGACCTCCAGCTCGACTGTCGCAGGTCGCACGGTAGATATTTCGCTGCTGACGCGCAACTCAACGATCATGGGCTGCGTGGGAGTAAAAGCGCGTGCGCTGGCCCAATTGCCGATCAGCGTGATGTACAAAACCGACGATGGCACGTTTGTCGATGCGCTTAAATCCGATCTGGTTGGCAATCGAGACAAGGCGAAAGCAAAGCAAATTATTTCGTTGCTTCAAAATCCCAACAATTTCCAAAGCCAGTACGAATTTTGGTATCAATGGGCGATGTGGTCGGATATTGCAGGCGAGACGTTTACGCTCTGGTGGCGCAAGGATCAGGCCGACGCGAATCAAACGCCAATCGAGATGTACAACCTCGATTCGACGCTAATTAGCGTCATCCTCACGCCGATGCGTTATCCCTCTTATCGCCTGTCTACGCCTAGTTACGGGTTTTCAAAGGATCAACCGATTGCCGCGCACCAGGTGATGCACATCAAGGAGATGGCTTGGCAGGGTAGCAGCGGCTTCAACAAGGGAATCCTGGCGACGGAATTAGTCGCGCTCGATCAGGACATTGATCTCTATGCCAACTTTGTGATGCAAAACGGTGCGAAACCGTCTGGCATATTCACGACCGATCAAGTAATCCCTGATGCAAAGTACAAGGAAATTGCAGCTCGGCTTAAAGAGGCGTGGACTGCGATGACAGGCTCGCGTGCAGTCGATCAGAGCAAGCCGGGGCAAGGGATGCTGCTCGACCAGGGAATGAAGTACCTGCCGGTCAGTATGCTGACGCTGCAAGATGCCGATGCGGAAAAACTCAAGACGCAGACCATGAAGCGGATCTGCGGTCTTTTCGGTGTGCCGCCTGCGATGCTTGGCATTCAGGATCAGAAGTACAACAACACTCAGACCATGCTCGACGAGTTCTACAAAACGACCATGTATCCACTGATCGTGAGCATTGAGCAGAAGTTAAAGCAGCATTTGCTCAAGGGTTATCCAAACCTGACTGTGCGGATGGATACCAAAGATTTCCTTAAAGGCGATGCGCTTGCTCAGATGAATTTCGTTACTGCTGGTGTTGGCGGGGGAATCATGACTCCTAACGAAGCGCGAGAATATCTAAATATAGAGAAAATTGCTTCTGGTGATGAGTTAATCGCTAAATCTACGCCACAGGCTGCGCTTCCCGGATCTAGTCCACAGGACACTGGCGGCGGTGGTGGGAACCAGAAAAATAAAATGAATTTGGGGAAAACTTGAATTCCCAAATGTGGTGGTATATTGGGACGTTGACAAAAAAGATCAAATCCACAATTGTTGCTCGCCCGAATAAGCGACGTGGACGACCGCCAAAGATAAGAGACGATAATTTATCTATCGCTCTTGGAAAGTTAAATGAAAACAATTAGTCTGATTTGCGAGGCAAAACTAAGCCTCGGTCAAAGCGCAGATGAAAGTGCCACGCCTGGCAAGATCGAGGCGCGAGTCACAACCTGGGGCGCCAGAGAGGGCGCAGACGGGCGCAGGTTCAACTACCAGCCCGAAGGCTTCGCACAGTGGGCCGATGAGTTCTCAAAGGCCGGGAAGCCACTTCCCATGTTCCTGAACCACAACGACATGGGTATGCCTGTCGGTGAGTGGTCGGAATTCGCTTTCGACGATGAGGGCATGACTGCTACCGGCAAACTGTTTACCAACACGGTCGGCGGCTCGGACTTGCACGAAATCCTCAAACAATCCCCGACACTTTTCGGCGGCGTTTCGGTTGGCGCTTATGCCGATGAAGCATTGATGGTCGATGCTGAAGGCAAGCCAATGTTGCAAGACGATGATCCTGACGGTGATGGAGACGAAGGCTATTTCCAGATCACGAAGGGTGGGCTTCGCGAAGTCTCGGTGGTGATGTACCCGAATAATCCTGCCGCTGAAATTAAAAAATTGGAATTTCAGCGTGATTTGACGGAAAGAAAGATCGAGAAGGTTCTGCGGGATGCAGGATTTTCAAGAAAGGATGCGGCTACCGCGTCCAGTAGTCTCAAGCCATACATTGCGCGGGATGCGACTGATGTAAGCATTGAGAGTGCGCCAGATCAGCGGGATGCTGACGCGGTAGCCGGAGCGGAAATCCTTGCGGTCCTTGAGGCCAGAGAGTTTCTGCAATCCCTTCATAAACGTCTTTAGGAATAATCATGTTCGATAAAATCACTGAAAAACTCGACGCAATTGAAGCGTCGCACATTGCTAAACTCACTGAAGCAACGGATTCGGTTCGCAATGAGCTGACCGAAAAAATCACGGCTCTGGAAGCCAAGATCGCAGAAGTGCAAGCTCCTGCAATTATCCGCGCTCCTGCGAAATCGATTCGCCAGGACGTAGATCGCAAGGTTCGCGGTGAGCTGGCCGAATTCGCCAAAATGAACAATCGGGTTCAAAAAGAAATCAAACTTTTTGACGATGAATCGCAATACGCCGCCTACCTGTCGGAAGCTGCTGGCCTGGCTGCTGGTGGTGCTGGTATCGGTGGTCGGACTGCTTACGATCCGGTGTTTACGGCTTTCCGTCTGATGAACCCGATGCGTGGCCTGTCGCGCTCGAATGCTACTGATGGCGCAACGTACCAGTGGCGTGCGAAAGTGGGCAATGCTGGCGCAACTTGGGGTTACGCAATCCAGAACAACGGATCGGCTACCACGGAAGCCACGAACATCTGGCAACTGACGCTCGCTGATGTGAACTGCCAATTCCCGATCCGTACCGCTGCTCTGGATGACATTGACGGTCTGGAATCGAACATTGTTGCAGACATGTTGGCTGAATTTAGCCAGGTCGAAGCTCAATCGATGATTCTGAACTCCGACCAGACTGATTCGCCCAATACCTACGGCGGCACTTCTGGTTTGCGTGGTCTGAATCAATACGCTGGCTCTAACGCAAGCTACACGGGCGGCACGATTTCGGCGGCTGCGTTTGGCACTAGCGGCACTGGCAGCACATCAGGTCTGCATAGTCTGGCAACGTATGACCAACTGACAAGCAACGTCAACACGGTCGGTGCTAATGCGATTGTCTATAAAGACGTCATCAACTTTATCTACTCGCTGCCGCAACAATACTGGACTGCTTCTGCCAAGTTCATGATTAACCCGATTTTGCTGCAAGGCATTCGCGGGTTGGTTGATGGTCAACAACGCCCGATTTACGTTGATGGTCTGGCTCGTGATGATGGCATCGTCGGTACGCTGCTCGGCTTCGATGTTGTGGTCAACAAGTACCTCAATAATCCGTCCCAAGCAACTACTGGCACGGCAGGTACGACCAGCCAGTTCCCAATGTATTTTGGTGACTGGCAGCGTGGTCATGGCATCGTGGACCGTCTCAATATGGTCCTGCGTCGCTACGACCAGACGCAGCCTGGATTTATCACGTTCTTCGGTGAAAAACGGCTTGCCACTTCAGTGATCGATCCGAATGCAATTATTCGCTATCGCAGCACTGGTACTGCAACCTAAGTAAGCAAGGGGTGGGGTTTCCCACCCTTTGTTTTTAACCGGATGGGCGATATGAACCTGATTTTTGAAGCGATCAAAACCGCGCTCATCAAGGGCGAAGCTAAAGTAAATTTGCAAGAGGCAGCAGGGCTTGCTGCTTCTGGTTCTGGCATTGGCGGCAACATTGTTTTTGATGATGCGTTTTCGACGATGCGGCAGGTTAATCCGATGCGTCAGTACGGGCGCGTGATCCCTGTTATTGGTTCCGATGCCGCATTTGTGGCGCGAACTGGCAATGCGACATACCAGACAAATCCGTGGGGCTATCCAGTCCAGAACAACACTGGCACGCCTGGCATTGCTACGACTATCTGGCAGCTTCCAGTTCGTGCGATTACGGCACAACTGCCGATCCGTACTGCTGTACTGTCCGACATTAACGGTCTGGATCCTGCAATCGTTGCGGATCTGGCTGACGAATTCGCTCAAGTTGAAAATTCCTCGATGGTCCAGAACAACGATCAGTCAGGAACGACCACAACGGCTACTGGCGGCACGAGTGGCTTGCGTGGGCTGCTGACCTATGGGGTCAGCACCAGCGCGGCTGCATTCGGGTCTAGCGGATCTGCAATCACCAATGGCCTGCATACGATCCTGAGTGTCGCGCCGACTGGCAGCGTTTTGACGTTTGCTGACATTGCCTCCCTGATGGGCGCTTTCCCTGCTCCCTATTGGCATCTGCCAGGCACGGCATGGATGATGCACCCGACTACTCTGCGGTCGCTGCGTTTCCTAAAAGACACTAACGGCATGCCGGTGTTCATTGATGCGGGGGTGGTCAATGGCCAGGCGCAGCAGTTCCTTTACGGCTGGCCGATCATCACAAACGGCGCTATGGATACGCTTACTGCCGCGGCAGCGGTCGGGACTCGGTTTGTCTATCTGGCCAACTGGCCACGGTTCACGACGATTGGCGATCAAGAAGAAATGAGCATCCAGCGCAACGATCAATATGCGCCAGGGTTCGTTTCGCTTTATGCCGAAAAGCGCGTTGTGGCAACTGTGCGCGATCCGTTTGCTGGCGTGGTTCTGGGGACGTAATGGCCACTGAAAACCAGACGCTTGCTCAGTTCTATTCGACTGATCGAAATCCCTTCAACTACGCGAGTTTCACGCAAGTTGGACGAGATTTGGCAACGGCTTGGTTAACGCTGGACCAGATTACGCAGCAGCTCAACCTGTTTGACGATCAGAGCCAGGACAGCTACCTGTCAGGGCTGGAGCTGGCAACCAGGATGGCTATCGAGGATTATCTGGGTTACTCGATATTCTCGACTCAGTATTTGGTCTACTACGGCAATCCGGGACTGTACAACACTGCGCTAAACCTCGATCTCCCAGAAGTCACGGCCACGAGTGCCGGGATCACTGTCAATTCGGTTAAATACTATGCCGGTGGATTCCCTCCAGTGCTTACGACGCTGGCCAGCAGTGGTTACTTTTACGATCCAACCGGCAACCGTGTTGTCATCAACGATCTGCCGCAGACTCTAAGCCAGCTCAACGCCAATCCGATTCAGGTGTTGTACACGGTCAACGCAAACCCGATTGCACAGTATCCGGTGATTCAGCAGGCTGGCCTGCTGCTGCTGACGCATCTGTACAACCAGCGCAGCAATACGGTCGATACGAACCTGAAAACCATTCCGTTTGGTGTCGATGTTCTGCTCCGTCCGTACAAGCCGCTGGTGATGTAATGGCGATTAAACGCTTTGAGAATCTAGTGGTAAACCATGTCGCAAATTCGGTTAATGATTTGGGTGAGTACACGACTACGATTACAAAGTGGTTTGACGGTCGGGCGCTTGTTTCGGCAGTAGCAAACAGTCTGCAAATCTCGGAAAAGTATCGTGTTTATCAGGATTTAGTGAATCTGACCTTTAACTACACGCCGAATATTAAAGAGCTTGTCGATAACCAGAATTTGTACAGCATCAACTGGCGCGGCTTTAATTGGCGCATTACCAATGCAGTCGAAGCAAATGATCGCATGACTGTAAAGGTACTTTGTTATCGCAACGATCCTGCAACGGCAGTCTGATGGCAACTCAACAGAATCCGGTAAATTATGCAAAGGCAATCCAGTATCAACTTTCGCATATTGTTTCTTGCCCTGTGTATGCGAACTTTAACCGCAACTGGGCTACTGAACCGACGTTTTTAACATGGCAACTGCGCAATGTTCATCAACCCGTTTATACTGGTGGAAACCAAAATAATAAGGGTATTGATACACCAATTTTTCAGATCAGTATCTTTTCGCAATCAATGGATACTGCGTTCGGTTTGGGCAATACGATTTTGCAAGCATTGCATGGTTACGCAGGACAGTTCGGCGGTGGAAGTGGCTTTTGGATTTCAAAGGCCGATGTAATGTGGCTATACAACTCATACGACAACACATTAGGGCTGCATGAGATTTTCCTTGATTGCACAATCGATATTCCAACATAAGATTTTTGAATCGTAAAAGGAATTAATCATGGCTCTCCCGACTAAAATTCTTCCCGGCTTTAGTGCAGCGTTTTATGCACAGCCTGGCGCAACACCAACCGCATTGACGCTGGCCCAACTTGCTACGCTCGGCAGCATCACGGCGATCGCAATTTCTGGAAACCTGCTTAACGTCGAGGCAGTTCCTGCGTTTGGCCAGGATGACGCTGTAGCATCCTTCACGGTTGCTGGATCGCGTCAATCTGACAAAATCCCTTCCCAATCTGCGCCAACATCAATGACGATTACGGCAGCGTGGAATCCTAGCGATACCGTAATCTTGCAAGTGCGCACAGACGCCTATAGCGGCATCACAGAGCGCACCTATGTGGTGAGTGCTACCGATGGCACTAACGTCGTTTACTACTCGTTCAACGGGCGCGTAAGCGAGTTTAAAATCGATGCGCAACCTGGTGCAGAGGCTAAAGCGGTGTTCACAATTCACCCTCGCGGCAATATGTACGGTTGGGTAAATAACGCATAAAGGGGATTTAAATGGCTGCTCCAAATACAATTCTGCCAGGCTTTAGCGCATCGCTCTGGATGCAAAGCTCCGCAACTCCTACAGCGTTCACGACTGCCAATCTGGCGGTTTGGGTAGCGAGTGTGACTACTCTCGTCGGCACGGTCGCAAACGGTACAGGCGCTTCTGGCCTGCCGCTGAACGTGGAAGCAATTCCGGCCTATGGCCAGGATGATGCAGTCGCGTCTTTCTCGGTTGCAGGCAGTCGGCAATCAGATAAGATCCCGACCCAATCGGCTCCTACGTCGCTGACGGTCACTGCTGCGTGGAATCCTAGCGATGCCTCGCTCCTTCTGGTGCGTGGCGATGCTTATAGTGGCGTCATTGACCGCACTTATGTCATTGCTAGCGTCAGCGGCACATCGACCATTGCATACGCATTCAATGCTCGTGCTGGTGAGTTCAAAATTGACGCGGCGCCAGGCGCAGAGGCGAAGTGTACTTTTACGCTGCATCCTCGCGGCAACCAGTACGGCTGGAGCAATACGTAATGTTACTCAGTGAGGCGGTAGATATTCTGACCTCGGCGCGGCAAGACCTCGACCTTCTGGCGCGTGGTCTTGTCGTGGATGCTGCCGAAGTATCAGCGGCAATCGCAAAGGCATCGCCTGATTCCGTTGAAGCGGTAGTGCTGCAATACCTAGCAAAATACAATCCAGAACAAGTAAAAGCTAAATCAAAAAAGACGATAGCAAATGACGCAAATACAGAACAGCAATGATCTTCTGGCGTTTTTGCTTTCACAAGCCAACTCTGGTGACAGGGACTGGTTTGGCTATAAAGAGCAACGAGTAATTGGCATTTCATTGGTCTATGAAATTGCAGCAAATAACGCTGCAACAATGTCGGCAGAAGAAATTGTGGATTACGTAATTGATCTCAACAATATGATACATAAAAAAATGATTAGGCCGCCCAATGACATTAGCCCATAAGCTCGGATCTGGTTACGACAGCACGCGAGCAAAGCTCAAGACCATTACCCTAAATCTTGGTGAACTTGATTTCAAGTTAAAGCTGCAACTGCCGGTAAAGCGCGAGATGGAGGAAATCACGGAGATGATTTCTGCACCAGCGCAGGACCGGATCGACTCGATCTACGTCAAACTTTCGGAGCCAATCCGCAAGCTGGTGACTGATGGCGGCGATGCTTTCCTTGATGCGATCAACAGCGAAAAGAAGAATATCGTTATTTCTGATGAGGATGTAATCATCGATGGAAATTCCGTTAGACAAGTTGCGATGCTTTCGGCCATGTGGGAAATCAAAGTTGAAAAATATTTCCATCTTTTGCAGACCGAATCAGGTGAAAAAATTACAGAGACTTTTGATGAAATCTCCGCAGAGTTCCCCGATCCAATTATCAAGTACGTTATCGAGACTATTGAAAACACCATCAAGCCAGATTACCAGACCACAAAAAAAAACTAAGACGGTCGCTTAGATCGCAAGTTGTCGCAGCAATGATTTTTAACGGGCATCGTGAGGATTACATTGATTCGCTCGATGAGGAATTATTTACGGAGATCCAGGTTATGTACGCTGATGGGATGCTTGGAAATAAGGCGATCTTTGATGCACTGACTCCGGTAACGACCGCGGTGTTTAATTACATGCGCTCGGCTGGCACGGCATCGTTCCGCTCTAATCAGATCTTTCCGTGGATCAATGAGTACAGCGAAAATCCCGACACGACCAGGACTGACTCGGCTAGTCAATCGCTGTTGACGTTTATGAGCCAGGCGCCAGGCTTCGAGATCTCAAGGTTCCAGAATGGCTAACGTAAATGTTCAAGGCTTTCCAGAACTCATTGCCAAGATGACTGAGCTGGCTGACGAGATCGGCAAGGGCAAAACTGACTCGATCTGGCGCAAGGCATTGCTTGATTCGATTGATCCGGTATTGCAGGAAGCTAAATCACGCGCACCACAAGATACTGGGCAACTTGATCGAGCGATCTATAGCAAGGCTCATAAGCCAGCATCACGCGATAAGGCGAGCACTTCGTACATGGGCGAGATGATGATGGCGCGGGTCACAGCGAGTCCGATTCGGGACGATAGCGTGGTAAAGACTGTTCTAAACAGGCGTGGAAAATTTCAGAACGTAAGAACTAATATGCATCCAGTCGCAGTCTCTCAAGAGTTTGGCAACGCTCGAACTCCTGCGCATCCGTTTATGCGCGTGTCACTCACTGACAACATCGGCAATGTCCAGCAGCGGCTAGGCGAGTCCGTCTGGTCGGCTATCGAAAAATTCGCAGGGAAATAAAATGGCAGTCATTGGCTCGCTCTCTGTAAAACTTGGACTGGTTACGGTCGAGTGGGATACCGCCACTGCGAAAGCTAAAGCTCAAGCTAAAGACTTGCAAAAAGCATTTGGCGATTTGACCGACAATCTAAAAAACGTCTATTCCCAATTCAAAATGCTTGGCGGCGCATTTAGCGTTTCTGCGATTGGATTGTCATCCTTGATGAGTAGTACGCTGGCATTCGGCAATGAGATTAAAGATCTGTCGCAAGCGTTCGGAATCTCAATTGAAAAAACGCTGCAATTTCGGGATGCTGTGCAAACGTCAGGCGGCAATGCTGAAAATGCCAGCAAGATGATTTCGTCGATGTTCGGCAAAATTCAAGATGCGCGAACGGGAAATGAAGTTGCCATTGCTCAGATGGAACGACTTGGAATAAGTTTCAAAGAATTGCAAACGATGACGCCAGAGCAAGCAATCAATCGTGTTGTTCAGGGCATTGGAAAAATCACTGATAAGGTGCAACAAGTCAAAGCGATCCGTGATGTTATCGGGCGCGGTGGCATTGGTCTTGATTTTACGGAGTTGTCGGAAAAGGTAAATAAGTCGGCTGCGGAGTTTACAAATTACGCTGCTGGTTTGAAAAAATTTGGTGAAGTGTCCGACAATATTAAAACAAGTATGGACAATTTAAAAATTGCTTTTTCATATTTTGCGTCTGGGTTTTTAGGCACAGGTTTAGTTTCTATTGAAAAATTTAGGGTAATACTTTTTGCAATTACAAGCACGGCAATTTTGTCAGGAATGGTCAGACTTGCAAGTTTAGCTACTGCGGTTTGGTCTGCGTTTTCGACTGGTGCTGCAATTACGGGTGCTGTTGCAATGAGTTTGGGTTCTGTTGTTATTGCATTAGGAACGATCCTGGCACTTGTTTCGGCTCTTAGTCTTTCCTCAGTTGGCGAAAGTCTTGAATCTCAATTAGCAAAACTAGAAACTGCGAAAAAGTATTTAGAAAATCCTTCAAAAAAATCCAATTTTTTTACTCAATATTTGCAAGATATTAGCAAATTAACGAAAGAACAAAGAGACGCAGACATAGCGGAAATTAATGCAGCTATTGCTATTAACAAACAAGAAATTATAAAACGTGATTTAAATAGTGATGAAACAAAAGCAAAGCAAACAGCATTGGATACTGCTCGACGTGAATCTGATGCGATGCAAGCAAAGCTTAATTTGCAAAAGCAGATGCTTGGCTTTGACCAGCGATCTGGGCAATTAAAAATTGATGCACTTACGCAAGATCAATATTCAATTGATTTGGCGCAAATTAAAATTACGCAAGAATCGGAAATTGCCAAAGCTCATGCCGCACAAGTTTCTGCATTGTCTAAAGCAAATTTAAGTAATCTTGAACGGGGAATTATTGGACAGCAATACAATGCTGATGTTGCTGCGGCTAATCAAAAAGCAAGTCAAGCATCAGATTTGCTTGCGGCTAAACGCGTCAAAGAAATTCAAGATTTTATTCAGACGCTATCAGTGATGAACGAAATTACCGCATTGCAAAGCAAAGAAAACGATCTTAAATTACAGTCCGTGAATCTTGGGCAATTTGAAGCGCAATCCAAACAATCCGTGTTGACGCTTGAAAAGGATTTGCTAACGATTCAACAGAAACAGACAAAGGAAACCATTGCGGCGCGTGGTGATGCTGTTCTGATCGCTCAGATTGACGCTATTGCAGAACGGGAAAGGCTTGATGCAAAAGCTAAAGCAAAAACGGCACAGGATGTTCTAGTCGCTGGCGTAAAAAAAGAAAACGATCTGCTTGAACTGCAACTGGCGTTTACGAAAGAAACGACCAAGTTTGAAGTCTCCAGACTTGAACTGGAACGTCAACGTGGCTACATGACAACGGTTGAATATGACTCTCTAGTTGAGCAACTTGCATTGATGCAGAAACTTGCTAGATTTGCAGAACGTAGAAAAGAAGCGGAAAGAACTAATGCTGCTGGTCCTGAACGTAATAGAGAAATTGCAATAATTAATGCAGAAGAAGAAGCAGAACTAAGTTTGTCTGCGGTGCGTACTCAAACAATCAAGATCGAGGAAGAACGACGTACTAATTTCAGCGACGGATGGAATAAGGCATTTGCAAAATATGCGGAAGATGCAACGAACTACGGAAAGATGGGCGCAGATGCTTTTGCGTCTGTTGTCGGCTCGATGGAATCTGCAATTGATAACTTCGTAAAAACGGGCAAACTTGGATTTGCAGACTTTACGAAAAGTGTCATTCAAAACCTGCTTGCGATTGAATTGAAGATGCAAGCCAGCAAGCTATTGAGGGCTGGATTAAGCGGTCTTTCTGGCTTGTTTGGCGGCGGTGGTGGATTTATGAATGAATTAGGCGGCATGGAAGTTG
>Ga0114958_10001611_pt1 | contig 17539 bp, 16 predicted proteins | sample C_130208_EF_Meta_FD_89577 | JGI IMG/M metagenome (GOLD analysis project Ga0114958, IMG submission 89577) | Freshwater microbial communities from Lake Croche, Canada to study carbon cycling - C_130208_EF_MetaG | ecosystem: Environmental > Aquatic > Freshwater > Lake | place: Lake Croche, Canada...
CGTCGAGACCGTTGACGCGCTTGAGATCGAGGAGGATCTCGATGAACTCACCCGTCTAGCCAAAGAGCGCGATGAGTTCCGTGATGCTGCTCAGCGTCTCCAGGCAGATTTCGAAAACTATCGGAAGCGCTCGGTCCGCCAAGCCGAAGAAACAGCGTTTCGCGTGGCCGCCGATGTGGTCTCCACGCTGCTCCCGGTTCTTGATGCTCTCGAGTTAGCCGAAGCCCACCTTGATCCTTCGAAGGAGACATCCGTCGAAGCCGAGGCGCTGACGGCCGCCCATCGATTGCTTCGCGACGCGCTGGGCAAAGCTGGCCTTGAGATCGTTGCAGGTGCTGAGGCTCCGTTCGATCCCCAGGTCCATGATGCAGTGGCCCATGCCGAAGGAGAGGGCGATCAAGTAGTAGACGAAGTCCTGCGACAGGGTTATGCCTTCCGCGGCAATGTGCTGCGTTCGGCAATGGTTCGTGTGAGGGGCTAATCCAATGGCGGCGCAGCGCGAGTGGTTCGAGAAGGACTACTACAAGGTCCTTGGAGTAACGCAGTCCGCCACGGCGAAGGAGATCACGCGCTCGTATCGCAAGCTGGCCAAAGAATTTCACCCAGACGCTAATCCGGGATCCGAGGAGCGCTTCAAGGAGATCTCCTCGGCCTATGACGTCCTCGGGGATGAGACCAAGCGCAAGGAATATGACGAGGTCCGCCGATTGGGCCCCGCGGCCGGCGGCTTTGGCGGCGGCGGCGGCTTTGGCGGTGGCCAGACGTATCGCACTGATGACCTCGGTGATCTCGGCGATATTTTCGGGGGACTTTTCGGCGGGGGAGGTCGACGTCGGCGAAACCGAGCTCCCCAACGCGGGGCTGATCTCGAGACAGGATTACATCTCTCGTTTGCCGACGCAGTCAACGGTGTAGAGACCACCGTCAACCTGCCGTCCGATATTCGGTGTGGAACCTGTCATGGCTCTGGAGCGGCGCCGGGAACTTCATTGCGCCAATGTGTGCGTTGTGGTGGCTCAGGGCAGCTCAATGACGATCAGGGCCCGTTCTCGCTGTCCAAGGTCTGCACCGATTGTGGCGGCCGCGGTCAGATGGTTGAGACGCCATGCCCCAATTGTCATGGCTCAGGCCATGAGCACTCCACTCGGAAGGTCAAGGTTCGAATCCCCTCAGGCGTCGAAGACGGTCAGCGAATCCGAGTCAAGGGACGCGGTGCTCCAGGCGAGTCCACCGCCCCTGCTGGTGACCTCTACGTGGTGGCGCACGTCGCACATGATCCGCGGTTTGGTCGACGCGGGCGAAATCTGACCACGGTGGCCAAAGTGAGTTTCGCCGATGCTGCGCTGGGAACCCAGACAACGGTTCCGACACTCGACGAATCGGTCACCTTGAAGGTGCCAGCAGGAACTCAGCCGGGAACCCAGCTTCGAGTTCGAGGACGGGGTGTTCCCGCTTCAGGAAAGAAGCACGAATCAGCTGGTGACCTGCTCGTCAAGATCGAGGTAGAGGTGCCGAAGAACTTGACCGATGCCCAGCGTGAGGCCCTTGAGCGCTTCGCCTTCACTATGACACCCGAGAGCCAGGAGGTCTGAAATGACTGACCCTCGATTCACTGAGCCCACTCGGGCCGTCTATGTCATCTCAGTGGCTGCGGAACTTGTTGGTGTTCATCCCCAGACACTTCGCAACTATGAGCGCTCGGGACTGCTTGATCCCTCTCGCACGGCGGGAGGATCTCGGCGATTTTCAGACCATGACTTGGCTCGCCTCCGACGGATCCAAGAGCTCACCAGTGAAGGCTTGAATTTAGAAGGAGTACGACAAGTGCTTCGGCTGGAGTCGCAGCTCGAGAGTTTGCGCTCGGAACTACGTGCGCTTCACGATGAACACGCCCGAGTGCTTGCTGAGACGCATCGTTCATATCGGCGGGACATCGTTCCGCTTAATCAGGCTCCCTCGCTCTGGCGAGGTCGTCGTCGATAATTTCGGATCCCCAAATCCGATCAACGAGGAGACGAAGCGGGCGATCGGGGCGAAGCCTCCGCTTTCTCGGACCACTAATGGTCAGGATGCGCAACACTCGGTAGGCTGAGTCTTTCGGAACCTGAGGGGGAACCATGGCAGTTCAGATCGCATCCATTGATGGTCACGATGTGGCCTACGAGATTTTTGGTGAAGGAAACACTGGGGGCACCTGGATCTCGACTCTTGGAGGTCGCTTTGCCATGGACGACCCCGGTTTCTCCTTGCTCGCCGAGGAACTGGCAAAGCACAACAAGCAAGTCATCTTGTGGGACCGCCCCAACTGTGGCTCTTCTGAGGTCCGATTCGACGGACCCTCCGAATCAGTGATCCAGGCTGATGCCCTCGCTGGTCTCGTCAAGCACTTAGGCGTGGGCCCGGTGATGATGCAGGGCGGCTCAGGTGGTGCTCGAGTAACGCTGCTGGCCGCACAGCGTCACCCCGAGATCTGTAAGGGCATCGCACTCAACTGGATCACGGGTTCGACCTATGGCTTATTGATCCTGGCCATGGTCTATTGCTTTGATTCCTATTTCGCTGCCTTCACCGGCGGCATGGAAGCAGTGGCGGAACTCGAGCTCTGGAAGCAGGTCCAAGAGCGCAACCCGAAGAACCGCGACATTATTTTGAGCCAAGACCGCGAAGAGTTTATGGACACGATGCAGCGGTGGATGCGCGTGTATTACGAAGTTCCGGGGGAATTGATTCCGGGTGCTTCGGACGAGGAGCTTCAGGCATTCACGAAGCCCGCCATCATCTTCAACTCGGGTCATTCTGACCCACACCACCCTCGCTACGTGACGGAAGGTGTGGCTGCGCTTTTGCCGAATGCCACACTCCTCGACCCGCCGTGGGGGGATCACGAATGGCTTGATCGCGGTGCAGACAATTCGGCGAACGCCAATGGGTTGTTCCGTCGGTGGCATCTGCTCACCCCGCAGCTCCTCGAGTTCGAGGCGTCGATTTCCTGACTCTCGCAGGAGGAGCAGACTGAGCCAACGATGGCTAGGGTTCCCTCACCGACTACAAGGGGGGAACATGGCAGTTGCAGTCATCGACGGTCACGAGATCGCATATGAGATCTATGGAGAAGGCAATACCGGGGGGACATGGATCTGTACCCCTGGGGGCCGCTTCACCAAGGAGGACCCGGGGTTCCCACTTCTGGCCGAGGCGTTGGCCGAGGGTGGCCGCCAGGTCATCTTGTGGGATCGCCCCAACTGTGGCGCTTCAGAGGTCCGCTTCGACGGCGACGAGTCGGAGTCCGAAATTCAGGCAGACGCTCTCGCCGGATTGGTGAAGCATCTGGGCGTCGGCCCGGTGATGATGCAGGGTGGATCGGGTGGAGCACGGGTGACGCTTCTGGCAGGACTTCGTCATCCTGAGATCTGCAAGGGCATGAGCATCAATTGGATTACCGGTACGTCCTATGGCCTCATGGGTCTCGCCAACGTGTACTGCTTTCCTTCCTACGAGGCCGCCTTTCTCCATGGGATGGAGGCAGTAGCAAACCACGACACGTGGGCCGAGGTGATTGCCAAGAACCCGAAGAACCGAGACATCATCCTGAGCCAGGATCGAGACACGTTCCTTGAGACCATGAACCGATGGGCGCAGGTGTACTGCGAGTCACCTACCTCGCTGATTCCCGGTGCGCTCAACGCAGATATCGCCACCTTCGACAAGCCGGTCATTGTCTGGAATTCGGGGAAGGCTGATATCCACCATCCCCGCAAACTCACTGAGGCAGTCGCCGAGCTGCTGCCCAACGCCATTCTCGAGCAGGCCCCCTGGCCTGATGAGGAGTGGATGGAGCGGATGTCAGAGAATATGGAGCAGGGCAACGGCCTGTTCCGCCGTTGGTACTTAATGGCGCCGCGGCTGATGGAATTTGAAGACTCTATTTCCTAAGGGGGACAGCAACGCCCCTCAGCGAGGATGTCCCTAGACCAAGAAAGGGCTGGGGACATCCTCCGTTTCAGAGGGAAGTCCAGGACCCTCAAGGGGAGAGTAGATTTAGGAAGTAGACGAGCCCCGAGGAGTGGTGCAGTGCCGGCAACGGTAGTGGTGGGAACCCAGTGGGGCGATGAGGGCAAAGGAAAGCTCACCGACCTTCTCGCATCGGGGATGGACGTGGTGGTTCGCTATCAGGGCGGGCACAATGCCGGGCACCGAATCGTGGTGGACGGCGAGGCGTTTGCACTCCAGTTGATCCCCTCGGGAATCCTCTATCCCTCAGTCACACCAGTCATCGGAAACGGTGTCGTCGTCGACCCTTCGGTACTTCTCCAAGAAATTGATGCTCTTGAAGCGAAGGGAGTTGACACCTCTCGACTGTTGGTTTCAGGAAATGCGCACTTGATCATGCCCTATCACGTGGAGATCGATCGGGTGACGGAGCGCTATCTCGGAAAGTCGGCGCTTGGAACCACCAAGCGCGGCATCGGACCGACCTACGCCGACAAGGCCAATCGAGTGGGTCTTCGAGTGCAGGATCTCCTTGACGAGAAGATCTTCCGCCAAAAACTTGAGTTGGCACTGCGAGAGAAGAACGCGCTGCTTGCCAAGGTCTACAACCGACTCCCCTTCAATCTCAATGAGATCACTGAGTTCTACATCGGCACCCTGGCTCCACGGATAGCTCCGATGATCACCGACACGGTCGGGTATCTCCATGATGCTCTTGACGCAGGCAAAAATGTCTTGCTCGAAGGCGCCCAGGCAACCTTCCTCGACCTCGATCACGGCACCTATCCATTCGTCACCTCCTCAAATCCAGTCGCTGGCGGAGCCTGCGTTGGTGCGGGCCTCGGGCCTCGGGATATTTCAGGAATCGTCGGGATCGCCAAGGCCTACGTCACCCGAGTGGGTGCTGGTCCGTTCCCGACCGAGCTTTTCGATGAGGTTGGCGTGATGCTGGTCGACCGGGGACATGAATTTGGTACCAATACCGGGCGTATGCGGCGTTGTGGCTGGTTTGATGCCGTGATGGCTCGCCAAGCGCTTCGTCTCAACTCATTGACCGAGATTGCTCTGACAAAGCTTGATGTTCTCGATACTCTCGAAACCATCAAGGTGTGTGTGGCCTATGAGGCCGATGGCGTTCGCTACGACCACCCGCCGTATCACCAGTCGGTGTTGCATCGAGTGACGCCGGTCTATGCCGATCTTCCCGGCTGGGGCGAGGATCTGACGCGATTCACTGAATGGTCGCAACTCCCAGCAGCAGCAAAGGACTATGTCGCCTTTTTGTCGGATCAGATCGGCGTACCGATTCGCACGGTCGGCGTGGGGCCAGGCCGTGAGCAGTTCGTCAGCGTCCCCGAGTAGTTCCAACCTGAGTTGATCTGACCGTCGGCTCGGGTGCACAGAGTGATCTGAAGATGAGAAGCGAGAAGGCGGCGTAGACCGCTACACAGGAGAACCGATGATTAACCGGTACGCACCAAAGGACATGGCATCGCTCTTCAGTGACGAGGCTCGTTTTGACGCCATGCTTGAGGTGGAGCTCCTCGCTGCTGAAGCCCTCGCCACCCTCGGCGTTGTTCCGGCCGCTGACGCGAGGGCCTGTCGAGAACGTCGGCCCGTGATCGACGCTGCCTTTGTGGCGGCAGTCGATGAGCGCGAAGCCATCACTAATCACGACACTGCTGCCTTCGTTGACATCGTGCAGGACCGCATTGGGGCTCCTGAGGGCACCTGGATCCACTACGGCCTCACCTCATCGGACGTGGTGGACACTGCACTCTGCTGGCAGTTGACGAAGGCGGCCGACTTGTTGCTCGAGGCATCGGCAGGATTTGTGGCGGTGCTGGTTCGCCGAGCCAAGGAGACCATCGATATCCCCGTGGTGGGGCGGACACACGGTATGCATGCTGAACCGACCACCTTTGGTGCGAAATTCTCACTCTTTGCCTTAGCTGCAGAGCGCGATCGAGTTCGCCTCGAGAGGGCTCGAGCGGCAGTTGCAGTGGGCAAGTTGTCGGGGGCAGTGGGGACCTTCTCGAATATCGATCCCGCTGTCGAGGACTACGTGTGCGAGCATCTTGGCCTGAGGCCGGTTCCCGCTACGCAGGTCATCGCCCGTGATCGCCACGCCGAGTTGCTCTGGGCCTGCGCGGCAACTGGTGCGACGATTGAACACCTCGCCACGGAAGTTCGCCATATGGCCCGCTCTGAGGTTGGCGAAGCCGAGGAAGCATTCCGCCCTGGGCAGAAGGGCTCTTCGGCGATGCCACACAAGCGTAATCCCGTCCTTTCTGAGCGTCTTTGTGGTCTGGCTCGCGTGCTCCGCGGGTATCTCTCGGCTGGACTTGAGGATGTGGCGCTCTGGCACGAACGAGACATCTCGCACTCTTCAGTGGAGCGGGTCATTCTCCCTGACGCCAGTCTGTTGACGCTCTATGTGCTTCGCAAAGCTACCGAACTTGTCGATGGTTTGGTGATCAACGAAAAGCGGGCATTCAAGAATTTGAATGAGGGGAGCCTGGGTCTCGTCTACTCACAGTCGGTGCTTCTCACACTGATTGACCATGGCATGGTGCGAGACGATGCCTACCGGGTAGTGCAACGAGCGGCTCGCCAAGCGGTTGAAGAGCAGCGTTCTTTCCGAGAGATTGTCGAAGCTGACTCTGAGGTGACGCTGAGCATCGAGGAGCTTGAGCGAGCCTTCGATCTTGATCGGATGTTGGCGCATCGAGGCCGTTACTTGGACGCGCTCGAGGGACTTGGATGAGCGACCTGAGCGATCTCGGGCTTCGCCGCATTCACCAAGGCAAGGTTCGCGAACTCTATGAGGTTGATGGTGAACATCTCCTCATGGTCGCGTCAGATCGAATCAGCGCTTTTGATGTTGTGATGGACCAAACAATTCCCGAAAAGGGACGCGTGCTCACGGCCATGACGTCATTTTGGAATGAGGAGCTTGGGGGAGTAGCTCCGCAATCTTTGGTGAGTTGTGACCCAGTGGTGATTGATCACATGGCACCAGGCTTCCTCTCGCAAGCTTGGGCGCACGGCCGCTCCAGTCTTGTTCGGAGAGCTGACATGCTTCCGTTGGAATGCATCGTTCGTGGCCGCTTGGCTGGTCAGGCCTATGAGGAATATGCCGCCAAAGGCACTATCCATTCCATGAGTGCACCAAGTGGACTGCGACTGGCTGATCCCCTTCCCGAGCCCATGTTCACCCCTTCAACCAAAGCCGAGGAGGGGCATGACCTGAACATCTCTCTTTCTGACGCCGAGGAGATCGTGGGCGAGCGACGGCTCGCCGAGGCCATGGAGATGTGCCTCGGGCTATTCAAGGCGGCCTCTGAGCGCTGCGCTGCAGCAGGCTTTGTGCTGGCGGATACCAAATTCGAACTTGGCCTCATTGATGGCCGACTCTTCTTGTGTGATGAAGTGGTGACCCCTGACTCTTCGAGGATCTGGCCCATCGATGCGGTGGTTCCTGGTGAGGTCCCCCCGGCCTTTGATAAACAGCCATTTCGTGACTGGCTGGCGAGCCTGGCGTGGGATCGCACCCCGCCACCGCCTCCAGTTCCCGACGAGATTGTGGCGGTCACGGCCGATCGATACCGCAGCGCTTACGAGCGGGTGTGCGGACGGTCCCTGGCCGAGTGGTACGGTCCGAAGCCGTGAGGTACCACGCGAAAGTCGAAGTTCGTTTGCGGCCCGGGATCACTGATCCTGAGGGCGCCACCATTGAGCGGGCACTCCCTGCTCTCGGTTTCGATGGCATTGCCTCGGTCCGAGCGGGCCGTTGCTTCAATCTGGAGCTCGATGCCACTGATCTTGAATCGGCACGGAGCCATGCGGCTGCTGTGGCCGATCGCCTTCTGGCGAATCCGGTGATTGAGGAGTCGGTTATCGAGGTCACTGAACTCTGATGGCTCCCGTCGTTGGCGTCCTACTCTTCCCTGGGACCAATTGCGAGTACGACTCGGTGGTAGCCATGGAGAGCCTTGGCGCTGAGGCTCGACTCGTCTTCCACACTGAGTCGTCGCTCAAGGGTTTCGACGCAATCATCCTGCCCGGCGGCTTTGCCCATGGCGACTACCTTCGTCCCGGGGCTATCGCTCGGTTCAGTCCGATCATGGAAGCAGTGGCTGCCTTTGCTGCTGACGGCGGCCCAGTCATTGGGATCTGCAATGGCTTTCAAGTGCTCTGCGAAGCTCACCTGCTTCCAGGTGCGCTGCAGAAAAATCGGGGCTTGACGTTTTTGTGTCAGCCTTCGGCCCTTGAAGTGGTCTCCACCCGCTCTGCACTTACCCGTGGAGCGACGGTGGGCCAGACACTTGCGGTGCCGATCAATCACTTCTCGGGTTCGTACACCTGTGATCTCGACACACTTCGCCAACTTCGCGAACAAGACCAAATCATGTTGCGTTACGTCGATAATCCAAATGGATCTATCGACAACATCGCAGGGATCTGCAATGAAGCCGGGAACGTGGTGGGCCTGATGCCGCACCCGGAGCGAGCCTCTTCGCCACTCCTCGGCTCTGCCGACGGTTTGGTGTTGCTCCGCTCGATTCTCGACTCTGTTCCGGCCTAGGCCGGAACAGCCGCTAGGCCCTGCGGGTCCGCTTGATGCCCGCCCTGGTGAGCACGGCAGGTGAAACACCTGCTTCGCGCCAGGTGGAGTAGTCAATCCCCTTGCGCTCGCCATACCCTCTGGCGGCACCGACGAATTCCTTCTCAAGCTTCTTAATGTCCTGGTTGGACTGAAGTCGCTGCAGTTCCACATCGAGGTCTTTGCGCTCCTGGCGCAGGAGGAGTGCATCAAGCGCACCACTTGTTTCGAGCTCAATGTTGATGGCGTTAATCCGACGCTCAACCGAGGCTGGGGTGCGCTTGCGACCGCGCTTGCCGCGGCTGGCGGAAAGGGCCTCGAGGTAGCGGCGAACAGCAGCACCTTCGCGACGGCCCTGGGCGAGGGCATCCTTGTGCTCTTTGGTCATCGCTGACTTCGTAGCGGCCATATGTTCATTGCTCCTTTGGGGTTCAACTTCTACTTTATCTCTAATTTGATCGATCAAAGCAATTCGTACTGAGTTGAAGAAACGGAACTTAAAAGTCAACTTTAAGAAAGGGGGTGGCAATAAATAAGGGAATTTTATTCCTAGAGGACCCGATTCAGCATTCGGCCACAACGGTCGCACTCCTAAGCAGACTATGTCGACTATCGAACTAATTCCCGATAAAGGTTACGAAATACCTCCAATTTGGCCCTGGGCCACCGAGAAGGGGGGATCGAGAGACGTTTCCTGGTGGCCGCCTGAGAGGGACGGGGAGGGGCACTACCTTTGACGCCATGGCCTCGACTTCTGCTGACCAGCCACTCCACCGAGCCCTCGGGCTTACTGACGACGAGTTTTCTGAGATCACCTCGGTGCTCGGTCGAGAGCCGAACTCGCTTGAGACTGCGCTCTACTCGGTGATGTGGTCCGAGCACTGTTCGTATAAGTCCTCGCGAATGCACCTCAAGCGCCTCCCCACCGAAGGCCCCAAGGTGCTGGTTGGCCCCGGCGAAAACGCTGGCGTGATCGATGCAGGAGACGGGATCGCAGTGGCGATTCGTATCGAATCGCATAACCATCCGTCGGCCATCGAGCCCCACCAGGGCGCAGCAACTGGTGTTGGCGGCATCTTGCGTGACATCTTCACCATGGGCGCTCGTCCCCTTGCCGTGATGGATCCATTGTTCTTTGGTATCCCTGATGACCCCCGCCAGCGCTGGTTGGTCGAGGGTGTCATCGGTGGCATCTCGCACTACGGCAACTCTGTTGGTGTACCCACCATCGGTGGCGAACTCACTTTCGACCGCTGCTATCAGACCAACCCCCTGGTGAACGTGCTGTGCGTTGGTGCGCTTCCCGTCGAACGGCTTGTCCTCGGCCAGGCGTCTGGACCGGGAAATCTTGCAGTGCTTCTTGGCTCCAGCACGGGTCGTGACGGTATCGGCGGTGTCTCGGTGTTGGCGTCTGCGGGATTCGAAGGCGAGGACGGTGCCGCCAGTCTCGATGACTCCAAGCGCCCAGCTACCCAGGTGGGTGACCCTTATGAGGAGAAGCGCCTGATTGAGGCCTGTCTCTCGTTGCTTGATGAAAAATTGGTCGTGGGAATCCAGGATCTCGGTGGTGGTGGTCTGGCCTGCGGCACCTCAGAGCTGGCCGCACGTGGACGGGTCGGGATGGATGTTGATGTCAACGCGATTCCCCGGCGTGAAGAGGGCATGGAGCCCTGGGAAGTCATGATCTCGGAATCTCAAGAACGGATGCTGGCAATCGTCACGCCCGAGGACCTGGCCAAGGTCAAGGAGCTCTGCGAGCGTTGGGAAGTTCGCGCCGATGTTATTGGTCGTGTCACTGAGCCTGATTTTGACGAGGCGGGAGAACCGATCGGGAAATTGCGCATTCGCGACGGTTTTGACGGACCACTTCTCGCAGACGTACCTGCTGCTTCGTTGGCTGACGAAGCTCCCCTTTATGACCGCCCCCGTGCCGTTCCTCAAGGTCGCGACGCTCGCCTTGCCAATGATCCCACCGAGCAAGCTGCCTCGGTGGACGTCGCCGCGGCCATTCTTGACCTTCTCCTTGACCCCGCACCGGTGTATCGCCAGTACGACCATCAGTTGTTCTTGAACACGGTGATTGGCCCTGGGGCGGACGCGTCGCTTCTCCGCCTCGCTGGCCCTGGGCTTCCGCCATCCAACAAAGCTCTGAGCTTGAGCACCGATTCAAATCCGCGGTGGTGTTCGCTGGATCCTCGTCGAGGTACCGCCGCCACAGTGGCTGAGTCTCTGGGCAACGTTGCCGCCACCGGCGCCACTGGTATGGCGGTGGTGAACTGCTTGAACTTCGGTAACCCCGAGCACCCTGAGGTGATGTGGCAACTTTCTGAGTCAATCGATGGGATGGGAGAGGCCTGCTTGGCGTTGGGCCTTCCTGTCATCGGTGGCAACGTCTCGCTCTATAACGAGTCGGGCGGTTCTGATATCGACCCGACACCAGTGGTGGGAACACTTGGGCTCGTTGACACACTTGTCGAGCGTCCACCATCCCTTGCGTGGACCGAGGGTCACGCCGTGCTGCTCCTCGGCGAGCGCGCGGAGAATGGTGCGCGTCCGTACCCATTGGCTGGCTCCCGGCTGGCAGTCGATGTACTCAATCATCGAGACGGGACCCTGTTCGAGCTCGACCTTGCCGCACATAAGCGAGCCTGTGAGTTCGTCGCCGCACTTGTCTCGGAGGCCGCCGCTGGACGACCGTCTCCGATTGCTGCCGTCCACGATGTCGGCTCGGGGGGCATTGCTATCGCGGCAGCCGAGATGGCCGTCGCCGCTGGGGTGGGCGCCGAACTTGAAGGTATTGACGGCGTTGCTGAGGCCTTCTGCGAGCGACCTGGTCGTTTCCTCGTGGCGACGCCCTATCCGAATCAGGTGCTTGAAGCAGCTGCAGTGTCAGGGGTTCCAGTGGCCATGCTTGGCAAGGTCACCGGTGACACTCTGGTCTTGGACACGCTTTGCTCGGTGTCGGTGAGCGAATTGGCGACCCGTCGTGCCGGAGCCTTTGACGCGGCACTTGATGCCGCTGGTTGATCGAGGAGGCGTCGCTTAGCCCGTTGGGCGGCGCGCCTTGAGGGCCGTCAGCGATGAGTCAGGGACACGAAGTTCACTTGAGGTTCCCTTTTTTGACTTCACCCCGCGTCCGACGGTGAGGTCAGGGGTTTTTGCCCCATGGAAGTCAGAGCCGCCTGTAGGAACAAGGCCGTGCTTCTCGCAGAGCTCGACCACCATGGCAACTTGCTCAGGGCTATGCCGTGCGTAATACGCCTCAGCTCCTGAGACGCCCCAGGTAGCCGCTTGGGCAAAGGCCGCATCGAGAATTTCTCGCTCCTCTGAAAGGGACAGAACTGAACCACCTCTCGCTGAGGCAAAGGTTTGCAGAGGGTGTGCGAGCACGGTAACTGCGCCCGAGGCGGTGGCCATGGCGGTCGCTGCAGGAATGGTCACTTTGGCCTTCGCCACATAGGCCGAGCCGCCGTCGCCGAGGACTTGGTTGAAGACGCTTTGCAGGCTTTCGAACTGTTCGGGGTACGCAGCCATGATGGCTTCGGCGAAGTGCGGCCGACCGGCAGCCAGCAGGGGTTTGGCGGCAAGCTCCTCAACGGCGGCCACGGTGACGGGATAGCCCGCTTCTGCCAACTTCTCGATCAGGCGCAGGTTCCGGGTCGCCCGATCCTCTCGGAGACTGGCCAGGACCTCGTGCAATGGTGCCGTGGGCTCCTCGAGGAAATAACAGAGCAGATGGGCACTCCGACCGGTGTCCTCGAGGAGACAGGAGATCTCACAACCTGGGACGGCTTCAATACCTTCGGCATGGAGGGCCTCGCCATAGGCAGCGCTGCCCTCCATGTTGTCGTGATCGGTCAAGGCAGCGGCGGAGACGCCTGAGGCAGCCACTAACCGGGCCAGATCCTCGGGAGAGAAGGTCCCGTCAGAGCAGGTCGAGTGCATGTGAAGATCAATCACGACTACAGGGTACCCGGAGGGTGTGGCGCCACTAGGCTCATCACTGCGATGGACGGCGGCGAAACGACCCATCGGCTCTCTGGGCCGGGCGAGACGCGGGAGCTCTGCACCCGATGAAGGAAGCCTGCGGCGTCTTCGGGATCTACGCACCAGGTGCAGATATCGCCCACCTTGCCTTTGACGGCATCTTTGCCCTCCAGCACCGCGGGCAAGAGTCAGCTGGTATGGCAGTTGCCGAAGACGGCCAAATCATGGTGGTCAAGGACAATGGACTTGTTGCGTCAGTCTTTGATGATCGCACCCTGCAGAGCCTCACGGGTGACGCGGCGATTGCTCACTCTCGGTACTCCACGGCTGGCTCGGGAGACTGGCGAAGTGCCCAGCCGGTCTTTCGCTCTGTGGGCGACGTTGGATTTGCCTTGGCGCATAACGGGAACTTGACCAACACCGAGGATCTTGCTTCTCAGCTTGGTGCACTGCCCGGCATCGGGCTGACCGACTCCGACACCATGGCAGAGCTCATTGCTCAGTCCTACGCAGCGCACCTCGCGAAGGGCGGTGGCCTCCGTGAAGCACTCCTTGAGACCCTGCCCAAGATTGAGGGAGCGTTCAGCCTTTCCCTGCTCGACGCCACGCATATTTACGGGGTGCGTGACCCTCATGGATTCCGCCCGCTTTGCCTTGGTCGCCTCGGCGATGGCGAGGAGCCCGACGGCTGGGTGCTCGCATCGGAGACTCCGGCTCTCGACGTCATTGGTGCAACCTTCGTTCGAGAAATTGAACCTGGAGAATTGATCCGTATTGGACCCGATGGCGTCTCCTCGGAACGTTACGTCCCGTCAGGCGAAACCGAACCACACCTCTGCATCTTTGAGTTTGTCTACTTTGCTCGACCTGACTCACGATTGATGGGCCGAGAAGTACACGGAACGCGTCGGCGAATGGGTGAGTTACTCGCAGCGCAGGCTCCAATCGAAGCCGACATGATCATGGGCGTTCCCGATTCGGGAGTGCCCGCCGCCGAAGGGTTTGCTCTCGCCTCTGGGATTCCCTATGGACAGGGCCTTATAAAGAACCGCTACATCGGTCGCACCTTTATCTCGCCCGATCAAAAGGCTCGCGACAAGGGTGTGCGGCGCAAGCTCAACCCGCTCAAGGAAAACATCGCTGGGAAGCGCTTAGTGGTCGTCGATGACTCCATCGTGCGCGGCACCACCACTCGAGCCCTCGTACGAATGCTTCGCGATGCCGGAGCAGCCGAGGTCCACCTTCGAATCTCCTCGCCGCCCTTTATGTGGCCATGCTTCTACGGAATCGATACGCCATCTCGCACCGAGTTGCTGGCGGCGAACCACACGATTCCCGAGATCGTTGAGTACTTGAACTGTGACTCGCTGGCTTACATCAGCCTCGAGAATCTCAAGTCAGCAATTGGCGTCGCTGAAGGCTTCTGCGATGCGTGCCTGTCCGGTAACTATCCCACTGCGGTTCCGGTTGAATCACCCCGAGCCCGAGCACGGGCGGAGGAATTCGACCTCGCCGCGTCGCCCACTGGCGTATGACGACTCCCGACCTGAGTCCGGCTACCTATGCCGCCGCGGGCGTTGACATCGAGGCAGGCGACCGAGCGGTCGAGCTCATCAAGGATGCCGTTGCTTCCACCCGGCGTCCTGGGGTAGTCGGAACCCTTGGCGGGTTCTCCGGGCTGTTCGAGTTGGATCTGTCCAAGTATCCCCACCCAGTTCTGGTCTCGGCCACTGATGGCATCGGCACCAAACTCGAAGTGGCTCGACTCGCTGATCGCTTTGACACGGTGGGCATCGATGCCGTTTGCATGTGCGTTGATGACCTGATCTGTGTGGGAGCGGAGCCGCTCTATTTCCTTGACTACCTCGCAGTGGGTCGTGTGGTCCCCGAGCGAATTGCTGAGCTGGTGGGTGGCATCGCCGAAGGTTGCCGCCAGGCCCGATGTGCACTGATTGGTGGAGAGACCGCAGAGCACGGTGGGGCCATGGAGGATGACTCGGTGGACGTGGCCGGTTTTGCTGTAGGGGCCCTTGAAAAGGGGACCGCGTGGGGGCCAGAGCGCGTGGAAGCGGGAGACGTTCTCATCGGTCTCGCCTCGCCAGGGCTTCGCTCGAACGGATATACCTTGGCCCGACATGTTCTCTTGGAGCGTGCGGGGCTGGCTCTGAACGCTCCTGCATGGGAAGGTGCTGAGGTCACCGTGGCCGATGAGCTCCTTCGGCCCAGTGTTATTTATTCAGCGTTTGTTCTTGATGCGGCAGAAGCAGCACCGGGAGCCATTCACGCGGCCGCTCACATCACTGGCGGTGGATTGGCCGGAAACCTGATTCGATCACTCCCTGACAGGACTCGAGCAGTTGTTGATCGCTCCCCCTTGGCAGTTCCCAGAATCTTCTCTGAGATTCAGCGTCTGGGGTCAGTGAGTGATGAGGAAATGGGCAGGGTATTCAACCTTGGAGTCGGAATGGTTCTCATTGTCGACCCTCTCAGAGCTGATGCTGTCCTGGCCTCACTGTCTGGATCGGGAATCGAGGCGGCGATGATTGGATCAGTTGAAGCGGGCGAGCGAGAGGTCGTGGAAAAGTGAGTGAGGCACGGGATCAACTCAGGGCGCACCTTCTTGATCACTCGGTGAAGACCGGTGACTTCGTTCTTAAGTCAGGGAAGCGATCGAGTTGGTTTATCGACTCGAAGCAGACGGTCTGCCGTCCGGAGGCCATGATCTGGGTGGCGGAATCACTTCTTGAGATCATTCCTTCTGAAGCGACGGCCATCGGCGGTCTGACGATGGGCGCTGATCCGGTGGCATTCATCACCGCCGGGGTTGCTGCCACTCGCGGAAAGGGCCTTCGATCATTCAGCGTTCGCAAGGAAGCCAAGGACCATGGAGCGGGCGGTCGGATTGCCGGTGCCCTTGAACCCGGCGACAAAGTCGTGATCACCGAGGACACCGTGACTCGTGGCACCTCACTTCTCGAGGCGGCACATGCCGTGCAAGAGTTCGGCGCTGAAGTGATACTCCTCACCGCCATTGTTGATAGGGGTGGCACGGCCGAGGCCATGGCGGCGGCCGAGGGACTTCGTTTTCAAGCAGTGCTCACCGCTCCCGATCTCGGCTTCGATTTCGAGGGTGGCTCCTGAGCGAAGTTAGGAGGGCAGCTCCGCTGCCACCTGAGCAATGAGGCGTTGACGCCATTCGAAGAGATGCTCGTTTCGTTCTGCTGGCGTTGTGCCCAGCCGAACGATCACCAGGTCAAGTGGCGGGCAGATAGTAATGGATTGACCTTCGAAGCCCGCAAGGTAGAAGGTTCCCCACTCGTCACCGAACGCCCAAAAATGAGCCGAATAGAGATATCCCTCCGGGTCCTCTGAGCACGGGGTCCGCCAGCGATCCACCCAGGCCTCTGGAACAATCTGCTGTCCCTGAGCCCGCCCACCTCGACAAAGCATCAGTCCGAGCCGAGCAAAATCTCGCGCAGTGGCGTGAAGATAGGACGAGGCCATGAAGGTACCGGCGTCATCGAAACCAGGGTCGGCCGAGGTGATTGCAAGGGGAGCAAAAATCCGATCCGTCAGTGCTGCTCGAACTGCGGCTTCGCCACCTAGGCGAAGGCCCACCTGGCGAGCAATGAGATTTGAGGTACCCGAGGAGTAGTTGAACACTTCGCCGGGCTGATGAGCGAGCGGCCGTGAGGCCGCATAAGCAGCGACGTCAGAAGCACCAGCACCAAAAAGCATTTCGATGACATCGCTCACGCCGTCGTCGGTGTATTCCTCTGCGAAGGCGAGACCGTCACGCATTTCGAGTGCGTGGTTCAACGTGATGGACCTGCGTGGATCATCAGACCCCCATTCGGGGACTTCGAGTGGATCTTCAAGGGCAAGCAGCCCATCGTCGACAAGCTGCGCTACCAGGAGGGCCAGAACTGACTTCGCCATCGACCATGAGAGCAGCGGTACCTCGGCGCCCACTTCTCGAGGAGCATCAACAAAGGAGGGCAGTGAGCCGGCGTAGTGCTCGGCCAGCAGCTGGCCGCGGTGGATGAGGAGTGCGGCCCTCGTCTCCGACAAAGCAGGATCGTTGAAGGCCTCGTCAAAGATGGCCTGAACCTCTGGGGAGCACGAATCGCCTGGCCACTCGTGGCGGGGCCAGGAACCAGATTGCTCGGTGGGGTAGCCACTGAGGGGTCCGGTGGGGAGTGGGGAAATCATTGACTGAGATTATCGAGAGAGGGTGCACCTAACCCGATTCGCCGACCAATGCACTTATTGGGATTAACTTGACCAAACTATTTGATCAAAACACTCAATTTCATAGAGTTATTACGGGCGGAGAAACTTGCATTTGATTGAGATCGCGTCAACAATTCTCTTTATCTTCACTTTCCCTCCCCAATCCCCGTTTCTGCCCTATGGCGTCGGAAGTCCAGTCAAAGGGGAGTGTCATACCCCTCCTCCATTCTTATAATTATGACCTCTTCTACTGACTTTCTGCGTCTTCCTTCTTCGCCGCCAACTGGCGAGATTGAGCCACTGTTTCTGGGCGCATTGGGCACTCCTCGAATTGAACTTGGCGGAATTCCGATCAGTTTTGCCACGCGTCACGCAAGTTGGGCCCTCTTCTCGCTGGGGTTGAGCGATGAGCAGCAACTTTCCCTTGATGATGTGTGCGAGCGGCTGTGGCCTGACGCCTCTGAAGGGGTCCTGGCCCGTCGACTTGCAACGATGACCTGGCAAATGCGGCGCGGCCTTGGAGAGGGTGCGTGGCGTATCGAGCGGACCAAGAGTTTGCTCCGACTTCGCCTGCACCCCGCAGACTCGATAGACCTCATCAACGTTCGGACCCAAGCACGAGCCGTGTTGGCGGGAAAAGCGCAGGCGGACGCATCGCTTCTTGAGGCACTGGCGGTTCCTGTCCTCGAGCCATGGTCAGAGCTTGACTGGGTCCAAGCCGAG
>Ga0114958_10001612_pt1 | contig 17534 bp, 19 predicted proteins | sample C_130208_EF_Meta_FD_89577 | JGI IMG/M metagenome (GOLD analysis project Ga0114958, IMG submission 89577) | Freshwater microbial communities from Lake Croche, Canada to study carbon cycling - C_130208_EF_MetaG | ecosystem: Environmental > Aquatic > Freshwater > Lake | place: Lake Croche, Canada...
AAAAAAATATTAAAATAAGAAAAAAATTAAAATTAATAAAAAAAATATTGAAAAGAAAAAAACAAATTTTACAAAAGCAAATTAATATAAAAAAAAAAAATAGGATCCTAAAAAAAGCCAAAAAAAAAAAAAAAAAAGCAACAAAAAAAAACAAAAATTAATAAATTAATGATTATATTATTTATTTATAAGACTTAATAAATAAATAACTAATTAATGGAAATGGAAATATGTGTAACACAATTTAGCGTGTCAACATTTAATGAAAATAGAGCTTGGATTATAAAGAATAATAACTCATTAGGGTGTATTTACGGAACACCTGTAAAAATTAGTGGGTCGCTAGATCCCGACTCTCGATTATTAGTATTAGAAATGAATAATACTAATAATAGTATAGAAGGAATAGGTATAATTAAAAATAATCTAGCAAGAGAAAATAGAAAACACTATAAAATTTATACAGACAATAACTACAATCGGTATATATACAAATCAAATTATAGAATTGATAGAAAAAACTTTACTAGTTACGAAAATGAAGTAATAACATTACTAGAAGACTATTTATTTAAATCAGCATATCACTGCAAACGAGGACAGGGTATTCAAAAATTACCCAAAAAAGTAGTAAATAATGAAGAATTTGATTTTGTTAAATTTTTAATAACTATGTACAAAAATAGATTTGTAACTATTAAAAATATAAAAATACTTAATTAAACTAATATAGTTTATTTATAAATAAATAAATAATGTCATCTAACAATTCATATAAAGATTTTAATACATCTATTGAAGATTATACTATTAATGAACTATATAATTTACTCGAATTAGATGAGTTATCACGAGAACATATACTACTAAAAGTTCATGATTTAAATAATAATGTTTTTAAGAATAATGAACCTATTAAAGCTTTTTTTCTGCAAGCACAAAATAAATTGCTAAACTATTTAACAGTTACAGACGCTAATTTAGATGATTATTTACATTCTAATGCTAATGCTAATATTGAGCCAACTATTAAAGAACACTTTACTAATAATAGTATTACACAAGAAGAACAAGAAGAACAACAAGAACAAGAAGATGACGAAGACAACGAAGATGATTATGATGTTAATGTAATAGAAACATATGTAAACTATTCAAATTCTAATTCTAATTCTAATTCTAATCCTAATTCTAATTCTAATTCTAATTCAAATTCTAATTCTAATCCAACAACAAATCCAACAACAAATCCAATAATAACAAATCCAACACTAAATCCAATAATTAATAGTGATCACATAGAAACTTATCACATATATAAAAATTTATACTTCAATACAACTTATAGAATTAATAAATTTATTACTAATGCATTGTCAACTGATTGTAAAATTATGTTAAATAATACAATAAATAATGTAATTCAATGCAAATTAACTTCATTAAATATTAGAAAACCATTTTTAATCCATAGCACAAAATCAAATAATAGCTTTATAGTTAAAAAATATGATAGCGCAAAAAAACTCGATTTTTCATATTCAATAATAATAGATAACGGATATTATGATGATCCTACAGAAATGGAGACTTTTTTAAATAATAAATTTAAAAATACTAGCATTACTATTTCAGGAGGATCACTAGATGCTAGCAACACAAAATTTATTAACTCACTAACTTTTTCAATCAATAAAAATTCTCAAATATGCAACTTTGATTTAAGCAAGAATTATATAACCGACAATAGCATTAATAATACATTTAACTATTATGAAATAGATTTTTTAACAAATTATGTTCCACCCTATTCACTAGCTACTATTTTAGGTTTCAATAATGCTATTTATAATACATCAAATAGTATAACAGGACCTAAAACATATAATACACTAAGCAGTCCAATCTATTTTTGCTTCGATGAAAATCAAAACGCAATTGTTGAAACACATCAGCTATTTTTAAACAATAATCTCTCAAGTGATAAAATATTAGCCAAAATAAATACACACAAAAAGACAATAGACACAAACAATTATATATATGAAACCCTAGACAATAATGACAATAAAAATAATGTTAGGCAATATAGCGGTCCAATAAATATGTCTAGTTTCAATATTAAAATCATCGATAATTATGGACTATTAGTTCAGTCTATACAAGAAGAATTTACATTTGACTTAGAACTAGTTATACAAGCAACTAAGCTAGTTAGCAAATAAAAGTTATAACACAAAAAGTTATAAATCGTATAAAACTTCACATTCTATTTCGATAGTTAAATCGCCATTATTTACATCTAATATTCTACCATATTCATCATAAATTTTTATATGCAGTTTATTAATATTTGTTGGACCAAAATATATTCTTTTTGGATATAATAGCCGTTTTTCTCCATCTTCCTTAGAATTCGTCATTTTACATAATATATTATTATCTGTTAAGGTTTGATATTTAAACGCCGATACAAAAACATTATTATGATTGTTTTGATAATCATTTAGTGAAAGCAAATAATATTTATTACTTAGGCCACCGTCATAACAATATTCTGACACATAACTGTTAGAGCCCTCATATTTTATAGTAATTTGTTTTCCATTTTTAATTATTCTATTATTTCTAAACCCCATTATCCAGCCTAGTGTCAATTGATTTTTATCAATATTTGTTGCTATATTATAATTCATAGTTGCATTTTCAATATAATCGAATTTTAAACTAAACACATTGCTATTAAGACTTGTAAAAGTAAATTTGCCACTTAGCGAATTATAAACGAGAGAAATGTCGCTAGGCAATTTGCTATTTATTTCTCTAACCAATGAGTTTTCATCATAAGCACCATCATTGATTTCTATTAAACTAGAGTCTACATAAAATGAATGCGACCCTGTTTTTTTCGATATACTATAAATAGTATACGGAAGTTGATAATTAACTACTTGTAATGAGAGGACTTTCTTAAAAGCGGTTGGGAGATTTATTACAAAATCGGTTGAACTAGAGTTTTCATAATTGTCTCTAAAACGTGTGTCAATATTTAAAACCTTTTTTAGTGTTTTAATCGTTAAAGGGTTTACTAATCCGCTTTTAACATTTACTTGAAAAATTTCTTCTTTTTTTGCTTCAGCATGCTTAATTATATTATGGTCGTCTTGAACAATGAGCATATTTTTCTGTTTTTCTTCTAGCAATTTATTGACTTTAATGAAACATTGATAAAAAAAATCCACGAGCTGTGCCTTGTTTTCGCTTATTTCGCTGTTTTGCAACTTAGCTATTTTAGTTTGCAATTTAGTATATAAAAATTCTTGATTTAATTCAGCATTTTCGAGAGATTTAACGTGTATATGCAATATGTTTAATATTTCTTCGATGCTATAATTTTCAATATTTAAATCCATATATTATATATTATATATTATATATCAAAAAATATATAATATTTTAACAAGTTAATATTATAATATTTTAACAAGTTAATATTATAATATTTTAACAAGTTAATATTATAATATAATATAAATGGTGTGCTATGGGTCTTGTATGTTTGCGTCGGTTTTTCTAATTGCCAATATTTATACTATGTTTTCATGCTCTAATGACAATCGTAAACAAGAATTTAAAAATACATTAACACAAGAGCAACAAGTATTATATGAAAAAATAATTCAAGAACGCAAGAAAATATACTATGGCGGTTTTCTTTTAGGAATTGTGCTATCTTTTATAGCTGTGTATTTTGGAAACAAATTACTGTTTTCAAGAAACAGCAAATCATCTACACTACCTAAAATTTGTATGATTGCTAGTATTACTTTTGTTACTAACTACTTATTTTATATATTATATCCTAAAACCGACTATATGTTGCTACATTTAAATGACAAAACACAAATACAAGGTTGGCTAAACATTTATAAAAAAATGCAGTTTAAATTTCATTTGGGTTTTATACTAGGAATTGTCGCTGTCATTATTTATTCATATGGCTTTTGTAAGTAAATATTTCATCTTCTTCTTAGTTTTCTTGATTTTCTTAATTTTCTTGATTTTCTTAGTTTTCTTGATTTTCTTGGTTTTCTTCGTTTTCTTGATTTTCTTCCGCCACTTGGAACAATTTCTAATGTCATAGCAGCTATTTTCTGTTTTATTTTTTCTATATCTTCAGGTGTTATATTAGGATTGTAAAATTTGTCTATTCCATTAAATTTTTCATAACTTTCTTGTAAAATAGTAGTTTTATCAGAATTATAAAAGACATTGTTATCCTTATCCGTAAAAATTTCATATAATTTTTTATCAAGTTTTTTGATTTTATCAAGCTTAGTTCTATGAAGTAAATTCCAATTTTTATTTCCCGCGTTCACCATACTACCAAGATTAAGAACAATAAGGTTTCCACTGTTTTGTTCTGGTAGTTCAGTCATATCCGGGTTTTGTTCTGGTAGTTCAGTCATATCCGGGTTTTGTTCTGGTAGTTCAGTCATATCCGGGCTAACATATTTCTCTAATGAACTTAATTTACTATATAATACAGAATGATCAATAAATATTTTTTCAGTCGGCTCATACTTATCATTAGTAGCTCTTTCAACTAAGTTGCTAAAATTTAATGCTTCTCCTTCTGTAATAGTTGATGTTATGCTTGTTTTGACATCGAGATCACTATAATAAAACATATATTCACTTGTAACTTTCTGATTTGCTGCTAATTCCGCCTGCCACGCAGTAATAATAATTTCTCTCTTGTTTTTATATATTTTAACGGCCAATATTGTTCCGTCTGCTTCTGTATCTTCATATTGGCCTTCGGGGCGTGATTTACTTAATTGTTGGTTTCTTAATATAAATCCACGTCTAGTTTTTCTTATTTTATGTGAACTCATTAATACTATCCATTCTTGAGTGTGCTGTTCTCCCATACAAAAAAAATTATTCAATCCAGCAGCAATTTGCTTTCCTAATTCTGCTCTTTCAGTAATAGTATTTATACTTTTATTTATAGTTATATTCGTATCTCCACATATAACATTAACACCACTAATATCACAAGAATTAGCACCATAACTATATAATTGTGAAGCTATAAATCCATCTATTGGTATTCCCTTCGCGCCTCCACTATCAAAATGAATATTTAATATTTTTAAAGTCCCATAGTTTAAAACCATTAGTCGCTCTTGTTTAGCGGCATCCTTATGAGGTTGTAAAATATATGATTTATTACTAGTTTTATTTATATCACTTACAAAGCCTATATCATACTCACAACCATAGATATTGTGTGGTTTTAGATGGTCGCTATAATCTGATATAGTCTCTATTTTTGTAACCTTATCTATTTTTTTATTTTTTATTATAAGTTCACTTACAGCCACAATATTATTTTTAGCCAACTTATTTAATCTTGTAAACACAGATTCAGGAACTAAGAGGTCTAGCTTTGCACCGTTAGGAATATCAAATCCACCTATAAATTGACAGTCATCCCATTTATTCACACCAGGTAAGAGGGAAGCTATTTTTGTACTGAGTGTTTTTCCAAAATATATATTCATCCATGAAGGCTCACCTTTTTTATAGGCACCCGCTCTTGTTGATAAACCAATATCTTGTGTAGATATAGGCGGTTGCTCTTGAATAGGTTGAGACATTTCTAAAGCAGTTGCATGCTCTTGAATAGATGTAGACGCTGTTGGATTAGGTGTAGACAGTGCAGCAATCATAGTAGATATAGTTTCTTTAATTTTGCTAATAGTTGACTTTAATCTTTGTATAATTCTGTATGAATTTGGGGCGAGTTCCTCACTTATACTGGGCTCCACTTGAACTACTAGCTTATCAATATTAGTTAATATGCTTATAAAAAGATGTAATGCATCAATACGCTCATTACCTTTGGAATTAGAAATCGTAGGAATAATTGTATTTAAAATATACTCAATATCAAACAATATATCGTCTAGGTATGTATATAATACACTAGTATTATGCCAAGTCCTCAGCAAGTCAGTTAATTCACTACGAAGCCCCTTTAAGTCATTATTAATATAATCTAAGTTTCTTATTTGAATTTCTGATAAATTAGACATTATTTTATAATATAACTAAATATAATATAAATATGAAAATAAAAAAATAGAGAGATTATAATATGCTATTTTAATATATAATTATAAACTAGATTACTAACTTTTAACTAGCGTAAATATTTCATTACCACAATCATAGTCATAATTTGATATGGTTAATCCGCATAAATTAAATAGTTGTTTTAATTCGTCAATCTTATAAATGTAATAAAATCGCTCATAAATCTTTCCAAATTTGTTCCATAATACAATATTGTTTCCATAATTATTAAAACATCGTCGCGTTTTTGGTGGTTGATTAATTGACCATACAGACAATAAAATTTTGCCATTAGGCTTTAATAATCTCTTCATTTCCAATAGGGCTTTAACTCTATGCTCTTTACTTTCTAGATGATGAAAAACAGCAATACACATTAATGCATCAGCGCTAGCACTAGGACAAGGAATAGCAATTATGTTTCCATAAATCACATTTAAATTTTTAGCTTTACAAATTTTAACAAAGTTTTCACAATTATCAATTCCAATAAAATTAAGATTTTTTGCATTATTATTTGCCATATTGCGACCATTTCCGCAACCAATATCATATACTGTTGCATCTTTTCTCAATTCATTTAAAAATGTATTTACCCAAGTCCATTTATAGAGACGACTATTATCAAAGTGATCTGCTATTTCTTCATAAACGTCTTTAACTTGTGTTTTTTCAATGCTAGCATTAGCATTTGTTGTTTCTGTTTCTGTCTCTGTTCCTGTTTCCATTATAAAGTTAGTAATTTTAAAAATAGAATAAAACATTATTTTATTCAATTTTTAAAAAATAGAAATACTAAAAAAAAATTGATTACTAATTTAAGTTATTAGCTAATTAAGTATTACACTATACACTATGCAAGCCTTTAACTCTAATGCTATTCTCGAAACTATTACGTGCCCTATTACGCAGTGTGTTATGAGGGACCCGGTTCAAGGATGTGATGGCCATACTTATGAGCGTAGTGCTATTATGAGTGCTTTAGCTATTAAACAAGAGTCACCTATGACCCGCCAACGAATGACTATTAATGATTTAAAACCAAATGTTGCGCTCAGATTTTTGTGTGATAATTACAATGCGTGGATCGGTGCAAGTCCTAGGCCTAGTCCTACTCCTGTTCCTAGTCCAGAAAAGAAGCTCACTTTAGACCACACTATGACTAGTAACAGCACAATTAGCAATAAATTGCTGCTAACTTTCGATGTAAATGGTGAAAGCAATAACCACCTTTCACAAGATATTGTGCTGGTTATTGACCGCTCCGGTTCAATGCAGTCACAAGTTGAAGCAAAAGATGTTAATGGTCAAAATCTCGAAAATGGACTATCAATTCAGGACATTGTTAATCATTCAGCAAAAACAATTGTCCAAACACTAGACCCACAATCCCGCATTTGCATTATTAAATTTGACAATATTATTGATGTAGTAACACCTCTTATGTGCGCAACAGACGCAAACAAAGTCCAAATTATGGCGTCTATTAATACTATTAAACCAGGCGGTCAAACAAACATTTGGGGTGCACTTGAAAAAGCACTGCAAATTTTAGAAGGTCGCGACGACAAATCAAGAAACAGCGCCATTTTAATGCTTACAGATGGTATTCCTAATGTTTCACCCGCTCACGGAGAGGTCGAAACCCTCAAGCGCCTAAGAAAAACCAAGAATTTTACGACTCCAATTTACACATTTGGGTTCGGCTACAATTTACAGTCCTCTTTATTATACGATCTTGCCAAATATTCCAATGGTGGCAATGCGCATATTCCAGACGGCAACATGATTGCAACAGTGTTTTGTAACTTTATTGCAACAATTTTGTGCACTGTTGTTACGAACTTACAGCTCCACGTTATTCCTAAGGAAAATAATAGCGCAACATTCGGCAATTTATTAGTTGGCGACTATGCTTATAGTTATGACCCAATTAATCAAAAATATGTTTATGATATTGGAACAGTTCAACTCCAGCAAGAGCGGGCTATTGTTTTAAATGTTGAAGATAAAATGGACTTTGATTATTATTACACATATAGTATTGGAAGTCAAGCAATCACTTCAGCAACAACCAGCGTAAATGGTGCCACTATTGCGCGTTGCGTAAATAATCCTGCACTAATTAGCAACAGCTTTAGGGCTACTAGTGTAGAATATATTAGAAAAATGATTAATTGCACACGAATTGGCAATCATTTAAGCACTCAAGCATGTTATGAGGAGTTAGTTAAGCTATTAGAAGCAAATAAATGCGCAAGCAGCGCAGAATTTGTAAATGGTCTTCTCAAAAATATTAAAGGCGACTTCGCAAATGTTGGCCAAGTTAAGCTAGCAATTGACCAAAAATATTTTAAGCGTTGGGGAGAGTTTTATTTAGACCAGCTTTCACGCTCACTTAATCAGCAAATCAAGCCCAATTTTAAGGATGAAGGCTGTATGTTTGGCGGAGCAATTTTCGAAGAGCTTGTAGACAAGTCTAGCGACATTTTCAACAATCTTGAACCGCCTAAACCCTCATTAGTTGTTCATAACCCAACAAGTGGAAATGTGTTCTATAGGAGTTTAGGATCACAATCAGCACCTATTTCAATGTCGGCTTATAATGACCCTCGTGGTGGTTGCGTAGACGCGTATTGCACAATTACTATGTTTAATGGAACCTCAAAGTTATTAAAAGACGTCCAAAAGTTTGATATTATTAAGTCAATTGATAATAATAACAAGGTTGTTGGAGCTAAAGTGTTGTGTGTTGTGGAAACAATGATTATTTCGGGATATAGGGACTACGTTAATGTAAATGGAGTATTGATTACTCCGTGGCATCCTATTAAATATGGACTACACGGAAAAGCAGAGGAATGGATCTTTCCGGGAGAATATTTTAGCGGTTATAGTTATACTTCTACTAGTATGATTACGCTTGTTTTAGAAAATCACCATATTATGTTTATTAATGGACTAAAATGTATTACATTAGGACATAATTTTACTCATCATCCAAAATTAAGTCATCCATATTATGGCACAGCCAAAGTTATTGAAAATTTGATGGCTAATTTTCCACAAGGCTATGCTAGTGGCAGGATTGTTGTAACTGATGCAAGCATTAAGCCTCAATTAGTATCAAACATTACACACAACGTTGTCTATAATACTAATGAATTAGCAGTTTGTTAAATTCCTCTTCTTGTTTGTTTATAATTTATAATTCATAATTCATAATTTATAATTTAGTAAATAAAAAACATTCTATTTTTTTTCAATTAACTATTATTATATATAATAAATTATATATATATATGGCAAGTTATAAAAATAACACAAGAACAAGAAAAAGAAGCAAAAAAACATACAGAAAAAAATACAGAAAAACCGCGTCTAAACGTATGATGGGAGGAGGACTAAATCCATTTTCTACTCTTTTTAGTGGTATATCAGGTACTTTATCTCTCTTTAGGTCTAATGCAAAAGAAGAAGCAGCAAGCATATATAATACTTCAAAAACAAAAGCACAAGGAAAATTAGCAGAAGCCAAAACAACATTAACTAATACCAAAAATGCAGTTGCTGATAGAGCAAAATGTATAGCTGCTTGTGCTAAATAGAAAACTATTTATTAAATGCGTTTTGTCTTGCTAATGGTGGTGGCTCATAAAAAGCTATGCTTCTATCAATTGCATTATCCATAATTACATCATTGCATATATTATAGTCGCTATAGTCATTGTAATTGTATTTAACTAACAATATATTTTCTAACTTAGTGATTTTATCTTTTAATTCACTAATTTGCTTTGTTAGCATATCAATCTTTTCTTCAAATTTACTTTCACTAAGCATATAAAATATATTTATATTTTATATTTTATATTTTATATTTTATATAATTTTATATATTTCAAATATTTTGCTATTTAAATTTATAATACATTATTAATTATGTCATTAACAAGTAACTTTATTAATATATTAATGTTAGCACAACAAAATATAATTTTAAAAAATACAGATTTAACAAATATTAGATTAACAGATTCAAATATTCACAGTTTTGAAGCTATGAATAAAACAATGGCAAATAATATAGAGCTATTAAATAAAAGGGTTGACATATTAATACTCAGACTAATAAACTTACTTATTTTTTTAATTGAAGACAAATATAAATCCCCACAATTATTATAATGTTTATAAAAAATATTTAAAACAATAACACTTAAAACATTTATAGTGTTATGGTTGCTATTGGTATTGATTTAGGAACTACATATTCGTGTGTAGGAGTATGGAAAGACGGACAATGCGATATTATTGCAAATGATCAAGGTTCAAGAACAACACCTTCATATGTTGCGTTCACAGATAGTGATCGTTTAATTGGAAATGCAGCGAAAAATCAAGCATCTCAAAATCCAGAAAACACCATTTTTGACGCAAAACGTCTTATTGGTCGCATTTTTAGCGACAAAAGCACCCAAGATGATATTAAGCATTTTCCTTTTAAAGTAATTGATAAAAACAACAAACCAATTATTCAAGCAACCTATAAAGGCGAACTAAAAGATTTTCAACCAGAAGAGATTTCTTCAATGGTTTTAATTAAAATGAAGGAAACCGCAGAAGCATATTTAGGTACAAAAGTAGATAGCGCAGTTATTACTGTGCCCGCATATTTCAATGATGCACAGCGTCAATCCACTAAAGATGCAGGAGCAATTGCGGGTCTAAACGTATTAAGAATTATTAATGAGCCCACAGCGGCTGCAATTGCTTATGGGCTTGAACAAACCAAGTCCAGTGAAGAAAAGCACATATTAATTTATGATTTAGGCGGCGGCACATTTGATGTAACGCTTTTAAGTATTGAAGACGGTGTATTTGAGGTAAAGGCAACAGCAGGCGATACACGGCTAGGGGGCGAAGACTTTGACACGCGTCTTGTTCAACACTTTATTCAAGAATTCAAACGCAAGCATAAAAAAGATTTAGGTATAAGCAAACGAGCAGTAAGCCGTTTAAAATCAGCTTGTGAGAATTTAAAGAAGACCCTTTCGTCTTCAACACAGGCGACTTTAGAAGTGGACAGTTTATTTGAAGGTATTGATTTTACGAGCACAATGAACCGTGCGCGGTTTGAAGAATTATGTGGTGACCTTTTCAGGAAAACATTTGAGCCAGTAGAGCAAGTTCTAAAAGATGCCAAAATCAGCAAATCGGAAATTCACGAGGTTGTTTTAGTAGGTGGATCCACGCGTATTCCTAAAATTCAAAATCAATTAACCGATTTTTTTAACGGTAAAGCGCTCAATAAATCAATTAATCCAGATGAGGCGGTTGCGTATGGGGCAGCGGTTCAGGCAGCAATTCTTTCGGGTGTAAAGGACACTAAAATCGATGATCTATTACTTCTGGATGTAGCGCCATTGTCACTAGGCGTTGAAACGAGCGGAGGCGTTATGACAAAAATCATAGAGCGCAATAGCACAATTCCTACAAAAAAATCGCAAACATTTAGCACATATGCCGACAATCAGCCAGCTGTTACTGTACAAGTTTTTGAAGGCGAGCGCCAATTTACAAAAGATAATAATAAATTAGGCGAATTTACGCTTAAAGGCATTCCGCCATTACCGCGAGGTGTTCCACAAATCGAAATTAGCTATGATTTAGATGCTAATGGAATTTTAAATGTTTCTGCTTGTGAAAAATCTACTGGAAAGTCAGACAGTATTACTGTTACAAATGATAAAGGTCGCCTAAGCAAAGAAGACATTGAAAAAATGGTAGCTGATGCTGAGAAATTTAAAGATGCTGATATACAAGCAAAACTAGTTATTGAAGCGCGTAATAACTTTGAAAATCTTGTTTATCAATTTAAATCGACGTTAAATGACGAAAAGACGGGATCGCAAATCGATGAAGCATTAAAAGAAAACTTAACAAGTGTTATTGATGAAAATATTAAATGGTTAGAGCAAAATCACCATGCTTCAAAAGAAGAATATGAAACTAGATTACAAACTTTTCAAGAAGCAATGAAACCGCTTCAAGAAAAGATGATGTCTAGCATGGGAACAGGAGTTCCATCAACTGCTTCAAAAGAACCTGACATTGCTGATATTGATTAATATGGAACACTAAGTTTAGATGTTGAATTAATAGGTTTAAAATATTTGGTATAATTTTTTATTACATTAGTTACTGATTGTGTCTTTGCTTTGGGATATAAATATAATTCATAAGCATCTTGTGACATATTACTAGATAAAACAGATAATATATTAGGATCATTATCTAAATCACTAAAAAAAGATTTATATTTTTTTGTGTGTCTATTGGGTAAAGTAATATATTTATGACTTTTGTCTTTATAAATAATGACTACATTTTTTCCAGAAGATAAATCAGACCAAAATTTTTCAAGCTCTTTAGCTTTACCCCAAACAGTATTTGGGTCTTTATACATTGCTAATACTCTTTTTGAAACTTTTTTTACTATTTTTTTAATATGTCTTTTTTTTCTTGTTTTATTTGTAGCCATTAATATAAATTTAATATATAAAAATTTAATAAAAAAGAATTGATATAAGTAATTATATTAAATAACTAATTAATATAATAACTTAATATAGTTATATGAAGCGAATTAAATCTGCACCAGCAAATATTGCTGAAATGGTCAATAGAAAAAAGCCAACTCTAGAAAAAAGCTCCGAAAAAATTGTACTAATTATTCCAAAGCAAATTGCACCGTTAAAAAATCAAAAAATAGTTGAAAAAACATTCAATTCTATTATGATTGACTATATTAATGATAAACAGTTATTAAACCATAATGATGAAGAAGCATTATTATTAAGTATTTTATATTATTACTTTTGCGAGAAAATATTTACAAAAAATAATTTGCGCGAATTTATGATGTTTATAACCCAAACATTAATTAAGTATATATTTACGCATTCATTACACGAATTCTTTATCAATAATAAGGATTTAGTAATTGAAAAAATCAGACTTATAGAAACTATAAAAGTAGATTTATAGTAATTTTTCAATCTCTGTTCTCAAATCGTCTAGCCTAGGCGGCATTAACTCAGTATAATCAATAATTATTTTATTATCTGGATTATAATAATTGTAGCGAGGTTGAGCCGGAACTATCGATAATGGATAAGGCCAATGACTAGTAGTATATCTTTCTTCAAAGCATGTTCGTCTTAATGCGCGCTGTGCTTTATCATTTTTTATATGATTTTTCGGTAAATAGCATAAATATTGCACTAATCGCTCTTCACAACAATTTGAATGCCCGCAAGTATTTTGGTGAAATGTTCTCGAATCCCATAATACAAGGTCACCCGCCTTTACATTAACATAAACTTTCTTATCTTCTAAATTACTAACATAATTTTCATCTAATATACTCCAATCATAAGGCTCATCAATGTTCAAAGTTGTAAAATAATGCTCGTGAAGCTTGTGACTACCTTTATATACTATTAATGTACGTTCGCTATTATTTGTTAAGCTTAAAAATGATTGATAACAATGAAGCCCTTTTTTACGTGAAGACTGGTCGGTGTGTGTCCAATAATTAGGCTTACCTTTAAATTCACTTGCATAATAGCAACATCCGTCAAAAGCAGTAACTAATTCGTCAGTGTTCCATAGCCCTTTAAAAATATTTACAATTTTTGAATTAGTTCGCGCAGTCCACGCAAAACGTTGATGTCCTATTTCAAAATATTTAAAAATGCCATTTCCGTGAATTATTGTATGCAACATTTCAACATTTTCAGTAGTCTTATACCATTTGAAAAATTCGTTCTTATATTCCTCGATTTCTTCGCTATTATATACATTAGGCACAACACAATAACCATTTTCTTCTAATTCGCGCTTAATAACGTCCATACTTTTTTCTTCTTCTCTACTATGACTAGTAGAGTCCATAGTTGTTTCCATAATATTATTACTAGAATCTAATTTAGTAGGCCCTAGTTTAGTTTCGTCTATTAAGTTCTCTTTATATTTATTATATTTATTATATTTATTTACTGATAAATAACTATACATCTTTTTTCTTGCACCAGAAAACATTGTTTTATTAAGTTATTAATATTTTATGTTTAATATAATATTAATAACTATTTAAAAATAACGTTATTTCAAAATAAGTTATTTCAAAATAGCGCTATTTCAAAATAGCACTAATAATTTCTTCAGGTAATTTTCCTAAAACACTATGCATTAAGTTATTATAAATATTTGACAAATAGCTATATCCGACTTTAGAACAATAAGTCTCAATAAATCGGATTTCTAATTGCTCAAATATTATAGAATTAATAGTTAGCGAGGGAGACCATATATTTCGGCAAGTATTTGAATTACAACAATAACAGTCGTTGTTACCCAAATTCAAAAATAGTGGCTCGTGTCCATACAAATTTTTATAAAAAAACTTATATATATTACGATCTTTCGTTTTTATTGTATTGTTAACAGCAATCAAATATTTATAATATGACATCTCATTTTTTGCGCTAATAATTGACGACCTATAACTTAACACACTATACGGCTTAAATGGATAATATTCGGGATATGCAAGTTGTAAAAGTTGCGTAGCATTAGCGTCTTTAATCAATAAAAAATATTCATCTTTATCTTTATCTTTATTAGAAATAGACATTATGCTAAGTTCTAATACTAAACCTGCTAAATAATTTAGCAAATGCTTAGAAAAACCTGCACTTTCACTAGTAGTCAAATAAGCTTTTGCATTATAATTCTCTATTTCTTTATTTATTCTTTTTAACGCTATTGAAGGCATAATAACTATTATTTAAATAGTTTTAATTTATTATTTTGCTTAATTGCTTAATTATTGAAAATTAATAGTGATTTCATAATTGTCTGTTTTACATACACAATTGTCGCTCAATGAAATAAATCCGCTATTTTTAGTTTTAATAGAATTCATAAATACTTGAATCGCCTTTCGTGAAGGGCAATTATAATTATAGCGATAAAACACTTTCATAAAAATCATATTCCAAAAGCATAAAGGATTGCTATTATATTTTTCTACGTTAAAGGCGCATTTCTTATCTTCATACACAATTGTTTCTAAAAATGGCTCAATAATTTGCTTCAGCACTAATTCATTCCATTCATAGGCTTGCTTACTTAGTCCGATCAAATTTGATTTAATATTATATGAAAATGTATCTTCTAAAAGCGGATAAATTTTATTACGGAATTTTCCACGCACACTCCAGTCTGGAGTACTATCTTTGAAATACGGAACATCATATTTTGTAGCAAACGCAATAATAGACGACTTATATAATTCGATTAATGGGCGTAAAATAATAACATCATTAATAATTGATTGCTCTTTAATTACTGCTAGATCAAGAATATAACGGCCGCGACATACGTTTGCGAAAATATTCTCAATAATATCGTCTTTATGGTGTGCCAATAATATAAAGTCGGTTTCTTCTTTTTCTAAGACTTCCTTATAAAAATCAAACCTAATCTTTTTAGACATGTACTCATAATCCGATCGCTTTGTATTTGTCCGCTTAATATTTGTAATAGTTTTAACATATAGTTTAATAGCATTGGCATTACACCAATATTCTAAAAATGCTTGTTCTGCTTTTGTTTCCTCCCTATTATTATAGTTAACATGACATGCTACTACATGATAATTTAAAATTTTAAGAATAGTAATTAGTACCATGCTGTCTACACCACCTGACAAAGAAACAATATATTTCTTAGCATAACTATTTAGAGGGTCTTCACAAAATTGCTTAACTGTGCTAATTAATTCGCACTTCATGTCAAATTGTTTAATAATTATTTGCTCCTCTTTTTGCGGAACAACTTCTAATACATTATTATAATTTTCAAAATTGTTAGTATCCTTTGCGCTAAACAGCGACCTAATATATGACACCATATAATAAATTATAAATATTATTTTATAAATTAATAAAATAATATTCAATTTTGTTATTTATTAACTTATTTTTAAAACTAATAACTTATAACTAATATTTAAAACTAATATTTAAAACTAATATTATTAGTATTAATAATAATATAAAATGGATAAAAATCAATGCTTGCAAGTTTTAGAATTAGGCGCTAATGCTAGTCCAGAAGATATTAAAAAAGCATATAAAAAGATGGCGCTTAAATATCATCCGGACAGGCAGGAACAAAGTCTGGGTGCTGAAGAGAAAAAACAAGCCGAAGAAAAATTCAAGCAAATATCGGAAGCCTATGAATTATTGATGAACCCTGAGAAATTTAATGCTATGAATAATGGACATCCAGGATTTGGCAGAGGTTTTGTTGACCCAAATGAGCTATTTGCTCAAATTTTTAGAGATATGAATATACACCATCAAGGACAAGGACAGCACCCTTTTTCAAATATTTTTGAAATGCATATTAATGGAATGCCTGCTAATAATAACGTAATGCGGTCATCGTCGGTTTTTTTCATAAATGGACAAAAAATAGAAAAAGTTACTGAAATTATTAATGGAGTTGCGCACGAACACACCTTTATTAGTGGAAACAATCCACAACAGTTTCAAAATATTAGATTTAACTTTCCACATTAGCATTAGCAAAAAAATTGATTAATTTTGTTAATTATTAACATTAATTATTAACATTAATTATTAACATTAATTAATAACTATTTACTATTATAAAGTAATAAATAATGGCTATGCTCAATATTTTGAATACTTATGTTCCTTTGCGTGCTTCAATTGAAAACAAAGATAATGGAAAAGCAAAGATCGGATGTGTAGCGTTCTCACCTAAGTTAAGACATCAGTATGTTTTATGCGTTTGGAGTCAACCAATATAATTTGAACAATAAAGCATGCAAAGAAAATAATGATTGTGTTCACGCAGAAGTTGATTGTGTAAGTCGTCTGAAAAAATCTGAAAAAATAAATCCTATATGTCTTATTGTGTTTCGCACAAACAATCAAGGAAACAAATTATTAAATGCTAAGCCTTGCACTAATTGCATAAAGACTATAAATTTTACGTTAAAGTCTAAAAATTATAGATTAAAAAAATTGTGCTATAGTGATGAAAACGGAGAAATATGTGTGTATAGTGATGATTGATGTTTTTTTATGTTTTTTTTTGTTTTTTTTATTTCTCTCTATAAATTATTATTTAGTAAAATTTTTATATTTATACATTATATATAATGTTAAGTGAGTTAACTGATAGTTATATAAGTTCGTTTGAAAAAGAGATAGATAACATTGAGCAAAAAATTTCAAATCAAGTGTCTTTAATAGAAGAAGACTTACCGCACGCTACTGAGGATACTA
>Ga0114958_10001614_pt1 | contig 17528 bp, 13 predicted proteins | sample C_130208_EF_Meta_FD_89577 | JGI IMG/M metagenome (GOLD analysis project Ga0114958, IMG submission 89577) | Freshwater microbial communities from Lake Croche, Canada to study carbon cycling - C_130208_EF_MetaG | ecosystem: Environmental > Aquatic > Freshwater > Lake | place: Lake Croche, Canada...
AACACGATTGCCGGCGACCCCAAGAAGCGCAATTTGGACGACTGGACCAACGTCCTCCAGTTTCACATTGCGACCCTCGTCGACAACAACATTCCAGGCATCAGTCCCGCGGCCCAACGCAGCGGCCGCGTCCTCAAGTCGCTCCAGCAGCGTCTCGGCTCCAAGGAAGGCCGCATTCGCAGCAATCTCCAGGGCAAGCGTGTGGAATTCTCGGCCCGCTCCGTCATTACACCGGATCCCAACATCTCTGTCAAGGAGTTGGGCATTCCGATGAAGATTGCCGTGAATCTGACGTATCCCGAGCAAGTCACGGCCTTCAACATCGGCAAGCTCTACAAGCTCATTCAGAACGGACCCGATGTCTGGCCGGGGGCCAAGACCATTCAGCGCAAGGGGGGCCGCACCATTTCGCTCAAGCACGTGAATGCCCACACAATCGAGTTGAACCACGGCGACATTGTACACCGACATCTGATGGACGGGGATGTCGTGCTGTTCAATCGTCAGCCGTCGCTCCACCGAATGTCGATGATGGCTCACATTGCGCGAATCCTGCCCTACAATACGTTCAGGCTGAACGTATTCGTGACGGCACCGTATAACGCCGACTTCGATGGTGATAAATTCTTGTCACCAACAGTAGGATGCTCGCTTAGTTGCTACTAAACTAAGCGGGGACAACATTGTAATAGTAGCCAAACTTCGGGATTCGCGTGTCCCCGGAGTTTGATATAACCTGCTAGTAGGACATTGTCCTGCGAGATTCCAAAATTGACGGGAACCCCCTTACAGGACTTAAAGATTATAAGGTGATGTACATATAGAAACAATGCGAACGTGTGCCGGATGCGAAAAGGAGCAAGAGGATGCGAACTTTACGTATGGAAAGGTCACACGAACCAGATGCCGCGAATGCTATAATAAGCATCGGTGCGAAGCAGCAAAGAAGTACAAAGAAGAGGCCGAAAAGGTCAAGAAAACTTGTACTCTTTGTAAAACTGAGAAATGCGGAACCGAATATGCGTACTCGAGCGGCATTTGTAAGAAATGCAAGGGTGAAGCAAACAAGGAGGAGAAGCATAGACCAGCAGCAGATGCACCGGCCCAAACGTGTAGTAAATGTGAAACGGAACAACCAGCAATACAATTCCGATACCAGAGTAAGGTCTGCCTGACCTGCGAAAAACTGCGTCTCTACGAATGGAGAAAGACGAATGTCGATAAATTCAAAGCGATCTGTAAGACATACAGAGAAAAGGACGATTCAAAGGTCAAACGGAAGGACTATCTGCGTACAAAGTACCAGACAGACATAAACTTTCGTCTAGAACACCTTTATCGCAATCGCGTTCGAATGTTCATTCGGGGAGGCAGTAAATCGGGTAAGGAAAAGTACGAAGAATTGCTTGGGTGTTCCTTAGACACGCTACGTGAATGGTTAGAGTCAAACTTTGTGGAAGGTATGGCCTGGAATAATTATGGAACAATCTGGCACATCGATCACACGATGCCCTGTTCTGTATTTGATTTCAGCATCGATGAAAATCGTAAAACATGCTTTCATTGGACAAATCTGGCACCACTCTTTGGTGAAGAAAATCTGTCCAAATCAAACAAGATTGATATGACTCGCATTATCGCGCAAAAGGAAAAGGCGTATAAGTTTCTAGAAACACACAATGATCAAATCCTGACGACGTCGCTGCCCGCAGAATTCTGTAGCAGAAACGTTGTAGTTCTGAATACCAAGGTGCCGTCGAAAGACGGTGCTGGCGAGTGAGAAAAACTCTCGGTACGGTAAAAAATTCAGAAATTGGGCAATCCGCAGCCAAGCCCCTACGTCCGTTATGATAGGATATGGGGAAGGTTCAGAGACTAGATGGGAGTCGGGATTCAATGAAGACCTAACCAGTCCGAGAATTCATAAGGTATAGTCCGCCCCCTTAGGAAACTTTGGGGATGATTGATTCACCAAACGAATCAATCAACGGAGATGAACGCACATTTGCCTCAATCAATCGAGGCCGCAACGGAACTCCGCGAAATCGCGGCGGTTCCCTTGCAAATCGTATCACCCCGCGAGTCCACGCCGATTGTGTCGGTGGTCCAGGACACGCTGGTCGGTGCAAACAGATTCACACGCTCTACCACGTTATTTACACTCAAGGAAACGATGAACCTCCTTGTTCACGCCAAGCGCTGGGACGGCGTGATGCCGCCGCCCGTCAAGACCGACCCGCAGCCAATGTGGTCGGGCCAGCAGCTCCTGTCGGCCCTCCTGCCGCCCGTCAGCCTCCAGATGCAGAACAGCAGTTTTGCCGACAAGGACAAGGGCAAGGAGGATTCCCCCAATCTCGTCAAGATTCGCGACGGCCAAATGCTCCAGGGCATTCTCGACAAGTCCGTCTTTTCCAAGCAGCTTCTCCACATTATTTACAATGACTACGGCCCGGAGGTGACGGTCGATTTCCTCGACAGTCTCCAGGCGATGATTGCGAATTTCCTGATGAATACGGGCTTCTCGGTGGGCATTAGCGATTTGCTCGCCGACTCGGGCACGAACGCTGAGATTGGTGTGGCGCTGACCAAGCTCACCAAGACCATTGAGGACCAGATTCTCCAGCTTCACACGGGCCTGTTTGAGAATGCGTCGGGTCGCTCGAATCAGGAGGAGTTTGAAGGCAAGGTCATGTCGACGCTCAACAAGGCCGTCGGGGAGGCGGGTAAAATCGGCCTCCAGTCGTTGGCCGAGACGAATCGCATGACGAATATGATCAAGGCGGGCTCGAAGGGCAGCGACGTCAACGTGTCGCAGATGGTGGCCACGCTCGGCCAGCAGGCCATCGAGGGCAAGCGCATTCCCAACGGTTTCCAACACAGGACCTTGCCTCACTTTAAGCGCTTTGACGACTCGGCACCGGCCCGCGGCTTCATCGCCTCCTCCTACATCAAGGGACTCCAGCCCGACGAGTTCTTCTTTCACGCGATGGCGGGGCGTGAGGGGTTGATTGACACGGCTTGCAAGTCTGTCACGGGCGACACTCCCATAGTCGTGATGGAGGAGGGAGTCACCAAGTGCGTTCCCATCGGTCCTTGGATCGACGCCCACTTGGAGGCCGCCAAGACGCGCGTCGAGCACTTTGAAGAGCGAGAAATGGAAATGCTTCAGATGGAAACGCCCCTCTACATTCCCACTACCGACGCAAAGGGAGCCGTCACGTGGGGAGCCATCACGGCAATCACGCGTCACGATCCCGGTCTTCAGCTCTATGAAATCAAGACGGCCGGTGGGAAGCGTGTGATTGTGACGGAGTCCAAGTCTCTGTTGGTATGGGACGCGGAGACTAAGACCTTTGAGCAAAAGTCGACGCCTGACGTCAAACCCGGCCACTTTGTTCCTGTCACCCACACGTTGCCCATCCCTCCCAATACATCAACTGGCACCTATTACGAGGGCACAATGAATGCTGTGACGATTCTTACACAGAGCACGAGCGAACAAGGGTCTGTGCTATTCCGTGCTGTTGGAGCGTCGGCTGAGTTTATCGAAGGCCTCCTTTCGGGGATTGGCAGCTTGAAAGCGGCTCATCCGGATGCCTACGCGATGCTTGAAACCAGAGTCGGTCGTAGAAGCACGACCTACAAAACTGCGATAGCGCAGGGAGACGTGGTCTTGGACGAAATCAAGGAAATCAATCTGATTGACGCGAAGCTCTATCCAAAGGTATACGACCTGACGGTGCCCAGCACGCTCAACTTTGGCCTCGCAAACGGTCTCCACGTCGTGGACACGGCCGACACTGGATATCTTCAGCGTCAGATTCGCGTCGCACTCGAGGACCTCATCACGCAGCACGACGGCTCGGTGCGCGACGCGACGGGCAATCTCGTCCAAATCTCCTACGGCGAGGACGGCATCAATGCGACGAAGCTGGAGAATCAGCCGCTCCCTCTCGCCACGCTGTCCGACGATGACATTCGGCGGCACTACGAGGCGGAGGGCGTCGAGCCCGAGAGGCAGGAGCGGTATTACGCCGCGGCGAGGATGGACCGCGGCATTCTCGTCGAGAAGGTCTTTCAGAACAAGCCGCAAAAGAACGTCAAGTATGCGGTACACCTCGACCGCCTCATCAACAGCATCGCATCGCAGCTCCACTTGGAGGCCGACTCGGGCTCTACGCTGAGTGCTACGCTGAGTGCTACGCTGAGTGCTGCGGAAGTGCTGGACGCGCAGGAGTCAATTCTGCTCAAGACGCACGCACACAATCGCGTCTGGCAGGCCCTCGTCCATTACCATATGGCTCCGCGGTCCCTGGCGGCCCTCGGCTACACACGGGCGGCGTTGGACGCATTGACGACGCAGGTAGTGCTCAAGCATTGGGGGTCGTGGGTGGAACCGGGCCAGCCGGTGGGGGTGATTGCGGCCCAGAGTATCGGCGAGCCATGTACTCAAATGAGTCACTTATACAGTACCAAAATTGTGATCGCCAATAAAACCCGAAAATACTGCGGAACGCTCGGGGCCTATGTAGATGCGTTGTTGATAAAGCATCGGGAACACGTCAAAGACATCGGAACCAACTCAGTAGTCCTTGATCTTGACAACGGTGACGAAGTCGTGGGCGTCAGCACCGACGAAAAGACATCGTGGCTTCCTATTAAGCAGGTAAGCCGTCATCCTGCCAACGGCGGCATCGTGGAGGTACGCACACGCACGGGGCGTGTCACGAAGGCAACATTGACACATTCCTTCTTGAAGCGAACTCCTCTAGGAATAGCACCCGTACTCGGATCAGACTTGAAGCTAAAAGACCGCATTCCAGTGGCTCGTCGTATTCCTCAGGTCGCAAATCCCATTCTCACAATGCGTCAGGGCGTCAGCACATTTGAACTTGACCGACAATTTGGATGGGTCTGCGGCATCTATGTGGCCGACGGGTCAATGAACGGTCGCACCGTGCGCATCACCAAAGTCGATCCCAAGGTGGAAGAAGTGCTTCGAGCCTTCTGCAGTCTTCACGGATATGAATTTAGCGTTCGAATCTATCGCGGGGCCTTTGGTCCCGGCAAGGACAACAACATCCATTCCGTCGACCTCCGCGACTTTCTCGAGGCCCACTTTGGCCACGGCTCCTTTGACAAGCGTGTCGCCGACTTTTGCTTCCACGCCCCCACCGACTTCATCGCAGGCTTCCTGTCGGGCTACTTTGACGGAGACGGCAACGTGAACGTCGACCGCCAACAGATTCGCCTGTCGTCCCGCAACGAGTCTCTGATGCGGGACACGAACCGACTCCTCGGCTACTGCGGTCTCTTTGGCTACCTGGGGCAGGAGACGAGCGTACGAATTCCCGACGCCATCCAATACACGCTCAACATCCCCAAGTCGCTCATAGGAGTCTTTCAGGCCAACATCGGTCTTCAACTCCCTGAAAAGGCAGAAGCGCTCGCCGAAATCGCCAAGCACAAGGATAGAGCGGACAAGCACACGAATCAGGAGCACCTCGACAAGATTCCTGCGCTCGGCGAACTCATTGCCGAGACGGGCAGACTCTTGGCCCTCCCCGGTCAGTCGAGAAACTACGGTCGCTGGGCCAAGAAGGAGTCGATTGGGCGCGACACGCTCCTGTCCTACCTCCCCGTGTTCCACGAGGCCGTCGAGACCGTTACGGATCCCGTTGTCAAGGCCAAGGTGCAGGGCAACTTGCACCTGCTCGACTCGGCAGCCAACGCCGATGTCTTCTGGGACGAGATAGTAGACCTCGTGTACCACGAGGACCCTCACGAATACGTTTACGATTTCACAGTCCCCGGCAACGATAGCTTTATGGTGGACGACAATATACTGGTTCACAATACGCTCAACTCGGTGGATTTCCACACGGAGATTGTGATTGCCAAGGACGGCCAGATTCAGACCCCCAAGATTGGTGCCTTTATTGACGACTACATTGCCGGCTGCGACGAGTCCCGCATTCAGCGGCTTCCCAACGACCAGCTCTATGTCGCCCTGGACGATGGACACGACTGGCAGGCGGCGAGTTGCGACGAGAACGGCGAGATGATGTGGACGAAACTGGAAGCCATCACCAAGCATCCCGTCGTCAACGAGGACGGGACCGACACGATTCTGGAAGTGGAGACCGAGTCGGGGCGCGTGGTAAAGGCGACGAAGGGTCGGTCGTTTCTTGTGCACACCGGAGACTACCTTATCAAGACAGACGGCTCCGACCTCAAGGTGGGCGACGAATTACCGCTTGCCAACAATCTTGCTGTTCACCAGGTACCGACTGTCGCAGAACTCGACCTTCGAACTTTATTAAACGCAAAGGAGTGGCTCTTTGGCGACGAGATTGAAAAGGCCGTGGTCGCGTTGAAGAAGGCTGACGCGGAAGGCAACCGTCACTGGTTCTCTCACGCGAACACCGTCGAATTCACGGTTCCTTATAATCGCAGCGACACGTTTCGTGCCGCCTTCACCCAAGGTCTCAACACGCGTGCGAAGGAGTTTCTTCCAGGCTTCGTCTATCCCAAATCTACGCGGTCCTGTACTTCCCACATTCCCTCCAAGATTCCTTTGACTCGCGAATTTGGTTTCTTGGTCGGCGCCTTTATCGCCGAAGGCTCCACCAGCACGACGCAGATTCAGATTACCAACAATGACGATGCATTCCTCGCTCCTATTCGAGTGCTGCTGGACGGCTGGAAGGTGGGGCATCACACAGTCAGCAAGGAGGTCGTGATTGAAAAGACGGGCATCAAGGGAAGGAGCACGTCCCTCATCATCCATTCAACGCTTCTCACGACCGTCTTTCGTCAGCAGTTTGGCGTCTTGTCCCACAACAAGACGATGCCCGACTGGGTGCTCCAGGCACCCGACGCCTTTGTACACGGGCTCGTCGACGGGTACTTTAGTGGGGACGGATGTGTGACACTGGTCCACTCCATCACTTGTAGCACAGTCAGTGAATCCCTCGTGACGCGGTTGGCGGCCCTTTTGAGTCGGTACGGAATTTACGCAACAATTAGTACGAATATTCCCGATATTAAACGCTTTGCGTCCGTACAACAAAACTACACAATGTACATTCCTGTATTCTATTCAAAAATCTTTGCCGGCACATTTACGCTAATCCTAGAAAGCAAGCAGACGCGTCTCAACGCCATAAAAGCCCATCCTTGCCGTGCCCACGACAAGCCAGTCCTGCGGCATATGGTGATGGACAAAGTCAAGAGCATCCGTGAGGTACCTCCTTACGGGGGCAAAGTTTATGACCTAACCGTTGAAAAAACCCGCAATTTCCTATCATTAAATGGATTAGCATTAGCCGACACCTTCCATCTTTCTGGTGTAGCCAGTAAATCCGCGATGACTCGCGGCGTCCCCCGCATCAAGGAATTAATGAAGTCCACGAAGAATCCCAAGGCGATTGAGCTCACGATTCCGCTGCGTCGCGACATTCGCGACAAGAAGGAAGAGGCACGTCGCGTGGCACAGGACCTCGAGTTCACGCTTCTCCAAGACCTTGTCACGACGGCACGCATCTACTACGACCCGCGGGACTCGGCGACGCTTCTCAAGGAGGACCAGGACTGGCTGGCCTACTTGGCGGCGTTCGAAACGCTCCTTGCGACTCCCAACGTCGTGATCCAGCAGCCGGACCCGATGCACTATGCGGGACCAGCGGTCGCGGTTGCAGCCGTTGCGGCTATTGCTGCAGGACCCGTCATTCATCAGAGCCCCTGGATTCTCCGCTTTGAATTGGACCGCGACCGAATGTTTAGCAAAAACATTGCGATGGACGACGTTGCGTTCTTGCTCCATACGATAAAGGGAATGTCTGTGCTCTACACGGACTACAATGCGTCGCGTCTCGTCTTTCGCGTCCGCGCCCAGGACTTTGGATACGGGGCCGCCAACGACGACCTCGCCGTGCTCAAGACTCTTCAGAACCGCATCTTGGGCTCCACAGCAGTCCGCGGCATCTACGGTCTCCGCTCCGTCAATTACCAAAAGGTGTCGGACACGGTCGAGTTCAAGGACGGCAAGTACTCGCCCATCGAGCAATACGTTCTCACGAGCGACGGCAGCAATTTCCTCGACGTGATTGCGCACCCGGATGTCGACCCCACGCGCGTTCTGAGCAGCAATGTCCACGACATGTACGCGAATCTGGGCATCGAGGCGACGCGTGCCACGCTCTACAAGGAACTGATGACGCTCTTTGCCGAATCGGGGTCCTCCGTCAATTACCGACACATTTGCGTCCTGCTCGACAAGATTTGCCACCGCGGCAAGACGATGAGCATCGACCGCTACGGCATCAACAAAAACGACATTGGTCCCCTCGCCAAAATGTCCTTTGAGCAGACGGAGGACATTGTGCTCAAGGCCGCCCTCTTTGGCGAACGGGATCCGTGCCTCGGCGTCTCGGCCAAGGTGATGTTGGGGGCCCCCATCAAGGCGGGCACCTCCTTCTCCGAGGTGCTGCTCGACGAGGCCGCCGCCTTTTCGCTCGCCGCCTCGACGCCCGAGCAGACCGAGGGGCTCAAGGGAGGCAAGGAAATCGGCGAACTGTCGGACCAGCAGATTCACGACGTCCTGTACGGCGAGGATACCCCGGGCCCGTGCTCCCTCTCCGAACTGCGGATGAATGTCGCGTTGCCGGCGGCACCCGCGTTGGAAACCGTTCCCGAAGTGATGGACGACGTGGAAGTCGTGCTGCTGGATTAGACTTTACAACGACCACGGCCTCCCCACATAAACACTTCACGCTGTAAGACAGTATGGAGTGTTCTGACCTCTCGTGCGGCGGCCCGCTTCTCTTTCCCTTGAAACCCGGCGTTCCCACCAAATCTGCCACGCCCGTCCTCTGCTCTCTGCAGTGGCACACGCTACAAATCGCCAAGAATGAAATCAACTCGTGCTACCAAGAAGGCAAATGGGACGATTACAAGAAGGTCACGAATCCCTATGAATACATTTTTCTATCGTGGAATCGTCGCTCCTCGCGTTCCGTCGCCATTCGACAACCCCTCTCGCGTTCCTATTTCAAGCTCGTGGAGCTCTGGAAGACGCTGGACTTGTCGACGCGTCTGGCCCCTCTTGTGCTGCGAGACGGCGGTCTCGTCACGGCCCATTCCGCCGAGGGCCCCGGGGGCTTCATTGAAGCCTGTACGGTGATGGCGGAGCGACAGAAATGGCCCTTCAAGGGCTCCACGGCCATCACGCTCCGTTCGGACGCCAAGAAGATTCCCGGGTGGCGCAAGGCCCAGCACTTTCTCGCCTCCTATCCCAACATCCTGATTCACGACGGGGCCGACGGGACGGGGGACATTTTGAAGCGGGAGAATCAGGCCGAGTTTGTGGCGACGGTCCGGAAAGCCCATCCCCACGGCGTCCACTTGTACACGGCCGACGGCGGCTTCGACTTTAGCAGCGATTACAATGCCCAGGAAGACGCCATCTTTCCCTTGCTGGTCGCCGAGACGGTGTTGGGACTCAAGGTGCTCGCCAAGGGCGGGGCCCTCATCATCAAGTGTTTCGATACGACGGAGCAGGAGACGGTGGACCTCATCTGGCTCATCACGCGTGCCTTTTGCGAATGGAAGATTGTGAAGCCGTGTACGAGTCGCACCGGTAATTCCGAGCGGTACATTGTGGGCCTCGGATTCCTGGGTCCTTCAGAGGACATTATAGCCCTGCTCGAACACACGCCGTTTTCCCTACATCCTCCCTCGTGTCCCTCGTACAAGGAGACGTTGGCGAAGCTCTTGCTGCTCCAAGAACGCGTAGAGCACGCTGAACTCGCCGTCATTCGGGAGACGTTGGACTTGATGAAGGCGACGGAAGGGGAGATTCTAAAGACCCTGGTTCGTCAAAATGTCATTCGGTCCATTGCGTGGTGCAAGGAGCACGACGAAGAGGTGGCTCTGTGTTGGGAGACGGACTTGGACCGAAACTTGGAACGGGAAACGGTCGATTTGCTGTCCATTCTCCAATCCGACGGCCATCAGCGGTTTGGGGTTGCCGCTGTTCCGTTTCGCGTCAGTCGGGACACCTTGTCTCACGTATAGACCTACGGGCGGCCGGAGACCTACGGGCGGCCGGAGACCTACGGGCGGCCGGAGACCTACGGGCGGCCGGAGACCTAATGCCTTATTTGGTAGAAGCCAATTGCGGCTTGACGATGCGGTCCACGAGCACGGTCCCCACTGCGACGCTGGCGTCGTGTTGGCTCCGGGTGCCCCGTTCCATGCGGTCGAGGTTGTCCAACAGAATCGCCATAATGTCCCTTGGATAGGTGCGAGTCAGGACGAGCTGGAAAATCTGTGGGAATTGCTTTTGAAAGTCGGCAAACTGCGTCATCACTTGCGCGGGCGTCTGGGTTCTCAGGGCCTCTTCGACTTGGGTGATGGAGCGGCGAACCAGGGCGGAGCGGGGTTCCTTTGGTACTGCTGCGACTGTTGCTGCGACTGTTGTTTCTACAGGAGACCCCGACACATCGGACATTTCTATGCGTCATGGAAAAAAGGGGCAACCCCAACCGCGGAAAACCTGTGCACCATGTAAGGATGGCGAGCAACCTCTTTGTTATGGACAGCCGCGTGCCCGTGGATCCCAAGGCGGACCCCGCCGACCCGTCGCATCCCGAAAACGTAACAAAGCGTGCCATAATGCTACAACGTCAAGCCCACGCCGACGGGGAATACGATATTAAGGCACCGATTCGGCTGGGTCCCGAAAAATTCGACAATCCTCCCACAAAAGCCACCGTTTCCCCACATCTTCTCCTCCTATTCCTCGTCCTTTCTATTATCGTCGGAAGTGCCCTCATTGGATGTGCCGTTTGTTTCAAACACGACTTGATGGTTCGATTCGCGTTGGCGATAGGTGCAATGTGTGCCTTTCGCTATGCGGCGTCTCACGTTCCGGGACACCCGAACCTCTACTAGTACGGGCCCCCTGAATACTAGTAGGGGCCCCTGAATACTAGGAGGGGGTTATAGGGGGGCGGAGCCCCCCTGGGGGTTCATAGGGGGGCTCCGCCCCCCTGGGGCTCAGCCCCCCCTGTAATAGTCAAAGGAGGCCGTGTAGAGCTGCCCCCCGTTCGTCATTTGAAACTTCATATCAGGCAGCCGCGATTGTGTCAAATAATCGCGATTGGCGGGACGAAAGACGCGGGGCACTTCAGTGATTTCCAGTTTAAACACGTATCCAAACGAGGCAAAATAGGCCGCAAGTTTTGCGTGGTCTACCTCGGTCAAGGCCGACAGTTGAATTGGCGGAGGGTACCACGATTTGAGCGACTCGGTCATAATCGTGAGTAGGACTTCGTAGAGACCCGTGACACCGTCAGTGTCGATTTCCAGCTGAATGGACCCGGGAGCAGACGGGGGGGTCGCCAGGAGGGTCGTGATGAAGGTTGTGAGTTCAGTGGACATTGTAGACTCTACCGGAACGCAGTGTTTAGGCCGACGATTTGAACGCATTTCGGATGGACGCCATGAGGTGGTTCAACCCTTTATTACCGGCGTACAAAAGTATCTGATAGGCTATGTAGGAAATCGCAAAGGAGATGAGAATAAAAGGAATTGTGATGTTAATCTTTTGGCTACGTGCTACAGCAATTACTTGGTATGTAAATAAGCCCACAAGGAGCACCCCTAGCATCGAAAAGAGCATGGGGATGGCAACGTACAAGGCGAAATACGTCCCCAACGCCGCAAGTCCAAGAATCACGGGGACATAATAAGGACTCGAGGGCGGGAGAATCTTATGAAAGAGGGCCTTGAAAAAGTCCATTTATACCATGCGAACATATATTTTTAGTTAGAAACTGGGCAACCGGGAAGAAATCGCCTTTCCAGACTGAAGAACAATGATATAGGATATCAGGGCAACAATCACAAGGAGTATGAATGTGTTTTTTAAAGTCAGCGACATGCCGGTGTGTGTTGCTGCCTTCAACATTCCGTAGGCGATGAGTGCCACAGAAGACCAAAACAGTAAAAACAAGATAAGAGGAGCGATAATGTGTCGTGCGACAATCAATCCGACGAGGACAAGGCACAACGAACCAAGAAGACCAACCGAAACACCGGAAGCTTTTGGCAAGGTCTCTGTAGAGTTTGCCTTAGTCATCTTCTAAAAAAGCAAGAGATTTTTACCCAATACGAACGGCACATCCTTTGGCCAGACACCACCGCTTCACGGCGATTTCACGCTCCTTACCATCCTCTTTGCTGACTTTGGTGTGCTCTGGATTCCAGGAAATATCAATGCCGCGGTCCTTCATGAACGCACCCAACCGGTCGTATCCCGTCAGGCCCTTGTCGTCCGGGGTAGTATCCATATAGTTCGGGATGCGAATGGAACGAACGCCTTCCCGTTCCATTCGGGAGAGTTGCTCGTCGAGAGACCCGTCGTCGCGGGCCTCTCCAAACAGCAAGGGCGTCGCTGTTTGAATGCCGTACTGATGACGCACATCGGTGGGAATGAGTTCTTCAAGGGTTGCAGGCCGCGTCCAATGGGGCCATTCATCGGGACACAGAGACGCAGGATGGCCGTGGGAATGGCACTGTTGACAAAAGATGGAAGGAGCAGTCGGGCACATTTCCTCCGTGTGCGTTGTCTGAATGCCGACCCATTGCAAACAAAGAACACAAGAAGGCACAGGAAGCACAGGAAGCACGGAATCAATAGATAAAGACATATGGAGAAGACGGCGTCCTGTAAAAAAGAAAGGGTCAACGGACGTTTCAATTTTTCTTCAAGACATAGGTTACGGCACAAGGGGGCCTTGGAGTTTCTGCTTTCCCCACTCGACCGTTCGCTTGATTTTGGCCGCCGACATTGGTTTCCGGTAGAGGCGAAAATCAAACAGTGCACCCCGAAAGCGCTCGTCGCCGTCGGCGTATTGAGAGCTGACGTCTTCCCAGTTGCTCCGTCCAATGTAATTCTTGGTGAGCATGGAGGTGAGGGGCATATGGCCATCGAGCTGTTCGTAGATACGAACGCCGTCTAGATAGACGTGCCACGTGGGGCGAAACGCGGCATCGTCGGTCGTCGTGAGGGCCAAGTGAAACCAGCGGTGCTTGGGAATACACTGAAGGACGCGAATACGCATTTTGCGTTGCTCCGTGTCCCAGATTTCAAAAATCAGATTCGCCTTGTCGGGCACGACACCCTTCTTCTCGTCCGAGGGATACGTGTCCGTCACGGTTTCCAGTCCCGCACAATCCAAATTGTCCACGTCAGCGTCGCTCGTCTTTAAGTAGTCGAGAGGCAGCTGTTCGACGGCGGGATTGCGGGAGCAGACTTCATTGAGGGGCCCGGGTCTCGCCCCGACTTCTCCAAAGGCCAGTTGAGGCCCACGGCCTTCAATGCCGCAAAAGACATTCGACTTGCCCGCGCCGTTCCCGAAATCGAAGAAGCGTGCGTTGTTGGAAAAGGCGTCCATATAAATCCACGCACTAAACGCACGCAGTTCCCGTATCTGGACCTTTGTGTCGAATTCCATTGCGGGATTCTCCCCCACTACGAGGTACTGCTCTGCGAAGGTCTTCACATTCACATCTTCGTTGGGAAGGCGATTGAGCTGGAGCCCCTTGGTCTTTGTTTTCCTCGGCGTCTCGTCAACGGCCGCCTTACCCGCTATTTGGAGCCGTGCGTTTTCGCTGTAATCCAACATATCATCGAACCATCGGAACCAGAGCATTGAGCTTTCGTAGAACCAGAGCAGGTCCGCAATGTCGGGAGGGGGGGCCGTGTCGGTGATTTCCAGCCCCGTCTTGAATCGCACGAGTCCCGCAAGAACGACACGGGCTTGCCACATGTCCTTGGGGGCCGGCGTCATCTTGAGAATCCGACCGTAGTCCTCTTTTCCGTCGCCGTCCACGTCTCTGAAATAGTCATCGCGACTGAAGCGAAAGCCGCTGCGCTTGTTCTCGGTGCGGTAGGTATAGGAGTCCAGGCCTTCCTGTCCCGCGAGGGCACACGCCACGATGCGGGATTCGGGCTGGCCTTCCTTTTCAACCACGCGGCAAAAGTCGGCCTTGTAGCCGAGATTTTGAACATCCACATAGGCTTCCGAGTAGCGTGGATTACGAATCCATCCCCCCTCTTCTCGGTCCTGCCCCGGTGTCACGTCGGCCCGTTTTGGAAAGAAGCGTCCAAAGTACTCGGGAACCACGCCGTCGGTGAAGCCTTCGGTCATTAAATGACCATGGACGCTTTCGCCGACGACGCAAAGCACCAGCACAAATGCGACCACGCAGACCACATAGTACTCCATCCTATCGGTTATGCGGTAAAATTTTTAGGTAGGAAACCGTGCTGTTTGATAGATGGACACGTTTTACGATGATTTCACGACTGCGTTGGAATCGTGTCTCGGTTCCTTGTTCTTCTCGACTCCATTAGACAAATGGAATCCACAAGAGACGGCGGCCCCCGAGCGGCACAAGTTTCTGTATTTGGAAACAGAGGAGGTAGGAACGACAGACGACGACGCGTGGGAAGACGCCGTGGAGCAGTTGGAAGGTCAAAATCCCGCCTTTGGATTGTTGGAGAGCATGGTGCGTATCTTTTTTGTGGCCAGCGACGTGGATGAACTGGGGGCTTTAGAAAAGGAGCAAGTCTGGCTGTTCGCACACCACTGGCTCTCCGTATACTATGAATTTCTGATGGACACGAGGGCGGTTCATACAACATTTTACAAGAACTATCACGAACGATTTCTAGAAGTCCTACGAAACGGCCTTTCTGTATCAGCCAAGAAACGTTCTACCTTTCGCGACTTGGCGTTGGCGTGGAAGCCAACGATGGTGCGTGCTGCTCCTATTCCTTCCGTCTTGTCTGTCGTTCCTTCCTTCCCTTCCGCCGCTGCTGCAGCAGCGACCGATTCGCCTCCTTCTCGCCCTCCTCCACCCAAACGTCTTGTTCTCCAGGGGCCACGGGGACACAATAGAACCCGCAGAAATCTTCATAGTTGAGATTGCTGTTCTTGTGTTTTGTGTAATTAAAATCGGCTGCACCCGGTTTTGGAAAGAAGATGGGTTGATCCTGTGCGTCCACTTGCCCTACTTCCAACTCGCCCGATTTGTGAGACCACTTTCGGTCCTTATGCTGTTTGAGCCAGTGATGGTCGTTCCGCGCATCGACGATGCCGGCAATCTTGCGATATCCGGGAGGGCACGGTTTGTAAAAAGTCGACTTCTTAGCCTCGGGGTAATCGTTAAGAAACATTTCTTCCACCTTGTCGCACGTCAAACGCGTGTCTTTTGTCAAACCATTGCGAGCGTTCGTAACGTCGCCGGGTTGACGGAACCTGTCGCGGCAATTCTTGCGCGACTTGTTACACGTCCTAACCGCCTTGGGGTCAATGTGTCCGATGGCATACATTAAACAGTTGTGGGAAAGCCTCACGGACCGTGGTTTATAAGGGGCCGGATCGTAAGGCCCTTCGTTGCTTAGTGGAGGCGGCTTACAATTTTGATGATTTTCACAAAAGAGCGTCTTTGGAATGGCTGGTTGTCCGCACGGCTTTTCGTTTTCGCCAACGGGGCACTGACACAACGGCCCGTCTTTGTTGCTGCTGTTGTTGCTGTTGTTGCCCCCAAACAACCACCCCCCCTGCTGTCCTCTCTGCAGCTGTCGCTTTCGCGTCCTGCGTTTTGAACGCATCTTACTAGAGGCATTCAAAAAAAATGAAGAAAGGAGGCCCCCCCGCCACGACGCAAAATGCGTCTACAGCCCATATCGTCTCTTGGCAACCTTACGGAAGAGGAGGTAGAGGTTGGAAATTGTTCCAACCGCGTCTACGTCCCCCACCGTCTCTTTGTACAGTGGCTCGGAACAAGCACAGTCTCTCTCCGATTTCGCGATGAGATGGGCCACGAGGTGATTGGTGTATTGTACGAGGCTCACCTCAAAGACGCGGATGTCATCTATGTTCCCGCGTGGATGCTTGCTGCTCTCAGCGACTCGGACTTGCATCAGGTTGAACCAACCGCGTTGCCCCGTTGTTCGGCCCTCACCCTCCAACCTCACAACGAAGGAGACGTGGAGGAGATGGAGCTCTTTCAAATGGCGTTGGAACGCTATTCGGCCGTTCGTGCGGGCCAAGAGTTGATATTATGGCATCCCTACGGATATCCCTTCCTCGTCAATGTGTGTACGACTGAACCGGAAGAGTCGTGGGTGTCGATTGGCCAATTGGATGTTCCGTTGGTAATGTTAGCACCACTCGTGTCAGAAACAGTAGGAGCAACAGTCGAAACAGGAACAACAGGAGCAACAGGAGCAACAGGAACAACAGGAACAACAGGAGCAACAGGAGCAACAGGAGCAACAGGAACAACAGGAACAACAGGAACAACAGGAACAACAGGAACAACAGGAACAACAGTCGCAGCAGCAACAGGAGCAGCAACGCTTCGGCAACTGTGTCTCGAAGCAGCGCGGCGTAGAATGAACGAGTCTAAAGAAAAATCAGAGTAAAAATACAATGGGCGGTGTAGTACAACAATTGCTTGACCAAACCGCCGGGGCACAATGGATACGGGATGCCCTGCGACGCGGTAAACCCTTTTTTGCCGGTAAGATTGGCACGAGCGAATTAGACGGCCTCTATTTTTACCTCGGTGGGCGATGTTCCTCTTCATTGACTCCCTCCATTCCCTCCTATCCTGCCACCGTCCGCAAGAATCTCAGTGTAAACGCTGGTCTCTTTCCCCCGACCAACGAGTCCCTTGACGACTGGGCTGCCTCTATGATGTCGGAAGTCCTGCCCCTTCTTGATTGCGTCGCCCAGTGGAATCCAGCGGCCCCCATGGAAGAGGCGAGCATTCTTCAAGTTGCGTGTCCGGGTGCCGTGCGATGCAGGTTGCGGAGTTTCGAACCCTATTATGAAGCGGAACGGGAGAATCAGTGGTCTCAGGTCCTTCCCGACCGCGTTGCCGTTGTGAGCCCCTTTGCCCCCAGCATCGAAAAGCAATGGGTCAGACGGGCGGAGGTGTGGGGAGGCCGTGGACTCTGGAACGAAAGGACGGAGGTGATTCCGGTTCGGTGCGGTTACAGTCCGCTGCTTACCGACGCGGCCGAAGAGAATGCGTGGCCTCCGGAAGTGGGCACGTGGCGTCAGGCCGTGACGAGGATGGCGGAGGCCGTCGTGGCGACGGGGGCCACCGTGGCCCTCCTCGGCTGCGGAGCTCTCTCTCTCCCCCTGGGTGCCGAACTCAAACGCCGGGGCCTCTCGGCAATTCACATGGGCGGAGCAACGCAGATTCTGTTTGGAATCAAGGGGCGGCGATGGGCCACCCACGACGTCATTTCGACCTTTTTTAACGAGTCGTGGGCCCCCCCCTCTCCCGACGAAGTTCCGAGTCGTGCGGCGTCCGTGGAAGGCGGCTGTTATTGGTAGGGGAGGGGGTTTCACCCCCTATAACCCCTGGATTGAACCCCAGGGGGGCTACGCCCCCCTATAACCCCTGGATTGAACCCCAGGGGGGCTACGCCCCCCTAT
>Ga0114958_10001615_pt1 | contig 17528 bp, 21 predicted proteins | sample C_130208_EF_Meta_FD_89577 | JGI IMG/M metagenome (GOLD analysis project Ga0114958, IMG submission 89577) | Freshwater microbial communities from Lake Croche, Canada to study carbon cycling - C_130208_EF_MetaG | ecosystem: Environmental > Aquatic > Freshwater > Lake | place: Lake Croche, Canada...
TGGATTAACGTAAAAAATAATATTTTAAAAATACATGCACGAGGTTTTACGGGTGTAAAATAAATATGCCATGAAAATATACGATGTCGCATGTAAAAAATACCGATAAAACCAATTAGCGGATAAAATTATAATTTATTTTCAAATTAGAATATAAATATATTATAACACCATGTTTAATGTTAATGGACCCCCGCGTGGTGCAAATAGCAGCGTTGATCAATCTAATTATGATCTTATATATAGAGACATCATTCTTAATTCAAATGCATCAACATTAATAAATAATGTTTATTCTTTTAATTTACAAACAGATAATGTTAATAAAATTTATAAAGCAGAACTTACTGCTGCCACTATTGCTTTTGGATCAATACCAAATAGTATTAAAAATCAATGTGTTATTTTAAATATTCCACAAATTAATGGTAATACTACTAGAATAGCATCAAATGTAATAACAAGTAATCCATCACAAGGAAGTATAACTACACAAGGAACTATTTTTTGTCAAGTACCTGATAATAACACACCTTTAGTAATTGGAGCAAATGCATCAAATAATGTTATTACTTTACTCATTGGTTCACATATGTATGAATCAATACAGTATTATAATCCACCAATAAGTAATATAAATAGACTTGATGTATCTTTATATGATCCATTAGGTGTCATTGTACCATCTAGTAATATTACTTCTTTTTATTTTACCATACGCTTATTTTATTTCCAAAAGAGAAATAGTGCAACAGCATTTTCCGTACCTGTAGTAAACTACATGAGTGGTATAACCGATTCTGCATTTGTACCATTTAATGTTTAAAATTATTTGATGTATATATATTTTGTAGTAGTTTCCATTGTTATTGTACTAGGTGGTTTTATTAACCATGGAACTTTTTTAGTACAACTATTTTTAACCGCATCTCTAATAACTGGATTTTTTATTTTAAAATTATCCATTAACCTTTTTTAAAAATTAAAGGTTAATTCTTTAAACCATTGAATTTTTTAAATGCATTCCAACCTGATGAAATATGCATTTGTTCCATATTTTTAGGTTTTTCAGTTAAAATAGAACCATCATCGGTGGAATAACTAATTTTTTTAATACGATAAAGAATCATCATATTTAAACAATGAGTACATGGACGAGAATTTTTTAAAGTTCCATCTTTTCCATATCGAATAACAACTATCGAATAGTCACTAAGATCAATAATATCTTTAAATGGTTGTAATTTACAACTTTTTAAAATTTTGTATATTACACTCATTTCAGCATGGGTAGAATAAAATATGCAACTATTGTTATAAACATTACGAAGATTATTGCTACCTATAAAATAGGGTTTACCATTTTTATAAATTCCTGAATAGTGATGGAATCCTGATTTATTATTTTCATTTTCATATTCCGGTATCGAATTTATCAAATTATTAACAATTTTAGTAGTCATTTTTATTTTAATAATGTTTAAATTTTTAAGTTTAATTAAAATAAAAGTTAAAGTTAAAGTTAAAGTTAAATGAATAAAGATTATATTCCAGATTCAGTTTATACAATTTGTGGAGAAGAAACTCAAGATTGTACAATTTGTTCTAATAATATATATTCTCCGGCAGTAAATGGTTATGTCCATGACCCACTTAATGGAAAAGTTTTTTGTCCTTTTGGTAAAGGTAATTCAATGAATCAAAGTATTATATCAGACCAATCATACATTAATTCTTATAATATTAATAAAAATGGTTTAAATTACCAAAAAACAACTTGGGGTCATGCACCTCAAATGGACCCCAGACCATTATCTAAAATTGGATTAACATGGATTACATCTTAAAGATTTAAATTCATTTTAAATAAATGAATTCATGTTCTATTTGTTTTGAAGATTTTTGTTATTTAAAAGAAGAATGTATTATATTATTTAAAAAATTTACAAATTTATCAAAAATAGAAGCATTATGTAATCCTAAAAATATCCACATATGTCATAATAATAATTGTAATAAAATAATATGTAATTATTGTTGGGTGAGAATAACATCTGATTTGGATCCAGATCCAAATTATCCTACATTATGTCCTTTTTGTAGAACTATAGATTGGAAAGAATATAAAAATACTTTTATTCATACAGAATTATTAAAAAAAGTTTTAGGTCAAGAAGGTTTTAAAAAATATATGACAGAACAACTTTTAAATAAATTTATGTCAGATTAGCACATAAATAGTTTATTTATTTTTTTCTATAAAATTCAACATACATATTAGCACCATAACCATATCCATGTTGGGATGGGGATTCTTGTATTTCTAACCAAGTAGAACCATTAAATTTTCCAAGTTCTTTCATATGTTTATTTATAAACTGCTTTGAACCATTTTCTGACCATGTAATTCCAAGTATAACTCCCGAATTAAGTCTGATAGACAACAAGTATTCAAGTAATGGACCGATCCATTTGTCAAAGTGTCCAGTGAAATCAGCATATATAAAACTTATTTCAGATGGGTCTACAGTTTTTAAAACTTTTAAAAAGTCTCCATTGACAAGACATTTTCCAAATTTTGGATCTTTTAAATTATCTTCAAACGTGTCCGTGTCATACTCTACGACTATAATGTTACTTGGGTCAAATGGTAAAAGATTACACGTCTTCATGTCTTTTGCGTCAAGAACAATTGCTTTTCCGGGAATAAAAGTTTGTTGAGATAACCAGGTGTTAATCTCAAGTTTCTTTTCGGGATTTGAAGCAGTGTACCCAGAAACATGCGCAACACACGACTCCTTAGACCTTCTACTACATAACTTACACTTTTTGTAATGGTACTCATCATCTTGGTCAACTACTTCCCATATGTGAATACACTGTGGAACTGGTGCAACAGGTAAATCAAAATAATCTTTCAAATATTCACATTTGGTTAAAATATTAAGAATTTCTTGGGATGGTGGTAAACTATGTCCTTTTTTATACCCAAGTTTTAATACAGATTTCCAACTACAAAGTTTCTTAGCATATGATTTTTCTATAGGGTCTTTACTATGATTAGCTTGTTTTCTTTTATTTAGTTCACACCATTCTACAATTTCAAGTGCAGTTTCCATATTTTCATCACGTTCAAGGTCAAAATAATCTTTCAAATATTCACATTTAGTTAAAATATTAAGAATTTCTTGGGATGGTGGTAAACTACGTCCTTTATTATACCCAAGTTTTAATGCAGATTTCCAACCAGAAAGTTTTTGGGCATATGATTTTTCAATAGGGTCTTTACTATGATTAGATTGTTTTCTTTTATTTAGTTCACACCATTCTACAATTTCAAGTGCAGTTTCCATATTTTCATCACGTTCAAGGTCAAAATAATCTTTTAAATATTTTGAACTGGTTAAAATATCTTGAACTTCTTGGGAAGGTGGTAAATCATGTCTTTTATACCCATGTTTTAATTGTTTTAATCCAGATTTCCAACCAGCAAGTTTTTGGGCATATGATTTTTCAATAGGGTCTTTACTATGATTAGATTGTTTTCTTTTATTTAGTTCACACCATTCTACAATTTCAAGTGCAGTTTCCATATTTTCATCACGTTCAAGGTTAAAATAATCTTTCAAATATTCACATTTAGTTAAAATATTAAGAATTTCTTGGGATGGTGGTAAACCAAGTCCTTTATACCCAGGTTTTAATGATCTTTTCCAGTGATTAAGTTTCTTAGCATATGATTTTTCTATAGGGTCTTTACTACTAGTTGTTGGTTTTCTTTTATTTATTTCACACCATTCTACGATTTTAAGTACTTTTTCCATATTTTCATCGCGATCAAGGTTAAAATAATCTTTCAAATATTTTGAACTGGTTAAAATATTAAGAATTTCTTGGGATGGTGGTAAACTACCACCTTTATACCCAGGTTTTAATGCTTTTTTCCAATTAGAAAGTTTCATAGCATATGATTTTTCTATAGGGTCTCTAACTTTTCTAGTTGTTGGCTTTCTATCATTAGTTTCACACCATTCTACAATTTCAAGTGCTTTTTCAGTATTAGTCTTTTTATTAACTACATTACATTCAATATAAGCATTTCCAAGTGACTCTTCAGTTATTAACCAATCTACCCTAATCTCATCAGATGAATGAATTTCAAAAAGTTTTTTACGAGGTGGAACAATCTTATTTTTTTTATTTTTTGGTTTCATCTCATGGTATGTACCTTCTTCGTCCTTGTACAAAACTTTTTTCTCAATTGCTTCTGGATGAATAACTTCAATGGGGTTCTCAACATCATGTGTATGAATCTCGAGTTGCATCTCGGGTGACTCTTCGGTAATTTTATCAACCTGTTTCTGAGTCCACACTTTATCAGTATCCTTGACCCCTTGCCTTTCAAAATTCTTCTTCATCTCCTCCTTTGTAAAAACTTTGGGGTACTTGAGACACAATTCATACAACTCTGGATCATGTTGACGAAGAGCACTGATAACATTGAGGATACCATTAAAGTTTCCATCACGACTAAGGTCTTCTCGAATAACAGCATCCTTGTCTTCTGCTCCATCATATTTAGTCTTATCTACCCAACATGGTATCAGGATTGTAGAATCAGTTAGTTGTTTACGAACAATCCTACCTATATTTTGTATAATCTCAACCAAAGAGTTTTTAGCATCCACAAATACAACCATATTAGCATTTTTTGTATCAACACCTTCACCTATTGTTTTACAAGACGAAAGAATAACAATTTCATGTTCATTTGCGCCATCAAGTAATTTTAAATTTTTTTTTCTTTCACTTGGTAAAGTACCTGCATCAATACTTAAAAACTTGACACTTGTATAACCATGACCTGGAAACTCCTTTTCAATCTTTTCAAAACTTTTCAAAAGTAATTCTTGATTTACAAATTTTTTTACACTTGTATCATCATCAGTATTAACACGTTGATGATATGTAAGAACTCTAGAATTTTTAGTTTTCATAACGGATCTAATAATGCTATCATATATAGATTCATTTGTATTTTCAGTTGAGAAATCAATCATAATATTAAAATCATTCAATTTACCTTCTATAACACCATCATGATGTGTATATTCATATACAATAGGACCAAGTTCGTCATTATCTGGAGGAGTTGCAGTAAAAAATACTTTTTTACAGTTGATATTATTAATTAGTTCAAAAACATATGATTCAATAACATGATGTGCTTCATCAAACATCATAATATCTGGATCACAAGATACTTCATTCCAAGTATGTAAACTCTGATATGTTACACATATAATCTTTTGTTCATGTGACTCAATAAATTTTTTTATTATTACTTTATCAGTTGTATGCCCAGGTTGATCTGAAATAAAAAGAACATTTGGGATATTTTTTAAATAATCATCTTGAAACTGTGAAATAAGAGACCGTGAAGGAAATACAAAAACAGAATATGGAAATTTATCAAGTCTATCAGTAACATATGTTTTCATTACAAGACTTTTCCCAGTTCCACAAAACATTTTTACAACACAATCTTCTTCGAAATCATCAATTTCTTTGATTGCTTGAAGTTGATAATCACGAAGAAGTTTATTTTTTAAAAAATTTTTTTTAAAATTCATTTTTTTTTATAGTATTAACGTATACATCTTTAAATTAATTTTAAAAAATAAATAAATTTATGTCAAATTAGCACATAAACAGTTTAAACTTAATTCAATTTTTAAATTAAGTTTAAAAATTAATATGGATAACATCTTAAATTTATCCATATTTTAAAATTTTTTAAAAATAATATCATTTATTATTAAATGAAAATAAAAGATTTAATTTTACCAATTAGTATAATTATAATAATTTTACTTTATTTAAATCTAAAAAAAGCAAAATTTGAAACAATTAAACAACAAAAAGAAAATGACCATGATATTAATTTTAGACCGCATGTTTTTACAAATGAAGTAATACCTGCCAAAAAAAATAATGAAATTATTACTAAATCATTTTTAACTAATTTAATAAATGATAATATCAACCATTTTAATGCTAATGGTGGTGCAAATACAAGTTTATATCAAAATAAATATGATCTTCTTTTTAAAGACATAATTGTATCTTCTGAAAAAAGAAATAACGTCATTTATCCAAATCCCAATAATTATTCAATTAAACTTAATTTAACCATGGATAAAATTTATAAAGCAGAACTTATTGATGTATATGTTCCAGCAGCAACCGATGATGTTGTAAATATAGCAACAAATTCTAATAGACTTTATTTTAGTTATACCAATGGTTTAATAAGCACTGTAGGATACATTATTATTTTTGCAGGTACTTATTTTAGTCCTGAAAAAATTGCATGTGAATTAACAAGACAGTTTTCTCTTGTTTTACCACTTGCTGGTTTTGATTTAAATGAGGCAGGTATAGTAGTAAATTATGATACAAATTTAAATAGATACGTTTTTTCAGATCTTAATACATCAGTGCCAGGTACAGTTATAATTTATCCAGATAATGGATACATTATTGATAGTTCTACGATTGTTACTAACTCAATGACAGATAATCTTATGCTTTATAATAAAACTAATTATGTTTCTGGACCAAAGTATATAAATTCTACAGCAGATAATATATTATTTGTTGATCCAGCAACACCAGGCGATTATGGAGAAGTTTCTGATACATTAGTTCCATTGACAAATGATCCACAATTTGGTAATTGTATTATTTCAGAAGTTGTATTAACCAATTGTAAATTATATTTATCATTGGGAAAATTAAATGGAGATACATGTAATTTAATACCCGATCAAAGTGGTAATAATATAGGTAACGTTCCACAAATATTTTGCCAAGTTCCAAATAATACAACAGTTAGTAGTAAAAGTGTTAAAACACTTCTTAATCAACCACATAATTTTAGTAGTATACAATTTTATAACCCACCTGTATCAAGATTAAATAAATTTGAAATTAAATGGTATACTGATACAGGTAATTTAGTAAGAATACTTGATCATTGTTTTACTATACGTATTTATTATTTTCAAAAAAGATTAGATACTACAGATTTTTCATTTCCAATTCCATAAATTTTAAATTTTAAATTTAAAATTTTAAAATTTTAAAATTAAAATTAAAATAACTGATGATGGTAAATGGAAACTAAAATTATTATTGGTATTACATTAATTGTAATCGGGGTTTTTATTTACCATTATAAAAAAAGTAAATTTAATGAATATCCTGTTTATACAAACGATTCTTTAACACCAAGTTGCGATTTTACTCATGAAAATAGAATATATCCATCCGGAAATATACCAGGAAGTTATCTTGGATTATCAAATTCTGAAAAGAATTTATTATTTACAAGATTTGTAGAATACCAAGATGATGATAGTAATTTTACTGCTTTAACAAACTTAAACAATTAAACTTTAATTTTAAAGTTAAAGATAATCATGGAACCTGAATATAAATTTGAAAATATTTTAGATATAATAAATTTAGCAAAAAAATATAAGGGAAGTAGGAAAAGATCTAGAAATGAAAATAAAATGGAATATAACCGTGATTTTGAAAGGTTAGTTGATTGTATAGAACCATTAACTAAATTAAATAATCTTATAGGCATGGATGATATTAAAAAAAATATTATAGATCAAATATTATTTTATTCACAAAAATTAAATACAAATGAAATGATGCATACATGCTTAACAGGACCTCCAGGAGTTGGTAAAACAACACTAGGAAAAATATTAGCAGAACTTTATTGTTCACTTGGATTTTTAGAAACAGATAATTTTAAAGTTGTAAGTAAAGTAGATCTTGTCGCTGGTTACCTTGGACAAACTGCAATTAAAACACAAAAAGTTCTTAATAGTGCATTAGGAGGTGTATTATTTATTGATGAAGCATATTCATTGGGAAGTGGAGGTGGGTCAGAAGATACAGATTCTTATGGAAAAGAATGTGTAGATACTATAAATAAATTTTTATCAGAAAATACATCTAATTTTATTATGATTATTGCAGGATATCGTGAAGAATTAGATCGTTGTTTTTTTACATTAAATAAAGGTCTTCAACGTCGTTTTCCATGGAATTATGATATAACAAAATATACTTCTATGGATCTTAAAAAAATATTTATCCATCAAGTAATTCATAATAATTGGACATTTGATGAAAATATAAAATTTAATAATTACCAACTTCTTAATGATATGTTTGAAGTTAGTTTATTTGAACAAAATGGTGGAGATACACTTATTCTTTTTGATAAAGTTAAAATATGTCATTCACGTCGAGTATTTGGAAAACGTAGACAGTTTAAAAAAATTATTGACCTCACTGATATAAAATTTGGATTAGAATTAATGAAAAGTTTTAAAAATAAAAATAAAAAAAAATCAGAACCACCATATGGTATGTATATTTAAAATGAGTTTAATTTAAAGAATTAATAAATTCTTTTATAAAAGAATTTATAAAAGAATTAAACTTAAACTTTAATTTAAAATGGTAAAAATTAAAATTAAAATTAAAAAAATATCAAAGTTAAAAAAAAAGGTTGATTGTTATCATTTAAAAAATAGTATATTTTTTGCAGATAGTTTGGTATATTTTAATACACCAAATTCAATATATGAATCACATAATGAATTTACTGAAAATTTAATAGTAGTATCAGAAAAAAAAGACCATGAAGGAAATTATTATATCTTTTGTAGAAATTTTGTTAATGGTAATAAAGGTAATAAACGTATTTATATTTATAAACACCATTTTACTAATTATATTATTAATGGTACATTACAATTTATAAAAAATAAAATTTAAAAATTTTTTAAAATTTTACAAAATTTTACAAAATTTAAATTTACTTTAAAAAAAATAAATTTGATTAAATAATTATAATAACTTATAATAAGTTTAAATAAGATTAATGGATTCAAAAGAATTGTCTGATGGATTTATCCAACTCAATAATCTTAGTATAACAAACTTATTACAATGTATTAAACAAAGTGGTGTAAAAGAACAATTTATTGCTGATATTGGACCTGAAAAATGGAATGGTATTGTACAAGATATGAGAAGTGAATCTACTATTATAGGTATGAGAGATTTTCATAATTGGATTAAACTTGTTCTTATTTCTAATGTTATAAAATTAACTTTTATTAAAGGTGGTATAGCACTTCTTGATATCGCAGTTGGAAGAGGTGGTGATCTTGCTAAATGGAATAAAAGTAATGTTAAATTTGTATTTGGTTTTGATAAATCAGAAAAAAGTATAACTAGCACAGATCCAGAAGACCAAGGTGCGTTAGAAAGACTTGCAAATTTTAAAGGTCTTAAAATAAATGATGTACATTTTGAAGTTGGAAATGCAATAAAACCAAGTTTACAATTAATAAACAATATTGATACTTTTTTATCGTTTAATAAACTTCATGGATTTAATATTGTTAGTTGTCAGTTTGCTCTTCATTATTTTTTTAAAACAGAAATAGATCTCAAAATAGCACTTACATTAGTAAGTAGAAATCTTTTATCAGGTGGGTTTTTTATTGGAACTACCGTAAATGGAGATACCATAAAGTCTCTTTTTAAAGATATAAAAGAAAAAGTTTATAAAACTGATTTATTTAGAATACAAAGAAATTTTCCAAAAACATTAAAAAATATTTATGGAAATGAATATAATTTTACCATATTTGATACAAAAGATAAAACAAATTATTTTAATACTATAGGATTATCTACAGAATATCTTATAAATTTTAAAGAACTTGAACGAGTTGCTGCAACAGTTGGTATGGTACCTGTTAAATTAAATATATTTGAAGAATATTCTATTTCAAAACAAAAAACTTTTACAGAAATAAAAAAAAATATAATACCATTTGATGATATTCTTAAATTAAATAAATGGAAACCAAAACCAGGGTCAAGAGAACTTACTGATGAAGAAAAAGAATTAAATAGTTTATATACCACATTTATTTTTAAAAAAATCTAATATAGTTCATTAAATAAATAAAAAATAAATTTAGTATTTGTTAAATTTCCTTCATTTATATATCCATGATATGCGATATTAAATTCAGGTTGTATATTTCTTAACATACCAGTTACTATTTGATCATTTAAAATAGTATTTATTATATAAATTAATTCCATAAATTTATTTTGAACTAATTGTGGTTGGTGATTTAAAAAATTATTTATATTACCATGGTGCTCATTTAAATACCATAATATTGGTAATACATCATCATCTTCTAAAATTTGAATTAAATTACTATACAAATTTAATGAATATTGTCGTAAATTTAACCTACCAAAATTAAAATTAGACCTAGTTGTTCTAGGTGAGGTAACATTTCTTCCAAAATAAGTTCTTCTAAGAACTGCCATTTTTTTAATTATAATTTTAGTTTTATATTCTTAGGAAATATTTTAAATCTATAAATCTATAAATCTATCTATATTTTAAATGAATCTTTTTTTTCTTGACATAGATCCTAAAAAATGTGCTGAAGCACATTGTGATAAACATGTTGTTAAAATGCTTTTAGAACTTGTTCAAATGTTATATACAGCACATCATATAAATAATATAAACGGTAACAAAAAATTACCAGATATTGCATACAAAATTGCTCATAAAAACCACCCAACATGCATATGGGTAAGAGAATGTTTATTTAATTATTTATACACCGTTAATTTAGCAAAATGTCTTTCACAAGAATATACTTATCGTTATAATAAAATCCATGCTTGTGAAGAACATGTAAATTGGTTAATTTTAAATATTCCAAATTTTAATAATAATTTTAATTTTAATTTTAATGAAATGACATCTATTCCTTTAGCAATGCCAGAAGAATGTAAATTAATTAATCCAATTGATAGTTACCGTAATTATTATATAATGAAAAAAAGTAAATTTGCTCGATGGACATCTAGACCATCACCAAGTTGGTTTACATTTATTAATATAAGAAAATACTTTATTAAAAATGTTAAAAATGTTAAAAATGTTAAAAATGTTAAAAATGTTAAATACTAATTAGTAATTGTCGTCCACTTATACTTAATGTTTTAAAACGTATATAAATAGTATCCAATTTAACAATTGTTATAGGATCATCAGAATAAGTAATTTTAAGATTATTTAATCCATTTAAAATTTTATCCATTTCATTAAGAACAGTATAAATATTTTTTTTATCAAGATCATTTTCAAATAAATAAATTATTTTTTTAAGAAGGTCATTTAAAAAATTAATTAATGATTCTCGAGAATCGTTATTAAACCATCTTTTAATAAATTGCAAAGGTTTATAATCAATTTGTAAATGACCTCGGTATATACTTATTTTTTCATTAATTTGTACTAATGATATTATTTTTAAATTTGTTAAAATATAATCTATAAATTCAATTTCCATTTAATTTAAATTAAATTTTTAATTTTAAGTTAAATTAATTAAAATTAATTAAAATTAAAATTAGGTTTATTATCAAAAATAAAATAATTGTTTAATGTATAACCTTTTTAAAATAAAATGTCTAGAAATATTATGATTCTTATTGCCTTAATTGTCGCAGCACTTGGTTACTATATGTATAAACAAAAAATGGGTGGGGGAGGATCACCTGCTTCTGCTTAAAAAAATAAATTAAAAATATTTTAAATTAAATAATAAAAATTAATTTAAAATATTTGATTAAAATAAACAATGAATAAATTATTAATAATTGTTATATGTTCAATTATTACATATTTTATTTATACAAAATTTTATAAAGCACAATTTAATGATAAACTTGTAAATAATAATTTAACTGACCAACAACCATTACATTTTCCGCCAGTTTTACAATCAACTAATGTACCTGGATTTCCAGATTTAGTACCACCAGTTGTTCCTGAAGAAATTGGTTTAGCAATGGTATATCCACAAGGTTCTGGTGTAGGAATGAGTCAATCAGATTCAAATTCATTTGAACCAGGTAAACCAGGACCTTTATTAACTGATTATACAATACCTGAATCATATGGAGAATCTAGTTTAAGTGATCCATCTGGTAATAATGGTGCTAATCAAGGAGCAAGAATTCTTAGAATTGATTCTACTGGAAATCAACTTAATTTTAAACCTATAGATGAAGCAGAAAATAAATTTTATTCTTCTGCTTATACAATTGGTCAAGTGGAAGAAGGAAGAAAACTTATTAATAATGCAACTCCTATAGATTATTCTGATACATACAACCCTTCAAGTAATCTTAAACTTCAAGCATCACCTGGACAAATGTCCAGTCTTAATAATTGTGAAAAAACTTATCCTAATACAGTTAAATATAATGATTTTTGTATTACGGAGGGCGATATTCCTTATGGACAAGTTATTGATAATAAAGTTAACCCAAGACTTGTATCTCGATGGCAATCATTTACTGGTGATTATTCAAGACAAGAGGCACTTGCACCAATTGATGGAACACTTTACCCAACTCTTAGTGTTCTTGCATCAGCATAAAATTAAATATTAAAATTAAATATTAAAATTAAATATTAAAGTTTAAAAAAAATAAAATAAAAAAATATCATTTTTTATTTTATTTTTGTTTTTTTTTTGTGTGTTTTAAACATAATGTCTTGTATAAAATGCTTTAATCTGGTCAGAAGTTCATACTTCTTCAGTTAATGCTTCAGATTTCTTTTTAACAATAACCTTCTTAACCTTCTTCTTTTCAGGTTCAGCAATAACCATTGGTACAACTGGTTCATCAACAACAACCAATTCAGTTTTCTTTTCTTTTACCTTTTTGGGAGTTGCTACAACTGCATCAGGTGATACTACATAATGGTGTTTAAGATATTTCTGAAGATTAAAATAGGTTACATCTTCAGATGGGTTACCAAGAAGTGTTCTAAGTACCTGTGCAGCAGGACGGTCATCAAGAACAAATTTTTGTTTATTAGAAGGATCTGAAATTTCATTGGTTTTAACATAATTAGAAACACCCTTTGTTACTTCATTACGAGGAACAAGTGTTCCTACAGGAACTCCAAGAAATCCAGCAAGTTCATCTGTAATTGCAACTGGTTTAGTAATACCAGATGGAAGTGCATCTGCTGAACGTTCAGTCTTAACACGGATACGTTTATTACGAAGTTTTTCAAGTTCTTTACTCTGTTTATCGGATTCTTTAATAACTGAACGAACTGTATTCATAAGAGTTTTAATAACTGAACTCTGTTCAGTTAGTGTGCTAAGAACACTTTTAAGTTGTTCAGATGCATCAACTTTAGCAACAACTGATTCCATTTCAAGTGTAGTAGACATTTTTATTATTATTTGTATTTTATTATATTAATAGTCTTTAAGTAATTTTTATTTTTTATTTTATTTTAATATTTTATTTTTTAATTATTAGCACTTAAGAAACCACGTTTTTTTGATGTAATATTCTTTAAGTAATAATAACAATTTTAATAAAAAAATTTATTTTTAATTTTAATTTTAATTTTTTCTTGGATTTCTTGGTTGAGGTAATCGTGGTCGTCTATTTATAATTTGCCTTCTAACTCTATTATTTTCTTGATTAATTCGTGCTCTTTCTTGACGTATTCTAAAATTAGCTAATTCAATGTTATCTAATTCTTGATATGCTAATTCTCTTTCAGCACGTATTTGATCTAATTCTCTTTGTAAATTTTCTCTTTCTAATTGTAAATTTCTAGATATTTCTAGATGATTAATATTATTATTATTATTATCCACAGGACGACTCCATAACATACCCCCAAACATGGATCTTTTGTTTCTTGGTTGTTTAGGTAATGGTCGTCTATCCCTTGGATTAAATCCTGGAGTACGTATTCTTTCTCTTAATAAATCAAGATTATATCTTCTTTCTGCTGCTGCATCTATTTGATTTATTCTACGAAGTATATTTTGCTGATGTAATTGGTACCTGCGTTCAAATTCATCTGCTCTTATTTCTGCCTCTCTTTGTCTTAAAAATGCTTCATGTTCATTATACCTTCTAAGTTGTTCTTCAAAATTATTAGGAGGAAGTTCACATGCAATTTTATTTTTAGAAGAACATCCACCTCCAAACATGGATCTTTTTCTTGGTTGAGGTAATGGTCTTCTTTTTGGTAATGTTAAATAAAACATTGCTTGATTTAAATTTTGCATTCTTTGTCTTTGTAAACGTGCATTTCTACGCTGTTGTCTTATTCGATTTATTCTTCTTTGTTCCTCTAATTGTCTTTGAGCAGGTGATAATCGAATTTTCATTATTTATTATATTAAAATATTTTAATATAATAAATATTAATTTAATTAATTAAATTAAATGAATTTTAAATTTGGATGGTCAAATCCAAATGGAAATTTAAATCGAATTAATAATTATTTAATAGACAATGAACGAGAAAATATAATTGAAATTTATTTATACCAAACTGTTTTTTTAACAAGATATGCTGGAAATATATACCGTAGATATCGTAATCTTGATTTTGAAGTAATGAATATTACTTTTAATAATATTGAATATCCATTGGTACCAACGTTATTATTAGTTCATAATACAGATGATCCACGTAATCCAAATAATATTATAACTATTTCACTTGATTTATTAAATGAAAATATGATAAGAATGTAAAAAATAAAAATGATTTAAAGATTGTTATGTAATAGAAGTATCAAGCAAGTAAGCATCAAAGCAACTAAAGCAACTAAAGCAACTAAAGCAACCAAAACAACCAAAGCAACCAAAACAAAATGCCTTCTGTTCTTACTGCTACTACATTCAATGTTAACAATGTAACTTTTGGCAAACATAAACCTAATACCAATGGAGGATACAATATTGAACTTACTGTCGGTGATTCTACCGATGAAATTCTTCTTCAGACTCCAAAAATGCGTGCACCATTTGGTATTAGTACCGATAAAACAAACCCTTTTAAGAAATCCCTCGATATTTCTTTTCAGGGAGAAGATACATCTGAATCAGTTAAAGCACTTCGTACTTTAATTGAAAAAATGGACAACATTACTATTGATTATGCCCTTAAAAATTCTAAAACTTTCTTTAAAAAGGAACTTACTCGTGATGTTATTGCAGAGTATTATTATTCTGGTATTAAATTATCTAAAAAGGAACAGTACTCTGATACATTCAAGTTTAAGTTATTATTTCTGAAACCAAACCCTGAAAAGAATCTTCCCAATGGTAAGTACATTACTGATTTCTGGGACCCCAAGGGTGTTCAGAAGTCTGAGAGTTATCTCGATAAGGGTGATAGTGTTAATGCTTTAATCAAACCCCAGATGCTTTGGGTTGCAAACCGTAGTTTTGGAATTACCTGGGTTTGTACACAGGTCCGTGTTCATAAGCAACAGAAATCATCTGGTTATGCATTCAAGAAAACTGACGATTCTGATAACGAAGCAGTAGAATGTGATGAAGAAGAAATTGAAGTAACCGATGATGAAGAAGAGGAAGTTGAAGTTGATACCAAAAAGTAAAATAAAGTAAAAACTTAAAAAATAAAAAAAAAACTTAAAAAATAAAAATAAAAATATAATATATATATTTTTATTCTTATTTTAAACAAAAATGAATAAATTAAAAAAAATAAATTTATTATTTATATCATCAATTGGTATGGTATTAGGTAATTTTTTTTATATTATTATAAGTAATAAATTATTAAAATATTATTACATACTTGGGTTATCTACAAGTTTATTAAACCACGGTACAAGTAATTTAATTATATTTAGATACATTGATAGATTAACAATGTTTATAGGTGTATTTGTTGATTATTATAATATAACTAATTATCATGATTTGTTATTACTTATAATAATAATTAGTTGTTATTTTTATTCAAAATTGAATATTAATATAAATTATCATATAACCGCACATTTTTTAATAACAATTTTACATAATAATTTATTACAAAATTAAAAAAAATAAAAAAAACTTAAAAAATTAAATATAAATTTAAAGAAAGGATGAGTTCTGCAGATGATATTCTAAATGAAGTGATATATAATTCATTTAGAAATAATATATTAAATTTATATCATGGACAAGAACGTTCTATTAGAAACCCTAATAGAATACCTCTTTCACATATAAGAAATACGTTAAGTAGTAGATATTACAATCAACCTCCAATTGGAGGTTACCAAGTTAATGAAGAACATGAATATACATTTGACTATGATGATCTTAGTGCACTTATTTTTCTTGATGTTACAACAAGATTTGCAAGTCCAGTAATTAATAACACTGATTTAAAAAACATTAGAAAAGATAAAATAAAACAAATAAAATATAAAAAAGTTAAAGAACCATTTGAAAATGAATGCCCAATATGTTTAGATGAAATTACAACAGGAGAATATCAAAAAACCCTTGATTGTAAACATTGTTTTCATAAAAAATGTATTGATAGATGGTTTAAAAAAGATAATGATTTTTGCCCAATGTGTAGATTAAAAATAATAAATTAATATAATAAATTTTAAACAAATTGGGAATTTTAAACAAATTGGGAATTTTAAACAAATTGGGAATTTTAAACAAATTGGTGTATATTAATATTATAATTTTTTAAAAAAGATATACATTTATTAATACGTAAAGAAAGAATATTTTTAAAAAGTATTATATTTTTAATACGATCTACTTTATTTTCTAAAAAAATTTTCAAAAGTAAATTTTGAAAATAAAAATTTTTACTGTTTACCATTTTTATGGATTCATTAATTGTTTTTATTTGTTCATATACTATTAAATTATTAAATATTTTTAATTTATTTTTTACTATTTTATTTATAATAAAATTAGGAAATATTACAGTATTATTTGTTTTATAATTTATTATTATATTTTTTAAACTTTCTAATAATTTTTTATGGTCTAATGTTAATTCATGCATATTATAACATATAAGATATCTTTCAGAATTACAATTTCGTGATGTTTTAGGTTTAATAATACGAATACATTCATAAAATGCTGAAAGAATATAATAATACATTATACTATTATGTGTAAACATATCAAAAAATTTAATTATAAACATCCCACCTTTTTTTTGAGTATTAAGTGCAGTATAAATTTCACATAATAATAATTGACTGGTTACTTGTTCTTGTCCATTATAATTTTTTATATCAAATCCTCCATCAGCAGTTATAAGATCTAATCCATATTCAAATCGAGACATAACTGTTAAAATTGTTGATTCTATTAAATTTATACATGTAATATCACCATACATTAAATTAGATTCTTCTAAATAACGATCATATTTTATGGATGTATCTAATTTTGATATACTTATATAATTAGTTCTTAAATTTTTTTTTCTACGTATATCAGTAATACATTCAATAAAACCACCCGGTGCTTCACATATAAAAAAACAATTTAAA
>Ga0114958_10001616_pt1 | contig 17526 bp, 17 predicted proteins | sample C_130208_EF_Meta_FD_89577 | JGI IMG/M metagenome (GOLD analysis project Ga0114958, IMG submission 89577) | Freshwater microbial communities from Lake Croche, Canada to study carbon cycling - C_130208_EF_MetaG | ecosystem: Environmental > Aquatic > Freshwater > Lake | place: Lake Croche, Canada...
GAATAAGATCGGAAGAGATATTTAGGATTATTCAAGATGCATCCCAAAGACAAAAAGTCTTCATTGAAACGAGTGCAAGTTATCTTGGTGCAGAGGCAGTCATTGGTGAAGCTTTAAAGTTCAGAAAATACAAAAATATTATTCTAAAAGTTTCACCAAGTTCGTATTCGAGTGAAATCGCTTTCATGCAGTCAATAGAGGACTCTCTCCAAAAAATAAACCAGACGAGCGTCTATGCAATCATGTTGCATGGAGTGGGTGATTCACTAGGAAATTCGAAATCAGTAGTTGAGAAAGGAATTAAGAAAGTCCTAAAGTTGGGAATGTCTGACAAGATAGGTCTTTCGTGCTACAGCGTTTCGGAGATTCTTGCTTCGAAGGCAGTATTTCCCGAGATGGCGATTTTTCAAATACCAGAAAACATAATTGACCGCAGAAAGAAATATTCCACAGAACTAGGAGACTTATCTGCAGAAGGGGTTATTTTTCAAGTCCGCTCAATATTTCTCCAGGGCCTGCTCGTGGGCAAGAGCAATTTAAATTCAGAGGTAGGTCAATCCTACGAACTTGAGAAACTACGCATAGAAATTGAGACCTTGGCTAAAGCTCAAAATATTGAGAACACAGAATTGTGTCTCAGATATGCATTAGACATAGACTGGGCTTCACAGTTTGTAATGGGCTTTGAGAACTTTGATCAGTATTGCAGAAATTTACAGATTATTGAGAGCAAAAGTTCTGGTATCTCTTTTCAAGTGTCAAAAGGGAGCGATTTTATTGTAGATCCGAGGAACTGGTCTTGAAGTTTCCTCCTAAAAAGAACCTCGTAATTGTGCAAGCCCGCATGAGCTCAACAAGACTACCTGGGAAAGTCCTGGAACTTCTCGGAGAAATCCCTCTGATTGAATATCAACTACAGAGAATTACAAAAGCCAAAAAAGTACAAAAGATAGTTGTAGCAACTTCTGATAACGATTCGGATAATCCGTTAGTTAACCATTTGGAATCAATTTCGCAACTATATGTGAGAGGATCTTTGAATGATGTACTTTCAAGGTACATAAAAGTAATTGATAATTACAATCCTGATTATTTTATTAGAATCACGGGAGATTGCCCTCTAGTCATGCCCGAAATACTAGATTCTATGATTTTAGAATTCGAAAAATTGAACATTGATTATCTTTCAAATGCTCTTGAACCCACTTTCCCAGACGGCCTAGATGTAGAAATAGTCAGAACATCAGCATTAAGAGAATTGAGTACGATGGTAATTTCGTCGACTGAGAGAGAACATGTCACACTCGGGATATACTCACGACCCGAAAAATTTAGTATCATGAATTATCGACATTCGGCAGATTTATCTGCCGAGCGCTGGACCGTGGATTATCCCGCAGACCTCGAATTTGTGAGGAATGTCGTAGCATTCGAAAACACCCAGACAGAATTGTTGACTATGACAAAGGTGGTAACCTTCATCAAAGAGAATCCAGAATGTCGAAATGCTTCTCCTGGTGAATTGCGTAATGAGGCTTTGAGAGATTGGAGATTCAATAGTGAATAATCCTCGATACCAAAAGTCAACGCATTTTCTGGGCAAAGCGGAATCCCTAATCCCACTTGGGTCTCAAACTTTTAGTAAATCTAGAACTCAGTATCCTGTTGGAATCTCACCTCTATACATACATAAATCGAAGGGCTGCCATGCTTGGGATATTGATGGGAATAGATATATAGATCTCGTTAGTTCTTTAGCATCAGTAACGATGGGTTATCAGGATTCAAGAGTTGATAGAGCAGTCCGCAAACAACTCAAGTCAGGCACCATTTTCACACTTCCTGGGAAAATTGAGTATGAAGTAGCTGAAAGAATTGTAGATTTAGTCCCGAGTGCCGAGCAAGTTAGATTTGGAAAAAATGGATCTGATGCAACATCTGCCGCCGTCAGATTAGCCAGAGCGTTTACTGGAAGAAACATAGTTGCTGTCTGTGGCTATCATGGTTGGCAAGATTGGTATATAGGAACTACGAGTCGGAACAAAGGAGTTCCAAGCGCCATATCGGACCTCACAAAGACATTTTTATTCAATAACTTGAAATCAGTCGAGGACATATTTACAGAAAACCCTGGAGAGGTTGCAGCGGTAATCCTGGAGCCAATGAACTCGACATGGCCCGAATCCAACTTCTTAGAAAATATACGTAGACTCTGCACCAAGCACGGTGCAGTCCTTATTTTTGATGAAACCATCACTGGCTTCCGGTTTGCAAAAGGAGGCGCTCAGGAACTGTTCGGTGTTGTGCCTGATATAACAACTCTCGGAAAAGGTTTAGCAAACGGCTTCCCATTATCTGCAGTTGTTGGTAGGGAAGAAATTATGCGCGAAATGAATGAAATTTTCTTTTCTGGTACTTTCGGGGGAGAACTATTATCCCTTGCGGCTGCAAACGAAGTACTTTCTAGACATCAGAAAGACGAAGTAATTCCAAAATTGAATAAAGCTGGAGAATTACTAAATAAAGTAACTCAAGAAATATTGGACGAGAATCAACTAAACCACATTATAGAACTATCAGGGCATCCAACTTGGCGATTTCTAACGTGGAAGGATCATGAATCTGCCACAGCGCTAGAAATAAAAACATATTTTATGCAAGAATGTTTCAAAGAGGGAATACTTGTACTAAGCACTCATAATGTTACAACAGCGCATACAAGCAAAGTGATTACAAAGATTGGACAGAGTTACTCCGCAATTTTTTCAAGACTAAAAGTGAACTTAGAGGAAAATACTCTTAAAAGCAGACTAGAAGTTGAACCTTTGCAACCATTATTCAAGGTTCGGTGATTGAATTAGGCATTTCCGCATCACAAACGACTTTTCATCTTCTGAAATTATCTTGAAACCTGAATTTTCATAAAGCTTAATTGCAGGTCGATTCTTCTTATCCACACCAAGAAGTAATTCGTTTAATTTGACGGAACGTGCATATTCAGCAACCTGATTCATTACCGAAAATCCGTAACCCTTGCCTCTTTGTGAAACGTCTCCAATCATTATTCCGAGCCAAGCCGTGCCTTGGGAGCGGTCGATGGGATCAAGTTTCACAGTCCCTATGAATTTGCCAAAAATTGTGAAGATGCCCCAAAATTTAACATCTGAACGATTCAATTTAGTCGACAAGAAATCAATTAAGTCCGACATCAAATAATCTTCCCGGGCGGACTCAATAAAGGGATTTCCAGACACATCTCGTAACCAACTCAAGTAAGTATCTAAATCGACCTCAGTGACATCAAGATCTCTAATTTCTACAAAAGGACTAGGCTCATCAATTCCCACATCCCGATAGTATCGTGCCATACCGCAGACGTTCGAGTAGAAAACCTAAGTTGGAGAAAAATGGAAAACGAGCAAGAATTTATGAAATTGGTAGAGCAGATCGTCTGTTCCGAAGGAGGAAATCAAAAAGACTCAAAAAATGATTCTGAGGGAAATTTTATTCTCACAAGAATTGTAACAACTGTTACAAATTTGTTTGTAAAGTTTGCTATAAAAACAGTGATCGGCTATCGAAAAGTGATAGGAAGATGGCGCACTCGAGCTTTCCCTGCCGCTTGCGTGATGTCCCTAAGCAGGGAACAGATTTTCCACGGTAAGTCGCGAGAGAGTTTGTTATCATTTTTCCGTGAGCCTAGGTTTGAAATTCCAACTGGCGAAATTTTGATTGAAACTAAATCCTTCCGATCCTTTCAAATCAAATTCAGCTCATTCAAGATCAGCATTCCAATCTACTTCTACCTAAACACCTTGAGCAATGCGCAAAGAAAAGAGGTTTTAAATCTTTACAATATTGCCGTCAAGAGTTGGATGAGAACCTCGAATTCTAAGTGGCAAGCAGATTTAAAAAAGATTTATTTTATCTTCGAGCTTGCTGTTTGGTTTACTATAAAAGCAGAGAGAATTGCATTAATAACCACTCAATCAACGATGAATAATCTCCCAACAGCCTTCCAAATTGAGAACTCGTCATTTAACCGAAAAATGTTTTGGTATTCAACAAATATGCAGCCAATCACGAAGCAAGGACTTACTCCAAAAAAGGAGATTTTTAGCCGGAGCCTAGATAGGAGTATAGACATGCACTATGTCTGGGACCTTAGCTCCAAACAGTTCTTGAGTTCGGGTGGCATCACCAGGGTAAAGACTGTAGGATCCATTTTATTTATAAAACCCGAGCCGGTGAATCTGGAAAATACTGATTTCAATATAGCCTTCTTTGATGTCACACCATTTGAACAAGCAGATACTTACTACACAACAGAAAGAATGTGTGCAAACCTTCTTAAGATAGTCGAGATATCATCCCAACTGTCAATTAAGGTAAATCTAAAAATTAATTTGCTTGTTAAGCCAAAGCGAGTATTTCATGAAGGTCATTCCCGAGCGTATATCCAAATGCTGTATAAATTTGAAAAAGAAGGGAAGCTTCAGATATTAAAGCCAGAGGTCAATATCTATGGAATTGCCAGCAGCGTGAACTGTATAATTGGGATTCCTTTTACTTCCCCAGTAGTTGTGGGACGGGAGCTCAAGACCCCATCAGTCTACTTTGATACGCACAAGGATAATTACCAGCTACCTCTGACATCCAATGGTTTTCAAGTAATTTCTGACGAAGCTCAATTTATTTCTTGGCTAGAAGAATGCTTGCTACACCATTCAACTGGACGAAAGTATTTCAGTTAAACTTCGAACAATCTCTCCCTGAGCTTTTTTGTTCAAATTAGGATGGAGTGGAATGCTTAGGCAGCGCGAGTAATATTCCATCGCATTGGGAAGATTATCTGTTGTGTAACCAAGTGCTTTGTAGTACGGCTGTGTAGGAATAGGGCGGTAGTGAACCTGGGATCCAATGCCCACCTGACGTAATTTAATCATCAGTTCGTTCCTGGAGATTGATATTCTCGAAAAATCAATCAGTAGGATGTAGAGGTGGTGAGCGCTTGAATCTCGCATCAGATTCTGTGTTGACTTAATAGCTAGTTTTCCGTTAAGCAAATCATCATAATTTTTAGCAAGACGCCTTCGCTTCGCGATAAATTTCTCTAATTTTTTTAATTGTGACACACCTAGAGCTGCTTGAATTTCCGATAGACGATAGTGAAAACCTAAATCCTGCATTTCGTGGTACCACAAATTTTTCTTTCCATCAGTAAAGCCAAGAATTGGATCGAGGAGCGGATCATCTAATTGATTTATCCCATGGCTGCGCAATCTCAAGAGTTTCCGATATAAATCTTCACGGTTCGTAGTAATTACTCCACCTTCACCCGTAGTAACAGATTTAACAGGATGGAAAGAAAAAACAGTCATATCAGAGAATGCGCAATTTCCTACAGGCTGCCCATTTGAATAGTGGCCACCAAGAGCATGAGCTGCGTCTTCAATTATTGCTACACCTCTAGCTCTGGCAACTTTGGAGAGCTCTTCCAACTCACAGGCCGAGCCAGCCATGTGAACAGGAATTAAGGCTTTAATTGAATCGCTTTCGGACATTGCTTGCAAAGTTTTGGTGATCGAAATGTTAAGCGTTTCGGGGTCTATATCGACAAATCTTGGCTTTAGACCTGCATACAGTGCCGCATTTGATGACGATAAAAACGAGATCGGTGAAGTGGTAACTTCAGAATGAGGCTCTAGCTCAAGTGCTAACAGTGCTAGATGTAAACCAGCTGTAGCACTGGAAACGGCGACCGCGTACTTGGCGCCAACCTTCTTTGCAACTGCTGATTCAAATTCTTGAATCTTGGGACCTTGAGTTAAGGATTTTCTCCAAACCTGCCAGCCGACAACTAAGGCGTCACGTAGATTTGTAGATTGCTTACTGTATGAGTTCAAGACAAAATCCCATGATTCTCTAAAACCTTTAGGAAGGATTCATCTGTGTGCCAAACCTTGTTGTTGTCACTAGAGAATCTAAATCCTTCTTCAACTTTCTTGCCGATTTTGCTGTAGACGCCAGATTGCAATAATGCTGGGGATAGAATCGCAAAATGATCTTCAAATTCATATGTTGAGTGAGAGTCATCTTCTGTAATCATCACTTCATGCAATTTTTCCCCGGAACGGATTCCAATTACTTTGGTCGGTACACCTGGGCAAACGACGCGTGCGACATCGGTAACTTTGAAACTAGGAATCTTAGGTACGAAGATTTCACCTCCGTGCATGCGCTCTAAACTATCCAATACAAACTGAACTCCATTTTCGATAGTCAACCAGAATCTTGTCATGCGCTCATCAGTAATTGGAAGAACACCCTCCTTGGCTTTATCAAGGAAAAAGGGAATGACGCTTCCGCGAGAACCTAAAACGTTTCCATATCTAACACAGGAAAATCTAGTTTCGCGCGAGCCTGCAAGAATATTTCCAGCAACCATTAATTTATCCGAGCACAACTTTGTTGCTCCGTAGAGGTTGGCGGGATTCGCTGCCTTATCAGTACTAAGAGCAACTACTTTCTTAATGCCATTCGCTATCGCTGCATTAACGATGTTCTCGGCGCCAATCACGTTTGTCTTTATCGCTTCCATTGGGTTGTATTCAGACGCGGGAATCTGTTTCATCGCTGCTGCATGAACAATCACTTCAATACCATCAGTAGCCTGGACCAACCTCTGGTAATCCCTTACATCCCCTAAGAAGTATCTCAATTTTGGAGACGAAATCTTCTCAGCCATTTCAAACTGCTTTAACTCGTCACGACTGAAAACCACAAGCTTTTTGATTTCATCGTCCTTTAGTAGACGCTGGACGAATGCTTTTCCGAAAGAGCCAGTTCCTCCAGTGATAAGGACAGACTTCCCTTTTAGATAAGACATTTTTCCCTTTCGTATGCGGCTAGTGTCAGGTTGAAACTATATTGCATTCTTCAGTTCAGCTTCTATCATTGCTTTGATTGATGGGGGCTGGATTTTGAGGGTTTTAGCAATCCTTGTGCCGTCAAGAGCCAGATAATTCGGTCGAGCCACAGAGCCACCAAGGGTTGAAACCGATCCAGGATGAACTAACGTCTTTGCGCTTCCAAGTGCACTGGCGACCAAACATGCAAATTCAAATTTAGAAACAGTTTCGCTGCCTGCCACATTAATCACGCCTGGAATCTCACGCCTGGCAATCTCGGAGATGAGCAACGCTAAAGTCGATACACCGAGTGGCGAAAAGTGGACATCTTCGAAACCAGTTATGTTCTCCTTGCTAGATAACTTGGAGACCAAGAAATCTAGTAATGAGTGAGATCCTTGAATCGACAACCCAAAGAAGTTGGTCCGTATAACAGTGGCGGAATCGTTGAAATTTAAGACATATTTCTCGCCAGCTAGCTTTGAATAACCGTATTGATTTATCGGAACCATCAACGCATTCTCGCTTCGTGGGCTCTTGTGTTCACTAAAGAAATGATCTGTGCTTATGTGAATGAATCGAGAATCATATTTTTTACTCAGAATTGCCAGGTGATAGGGAAGTGTTGCATTAAGCTGCCACGCCGCTTCAGGCCTTGATTCGCAAGCTTCAACATTTGTTAGTCCCGCACAATTAATGACTAAATTGAAATTATTTCCGGAAAACAATTTTTCCAATTCAGGCAAACTTGTTATGGCCACGTTTATGGAATTAAATCCCGGAAGAGGGGAGTTTTTATGGTGGGTACACGTTAACTCATACTCATTAGATAGAACTCTTAAAAGGCGAGATCCGAGAAGCCCAGTGGAACCAATGATCAGCGCCTTTTGCATAAACTCTCCGTACTTAATTCATTTTAGGTAACCCGTTAGGGATAATCATACGGCTAGACTCGGTCCATGAGAGATTATGAGGAGTTTTGTATTCTCATTCCTACTCGAAATCGTCCTCGAGAAGTTAAAAATCTACTCACTTCTATTCAAGCAAGCACTATCAAGCCAGTTCAAGTTATTGTTGTTTCATCAGGGGAAGAAATCTCTGATGTAATCGAGAAATTTGCCTCAGATTTAGAGACAACTTATATTCATTCGGAAATATCTGGACAGATTAATCAAAAGAAATTAGGCATATCGGCTATCAACCCTCGCGCGAAGTGGGTTGTTTTCATGGATGACGATCTTCTGGTATTTCCCGACACCTTCGAGCAAGCCTTTAAAGGCATTTTTGGATATAACAGGGATTCTGGAAGAGATTTATCAGGGATTGGATTTGGACTCCCGGTCACATCTAGATTCAATCATGGCGGGAAATTCTCTCGCAGGGTTGCAAGATTATTTGGAATCAACAACCATCCCGCTGGACAAGTTTTAAGAAATGGGCATGCCACCAGTTACCTCGAGCAACAATCGATGATGGAAACCACTTGGCTGAATGGAGCCTCAATGTGGAGAGTTGAGACGACTTCAACTTATGGGTCCCATGGTATTTCTTCAAGTTATGCCGCCTGTGAAGACCTAATCTTTTCTTATCCTTTAGGAAAAAAAAGCCCACTATTGTATTGCCCTAATGCCAAATTAGATTTTCAAGCCCTTGAAAAAACCAACTTTGAAAACCCAGCAATATATATCGCTGCCCTTTACTGGAGATATTTCTTTGTTTTGGAGCATCAAGAATTTTCGATTCTAAGATTCAACGTAGCTCAATTAGGACGATTAATATTCGGAATATCACAAAATTCAGAAGACAGAATCAAATTTATCTCGAAAGTTGTTCCTGCCACACTGAGAGTTGCTGTTGATAGCACGTATAAGAAGGAACCAAGAAAATTTTTAGAGTCAATCTAGAGCCCTACGTTCTAGTTTGCTGTAGTAGGATGCCCCAATTCTAAGAAGTTCATCATTGTGTCGCATGTCCGGGTTAGATTTCAACCCACGCAAATTCATGAAAAGTTCTTGGAATTCTGACAGATTGCGGAAAACAGGTACTTCAAGCTTTGCAAAATATAAGGGATTTAACCCTTGGTCCCCTGCGGGATTGAAAAACAGTGGATAAACACCATATCCCAAACCCTCAATTGCAACGGCGCTACTACGATAGATGCAGAAATGTGAATCTTTGAGGTCTTCCTCTAGCCGCCGATCTGAGAGGATCAACTGTTTTCCAAAATGCAAACGGGAAAGGACTCTCGCGCTTTCTTCAAGAGATAAGGCGGGATGCACTCTCAAAATTAGCTTCAGTCCCAAGTCCAACTTATTGAGCTCTTGAAAAAGTTTAGCGAAGCTCTCAAGCGACTCCAGGGTGCCTTCTGCTGCCCCGAGGATTGTTGTTGATGCATTGTTCTTTTGCTCCGGAACTATAGGCCTCCATTTTGGAGATCCGAGCAACCGCACCTGTGCATTCAAATTGAGAGACTCGAAATAATCTCTCGTGATTTCTCCAGAAGACAGAATCACATCGTCAGAATTAAGTTTTAGTAGATTTTTCATGAGCCCAAATTGTTCGGGGACTATAGGTGCATGTTGAAAGGCCATAAGTTGAATATCTGGATACTTTCTATGAATTAAATCAATGTACAACGCTTCGTATGCATGGCCCTCGAGAGTGATGAGGAGTGACTCAGGTTTGTTGGCAGCTAACAACATGTCGAGTCGGTTTAAATTAACTTGATTTGCAACGGTTTGGCGCGAAATCTGAGCAGAAGAGGCACTTATCAAAATTTTCCGCTCGATGAGCGAAAAGCGGCGCGATGTTAAAGCCGCCCCTAGCATTTTGAGCGAAGTGCGCAAGTTAGTCGATTGAAGAAGTACCGTTTTCCAAACACTAAGTGATTTGGTTGTGATGAGAACATTTGGCCGAAATTCACCTTTGCTTAAAATGCGGATTATTTCTACTCGGTTAAGCAAAGTGTTATTATGATAAAAAATTAGATCATTAGGCGTGGGAAGCTCGTCAAAAAAAACATCAGGACGAGATGGGTTCTGTGCGTGAGTGTAATGACTCACAAATATTCGTCTGGCTTGGAGACTTTGGGAAGTATCAAAGCTCGCGGATTCTCTCGATTTGATTACGGCAATCATAATAGATTTCAGTAGTTCCAAGAAAATCCTGGAAGGCGCAGAGAAGGCGTCAAGTAGGATTGTGCATGTTGTTGGTCTCTCAAGATTTGAATAGCGGCTTAAGTTTTCCTCTATTGGCTTTACTAATCTGAAATAACTATTTGCTAGGGTTTTAACTTCACCAATTTCCTTTTGCACATTTGTCAGGTGGAATTCAATTATTCGCGGTTCTAGCATTTATAAAATTTTCTTAAGCATTTCAACTTGCCGCTTATCGGTCAATAAAATGTCATTGATTGTGACAACATCTTCAGGAAGGTTTACAGACGGAAAAGAGTATGTGGTTAAAATCGACTTGATTTTATATCCAAGCTCAATAAATTTAAGTTGCTCAATCGATTCACATTTCTCAAGTGGAGTGGAATCCATTTTGGACATCAGGGTCAACGCCTGTTGTGAGACCGCAAATAGACCGCAGATCTTAAAAACTAGCCCCATTTGCGCTTGAATATCTGCAGTGAGTGGCGATTTCCGAAAGAAGGACAAAATTTCTGAATTTTGACCTAGTACACATTTAACGACACTTTGATTTACGAGTTCATCTTTTTCGGTTAATGGGGTAATCATGTTCCAGAAATCGACCTCGGGTTGCTCTGTGATTGAAGAAATGATTGCATCAAGTTGTTCTGGAATCACCAGAATCTCATCCCCTTGCAATATCAAAAAGTGAGTAAAGTCCATCTGTTCAGAGAATTCATGAACTCGGCTAGTCCCATTCAAATGTTCTTTTTGTGAGAAGGAAACGAGTCCACCAAAAGTTTCTGTTGCGGAAATTATTTGTGAATCACCTGACGCCACGAAGACTGGGATCCCATATGAATTTAATTCGCCTCTTCTTCGAACATGTTCAAGCATTGGTATTCCGTTGAACGGAAGCAAAGCCTTATTTGGCAGTCGCTGGGAATCCATTCGAGCAGGAATGACGATTGCAATTCTTGGTGACGCGAACTGATTAATTTGGCAGAACCCCACAGTCGACGTTGATAGATTGACCAGTGATTCCTGAGGCATCGTCGCTCAAAAGGAAGTAGACCAAGTTGGCAACCTCCTCTGCTGTCGGTAATCGACCAAGAGCGGTTTGTTGCGAAGCAAATGAGTTCAGGAATTCTTCTGGCTTGCCTTTTCCTGGGGAATTTGATTCTTTTAGTGCTTCGAGGAGTCCAGGTGTTTCAATCAAGACAGGACACACGGCGTTAACTCGAATCCCTCGAGGACCTAGTTCTTTGGCCATACTTTGCGTGAGTCCTGCGACACCAAATTTGGATGCGACATAAGCGCTGTTGTTGGGAGTTCCACGTTTTGCGGCAAGGCTCGAAATATTGACGAGTGATCCACCTTGGCTCAGTCCTTGCGCTGCGGCTTTTGAGCCCCAAAAGTATCCCATCAAATTCGTTTCAAGAATATCTTGGAGGAAAGAAGCTTCAATATTTTCGATTGGTTGCCACTCGGAAAATCCTGCGTTGTTTACAAACGCCCTCAATCGATTGTTACTTGAACCAGCAAGCTCAACGAGCTTCACATGGTCATCTGGATTCTTAACATCCATCTCGCAATGCGTAATCAGTTTCTCGAGGTGCGATGGAATATCTACAATTGGTGTTCGCGACCCTGAAATAACATGAAACCCTTGGGTGGCAAGCTTAAGAACAATGGCTCTACCGATTCCTTTGGAACCACCCGTTACAACTACCGACTCATTCATTCGATGCCTCTTTGAGTAGGTTCATATGGCAAGTCTAGATTGTCATAGCGGAAAAACCACCGTCGACAATCAACTCACTACCGGTTACAAAATTTGAAGCAGAAGAGGCAAGGAAAACAGCAGCCCCGATCAGCTCCTGAGGTTCACCAAAACGGCCCATCGGGGTATGTCCAAGAATGGCTGCTTCCCGTTCAGGCGTGATGAAATTCTTACGGTTCCACTCAGTAGGGAAAAATCCAGGTCTGATTCCATTAACTCTCACGCCCGATTTACCCCACTCGCGACCTAAATTTTGAGTCAGATTGCGAATACCAGCTTTAGCAGCAGAGTATGCGAATGCTTTGGATAAACCAGGATCAGCGGATGCAGATGAAATATTGATTATGGAACCAGATCCATTTTCAAGCATATGCTCTCCAAAAACTTGACAGCCGTACATCGTTGCAATCAGCTGTGTTTGGAAAATTGAGTTCCAATCCTCAGTTGAAATTTCCAAAAATGGTTTCGGGCTATTTGTACCGGCTCCATTAAGCGCAATATCTACATTTCCCATGGAAACCTTCACATTCTCAAGCAATTTTGCGAGTGATTCTTTGCTGGAAGCATCAACTTCGAAGGCGGTGACAGAATTTGGGAAAAGTGAATTTATTGATTTGGAGACAGCCGCTGCTTTTTCTAAACGCAAGTCACACACAGCGACCTTTGCGCCAGATTCTGCAAAGCCTCGCGCAATGGCGGAACATATGTGCCCTCCCGCCCCGATTACAACGGCAACCTTATTTTCGAGAGAGAATATTTTCATTAACTGATTTTATTCTTTGAAATTAACTCTCCGGCTTTTTCTGCCCAAGAATTAAGAATGAATAAATCTGAGGATGCAATAATGAATGTGTAGCCCTTGGCTAATGCAATATCGATGTTTGTCTGTGAAAAATCAGCAAGCTGCGTGCCACAAGATTTTCCTGCAGACTTACAGGCTTCGATCACTCTTTTTTCAGCTTCAAGCATCTTTGGGTGCTGAGTTTGACCAGGTACGCCGAGAGAACCGGACATGTCATACGGACCGACCATTACTCCGTCAAGATCACCATTCGAAAGAATAGAGACAATATTATCGACAGCAGTAATACTTTCAATTTGAGCGATATAGACCGACTTTGAATTCCATTCACTAAGGTATTTATCAAAAGTTGACCCATATCCGTGGGCTCGATTTACACCGAAACTTCTCTTTCCTTGTTGTGGGAATTTGATGAGATCGATGATGCCTTGTGATGCTTGAGCATCATGAATCAAGGGCGCGATGATCCCATCAGCCCCGGAATCAAGTAGTGGTTTTATATAGTCATTTGAATGTGAAACAGGACGAGGCAAGCAAGGAACGCCTGCACTTTGGCTTGCTGCAATAATTCTCTGTGCTTGCTCAAGCGAAATAGTGGTGTGTTCCATATCAATTGCATGGAAATCAAATTCTTGAGCAGCGAATATTTCTGTTATGGAAGGATGAGCGAAAGAGACCCACGAACCAAACACAAGCTCACGATTTTGGAGTTTGTTCTTTAATGGAGTAGTCACAGGAACCGTTCTTCTTGTTAGTTAAGGTTGTGGCGATGGACTAAACCGATAAGTTTGCCCGATTCATCAACTACTGGGAGATCCCAGATTTCTTTCTCAGACATAACTCTTGCTGCCTCAGTGATTGATACAGATGCAGCAATTACGCTAGGTGTGCGTGTTCCAAAATTGATTGCGGGGGTAATTAAGAGTTCTGGAAGTGGGCTTTGGTGACCAAGAAGAAGTCTCCGCAAATCTCCATCAGTAAGTACTCCAGCAAGTTTGTCCTCAACGTCGACAATCAGTGCGATTCCAAGCCGGTGCTCAGTCATCTTGTCTAACGCCTTCTTTAATGATGCGTCACTCTGGATGACTGGGATCTTACTCAAAGGTAAGGATCGAGATTCCACTATTTGACTATTCGACATTGTCTGGACCGTATTTCTCTAGTAATTCAAGTCGCAAATTATGCACCTCTATTGCCTGCCCAAGAACATGTCTTAAATCCTTGATGTTTAGCACTGTATTGGGATCTGATTTCGCATTCTTGGGATCATTGTGAATCTCTGCGAATATTGCATCAACTCCACATGCCGCTGCTGCGCGAACTAAGTATGGGATGTATTCACGCTGACCGCCGGATATATCCCCCATAGAAGTTGGCATTTGAATTGAATGTGTAGCGTCGTAACAAACTGGATAACCAGTACGTGCCATGATTGGAAATGATCGCATGTCATTTACGAGCATGTTGTAACCAAAGAATGTTCCGCGATCTCCCAACAAGACTTGATTGCCACCTGCAGCTTCGATCTTCTTAACTGAGTTAGCCATATTCCATGGGCTCATGAATTGGCCCTTCTTGAGATGGATAGGCCTTCCAGTTTCAGCCGCAGCACGGAGAATGCTGGTTTGACGACATAGATACGCAGGGACTTGCACAAGATCGCACACTTCTCCAGTCGCTTTTGCCCAAGATGTATCTGAGAAATCAGAGGTAACCGGAATACCAAATTTGTCTCTAATGTCAGAAAGAATCTGGAGCCCATCCTCTAATCCAAGACCATGGTAGCTATCTGGGGATGAGCGGCAGTCTTTGTCGTAGCAGGACTTATAAACCCAATCGACATTGAGGTCTTCACAGATTTCACCAATGCGCTCAGCCATCATAAATGCGTGGGCGCGGTTTTCAATTGCGCAAGGTCCACCAATTAATACGAGCTTGCCACCACCACCTATCTTGACCTTTTTGACACTTCCGTAACCAATTTCAATGACTTTGGATGGCATCTCTAAATAGCTCCCAATTCGTAAAAGCAACGAGGAAGATGTTACTGCTAATTGGCTGTTCTTAGGCAAGAACATGGCAATCAGCAGGTCTTTGATGGAAGAACCATGGCCAATGCTCAAACTAGAAGTACTATTGGAAACCCATCACCAAGGAAAATTAGAGTTGGCAGGTCATTCCATTAAATCCTCAATTGCGCGATTCATGGCCTCGAGAAATCCCGCCTGGTGGACGGTGCTGCATGCAATCGAGCCTAAAGACCGGAAAAAGGTCACCCTCGCGACCACCTTTCAAATTCTTCTGTCGATCTTGGACTTGCTCGGAGTTGCTCTAATTGGAGTTATTGGGGCTCTTTCGATAAGTGGAATTCAGTCAAAGAAAGCTGGAAGTAGGGTCGAACAACTTCTAGGGTTTCTAAATCTTGAAAACCTGTCATTTCAACAGCAAGTGGCAGTACTTGGAGTAATAGCAACCTTGGTTTTAATTGCCAAGACAATTCTTTCAATCTTGATTTCGAGACGGATTCTGAATTTCTTAAGTAGCCGAAGTGCAATGATTTCTCAAAAAATTCTGAAAAAATTACTCAATCAAGATTTAACTGAAATCAATAGATATTCACAGCAAGAAGTTATCTACGCCTCAACAACTGGCGTTCAAAATCTGACAACCGGTGTCATTGCTGCTACTTCCAATTTATTTGTTGATACATCTTTATTGCTGGTTTTATTCTTTGGCCTCGCAGTTGTGAGCCCGTCGCTAGCAGTTACCACTGTCGTAACATTTACAATTATTGGAGTAATTTTAAACAACCTGATGAGAAATAAGGCATTTGCCCTTGGTTCAGATGAAATGAAATTTAACGTGGAGAGCAATGAAAAAATCTGGGAGATTCTGAATACTTATAGAGAAGCGACTGTTCGTAGTACAAGAGATCACTATGTAGATGAAATAGGTCAAATTCGGCTCAAAGTTTCAAATGCCATTGCTCAGAAAATTTTTCTCCCGTATATTGGAAAATATGTGATGGAAGTTTCCATGATTGTCGGCGCACTTCTAATCACGGGTGTTCAGTTTTATTTCTACGATGCTACTGCTGCGATCACTGGGCTTACGTTATTTATGGCTGCAACCACTCGAATTGCGCCTGCAATATTGCGTCTGCAACAAGGATTAGTGCAAATCAAGAATTACTTAGGAAATAGTGCGGTCACCATAGAGTTGCTTCATCTCCAGGAAGATTTTGAAAATATTAGCGAAGCAAATAGTAATTTAATTGCTCCGGTAAATTTCCGACCGGAAGTTAGTTTGAGAACGGTTAATTACAAATATAAAGAAAATTCTGATTTTGAAATCAAAAACTTGAGCCTTGAAATTAGAAGTGGCGAACATGTCGCATTAGTTGGGCCATCTGGTTCAGGGAAAACCACATTAGTAGACATAATTCTGGGGGTAATTAGACCAGATTCGGGGCAAGTTACCATTTCTGGCATGCCACCCTTAACAGCATTTGGAATTTGGCCCCAATTCGTTTCTTACGTACCTCAACAAACCACGATTTCAAATAGATCACTGAGAGAAAACATACTCTTGGGCCTGAAAGATGAATCTGCGAGCGACGAGAAGATTCAGCAGGTACTCTCAAAGTCTGGTTTGGGAAATCTTATAAATGACCTCCCAAATGGCCTGGATACTGTCTTGGGTGACAACGGTTTTAAGCTGAGCGGTGGGCAGCGACAAAGAATTGGAATCGCTAGGGCGCTTTATACATCCCCTTCACTTCTAGTCATGGATGAAGCAACGAGTGCTCTTGATGCAAGCACAGAGGATGAGATTACTAAGACTTTACTTGAACTTAAACAGGAAATCACATTGATAACAATTGCGCACAGACTTTCAACCGTCCGTAATGCCGATCGTGTTTTCTACCTAGACAAAGGCCGAATTGAAGCCGAAGGAACTTTTGAAGAAGTAAGAACTAGAGTTCCAAATTTTGATAAACAAGCGAACTTAATGGGGCTTTAAAGCTCTGCATTTTTAGCAAAGAGCGAGATAATTTCTAAGAATTCTTGTGCACTCCAGTCACTGCCAAGCAAGTAGTCTGGATTAAGACGTCTTAACTCCTCAATATCGTGGTGCCCAGTAGCAACAGCCAGAACTTTTAACTTGTTTGTTTGGGCAGAGAGTATATCCCTGTCACTATCTCCGATTAGAAGTGTGGGCATATCAATTGATTCCACAGCCGATTGAATTACGGAATCTCGAGAAACCTTTGTTGGCCCCGAAATAAAAAATGAATTCGTAGCAAAGTATTTATGCAATCCTGACGCAGTTATTTTTGCTTGAGCTCCTAAATTCGAATTTCCCGTACCGATAAAATGTTTGATATGTGGGAAATTTGCTATCTCTTCAAATACTTTTTCAATTTCGGCAAGAAGTTGTGGTGGATTCTCGAGAAGTTGATCTAGTAGCTTTAAACCGTAATGAGCCAGAATTCCTTCTGCGGTTTTGATTTCGGGAGCCCGCCCAGAATTCTGAAGAAGATCTAAAACAATCTCATAGTCAGTAAAACCGCTGTATTGACCAGGGGAGATTGAACATTCGATACCGGCTACCTCTTTAATGGACAAAACGAGTTGTTTAGCGGCCATACCTCTTGTATCCAGTAGCGTGCCATCGATATCCCATAGAAGGGCTATCTTGTCCGGGGTTGACTTCATAAGGTAAGGCTATTGGCTAAGCATGGAATCTAACGAAATGTCCGTTATGTCCGCTCTTCGGGACAATGTAGGGTTCGATTCGTAGTAGGGGATAGAGGCGGCGACGGTTGCTTCTGCAATACAAAACCGATTACCAAAGGATCAATACAGTGGCACTGAGCGTATGGACAGTTGCTGA
>Ga0114958_10001619_pt1 | contig 17488 bp, 15 predicted proteins | sample C_130208_EF_Meta_FD_89577 | JGI IMG/M metagenome (GOLD analysis project Ga0114958, IMG submission 89577) | Freshwater microbial communities from Lake Croche, Canada to study carbon cycling - C_130208_EF_MetaG | ecosystem: Environmental > Aquatic > Freshwater > Lake | place: Lake Croche, Canada...
CGCACTCGCAAGTCGAGGCGCAAACAGAGGCGCACTCGCAAGTCGAGGCGCAAACAGAGGCGCACTAGACGACGCTAATTGGAACCCATTTCCGAAACTTTTCATGAAAATAGCATTCCATCTTTAACTCATCTACGACTACATCTTCGTCTTCATTATCACTCTCTTCATAAGCATCTAAAGATGTAGTGGCAGATTTGAATAATTTATTCATCATAATACTTGTTTCATAATTTGGTATAAAAGCAATATCTATAAATTTATCGTTATCGTACAATTCATAAATTTCGTTTTGACTAGAAGGTCGAATTGTAAAAACAAAGTTGGCATTTGTTATTTTTTTTTCAAAATCCTTGAAAGGAATTTTCATAATGGTTTCTTCTTCTTGGTATTGACAAAACTGGACCTTGTACGCATCTATTGGTTTTACATCCTTCATCTCCATCATAATAGGAAATCCAATCATTATTTTTTTTGATTTGATTTTTTCTTCTTTAAATAGTCGTAAGATAATTTCCATTCTTTCTTCATATGTGGTTTTTATTGGTTTATTTTTAAATAAAATATTTTCTACGGCAATCATTTTCAATTTGTACTTATAATTCATAAAAATAGTTCCGTATAAAATAGTACCTCTTTCATTACACAATGAAGAGTTATAATGAAGCCCAATCCGATAAACTTTGTTGATTTTTTTATTATATAATTCTATTAAAAAACATGCGTTTTCATTTTTATAACGAGTAAACCATACATAACATTTGATACCATATGGTATCAACATACATTTTGTAGGAACCTTGTTATGTGTTATTTTTTCATAACAAGGTTTTATCGTTGGAAAATTTTTAAGAACTTCCATAATTTATTATATCTAGTATCTATTTAAATGTTATTCAATAAAAAATTTGATAATTCATCCTTCATTGAAACATCTGTTTTTCTTTCAGGAATATAACGAAGAATAGGTTCGGTAAAAGAATTTTTAAGAAAATGAATAATATAGTTTATCACTACGATGATTAATACAGATAAAATAATTGTCTTGTACATTTATAACTATTATAAGATGTTTTTAATTTGATTAAAACGATTTAAACCTTACATGAAATAATAACAAAATGGATAAAACTTCGATTATTATTGTATTAAAATCAGGAGAATTGAAGCAGATGGATATTTTTAACTTTGATGTTGAAAATCTTTACAAAAAGGCAGGTTTTAAGAAAGGAGAAGATTTCTTAAAACAACATACATGGAAATGTAATATTAATGGTAAATTAACTTCTATTTCCCTATATGCCAAGACTAAGGGGAAAGCAAATTCTGAAAATAAATATGATTTTCCACCTCCAGTAGATACAAACTTATTTTTTGGAAATTGTGTTTTAGTAGCAGAAAGAAATGGCGTTGTATCTTTAACCAAAGATTTATGGGCGAATGTTTATGAGACAATTTTTGGTGGGTTTGAAAATTTAGATGACACTAAAGATGAAGATGATAACGAAGAGGACGAATTGGAAAATGTAGACGAAGAATTAAAAACTGTAGACGGTTATCTAAAAGATGGATTTGTAGTAAGTGATAATGAGTTGGATAACGAAATGTTAAATTACGACTCCGAGCTCGGAGAAGAAGCATATGATTCGAATTAGGGGTTGAACAAAAGTTTCATATTTAGATTTCGGGCGTATTTTTTAATTTTATATACATTTTCAAAATCGTAATATTGTTTATAAGGATCTTCTTTTGTTAAAAATTCATTTGGTATATACTTATTTTCTACCATTAAATACGTATATCTATCCCCGACGGCATACGGGTAAACAACATCCGCGTTCCCAACAGGCGAGTAAAATTTTTTAATATCGTCAAGCGCTTTGAATGACTTAATATTTGCTCCAATATAAATATATTCTTTATTTTTCATTAATATACTTGTTCCGTTTTTTCCGACGAATATCTCATCGTAAGGAATTCGAAGTAATTTTTCACCATTCTCTCGTGTGATTTCAACATCTTTGTTTACATAAACAATAAAAGGGTGACCGCCATTGTCGAGGGGTCTGTAAATTTTTACACGGGATTTCATGCTTTTTGATTTTTTTCTTTTCATAATATATGAAAACATTTAAACAAATTAAAAAAAATAAGACATTTAAACAAATTAAGAAAAAAAAAACTAAAATAAAATATTTTCAAAAAACGGGAGGAATGACTAGATCTTCCAACTCCCTTTACAGGAGACCTTCTGAACCCTTTCACACGAGAGCAACGAAAGCATGGAAATCGTTTAAAAGACCTTTCCGAAGGTTAACAGATACGGTTGTTGATTTGTCAAGGACCCCACCGCCAGCTGAGGCAGTATACGTAGAAAACCCTTATTTATTACATGAAAACCTCAATAAGGATCATCGTCGCCGTGGTGATGTTGATCATTTTCCTGATAATTTTTATTTTGTTAATCCTAACGATACCGAATTTGCCGAAGTTGTCAATGTGTTTCCACAAGTAGAAGAATCTGAACTTGACTCGTTACCTCATGTTTTACAAAACGCAGAGACTGGACACACTCTTTACTGGAGATTAGAAAATGAAAAAAAAAAGAAAGAAAGAGAAGAAGACAAACGAAGAGCAAGAGAACAATACGAACAGGATGAAAGACTTCGCGAACTAGACCTCGATTCGTATAACTGGATGATGCGTCGCAGAGATGGGTATTAAAACAAGCAATTTTTCATAGTTAATTAAAATTGAATTTAAATATTATTAATTATAACATATAAAATGATTACTGATTCTACATTTCGTAAAAACGTTTCAGGAAAATTCGCAGAAAAAATAAATCCAAATCTAGCCTCCAATATGGAAAAAGGGATATATAATTGGTCGATAAATGAAGCAAATTCGCGTAAAATTGTAAAAAAGTGGTGTAATCCATATTTTATGCTGATTTACACTGACAGATTTCGCACTATATGGACAAATTTATCACAAGAAATTATAAACAAATTAAACAGTGGAGAAGTAAAACCACAAACGATTGCGTTTATGACACATCAAGAACTAAATCCATCAAAATGGGAAAATGCTATACATCGAAAAATGTTAAGAGATAAAAATAAGTATGAGGCGAATATCGAAGCGGCGTCAAATTCATTCAAATGTCGTAAATGTCATTCAATAAAAACTAATTATTATCAATTACAGACAAGGAGTTCAGATGAACCAATGACTACTTTTGTTACATGTTTGGATTGTGATAGCAGATGGAGATGCTAGTTAAATCGGTATTTAGTCAATAAATTTAGTCAATAAGTTAAACAATATTAAAATAACATAATAATATAAATTATGGAAGAAAAGGAACCTGAACTTAAAAGTAAAGAGAAAACAATCGAAACTTTTGAAAAAATATCATGGGAATTAATAAATAAATATTTTAAATCAGATCCGCATAATTTGGTAGCACATCAATTAGATTCATACAATTATTTTTTTGATACAGAGATATATAATGTATTTCGAGATAATAATCCAATACGTTTTGCTGAAAAAGAAGTCGAAGGGAGAACATCGAATAAAATAAATCTTTTTATGGGCGGAAGAGATGGAAAACTTATTTATTTTGGAAAACCCATATTGTATGATGAAGTAGATGAAAGAACACCTGAAACATATAGTCATTATATGTACCCAAATGAAGCAAGGTTGCGAAACTTGACATATGCTTTTTCAATACATTATGACGTTGAAGTTGATTTTGATTATAATGTAAATGGAGAGAATGTAAAAAAAACAATTATTATTTCTCAAATTTTACTGGGGAGATTTCCTATTATGTTACAATCAAATCTTTGTATTTTAAAAGGGATGGTTGCTGATTTAAAATATAATTTAGGTGAATGTAGAAATGATCCTGGTGGTTATTTTATCATAGATGGAAAAGAAAAAGTAATTGTGTCTCAGGAAAAATTCGCAGATAATATGCTTTATGTAAGTGAGGTCAAAGACAGCATTTATTCACATGTAGCCAATATTCGTTCGGTATCAGAGGATACTTCTAAGCCAAAAAGAACTACATCTGTTAGAATTGTTGCTCCTGATACAAAATATTCAAACAATAATATTGTTGTTAGTATTCCTAATGTAAAAAAACCAATACCCCTTTTTATTGTCATGCGTGCATTAGGTGTTCTTTCAGATAAGTCAATTATTGAAAAATGTCTTTTAAATTTAGAAGTAAACGCATCTTATGTAGATTTTTTTATCCCATCTATTCATGACGCAAACAAGATATTTTCACAAGAAGATGCTCTTTGCTTTATTGCCGTTTTTACAAAACATGGAAGTGTTTCAGGTGTTATGGAGATCCTCATGAATTACTTTCTTCCGCATGTCGGAGAATTAAATTTTACAGAAAAGGCTTATTATTTAGGATTTATAGTTCACGAAATTATCAAAGTGTCTTTAAAGCAAACTCCTTCAACTGACAGAGATAATTTTAAATATAAACGTATCGAGGTGGCTGGAACTTTAATTAAAGATTTATTTATAGAATATTACAAAATTCAAAAACAAAAAATTCTTTTACAAATAGACGAACTCTATTATTATAAAACGATGAATTTTAAAGATGATAATTTTACAGATATTATTGGAGATAATATACACGATGTATTTAAAGGCCGTGAACTAGAGATAGGGTTTAAAAAAGCATTTAAAGGAGATTGGGGGAGCGCAATTCATACAAAACGTATTGGCATTTTACAGGATTTAAATCGGCTTTCATACAATGCCTTTATTTCGCATTTAAGAAAATTAAATCTTCCATTAGACGCTAGCGCAAAAGTTATTGGGCCTAGGTTGCTTCATTCGAGTCAATGGGGATACATAGATCCAGCCGATTCGCCAGACGGGGGTAACATTGGTCTTCATAAACATTTATCAATTATGACGTATATAAATACTGAATTTTCATCTCGAGAAATTATTGAATGGCTAAGAAGCCCCAATCAAGTTTCTTTTATTCAAGAGCACACAAACGAAGAATTGAATTATTTTACAAAAGTATTTGTAAATGGTACTTGGATTGGAATGATAAAAGATCCAATATCTCTTGTACAAAAAATTAAATTGTATAAAAGAAACGGAATTCTTCCTTTATTTATGAGTTGTTCATTTGATTACAAAAAAAATATTTTCATATACACAGATGGTGGTAGATTATATCGACCAATTTATTATGTTGATGAAGTAAATAAACGTATTAGTTCTCTTAGAAGTAAAGAAATATGTCAGAATATTTTATCATCTGAATACACATGGCAGGATATGGTAACAGGATTTCTTCCCAAGCCCGAAAATTTTAATTATAAAAATAATAAAATTTATAAAGAAACAAAATCACTAGAAGAAAATAAAGCCGTGATTTATTATATTGATGTATCCGTAGAAGAATTTCTTTTAATATCAAACAATCGCATTCAATTTGATGATAACAAGTTTTATACAAATGTGGAAATACATCCATCTTTATTATTTGGTAGTGTTGGAAATCTCATTATTTATCCAGAAAATAATCCGTATCCTCGAAATACTTTTTCATGTGCTCATGCCAAACAAGCTGTTTCAATATATCATACAAACTACATGTGTAGAATTGATAAAACGGCAACTGTTTTAAATTATGGACATACACCATTAATTAAATCAAAATACATTAATTACATAAATAAAGAACAACAACCATATGGGAATAATGTAATTTGTGCGATCATGTCATACAACGGTTATAATGTTGAAGACGCAATACTTATTAACCAAGGGTCCATCCAAAGGGGTTTATTTAATACGACTTATTATAGTTCATATGAATCAAGAGAAGAAAGTGATAAAATTAGAGGCAAAAAAAATTCTTTTTTTACGAACATTCAAGATAAAGAAGTATTGGGAACAAAGCCCGAATTTTTTTATAATTATTTGGATGAAAAAGGGATGGTGCGAGAAAATACACTTCTTCATGATAAAATTGCTTTAATTGGTAAAGTTTCAATGGGTGATAATATGTACGATTCTTCGGTTTTTCCTAAAAAAGGACAAGTTGGTTATGTTGATAAATCTTTTATTACCGATTCGGAAGAAGGTTTTCGTTTGGCAAAAGTTCGTATACGAGAAGAAAGAGTTCCTGCGATTGGAGATAAGATGGCAAGTCGTTGTGGACAAAAAGGAACAATAGGGTTGGTCATTAATGAAAGTGATATGCCTTTTACAGAAGATGGGATAAAACCAGATTTAATTATCAATCCACATGCGATACCTTCGAGAATGACAATAGGTCAACTATTAGAGATGTTGTTTGGAAAATTATGTTCTATACAAGGATGTTTTGGAGATTCTACCGCATTTAATATGAAAGGGTCAAATGTAGATTTTTATGGGAAATGTTTAATTAATCATGGATTTCATTCATCTGGAAATCAAATGTTGTATGATGGTGTTTCTGGTCAACAAATTAAAAGTGATATATTTATAGGACCTTGTTATTATTCGCGTTTAAAACATATGGTGAAAGATAAAATTAATTTTCGTTCTCTCGGTCCAAGAACTTCAATGACAAGACAATCTGTCCAGGGGAGAGCAAATGACGGGGGTTTAAGAATAGGTGAAATGGAACGTGACGCTGTTCTTGCTCACGGGGCATTAAATTTTTTAACAGATTCGTTTCTTAAACGGGGAGATGAATACTATATGGCAATATGTAATCAAACTGGAATGAATGCTATTTATAATAAATCGCAAAACATTTTTTTGAGTCCATATGCCGACGGACCTATTCGATTTGTTGATTCTGTAAATGGTGAATTGAGAATTGAAAATATTTCAAGGTTTGGGCGATCCTTTAGTATTTTAAGAATACCCTACGCATTAAAATTAATTATTCAAGAATTACAGACAATGAATATACAATTAAGATTGATTTCAGAAAAAAACATTGATCAGATTGAATATATGAATTATTCTAAAAATATATCCAATGGTGAAAAAATACATGATGATGAAATAGAAAATTATATAAAGGAGTATTTAAAACGTGTTAGTTCTATTGCGAATAGAGACGAAGAATATAATGTTCCTGGATATTTTGTTCAAGGGCATCCTTATTATGATATGAAAGATGAACTTTACCGGAAATATGAAAAAATGTCTCCTGATATTTCGGAAGTTGATATTTCGGAAGTTGCTTCAGGAATTCCTGAAGCCAACATTGTTTTAACTAAAAATCCTATAGAGAATTTGATTGTTCAAACTCCAATTGTAGAAACAGAAATTGATGATTCTCGTATCAAAAAAGTTTTACATTCAAAGCCACATTTAAGTAGTGTATATGGGGGGTTATCTATGAATACACAAGTAAAATTGGCAGGAGGAAGTATCAATGATATTGATCGAGTTTTAACAGATGTTTATAACATGGTTAATCAAAAAGCGGGATCGACTATTAATTCTGATATCTTAATTGAAAAATCAGACGATAACCCGGATATCGTTAACCCGGATATTGTTAACGATAAACCAGAAGGTGGTTCAAATATCAAAAAAATAATTTTAAATAAAAATTGAATTTAAATATAATTAAAATAAATAATAAAATGCAGAACATAAAAACTGTAACTCAGCTTTATGCTTCTCGTGGAATTTTGCTCAATCAATTAAAATCGCAGGGGTATAATACAAATTCGTATTCGCATTTTGGAATTAATGAAATAAATATTCTTTATCAACAATCAAGCCTTGATATGATTCTTGAGAAATCGTCCGATCCATCCCTTGATCCATCCCTTGATCCATCCCTTGATCCATCCCTTGATCCCTCTAGCATTGTCCCTTCTAGGATTTATGTAAGATATTTTATGGGAAAACTTTTCAGATCAGGAAATATTAGAGAATTAGTTGATGATCTTTTACTAAACAATGTTATTACTAAAAAAGACACTATTATATTTATAACACCAGAAGATAGCAACGATACAATAAAGGATTTTGTTAAACAATTATGGGAAGAAGAAAAATTATTTATCATATTATTGAGTTTAAAAAGATTACAATTTAATATTTTAGAACATACTCTTGTTCCACAACACACTATTGTCGATAAGAAAGAAGTCGATAAAATATTATTAAAATATAAATTAAAAAGTGAAATGTTTCTCCCAGAAATATCTAGATTTGATCCTGTTGCCGTAAGTATTGGAATGAGACCAGGAGATATTTGTAAAATAACTCGGCCAAGTAAAACTTCTATTACTTCTATTTATTTTCGTCTATGTGTTAATAATTAAAATTAGTATATATTATGTCATGTGATAATTGCGATATTGATCCTGATATCATTACAAGTTATAAGGAAGCAATAAAAAATTTTGTTTTGTTGTTTCAGACCGAAATTTCTGATATAATAATGGGAAAAAAACCATCATCTAGTTTAAAAGATTTATTTCTTTCAAAATCATACGCAGATGGATTTAAAGCACTTCTTTACGATCTTAACGGAAACATGACAAAGGTAAAAAATTGTATTCAATGTTACAAGATACAATCTGAAAATGGATCAAAAATAGAGAATAAAGCTACATCTATTGTTATGTATTCAGACACAATGGGGTTAATTAAAGTAAATATAATTAAAACGATTATATTGGTTGTTGGTATTATATCAATGTTTATTGTTTTATATTTTTTAAATAAGCCGGTATAATAATATTTTGTATTATTATGTTTATGTCTAAAATTATTATTTCGGACAAAATGAAAAAATATTTACAAGAATCGAGAAGTAAATATATTGAAAAATGTATAAAAAAAAAAGTTATAGTATATGTCAACAAATAAATTAAAAGAAGCAATAACTCAATATATTTTAGTTTACAACGAAATGATGACTAGTGTGAATAAGGGAGAACAATATATTTCTGTACCCGGAAGTTATACTGGCAATGGCGAATATCCATTTTTTTCAAAATCAGCAGAGGAGTGTAAAAAAATATTAAATGATAGTGTAAAATCAAATACTTTAAATAGTTATGAGTATTACGGAGCATACATTGATACAGAATTAAGGGCTATACCCATATATGCAGGAGAAGTTACATCCATTGAACAAGCAAAGGCGATTGCTTCTAAAAAAGGTGCTACTTTGTTTGGCCTTCAAGCTGGAATACAACTTTTTATAAGTACAGATGAACTTTCTATTGCGATTTCAAACGCAACCCAGTACGGGGAATATAAAGAGAATTGTTCGAATGATTTAGGATGTGGATGGATGAATAAAGTATATGTTTTAAAATCAGGCTCTTTTACAGGAGGGACATATTACAATAGTAATGAGTATAATTATATAGGTTCATACACAGATAAAGGTGAAGATAGGGCAATACCTACTGAAATTGGTTGGTTTAGTGATAAAACACCTTCTGAAATTCAAGAGATTGCGAGAGACAATGGGGCAACTGTTTATGGAATTCAATCTGGAGGTCAGTTATTTATAAATACATCAGAAAAAACAAATGCGGTAGATGTATCAAAAATGTACGGAAAAGCCGATTGTAGCGATCCTATGGGGTGCTATGGTGTAAATCAGGTATACGAATTTACAGGAAACAACTGTTTTTTATATGATAATGTAGGTACATATGTAGAAGGAAATTCGAGTACTGCTTTTGTAAACGTAGAAAGATATTATGGAGAAAAAATGACACAATTATTTGAAAATATACAAAACTTAATAAATGAAAGCGACTCTGAGATACAAAAAAGTTATTCACGATTAATGGGAGAATTACAAACATCAAATGATCCTAGTTTTATCGAAAAGATAAAAGCACAAAAAAAACAAATAGATATTTTTGCGAAAGAAAATCAATTAATTACAGAACAATATAATGTTTCATTTGAAAAATTAAGAGAAGAAAATATGTCTTTTCGAATTTGGGTTTTTATACTACTTTTTATTTTATTTATTATATTTCAACTTTTTCAAAATCCATTTGTAAAATCATTATCATATGTATGCCTTTTTTTTATGTTATCAATCATTGTTTTTATTATAAAAATGTTAAGCCCTTTATTGTTTATGATTTTAATTTTACTTGTTTTTTTATTAATTGTTTTGTCATTGTTTTATAATAAAAAATACATGACATCAATCAGTGTTTTGGTAATAGGATCTATTATTTTCACATTAATTTATAGATTATAATAAATATAGATTTTATATGAATGGGATCCGCAAAGATATTACAGATACAAATACAGTTTTGACTTCTGACATTAATCAATTAGAATACAATTCTCCTATTATTGAAAATACATTGAAAACGGGAATACAGGGAAATTATTTAGGCAAGAACATCAATTATCAAGGTGCTATCTTTCATTTATCAAATAAAGGGGCTCTTAAATGGTACCCCAATCCATCCGTTCTTTCTTCTACCTTGGGAAGAAATGGGTGTCCGGCGGAAATTATAGACATACCAACAAATCCATATGAAACCGCTTTTCGTGAACAAAACCCCTATGTTTTTAACGGAACACAAATGACATCTACCGGTGATGGTTACGAAATGACGGGTCAATCTTGTGGAAATGGTGGAACAAATGTATATGTAGAAGAAAAACCGCCCATTATAACAGAATATAGAGGTTGCGCAAATGCGGGAGATTTTAATATGGAAGACATTGGAAATGGCGACATGTATACATTTGAACAATGTAAAGAATTAGCTGGAATGAGCGATTATACTAGTTTTTCTGTAAATACGGCCCAAGGGTGGAATGAAGCATCTAGTTGGCTAAATGAAAATCAAGCATCAATTAAATCTTTTTTAGGTGAAATAATTAGTAGTCCAAACATTTCTGTAGATGGAATAAATACAGCAGACGAAGCATTTCATTTAATAGAAGGAGTTATTGATGATTATAAATCTTCTGGAAAATGTTATGCTTCCAAAACACCCATTGAAGCTAATAATACTATTATTTATAACGCCTCTATACCATATACCATTAAGACTGTAAATATGCCATTAGTAAACTATTCTTTTATAGAGAGTAATTACGAATCGCATCTTAAAAATAATACAACTCTTACCGGAATGGGTGTTTACATTGAAATATTTACCAGTGAAATATTATTGAAAAAAAAAGACACAGGAGAATTGCTTGTTAGTTGGCCGGTTGTTCCGCCAAATTCAAAATGCTCGAATGGAGGAGGTGTAAACTTAAAAACATTAACGGCTACTTATGGAGAAAATTGTGCCACTAAATGTACGATTAACAAAGGTAATTATACATCAAATGCTTTAAAAAATATAAATGGTAATCAACCCACGACAGATATGGTGGATTTTTGGAATACTATCAACCCATCTTTTGTAGTAGGGACATCGTGGATAAATTTCGAAGGACGTGGTAACCCAAATAATACAATTGGTCCCGAAGATAATTTTGATCCGTGTGTTGGTTGTGGAAAAGAATATTCGATTAATTATCAATGCGGAGAAAATACTCCAACAAATACGATAAATGTCCCAGCTGAAGCATTTGGTCAAACAGTAACGTTGGACTGCGCGGGGAGTTTTTACGATTGTTTTTGGGGAATAGGATTAAATGATTTGGGGGAAATAAAAGTTTTACAAAATTTTTGGGGATCTGGTAATATTTCAGAAGTTCCTTCTTCCATGACAGTTCCTTCTTTTAATGATCAATATAGCGGTAAATTAGTACCCAAACAAAATTTTCAAAACGAAAATTGGAAAAAAGTGGTAGATCGACAAATAATAACACAAGTTCAATATAATAATCAATTGTACAACGTTTTTTTTAGTGGATACCATGGTATGTATCCTGGCGAAATGTTAGTATCTCCGTCTGCGACATGCTATATGGAAGTAGGCAATAATGGATATATAACAATGAACTATTTCGTAGAAAGTAATACTTGTAATAGTACTTCAGGTAACTATATTGGTGTAACAAATAATATCCCTGGGGTATTTATAGCAGATCAAGCAGCGCCTGATCAATACGCCGTAAACGAAATAGTAACCAAGCCTTTTTTACAAAATTTTGGTAAGAAGGGATATGTTGATGATAATTTAATTCTTCATGAATATCCTCAAAATATGCTTCCCACATATACCGAGATGAAAAATGTTAGTGGAGAAAATTCAAAAAAAATAACTTCAGAAACAGTTACGGCAGCAAAACAATGTATGATCAAATGTAGCGGAGACACGAATTGTAATTTTTTCGAATATGATGGTAATCAATGTCACTACTACAACAATGTAGGAAATACAGGAATTTCAACCAGTATTTTTTATTCGAAAATTAAAGCCAACGAAAAAAATGATACATGCCCATTTATGGACACAACAAAAATTTCTACTTCTGATTGGGAGTATTATGTAAAAGGTGAAATGATGACACCATCTACCAATTGTTTTGTAAAAAATGATAATTTTTTAAATAATGAGATTGATAATTTACAAAATACTACAAATAATACAGAAAATGAATTACGATCTCAAATAGAAAAAACAAACACATATCTAACCAATTGGAATAACGCATCAACCGACTTTGAAGAAGTAATCAAAGAAAATAAAAAATTATCAACTAATATTAAAGCAATGAAAGGAGGTAAAACGCGCGAAGGATTTACTGTTGGAACAACACAAATGATGTTTGATGAAACGATTGAAATTCAAAATAGAAATAGATATAGAAATATATTTTGGTCAATGATGGCAATTACTTTAATAATTATGGTATTGAGACTTATTCAATTATATTCAAAATAAATTATTTATATATATTATGTCGGATCCAACATTAATCGATTCTATAAATAATATTCGAACAATTATAACCGAAACAACGAACATTTTACAAAGGAATAATATATCATCGGCCGAAAGAGCCCAAACACAGGGAATACAAACGAGTGCGCATAATGCTTTAAACCAATTATTAAAATCGAAAACCGAAACAAATACTAGAGTTGGGAATACTTATGTAGAAGCAGAAGAGGCTGCGAGTTTTGTAAATCAAGCAAAAGGTTTATTAGATGATATGTACGCAGATGAAACAAGTCAGTTAAATAATTTACAAACGACAAATTCAACCCAAATGAAGCAAATTCAATTTAATAATTATTTTTCACAAAAATATAACTATAATACCGGAATAATGAAAATATTAGTTATTATGAGTATTTTATTGATGATTTGTATATTTTTACATACTCGAAGTTTAATTCCTACTTTTTTATACACAATATTACTAGCTATTATTATTTCTGTATCATTGATTATTATTTTTACTATGTTAATATCAGAAATAAAAAGAAGTAATACCGATTTTAATGAATTTCAATGGGCTTCTCCTAAAACATAATCATAATATATATGTCTTGTCCGACCCTTTCTGAAAGTGATATTAGTAATTTATTAAGCAAGGCAGATTCTCTTTTTACAAGTGTTATAACAGAACAACCATGCGACGAAGCTTGTCAAGAAAGAGAATTGATGGATAAAATTGCTACAAATCTAGACAACGCAAAAGATGATTACACAAATGCCGAATCAAAATATAATGCGGCTAAAAAAGAATATATTGTTGGACATAATGGACCTTCATATTACAAAAATATGGAGTCTGAAGAAAAAAAGAAAAAACTTGAACGGGAAATTCAAGAAAATATTGATTATTTTTTAGTAACAATGAACGCATCGGAAAAAGAAGTGATTTCTCTTAAAAATGAAATAGATAATTTAAATTTAATAAAAAAGATGTCTCTTAATAATATAAACGTTTCTTTAAGAGACATTTTTGGTTTTGATATTGCCCCATCTGCTTTAAAAGAAGGTTTTGAAACACAAACAGAAAATTTGGCCACGCTAAATAGAAAAATTTATTACGAAACCAATAAAAATAAACAAGGTAATTTGATAAATAAAATATTATATATTATTTATTATTTGATTTTTATAGTAATTATTGGTTCACTTTATTATAGCAAAATAAAGATTTACAAGAAAATATTAATTGGTATTTTTTTTTTATTTTATCCATTTATAATTTCTATTTTAAAATTTATTTATAATATTTTAAAAATAATATTTAATTTTATTTTCTAAAGATCGTGTATATCATTTTTAGTAACATAATTTATACGAATATTTGCCCATCCACTCGTTTTGGGTTCGCCAAATTTATTTGTTACGACCATTTTTAATTCAGAACCTTTTGGCATTTTTGTTCCCGTGTGATTTTCTTGAAACCAAGCCTTAAATTGCTCTGTTAATTCTTGTTTTCCTATTTTTTTCCCATAGTCTTTAATAATCATCTCGCGAATAAAACTAGAAATATAGTCTTGACTTTCTCGATATTGATCAGAGTGTTTCGTTACTTCCTCGCAATCTTCTACTAATCCTTGTGTTTCGAAAACTTTATTTACTAACATGCTCATAAAAATAGGCGCCCATATTTTTAATTTATCTTTCATGTTCTTATCCTTTTTGAATAAATACGGATAAGAAACATATCTATCGTCTTCTAAATTATCTACAAATTTTGCGTGGTGTGGAATACTTTTCACCCTTCTCCATGTCCCGTCATCATTTGCGTCTACATCAGGCAAGTTATTTGTACAAACAACTAGACTAAATTGAGGTGTGAATGTTTCGCTTTCTTTAAATAACTGACGACCAACAATTGCGTCCCCCCCAGTTAGTTCTTTGAGAACACCTTCATTAATTTTCATTCCTTTACTTGACTCCTGCATAACTGCGTATCTTACACCTTTAAGGGCAATGAGTTCAGATGTTGTCCCACCAATGCCTGCGCGTTTTTCAGTGACAATTGAAATAGGAAGGACGCCTTTGTATTCGCCAAACGCATACGACATTAATTCTACAATAGAAGATTTTCCATTACTACCTGAACCAATATAAAAACTACATGTTTGATTAATATTTTCCCCTACCAAACAAGAGGCTAGATGAGACCACATGTATTCATTCAAATTGGGTATAGGGTATAATTGTTTCATATATTCGTAAATTTCAATAATAATCACAATAATTTCATATTTTATGTCTTGTGGACAAGTCTCTTCGCTCATCTCTTCATTCATCACTTTTTTCGCAACCTCAATATATTCATCAATATCTTTAAAATAATCGATACAGGTACTTTTTGTGACATAATCTTCTGGTATACCGTCGCGGAATGTCTTTGCCTTAATGTCGACAACTCCGTTGTTGAAACACATTAGATATTTATTTGTGTCTACCTTTTTTGTGAATTTTCCATTATAAAATATTTCCATGGCTTCTCTGAAAATATTATTTTTATCTCCTGTTTTTTTCAGTTTTTCACACGTTCTACTGACTTTGTTAATTTGTTTTGTTAAAAAGTCGTGGCGCTCGGGGTCTTCTGTTTCTTGTAGTTCATTGGTTATTTTATCAGTCAATTCAAAATAAACTCGAAAAACTTCTTCTGATATTTTATTTCTAATTCCCATACTTTTATCTTCAACCCATCTATGATTTTCAAAGACATACCAACTTTTTGAAGAAATATCGACACAACAATATGTATCTTTATTCATATGATATAATACATTCGCAATATCATAGTCTGTGGCAGAACTTGTTGATAATGTTTCTTCCACATAATGATTTAAAGAAGACCGTTTTATCTCCAAAAATTTATCCAAAGGCGCATCATGTCTTGCCCAATAAAGAATGGAATTTTTAGTTAACATAGGGCCATCTTTTTTATTAAAGTAGGTATTCCATTGATGTTGTAAATCTGAAATTTCACTAAAATTAAATGTTGGATTTTTGGCCCTCAGCATTACCCACGATAAAAATAGGCGATCATCCGTATTTTTTAAGGCAAATGCTACTTGCCTATTTTTCAGATGAGAGCCATCCTCGTAGTAATTTTCAGGCAATATTTGAGTGTATTCATGTAGTTCTTTAAGGTGATACTCGGTTTCATTAAAACTATTTAAAACGGCATTCATGGCGAGTTCCAATTGTCCGGATGTTTTTATATCTTCTATTTTTAGTATTTCATCCGAATTGATAAACTTGATGACATTTTTTCTTTTTTGTTTCACTGGCTTTGATTGATATTGGTTATATTCAACCTCGAGCTCTTTTTTCATCAAAAACACCGGGTGAGACGTATTTTGAGCCGAAATATTTTTTAATAATTCTTTGTCTATTTTTATTTGTTTTTTATCGATTGAAAATTCAGAATCATTTGTATCATATGTAATTACAAAATGATTTGTTATCCCATAAGCATCATGAGCCGGTTTTCGAGACCCAAATACTTGCCAATTGGTTGTTCCCCTACAAATCGTATCATCGACCACATTATCCCAGTTATTTGTAATAGGAAGAGGCAATGTATCGCCATCTTCATCCCATAAATTAGGTAATTCTTGAAGCACTCGTTTGCGCAACATCATCTGTAAAGCATGGTCCATTTGAATGCCGATAATGATATGTATACCGTCTTTCGTTAGACCTTTATCAACACATCGATTTACATCCTTTTTCTCCATAATAAACACTGAAAATGGCGCGTCTGTAAATTGTATCATAGATTTCAATGTATCGAGATATAAATTAAGAATATCCATTATATGGTCGAGTGTATATAAACGACTATCTACATTTATGGAAAATTTAAAATCAAAATCGACGAGAATAGGACCATTATTACTCTGCTTTTCTGTGAGAAATTCTGGTCTTTTATCTTGAAACACTTTTTTATAATACAATTCATAAAAGATGTCTGTCTCGCTTTCATCAATGAAGTAAGATCCTGGAAAAATTTCGAGGGATTTATCGCCAATACGAGTATGTGTTGGACTTCTAGTCTCGTCTTTCTTTTGTATTTTATGCTTTGATAAGAAATCATCCAAATTTTTGTATGACATGGTTTATTATAGTATAATAATATATTTTTATTTCAATTTTTAATTTATATAAATATATGAGAAATTTTGGGAGATCTTTTAGGAGTGTCAGGAGATATTTTGGAAATAATGATATCGACATTACAGATTCAAATAAATTACGCGAAAGGATGTTATTACATACTAATATAGGAGATCAAATGAAAATTAATGTTCAAGAATATATAAATGCTGAAGAAGAAAGAATAAATCGCGAATTTCATGGACCAGAAAAAAACCGATATATTAATGATTTTCTTGAAAAAACAACAACAGCGCAATTAACCAAAGAAAAAATTGTAAAAACCGCCAAAGAAAATGCGTATATCGTATGGAATGGTGTTAATTTTATCACTTGTAGTAAAGAAATATACGATAGACGAGATATTAGTATACAAAATGACGATGTTGAAAATCATACAACAGAACATATACTTAAACAAACAA